>Ga0209447_10000210_pt1 | contig 15527 bp, 13 predicted proteins | sample BogFormECP04_OM3_FD_188243 | JGI IMG/M metagenome (GOLD analysis project Ga0209447, IMG submission 188243) | Bog forest soil microbial communities from Calvert Island, British Columbia, Canada - ECP04_OM3 (SPAdes) (version 2) | ecosystem: Environmental > Aquatic > Freshwater > Wetlands > Bog ... | reverse complement strand
TTGACCATGCAATCCTCGTTCAAAAGTTTCGGCCTGGGACTTTTTCTCGCCGTCCTCCTGGTTTATCTCATTCTGGTCGCGCAGTTTTCTTCCTTCGTGGATCCGTTTCTGATTGTTCTGGCTGTGCCCACCGGGCTGATCGGCGTGGTGCTAACTCTCGCGCTCACCGGCACCACGCTGAACATCCAGTCGCTCATGGGCGTGGTGATGCTGCAAGGCATGGTGGTCTCCAACAGCATTCTGATTGTGGATTTTGCAAATGTGCTGCGCGGCCAGGGCCACGGCTTGCGCGAGGCCGTGGTGCACGCCTGCCGCATTCGCCTGCGGCCGATTTTGATGACGTCGCTCGCCACCGTCGTCGGGCTGCTGCCCATGGCTTTCAAGCTGGAAACGGGCAGCGAAGCCTACGCGCCGCTCGCGCGCGTCATCATCGGCGGTCTGCTCACTTCCATCGTGCTCACGATTTTCGTCGTCCCCGCGGCTTACTTACTGATGTACCGCCGCCGCGCCGAAGCTTCCGCTTCGCTGATCACCGAGGAGGCCCACTAATGCGCTGCCGAATTTTTTTTACACTGCTGCTTCTCATCGCCACGGCCGTCGCTGCCTCACCAGCTTCGGCGCAACTTCACGCAGCCGAGGGCGCGCAGACCACGACGCAAGCACCGGTCGCCTCAAGCGCTGCAGCGCAAAGCCTCACCCTGCAAGAAGCGGAAAAAATCGCGATTCAAAATCATCCGCAGCTGCAAGCCGCCACATATCTCGCGGCCGCCGCGAAAGCGCAGGTTACCGAAGCTCGTTCGGCCTATTATCCCCATGCTTACGGCAGCGCCACTGGAGTGGAAGCGGAAACCAACAGCCGCGTCACTGCCGGCGCGCTGAATAATTCGATAATCTACAGTCGCTTCGCGGAAGGCGTAACCGTGCAGCAGTTGGTAACCGATTTCGGCCGCACGCACGAACTGGTGAAAAGCTCGAATTTGCACGCGAAGGCCCAGGAAGAAAATGTCACCACTTCGCGCGCGGATGTGCTGCTGCAAGTGGACGCTGCTTACTACAACTCCCTGAAGGCTCAAGCCGTGCTGCAAGTGGCCGAGGAAACAGTCAAAGACCGCCGCCTCGTTTCCGATCAAGTAACCGAGCTGCAGAAAAATAAACTCAAATCCGGTTTGGACGTGAGCTTTGCGAACGTGGACCTGGCGCAAGCGCAGCTGCTGCTGGTGCAGGCGCAGAATGACTTGCAGGCATCCTACGCGGAGCTTTCCGCCGCGCTGGGATTCGCGGACCAGAAAACATTTCAGCTCGCCGACCAGCCCTTGCCGCCCGCGCCGCCCGGCGATCTTTCCGTCTTACTCGCCGCAGCCATGCGCAATCGCCCCGAAATTATCAGCCAGCAGTTGGACCTAAGCTCCGCGCAAAGTTACGCCACCGCCGAGCGCGATCTGTGGCTGCCCACCATCAGCGCGGTGGGCACGGCAGGCCTCACTCCCTACCGCGTGGATGAGCTCGGCTCGCGTTACGCCGCCGCCGGATTCAACCTGAACATTCCCATCTTCAATGGCCGCCAGTTCAACGCGCTGCACGCCGAAGCACAAGCGCAAGCCGGCGCACGCCAGCAATATCTCCGCGATCTGCAAAACACGGTAGTGCGCGAAGTGCGCAAAGCATGGCTCAACGCAAATTCCGGCTACCAACGCCTCGCGCTAACGCAACAATTGCTCGATGAGTCGAATCAAGCCCTGGATCTCGCGCAACAGCGCTACAAATTAGGATTGAGCTCGATCATCGAGCTGAGTCAGGCGCAGTTGAACGCCACGCAAGCCCAAATCTCGCAAGCCAGCGCGAAATACGATTACGCCGCGCAATTATCGGCGCTGAATTATCAGGTCGGTTTGCTGCAATAGGCCGTTGCAAGTCTCTGCTGAGCTTTCGAGTGAGCCCGCCACGGAAACGATTAGAAGGCGAAACGGACACCGATTGTTGGAGCAACGTTGGTGGGGTGTAGAAAGGGGACGCCAGGGCCGTGAGGAATGGCGATGGCCAGACCGCCGGTCACGACGGAATAGGCCGCTCCGACGTAACCGTCGAAACGCTTGGTGAAGTGATGATCCGCATAGAGCGACAGTTCATCGAGCGTGCCCGAGCAGGAACTGCGGAAACCCGCTGAGCCGCCGCAGGTGGACGGAACACGGAAGGTGTTCTGCCGCTGTTGATAGAAGGACAAGGTGACGTCGGTTTTGGTGCGATAGGTGTACTTCGCGCCGGTCCACCAGATCTGCACTTTCTTCTCGGAATCAAGATTATTGTCTTCGACGCCGCTCAGGATGTACTCGCCCTGGTCGGAGGCGCCGACGCCCAGCGGCTCGTGCGGGTTGTTCTGCCAGATGAACTCGTAACCGACAAAAAACTTGAACGGGTCCCAGGCGTATTTGGCAGCGCCCATAATGGCGTCGTTGTCGGTAACGATGCCATATAAGGTGCCGTTCGGGTCGACTAGATTGACTGGATTGACCCCACCGTCGATGTAATTTGTATTGATGCTGTCGGTGGTGGACTGAAGCTGCGCGCCCGGGGCCTGACTCTGAGGCCCCTGCAACGGGTTCAAAACGCTGATCGCCTGGTTGTAATGTTGGCCCACGATGTCGATGGAGAACTTGCCGTGCTCTGCGCCAATGTCGAATCCATAGGCATTGTTGTGCGCCCTTACCGGCGTACAGTCGGCGGCAGTCCAGCCTGCGGTGCCTGAGAAGCAGCCGCCAGAACCGTTGGCGAATTTATACATCGCGCCGAAATGAAATTGGCGAAAGGTGAGGCGATACTTCAGTGCGTCGTCCCAACGGCTGTCGTCGGTGTCGCCGCCGCCGGCCATGGTGCCGTTGTACCCGATGTACGAAAAGCCATAGCTGCCGCCGGCCGGATCGTAGCGGAGCATGGCGTCGGTGCCGAGCGAACGTTGGCGACCGAAGGTCAGCGTGCCGAAACGATCAGACGAGATGCCGCCATAGTATTCGTCATTGAAGGGCTGGCCCGCGCGCGCGCCATCAATGGCCTCCGAATAGCTGGCCCTGGGAAGGCCATTGTTGACGGTGTTGGTTTTGGGCGCATCGGCGAGCAGGCCGGACTGCGGATTGATGCCGGTGGAAGCGTTGAAAACGACGGCCCAGCCGGGCGCGAACTCTTCCTTGCCCCTGACCCCGAAACCTGTCTGCTGCAGGTTGTTCGGCGCGACCAGGAATCGAGATGAAGAACCGTTTCGGTTGACCAAAGCCTCGCCTTCATAGTTATTGCCGTTCACCGGCAAGCCGTGGCTCACCCAGCCGACGCCGACGTCATACGCACCGTACAGCGTGATGCCGTGCCAGGTCAACGCGCAGTCGGTGGTCGCGAATTCGTGGCCGTTCGTGCAGGGGTCGGGGCCCTTCCGCTGCATTTGAATGTCAACTGTGGCGCCCTGGTCAGCCGTCAGGTTGATTCCCGCGCGTGTTTCCTCGCCGAACCCTGATTTCGCCGCGCGAATCTCGAAGCGCCCCGCAGGCAGGCCGGACGACTGATAGCGCCCTCCGGCGTCGGTTAAGATCGTGCGCGTTTCGCGTGTGTCGAGATTCTTGATTGTCACCGCGACATGGGGAATGGCAGAGCCGGTTTGGTTCGTCACCACGCCGGAAACGCTCGCGCCGGTTGGGTCCGTCGTGACAACGGAAAGGCTCGCGTTCGATTGGGCGCGCGCTGCCGGCGGCACGACGAGAAACAGAGATAGGGCTACAAATGCGGTTAAGAGGGGCCTCACAGGTTCTCCTTGCGCTTGCGGTAGCGTAAATTTAACTCGCGTACGAAAGATAGCGACGGCGTGCGAATCTATACGATTCCTATAGATATGTCAAAGCGATTTAGTGCGATTAAGAGGTCCGGTCGCGCGGTACGGTAGCGAACATAGCGGTGGGGGAAGCAATCGCGGTACTGCGGCAGGGACTACAGCCGTACGATCATGACTTCGGTGGATTTCACGAGGGCGGCGACGGTCTGGCCTTTTTTCAGGCGCAGCTCGCGCACCGCGTCGGCGGTGATGATGGAGGTAATGCGCTGGCCGCCGATGGAGAGGGCCACTTGCGCGATGAGGCCGTCCACTTTGATGTCAGTGACGCGGCCGACCAGCTGATTGCGGCCGCTGATGCGGCGGAAATTGGTGCGGCGTTCGGAGACATCTGCGCGCTCGTTTGCGCGATATAGGAACCGATCAATTTCTTTCTCGGGAATGCGATGGTGGCCGCCGGCGGTTTTCACGGTGCGAATTTTCTTTTTGTAGATCCACTGTTTCAGCGTGGGATAGCTGACTCCGAGGACCTGTGCGGCGTCGCGTGGCGTGAAGAGTTTCGCAGTCGGCATTGGCATTCGCCAAAAGGAAGTGGGCGAATCAGGATGCTAAGCTTTACGGGGCGAGGATGTCAATCGGTGAGCGCAGGCGGCGAAAAGAGGCGCGGGATCGGTGGCGCGAGAAATGCGGAACGAGAGAGGCGGTTCCCCGCCTCTCTCGATCGCATGCGTGTTCTACGGCAGGTAATAGCGGACAGATGTAAACACCATGTTGGAGAGTCCGTGTGGACCAACGCCATCGCCGACCGCGTTGACGCCGGACCAGGTGTTGCGCTGGACGTAGGAGTATTGACCACCGAACTGGAAGCGACCCTTCGGTCCGTTGTAAAAGCGGTACCAGAAGCCGAGGGTGCCTTCAAAGATGTTCCGAGTGTCGCCATCACAATTGGCTAGCGCACCTGGAATGAAACCATTGGAGCCCAGTACGGCGGTGGTGTTAACGGCGGCTGCGGGCGCGGCGAGCGGTAGCGTTTCCACCGCGCAACCGTCATTCCGGCGAAGATTGCTCCCGTAACCTTCCTTGCCGTCCATCCAGCGACTGGCGTATTCACCGCCGACGTAGGCGTAAATGTCCAGCTGTGGCGTGGCGTGAAACTCCAAAGTACCGAGGGCCTGATAGCTGCGGAGCAAAGCCAAGGTGCCGTCCGGGCGAGCTGTGGTATCCGCGAGCCCGGCAGTGCCGTAGCGTCCGATGCCGTCGCCACCGAGGAAGTGCACGCCGATATCTACTTTCTTGGCCAGAGATACGCGACCGTTTGCGCCAATGCCGCCACCGGTGCTGCTATTGTTGAATGCCCCGGACGTCGGATTGTTGGAGCCATTGAGCGTGCAGGCCACCGCAGGCGCGACCACGGGCGCCGGCAGCGGCTGCGTGCCGTCACCAGGGAATTGCAATGTGATGGCACCGTGAGCCGCGAAGCACGGATAGATACGGTCGCGGAAGGTGCTGACGATACCGAACACTTCGAAGTGGCCGAACTTCGGATCCACAGTCGCCTTGAACAAAAAGTCCGGGGTCTTGTTGTAGGCATAGGTTCCGGTCTGATTGTACAGGCCCTGCGTGAGGCCGGGGGCGCCCACCAGGAAGTTGTTGTAAGTGGTGCTGCTGATAACAGGAGTGGCAACCGTAGTGACGCCGTCCGTGATCGTGAGGGTGGTAGAGGAAGGCAGCACCGTGGTCGGGTTCCCGTGAACGGTCAGAGTGGTCGCCGCATCTTCCACCGAAGCGGCTACCGTGAACATGTCGCCGAAGCTCTTGGAGACGCGCACGCCGTATTGCCGCGCCCAGCTGAATCCCACCGTGTACTGTGGGTCAATGGTCATGGGACGCGCTTCGCTACGGTTATCAACGCCCTTCTTGGTTTCGGTGGCTAAGCTCCACATTTGACCGGCGGTGATCGCCCAGCCGTTGTCGGCCTTCGCCTGGCCGTAACCTTGACGCAAGCGGAGGACGTAGCTGTTGCTCTCGTTGTTGTTGGAGCTGATACCAGTGCCCAGGAAGTCCGTCTCGACGTAGCCGGTGAACTTTACAGTGTTCAGTTTTCCCTCGGCTAGCATGGTGAGTTGGGACTGGCGACCGGAGCCGTTGAATTCGGTAGTGTGGCTTCCGGGATTTCCCGGCAGGGGGATTTGATTGAATCCCGTGTCAATATCGGCAGCCTCCGCTTTGTTGCGGAAAACTGTTTCGCCCGCCAGGAAGCCGCCCGGGGTGATGGAGATTCCTTTGTACCGGATGGCAATTGGATTCTCGACACTCGCTGCTTGTCCGTCAGCGGTGCCGACGGAGAAGTTGGACAACCTCGAAGCGGGAGCTGGAGCAGAACCGTCGGCCGTTTTGGGAACGCGGCTGTCGGGAGCGGGAGCATAGGAAGTATCGCGAGGAGTGGTGGCGACTTTCAGCTCCGCTTCCATGGCTTCCATGCGCTCCTGCTGTTCGCGCATTTGTTCGTTTTGAATCTGGATTTGTTTGGACTGAGTTTCCAGCAGGTCGCGCAGCTGTTGCAGCTCGCTTTCCAGACTGGAAGAGGCAGCCGTCTTTCCGGGCGTCGCCGGATCGGACTTGGACTCAGACTTCGACGCGTTTGCGGAAGCGTCTTTGTCTGTGGCCGTGGAATTGTCCGAAGCGGCGGTGCTGCCGGATTTCGCAGCGGTGTTGTCTTTATCTTTATCACCCGCCGCACCCGTCGCAGCCATTGCTGGTGCGGCGACGAGGCCGAGGGCTAACAGATATGTAACGAATGCTCGCATTACTTCCTCCTTGAAATTTGACTGCCACATTCTTTCCGAACGATTAAAATCGAGCCCTGTCACCGCCGTTTGCAAAAATCCGCAACTGTCCCCCACTTGTTGCGGCCGAGGAAACCGCCCTGACGCGTGTTGAGATACAACAGACGTGCCTGTGGAATCAACCGGTCTTTTAAGGACACGTTTTCACACCCGCACCCTAGGAATTCGGACGCGCTTAAAGTCGCTACACGCAGAGCGACGCTGGCACGTTAAGCGGGGCGTTTGAACCTACTGTGACGGCAATGTTAATTGTGCGTTACTACCAAAACGGGAAGGATTGGGGCATGTTGGGCCGGGATGGGCGGCAATAACTATGGCATTTTCTTTTAGTTAGCGGCTCGATGGGTTTGGCTTTCGACCATGGCCGGCAGGATGCGGCGGAATTCGCGGACACTGAAGAAACGCTGGCGGCAGGGATCACAGCGGTAGGCGGGAAACCGGAGCCAGCGTTTCAGGAAAATCAAGGTGCCATCTTCCACTCGTTCGCGGGAGATATGCTCGATATCAAAATTGCCGCAGCGCGGGCAGTGCGCGAAGCGTTCCAGGATGGCGGCAACGCGCCAGGCTTGAAAGCGACGCTCGCAGCTGTGGCAGCGCCACGGGCGCAGGCCGGCCCCGCTGAATACGAAGTCGAGTATTCCGTCGCGGTGCGAGCGAAAACAATTGTCACTGCGACACTGGGGACAAATCATGTTTGCTCCGAATCCGTAGCGCAGAATACCGAAAAGCCCGTCGGCGGGCAAGACACGGAAAGCACTGAGAGCACGGGAAGACCCAATCGCCGCGATGGGGCCGCGGTTCGTCGCCGGGAGCGGGCGGCGCATTCATCGGGGATGGACATCCCGGCGCTCCTCAGCGATAATTTCGCCCATACTATGCGGCAGGTACCGCAGCCAAGGAGGCTCAATGAGTTCGACCCCGAATACGCCCGGTGACGGCACCACGATCGTGGAATCGTCTGCGTTGCCGCGGTGGGTGACGCTGCTTTTTGCAATCGCCTTCGCGCTGGTGGCCTATCTGCTGTACGCCGGTTATACGCAACGCGAGGCCGCTCGCAAGGGGCTGGAAGACGCCGACAAGAAGACGCAGGCGCTGGCCGCGGCCCTGGACAAAACGAATTCGCGCATCGCGGACCTGAAGGGCCAGTTGGACGTGACCTCGCAAAAGCTGGGGTTGACGCAGGACGAACTGGCGCGTGCGCGTGGCCTCGCGCAATCCATCAAGAAAGATCAGCAGAAGAGCGACCAGCAATTGCGCGAGCAGATTGGCGCGGTGCAGGCGGACACGGCTACGAAATTTGGACAGGTGACGACGGACCTTTCCGGAACGAAGAATGAAGCGGACGCGACCAAGGCTGATCTGGACGCCACCAAGGGAAAACTGCAGAGCACCATCGGCGACCTGGGCGTGCAGAGCGGCTTGATCGCGCGCAATCACGATGAAGTGGAAGAACTGAAACGGCTGGGTGAACGCGACATTTTCGAATTCAACCTGAGCAAGTCCGCCAAGGCACCCGAGCATGTGGGGCCGATTCAGGTGGCGCTGCGCAAGGTGGACACCAAAAAGTATAAGTACACGTTGAACGTGGTCGCCGACGACAAGAGCATCGAGAAGAAGGACAAGACGGTCGGCGAGCCCATTCAGTTTTACGTGCGCGGAGCGCGAGCGCCTTACGAGATCGTAGTGTTCGATCTGACCAAGGACAGCGCCAAGGGGTATTTGAGCACGCCTAAATCCGCGAATTCGGCACCCCCGGCAGCGAAACCGCCTGCGGGGAATTAGTTCGGCCGTTCGCTAGGTGGTTGATTGGGACCTGGGCGCGTGGGGTTACAGCTGACGCGTTGCCCGGGTCGCGTTTGTGAGCAGAACTCCACGGCGTTCACTTTGATTTACAACTTCGGAAAAACACATGGGGCGCGCTCGTTGTTCCTCCGCGCTGCGTTCACTATTAATTTATGCTGGTTCGTAACGGTGGCGGGTGGCACGGCTGTGGCGGTGGCCCAGCAGACTGCCGGTAGTGCGCAGCAGCCGCTGCAGGTGACCACCGAGATGGTGCAGATCGGCGTGAGCGTGCTCGCCAACGGTGGCGATTTCGTCAGCGGCCTGGAGCGCAAGAATTTTCGCGTCGTTACTGCCGGCAGCGAGCGGCCGCTCGTGTTTTTCGCTCCCACCGATGCGCCCGCGCAAATTCTGGTGATGGTGGAGACAAGTCCGGCCGTATACCTGATTCAGAATCAGCATATCGCGGCTGCCTACGCGCTGCTCGATGGCCTGGGGCCGGACGATCAGGTGGCGCTGGTCACCTACGATCAGGCGCCGCGGGCGGTGCTGGCGTTCACGCCCGATAAAAATGCGCTGTTCAACGCGCTGGGCCAAATCCAATTTTCCGTGGGCATGGGCGAGCTGAATTTTTACGACTCGGTATCCACGGCTTTGGATTGGATCGCTCCCGTGAGCGGCAAGAAAGCGCTGGTGCTGCTGACCACTGGCCTGGATTCTTCGTCACCGGCGCGGTGGGATGCGCTGGTGCAAAAACTGCGCGCGCGGGATGTGGTGATTTTCCCCGTGGCGCTGGGTGGCTGGCTGCGCCGGCCGCCGGATAAGGCTGATAAGAAGAAGAAAGCAACCGCGGCGCCGCAACAGGATTCTCAGGTGTTTGCGCAGGCGGATCAGGCGCTGCTTTCGCTGGCGGCGATTACCGGCGGGCGGGCGTTTTTTCCGGTTTCGGCGAAGGATTTCGCGCCGATGTACGAGCAAATCGCCGCGGCGCTGCGCCATCAATATCTGCTGGGGATCACGCCGGAGCACGATGGACAATTCCACGCGCTGAGCGTGCAGGTGCTGGATGGCAACGGCCAGCCGTTCGCGACCGAGGGCAAGAAAGCGACGCACCGGATTTTTTCGCGCGAAGGATATCTTGCGCCGGGGCCATAGCTCGTATAATCGCCTGGCGTGTTCGCAGACGCATGCGGTTTGGGATATTTGCAGCTGTCACGGGAGGGATGATGAATCGGCGCCGCGCAAAATACCTGGTTGCTGGCTGCATTGTGCTGTGCGGCTGGGCTGCGCGTCCCGCGCTGACGGCACAGCAGAAGACTGCGCCCACGCCTCCGGCTGCGCCTGCGCCGGCTGCCCCGCAGGACATCATGGCGCCGCACTTTTCCTTCGGAGGAGATGCCTCGCAGATTCCGGCGGTGTTTCTGCGCAATTTGATTTTCCTGCCCGCGCGTCTCAACGGCGGCAAGCCGGTTCTTTTTGAACTGGATTCGGCCGCCGAAAAATGTACGGTGGATCGCAAAGTAGCCGGCGATACCACTGCGAACGCGTTGCAGTATGCGGTGCTGGCGCTGGCCGGGGTGCAACTTCCGCTCCTCACTCTGCCGGTAGTTTCCCGTGACGATTTTGCGCGACAAGTGGGGCAGCCTTATCAGGGAACGCTGGGCAGGGATTTCTTCGATCGCGTGGTGGTGGAAGTGGACTACCACCGCCAGACCGTACAGTTGTACGACCCCAGCGTCTTTACTTACACCGGACAAGGGAAAAGCTTCCCGCTGACTTTCGCCGGGCCGGTGCCGCTGATTCGCGCCAAATTTGACGTGCCTGGGCACCGCACGATGTCCGCGGACTTCGCAGTGGATACGGCGCTGGATTCGGGAGTGATTTTCTACCGGGGATTCATGGATTCGCAGCGCATTTCCGCAGCGCATTTCAAGAGCGAAGCGGCGTCTTATCCGGAAGTGGATGGCGGCGCGAAGATCTTTCTAGGCCGGCTGAAGACATTTCAGATTGGTCCGTACCAGCTGGAAGATATTGTCGGCGATTTTACCCAGGAAAAAACAAAAGCCGGAGCGGACAAGAATATTGCCGGCGCGATCGGCGGCAATTTTCTGCGGCGCTTCACCGTGATTTATGATTTTCCGCACCAGCGCGTGATTCTAGAGCCCAACGTGCAATTGAATCACGACACCGACGAGGACATGAGCGGGCTTGCGATCATTGCGAAGGGGCCGAATCTGAAAATTTTCGAGGTGGTGGCGGTGCAGCCCGGAACGCCCGCGGCTCATGCGGGGATTGTGCCGGGGGATGTGATTGCGGGAATCGGCGACGACGCGGCGGCGGACCTTACGCTGGCAGCGGTGCGCGATCTGTTTCGGCAGGTGGGCTATCAGTATAAGGTACTGATTGACCGCAAGGGCCAGACCATCACGGCGTCGATGCAAATGCGGCGCCGCATCTGATTCCGGCAGGCTGCGAATTTTTTCGTCGCACCGAAATTCGCTTACGACTTCGCGGTCTCCGCGGTGGGCACCTGCGCAGATGGCGCCGGCGCGTCGGAGGCCGGCCGAGGTAAACGGCCAGCCTCCTGCAACGCGCGACGCAGCAGATATTCGATCTGCGAGTTCACGCTGCGCAATTCATCCGCGGACCAGCGCTCCAGCGCGACGTGCGTCGCGGGATCGAGCCGCAGCAGAAATGGTTTGCGCTCCGTCATCTCGCCTCTAGCTGTACAGCGAGCCCGCGTTCACCACCGGTTGCGGGCTGCGTTCACCGCACAGCACCACGAGCAAATTGCTGACCATCGCGGCCCGGCGCTCCGGATCGAGCTCCACAACTTTTCTTTCCGAAAGCTGATCCAGCGCCATTTGCACGATGCTCACCGCTCCTTCGACGATGGTCTGCCGCGCGGCGATGATGGCGGAAGCTTGCTGGCGTTGCGACATCGCTCCGGCAATTTCCGCGGCGTAGGCCAGATGGCTGATGCGCGCTTCTACCACCTGCACGCCGGCCTTCGCCAGGCGGTCCTGAATTTCTTTCTGCAGTTCCGCGGCGGTTTCGGCGATGTGGCTGCGCAGGCTCATTTGTCCCGCGACGTGCGAATCGTACGCGTAGGGAGTGGCCATGGTGCGCAGCGCCGATTCGCTTTGCACCTGCACAAAGTTCTCGTAGCTATCCACCTGGAAGACCGCTTCGGCTGTATCTACCACTTGCCAGACGACCACGGCCGCTATTTCGATGGGATTGCCGTCGAGGTCGTTGACCTTCAGCTTGGACGTTTCGAAATTTCGCACGCGCTGGGAAATTCGGCGTTTCGTCGTGAATGGATTTACCCAGCGGAGTCCCTGGTTACGCAGCGTGCCCACGTAAGTTCCGAACAGCTGCAGCACCTGGCCTTCGTTGGGGTTCACGATCAGCAGGCCCTTCAGGCAAATCACTTCGACGCCGAGCGCGAACATCGCAACGAAGATCCCGGCGGTGACTTGCATTTGGGCGGAGCTAATCAGCACGAACACGGTGCCGGCGATTGCGACGATCAGCAACAACACCATGGCTCCGCCGAGGAGCGAAAAGGCTGGTTTTTCTCTCATGGAACTCCTCCCGAACTCAATATCTGTATGATATCATACTGATTACATCTGTCAACAGCAGAACATACACCTGCAACGGTCATATTTTCAATTGTTTACGGGTGGATAACAGTTGCGATGTTTCGTCCGTCTTCTAGTCGAGGCAATTTTGCGTGGTTGCAGCTCTTGACCGGGTGCTGCTAATCCGAGAAGCTCCCATGCCAGCGAACCACTCCATGGGAGACTTTTCCCAAGACGCGGAACTGGTGCAGGCGGCACGCGGCGGCGACCGTGCGGCGTTCGGCGAGCTTTATGAACGCTACGTCCGAATGGTGCACGGCGTTCTGCTGGCGCACGTGCCGTACGCGGAAGTTGACGACCTCGTCCAGGATGTATTTCTGATTATGTTGCGGCGGTTGGACAGTCTGCGCGAGCCGACGGCGTTTGCGGGTTGGCTGCTGGCGATTGCCCGGAACCGCGCGCACGATTTTCATCGGCGGCCGCGGGAGGCCGCGGAATTTCAGGACACGGCGGGCAGAAACGATCCCGACGAGCAGGAGGCGCGAGCGGCGCTCGAGGCGATTCAATCTCTGCCGGAGGCGTATCGCGAGACTTTGAGCTTGCGGCTCGTCGAGGGAATGACCGGGCCGGAAATTGCAGCGCGGACGGGTCTCACGCCGGCGTCCGTGCGGGTGAATTTGCATCGCGGAATGAAGCAACTGCGAGAAAAACTGGGAAAGAGCATAGCTCATGAGTGACGAATATCTTTGGGATGGTTCGGGAACGCCGGATCCGGAAGTGGAGCGGCTGGAAAAGCTGCTGGGGCGTTTTCGTCCGGAACTTCGCGAACTCCAGTTCCCTGCTGCCGCGACTTCTCCACTTCACACACGCTCGCGGCGGACGGAATGGTTGCGGGTGGCGGCCGCAGTGGTGCTGCTTCTTGGTAGCGTCTGGCTGATGCGGGCGCTGACGGGTCGCGCGGCGTGGACGATTGCTGGGGCCGAAGGTTCGCCGCGGATTGACGGCAGGATCGCCGCGCGAAATGACGGCTGGAAGATCGGACAATCACTCGAAACGGATGCGGCTTCGCGCGTGCGGTTGCGAGTGGATGGTCTGGGTGAAATTGATGTGGATCCGAATTCACATTTGACGCTGCTGCAGGCAAACCCGACGCAACAACAGATTCGGCTGGTCCGCGGAACGATTCACGCAGCGGTTACAGCTCCGCCCTATGTGTTTCTGGTGCGCACGCCTGGGGCGTACGCGATGGATATGGGTTGCGCGTACACGTTGCAGGTGACCGATGCCGGCGTGAGCATTCTGCGCGTGACGGTGGGCTGGGTGGATTTGCAGCATGGATTTCGGCAGTCACTGGTTCCGGCGGGCGCGGCCGCGGAATCGCGCCCCGGAATTGGTCCGGGAGCGCCTTATTTCGATGACGCCAGCGAGCGATTTCGCGAGGCGCTGGAGGCATTGAATTTTGACGTGGAGAATTCGCAGGCTCGTTCAGAAGCTTTGACGATTTTGCTGGCGGAAGCGCGGCCTCGCGACGCGTTCACGTTGCTGAATCTTTTCCGGCGCGTGGATGCGGAAGACAGGGGGCGCCTTTACGATCGGTTGGCGCTGCTCCTGCCTCCGCCAGCTGGTGTGACGCGGCAAAATGCGCTGGAAGGCGACGATATGAGCGCTTGGTGGGACAAGCTTGGTCTGGGACATGCGAAGAAGGGATTGAAAGGGCCGCCAAGGATTGAGGAATGAGTGCTGCGTCGATTTTCACGGGCCGAGTCCGCGGCTGTTAACGGTGCGCTTCCGTTTCGCGTCTTTCCTTGCGCAGGAAGAAAAAGCCGCCCTGCAAGGAGACGACAAAATGACACATCACATTTCTCGTGCAATGCAACATTCGCTAAGGATTCTCGCGCTATTCGTGATGCTTGCCGCGCCGGCGCTTGCGGGGCCGCCGCTGGTTTGCCACCCGATCAATATCGGTTCGGCGCAATCGCTGCCGTGGACCAGCGCGACTTGGAATCTCTCCGGAGAAGAAAGTTACGACGTGAGTCATCTAGTGGCGGACACGTTGCATTTGCTGGGTCCCGAAACGCCGGTGCTGGTGCGGATGGAGACGATTCGGCGGGCGGCGCTTTATAGCCACAATAACGCGGCGGTGGCGAAGGAGTTGCTTTCTGAGATGGCGGCGCGGGCCGAGCGCGACGAACGTGGCGCGCTGGCGGCTTTCGATTATGGGTATTTGGTCGAAACTTACCGGCAGTTGGAGATGGCTTTGCGAATGTCGCGTGGCGCAGGGAATCGTGCGAACTGGGTGAATCCGGCGGCTGGGTTAAACGGATACGTCTGGGTGAAAAAAGCGATCAGCATTCGGGGAGGCGATGCGGAGATGGAATTTGCGGCAGCGCTGATCACCACGGAGAACTCGCGGCAGGATTATCAGGAGCATGTGGCGAACGCGAAGGCCGGGATGAAAGAGAATCCGTTATTAGCGCAGAACGTCGCGAGCCACTTCTAGCTGCGGCGCGGCGGAAGGGCTAGTCGAACTTTCGCAGGGCTATTGCCATTTCGTGGAGACGGGCGTCCACTTTGCTGAAGACGGTGTCGGGCTCATGTTTTCCGTTGGCCAGGCGCTTGCCGGCGTGGCGTCCAGTGAGAATTTCGATGCCCTGTTCGACGGTGGCGACGGGATACAAGTGGAACTGGCCTTTGGCTACGGCTTCGATTACTTCTTCGCGGAGCATCAGATCGTCCACATTTTCTGAGGGGAGCAGGACGCCTTGGCCGCCGGTGAGGCCTTTCATTTTGCAGATGTCGTAGAAGCCTTCGATTTTCTGATTCACGCCGCCAATGGGCTGGATGTCCCCTTGTTGATTCACGGAGCCGGTGACGGCGAGTTCCTGGCGGATGGGGATGCCGGAAAGCGCGGAGAGCAGCGCGTAAATTTCCGTGGAGCTGGCGCTATCGCCGTCCACGCCGGAATAGGACTGCTCGAAGCAGAGACTGGCGGAAAGCGCGAGCGGCTTATCCTGCGCGAAAGTGCGGCGCATGTAACCGGAAATGATGTGCACGCCCTTATCGTGGAAGCGGCCGCTGAGATTTGATTCGCGCTCGATATTAATGATGCCGACTTTTCCGGGTGAAGCGGAAGCGGTGATGCGCACGGGCTTGCCGAAAGCGTAGCCGCCGATTTCCATCACGCTGAGGCCGTTCACCTGGCCGACGCGGGTTCCCGTAGTGTCAATGAACAAGAGATTCTGCTCGATCATTTCGCGGATTTTCGATTCGGTGAGGTTGTGGCGCTCGATTTTGGAATCGAGAGCACGGCGCACGTGCGCGGCGGTGACCACCGATTGATTTTCGTTGCGCGCGACGTAGGAAGATTCGCGCGCCAGGTCGGCGAGATCGAAAAAGCGCGTGGTGATTTTGCCGCGGCGGCCGGCGAGGCGCACGCCGTGCTCCAGAATCGCGGCGAACGCGGTGCGATCGAAGGGATAGAGGCGCTCGTCGTCGGAAATCTTGCGC
>Ga0209447_10000208_pt1 | contig 15578 bp, 15 predicted proteins | sample BogFormECP04_OM3_FD_188243 | JGI IMG/M metagenome (GOLD analysis project Ga0209447, IMG submission 188243) | Bog forest soil microbial communities from Calvert Island, British Columbia, Canada - ECP04_OM3 (SPAdes) (version 2) | ecosystem: Environmental > Aquatic > Freshwater > Wetlands > Bog ... | reverse complement strand
TTCGACCCAACGCGGGGCGACGGACTGGACAGTCGATCCCTCCCGAGTGCGCCTATCGTTCGTCGCCGCAACGAGGGCGCTGTTAGCCCTACCAACCTGCACGCCATCGCTGCGGCTGCTCGCCGACCAGGCGGCTCGGGCGCTGGGGGGTGTTTCGCATGCGCTCGACGCGATCGCGTTGCTCGTCCGCGAACCTGTTGGAGCTGTTCCTCGCCGACGCCACGGCGGCTGGTTCTACTCGCCCGACTGGTTGCCGCCCTTCGTGAGCGCCGCGCGCGCTCTGATGACGATCGGCGCCGTTGAGCTCTTCTGGATCGTGACCGCTTGGCCGAGCGGCGCTCCAGCGATCGCTTTCGCCGCGATCGCGTCGATCTTATTCGCCGCGAGAGGCGATCAGGCCTATGCCACCGCTGCGAATTTCATGGTCGGCACAGGTCTGACCGCCGCATTCGCCGCAATCGTCAAATTTGCGGTGCTGCCGGGCGTCGAGACCTTCGCCGGTTTCAGCCTGGCGATCGGAGCTGTCCTCGTGCCCGCCGGCGCGCTCATGGCCCAGCCGTGGCGGACCCCGATGTTTGTCGCCGTCGCCGCGAACTTCATACCCTTGCTCGCGCCGGCCAACCCTGTCAGCTACGACACGGGGCAATTCTACAATTCCGCATTAGCGATATTGGCGGGCATTTGCGTGGGCGAGTTCGGGTTTTCTCTGTTGCCGCCCCTATCGCCGGCGCTGAGAACCCGCCGCCTCCTGGCTCTCACTCTCAGGGACCTACGTCGTCTCGCGAAGGGGATTCCCCGATGGTCGCCGGACGATTGGGAGCACCGCGTGACTAAGCGGCTCGCCGTGTTGCCCGACGCGGCGGAACCTTTTCAGCGAGCACAACTCGTGGCTGCGCTCTCGGTGGGTCGCGAGTTGATCCATCTTCGCCGTGCCGCCCACCGATTCGATATCCACCTCGATCTTGCTCTCGACGCTGTGGCGCGCGGCGAAAGCCTGGTCGCGGTCGACCGCCTTTCCGAACTCGACCGGAGGCTGGCCGCCCTGCCCGACACGTGGCCGGGAGCACGAGTCAGGCTTCGGGCGCGTGGCCGCATTCTGGCGACGTCCGAGGCTCTGACCCGGAATGCCACCTATTTCGATTCACAGGTAGGGCCATGAAATTTACCAATATCGACCTCTTCGGTGTCTACGTCGCGCCGATCTCCTTGCTGATGGCGGCGGCGTGGCTCATCCTGATCGCACTGCGGGTGGTGGCGGACCATTTCGGTCTGATGCGCTACGTCTGGCATCCGGCTCTGTTCCTATCCTCAGTCTACATGATCGTGCTTTCGACGATCGTGCTTCTCCAAGCACACTGAGTTGACCATGCCCAATGTCGAAGCAAAACTGAAGAACGATGCGGTGGAACGCGATCGCGCCGTCATCCGGCCTCGTGAGGAGTTGGCGCCGCACGCCGCGCGGCGGCGCCTCGCGATCATTCCGATTCTGATCACAGCAGCGGTGTTCCTACTCGCCGTGGCCTCCGGCTGGGGGATGTGGCGCGTGTATATGGAGGCGCCCTGGACGCGGGACGGCACCGTGCGCGCCTACGTCGTCACGATGGCGCCGGAGGTCGTGGGACGCATCGTCGAGCTTCCGGTCGCCGACAATCAGTTCGTGCACAAGGGCGATCTTTTGATGGTGATCGACCCGACCGACTACAGAATAGCGGTCAAGCTGGCTGAAGCGGCGGTGCAGCAGGCGCAGGTCGATTCGGAAAACCTGGAGAGGGAATCGAAACGAAGGCAGGAGTTGAGCAACGCGGCGGTGACCGTGGAGGTGCAACAGACCTTCGCGGCCAACGCCATCGCGGGCAAGGCAAAATATTTACAAACACAGGCTACTTTGGATCAGGCGCGAGTGAACCTCGAGCGCACGGAGATTCGTTCGCCGGTCAACGGATTTGTGACGAACCTGTTGGCGCAGCTCGGCGACTATGCGAATGTCGGGCAGACCGAGATCTCCGTGGTCGACTCGGATTCGTTCTGGGTCGACGGGTACTTCGAGGAGACGTATCTCGGTTCGATCCACGAAGGCGACCCCGCCGAGATCAAGTTGATGGGACAGAGCCAGATCGTCCGCGGCCACGTCGGCAGCATCGCGCGCGGCATCAATGTCCCGAACTCGCAGCCGGATCGTGCCGGACTCGCATCGGTAAATCCGATTTTCACCTGGGTGCGCCTTGCCCAACGTATTCCGGTGCGCATCCACATCGACAAGGTGCCGGATGGTGTGCGCTTGGTGGTTGGCTTGACGGCCACCGTGCAGATCGATTCTCCCGCCCCGTCGACGAGACGGTAATGCGTGGTGTCCATCGAACTGCGAATAGAGAGTCTATGCCTGCGTCTATCGCGGTACGCCTCAGATTCACGGACCCCTCGCTTCCGTGCCGCGGTGGTCGACATGCGAAGGGACTGCTCGCCCCCCGTCAGGCGCGGGTCATGGATTGGTGTCTGGGTTCGAGAACCCCAGACGCGCGTCGATCCGCTGAACAAGTTCCTCTTCCGCGGCGTCGTCGGACGTCGGCGCGCCGTCGAGATCTCGCAATACATTGGCGAGATCATCCTCGAGCGGCGCGAAGAAGCGATTCGCCCGGGTCGCGAGAATGAATCGTCGCGTCGGACCTTGGCCGCGAATCTCGCCGATATGATGAAGCTGTCGACCGCTGTTGAAGTCGACCACAATCACTCGGCCGTTCATGCTGACCTTGGTGTAGGGCCGCTTCTCGCCGTCGCGACTGGGCGCCACCCGATCGCGCCTGGCCACGAGATCCGGGCGGGGCGGTTCCGGATTCGACCGCGCGCCGAGGCCTCTGCCACCGAGTTGATTGGCGATTTTGTTGATCGTCGACGCGTTGTCGCGAATAAAACGTTTCGCCGCCGCGTCTTCCCGTCGCGGACCGTCGGATTTGGAAATGATCTCTATCATGGCGCCGCCGAGTCCTGTTCCACTGGTCTTCCCTCCCCGGTTCGTGTCTGAACTCGGGCGCGGTCGTCGTCGGGAGCCGCGCCCGCATCTGTCGCGCGATCAATCCAGCCCGCTCCTCCTGGCCGGCTACAGCAATTCCGCGCCGCCGCCCCGCGCGGGACCCGCCGTTGGATCGTAGTCGTCGGGCTTTTTGGCGATGAGGGTCTGCGTCGTCAGGATCAGGCCCGCGACCGAGGCGGCGTTGCGCACCGCGCAGTAGCAGACCTTCACGGGATCGATGATGCCGGACTTGACCATGTCGACGGATGCGCCGGTGCGCGCGTCGAAGCCATACCCGTTCCTGCTCTTGGCGGCCTTCGCCACTTCCGCCTCGCCGTCGCTGCCGGCGTTGGCGGCGATATAGAACAGCGGCCGACTGAGCGCGCGTTGCAGCAACTCGGCGCCCTTTCGCGCACTCCCCTCTAGCCCCTGGATCGTATCGTCGAGTTGCGGCGCGATCTTCAACAGCGCGATGCCGCCGCCGGGCACGACGCCCTCCTCGATCGCGGCCCGGGTCGCGTTGATGGAATCCTGAATCAGCTGCGTGCGACGCTTCTGCTCTACCGGCGTGGCGCCGCCCGCCAGAATCATAGCCGTGCCGCCGGACAATTTAGCGATGCGCTCCTGAAACTTGTCGCGCTCGATATTTTCCGGAGCAGCCTCATATTGTCGCAGCACCTGTTCCCGGCGCGCGCTGACCTTTCTGGGCTCTCCGCGGCCCGCGGTTATCAGTGTCTTGGTGGAGGAGATCCGCACTTGGCGCGCCGAACCGAGGTCCGACAGTTCCGCATTCTCGATTCGTCCCCCGAGATCGACCGAAACGACTTTCCCGCCCGTGGCGATAGCGATGTCCTCCAACATGGCCTTGCGCCAATGGCCATATTCCGGGGGGTGGATCGCCGCTACCTTGAAGTTGGTCTTTTCGCGTCGCGACAGCAACTGCATGATGACGGGAGGCGCAACCTCCTCCGCAATAATCAGCAGCGGCCGACCGCTCTTTTCGATCATCGAGAGGACGCCGTTCAGCTGATCCGTCGTCACGATCTTGTGGTCCGTCATCAGGATGAACGGATCATCGAGGACGACCTGCATCCGCTCGACATCGGTCACCATGTGATGCGAGAGATAGCCCCGCTCGAACGCCATCCCTTCGACGACTTCCAGGGTCGTCTCGACGGTCGCTCCAAACTCCACCGCCACGATACCGTGATTGCCGGCGCGCTCGAACGCCTCCGCGACCATCTGGCCCAACGCCGCGTCGTTGGCCGCGATGCTGGCTACCGCGCGAAGCCCGCCCACGCCCTCCACCGTGGTCGCCGCGGACTTCAGCAACTTGATGGTCTCCGTAACCGCGATCTCCAGACCCTCCACCAACTCTACGGGGTTGGCGCCAGCGGCGAGCAACTCGAGGCCGTCCTGGACAAGCACGTCCGCGAGCACCGTCGCCGTCGTCGTGCCATCACCGGCGACCTCGTTGGTCTGCTTGGAAACCTCACGCAACACCTGCGCACCCATGTTCTCGAACGGATCCTCCAGTTCGATTTCGCTCGCGATGCTGACGCCGTCCCGGGAGACGATTGGTGTGCCGATCGGGCGATCGATGATCGCATTCATGCCTTTCGGCCCCAGAGTGCCGCGCACCGCCTTGGTGAGTTTGGCGACGCCTCGGCCGAGCGCCTCGCGGGCTTCCTGATCGTGCAACATGATCTTCGCCATGGGAAACTCTCGCTCGCCTCAATAGAAATACCGGGATGAACTGATAACTCAGGGCGAAGTCGACTCTTCGACGGTCCGCGAGCGTGTTTTCAGCGGCGTATCCAGATCGAAGCGCGCCGCAAGGAGCCCTCGACACAGAGCGCCGTTGAATTCGGCGTTGACGCCGACGCGACGGATCGAAGAGAGATAGCGCGAGAGGGTTTCACTGTTCAGTTTCGCCCCCTCGGCGGTCACGAAGGCCCGCGCGTCGGGTCGGAGCGGACCGATCACGCCACGCCGGTCGAGATAACGCCGAACCAATTTCGCGCCCTCCGCGTCGAGCGGCACGGTCTCGAGCTCCCCGATCGTCACTGCGATCAGTGTCTCGCTCAAATGGCCGGCGGCGAGGAGATGGCTGAGCAGGGCCGATTGGCGGCGCTGGAACGCCTTCACGAGAAACGTCCGGCGCACCTCTTCGACGTCGCCATCGGCCTCCTCGCCGAACGTGTCCTGGAACGACAGGCCTTTCGCGAGCCCCGCGTTGATCTTGTCCGCGTACATATGCTCGCCCAGAACAACCTCGACTCCCTCGACCCAGGGAAGCGCGCCAACAGCCCTGCGCATATCGTCGGCCATCAGAAACGAGAAGTTGGCCGCGCACCAATAGGTTGGCAAACGGAACCCGATGTGAACGCGATTGTTCGCGTCCACGTCGGCTTTCGTGACGAAGTTCAACTCCGTCACGGACTCGTCCAACTCAGGATCCATCACGCCGTCCAGACAGGCCCATACCTGCCGTCGACGGGCCTGCAGTTCGTCGTCCGGCCCTGCTGCGTGAAGACCCATCCTCGTCATTCCGCGGCTTGGGCGGAAGCAGCGAGGTGATCATAGCCGCCCGCGGCCCTTATCTTTTGCTTCTGCGCCTCGACGTCGACTCCGTAGAGCCGCGCCGCATTGAGGCCCAGGATCTTCTTCTTGGTCTCGAGCGTCAGGACCGAGCCCGTCTCCTTCGACTCCGCCTCAGGAATCTCGTAGGCCATGAATCTGTCGATCAGCCACTTCGGCGTCCAGATGCCGTAGTCACTGCCGAAGAGCAGCTTGTCCGGCCCCAACCAGAACAGCAACTCGGAAATGACATGGCCGAAATAGCCGGGCCGCGAATGAATGAACGGCAGCGCCACCGCGAGGCCGCCATAGACGTTGGTCTCCTGCGTCGCGATCCAGCAGAAGTCGTCGAGCCGCGGCAGGCCGCAATGCTCCACGATGAAATTCAGATCCTGGAACGAGGTCGCGACGTCGTCGATGTCGGCGACGTCGAAAGCGTCGCGATTGAGCGGGATGATCGTCGGACCCTTGTGAACGTGGACGTTCTTCACGCCCAATTTCTGCGCGGCCTCGAGGAATAGATAGGAATCCTTGTCGGTCAGCTTGTAGCCCTTGGATTCGCCTCGCCATTCGGCGGTGTACAACTTGACGCCCTTGATCTTGTGCTTCTCGGCCAGTTCGTGGAGATGCTCCAGGCCCTTGTTTCCGTCGCGAGGATCGAACGCGCCGTTGAGGATGAACCGATCGGGATGACTCTTCTTCATCGCCGAGTTGCGCTCGGTCGTGTTGAACCCGTTCTTGTAGAAATCGCCAAGGTAAGTAGGCTGCAGGATCGCCATGTCGTCGTAACCGGCGACGAACAGATCGTTGTACATAGTCTTGGCGTCGTATTTTTCGAATTTTTCCAGGGGCCACTTCTCGGAGGGCGGGCTCAGATTCGAATGATAGGCGTAGAAGCACTCGATGAATTGCTTGCCGTGAATGTTTTTCTGGTTGGCGGGGCTGCCGTCCCAAAAATGGGTGTGCCCGTCGATGACGAATATCTCTTCACCGTCAGCGGTCCTGTACATGGCGATTCTCCCTAGCCCGTCATGCGGGCAATTCTTGCATCATCGAGCAGCCGGATCGTCCGGCCGGACTGTGGCCGGAACAAGGGCCGACGCTAGGGCCGGCCCTCGAGAGGTCAGTGCTCTATATAGACCAACGCTTCATCCATGTTGCCGAACAAAACGACCGTATTGTCGTCAACCATGACCATGCGGCCATAATGCGTCGAGGTCGAGATTTCGAACAGATGCGGCGTCATCGGACGACCCAGCGCTTCGCTGATCTCGTCCATTTTGAACTCCAGCTTGGGCTCGCCATCAATCCGGATCATCGACGGCAGATAGGTGACCGTGACATTTGGTTTCTTCTCCATGACCTCGGCGATGGCGCGTGCCTCGACGCTGTCGTTCATCGTTACCCCGCATTGGTGGGAAATCGTATCCTCGAACTGGATGTCCTTCATTGATTTGAAGATATTTCCGTGGTGGACCTCGGACATTTTCGTCTCCTGAAGTGATATGTGGCTCGCGCTCGATTGGACTTTTTGGGGCCTTTATTCAGGGGCCCTCAGGTCGACTTCCGCGCAAATTGCGGCGAGCCGATTTTTCGACGCCGCCTGGGCCTCGGCGAAGCTCGACACCTTGACCCGCGGCTGCGACCAGATCGGCTGCAGGTTGCCGGCGGCTTCGTTGGCTAGCGCGGCGTGATTCGCCATCCAGCCGTTGAACAGACCCTTGTTGTGGGCTCCATGTTCCTTGTCGTGCGTCAGGATGTGAATCAGCTCGACGGTATTGGCGAGGTTGCGCTCATAGTCGGCCTCTGCCGCCGATACGACGGTCGGCGTGGCGAAGTCGCCCTGCGAGGCCGCCGCCTGCATGATAAAGCCGCTGCGGAACAACTCGCCGACCAACGGCTCGAAAACGAGATTGGTGGCGAAATATTGCTCGAGATAGTCTGTCGCGCCCATGATCGATTCGATCGCCTTGCGCGTTCCCTGCCAGATCGGATCTTCGAGCCAATGTTTCTTGCCGGCGTTTTGGTCGAAACCTTCAATGTCTAGGCCGATCTCGACGAGGTAGAGGGTAATGTCCTGGGCGAAGCGCAGCTTGTAGGAGGAATTTGTGAGAATGGCGGTGTTGATCATCTGCGTATAGCCATAGCGCTGCGCCTGCATCATCGATGTGCCGAGGCCAAACTCGGCATGCTTCCAAGCGCCCAGACCATCCTGCAGGATCTTGACCCAGGTTTTGTCCATGCGCTTTGGCGCCCCGGACTTACGCGCGTTTTCGATGACGCCCTGCACCATGCCGCAGATCGTCGACTGCCGCTGATAGTGGGTGCGCTCCCATTCCTGATCGACGGAACGGAACTGATGCCAATTCGAACTCAGCGCCTTCGTCCACTTCTTGGAATAAGTCGGGGTGCCGTCCGGGAATGAAATGATCCAATCCTGGAGAAGGTAACGCTCCGGATCGGGTTGGACATCGACCGTCATATCCTCATAGTGGGTGGCCTTGCGGCCCTTGGGTTCGAAATAATTGAATTTTCGGCTATCCCAATCAGGAAACGTCGCCGCGCCCGCGGAGCCCGACTTGACCGGATGCGACTGTTCTGTTGCTGCACTCATCGTTTCCTCCCTTGAAATCGCTAGTGTCGACTTCCTGTGTTGCGCGTTAGGGCGATGTCGCCGTCACCGCGCGGCTTGCGTAAACCTGTCGAAATGGATGTGATCGAGATCCACGTTGTTCATCTGCAGGACCGGCAGCATCGCGTCGATCATTGGCGGGGGTCCGCAGGAATAGGCGTCGATAACTCCGCTCAACGCCTCGGCGCGCAGATGGCGCTGAACGACCTCATGAACGAAACCGGTTTCGCCCTCCCAAGCGTCCTCCGCAGTGGCGTGCGACAGCGCGGGAATGAATTTAAAGTCCGGCAATCTCGCCGCGATGGCGGCGATTTCGTCGAGCATGAACAAATCCGCACGCGTTCGAGCGCCATAGAAGAAGCGAATCGGTCGCTGCTCGCCGCTCTGGACGTGATCTGAAATGATCGACCAAAGCGGCGACATGCCTGACCCGCCGCCGATCAGCAGCATCGGCCCAGTGCGCGCCTCGCGCCGAAAACAGGTTCCATAAGGCCCCTTGGCCTTTAGCATGGAGCCCGGTCGCAAATCACCGTCAAGCTGTGCGGAAAACGCTCCATCGGGATACTTCTTGATGATGAACGAAAGATGCGCCCCCTCCGCGGGAGCATTGGCCATCGAAAACGCACGGGTGACGCCGGCCTCGACGATCGTCAGATCGACGTATTGTCCCGCCCAGAATTTCAGCGGCTTGTCGAGATCAACTTCCAAAAGGCGAATATCGTGGGTCAGCGGCGTGATTTTGGTCAGGCGGGCGCCGTATTCCTTCACCGGGATCGCGCGGGATAATAAGTCTTCGTCGAAATTCAGCAATTCCACTTCGATGTCGCTATAGGCGAGCGTCCTGCAGAGAAGGATATGCTCCGTCTCCCGTTCGTAGTCGGGCAGAGCGAAAGTCGAATACTTCAGCAGCTCGATATCGCCGCTGACGAGCCTCGACTTGCATGAGGCGCACTGGCCCTCCTTACAGCCGTGCATCAGCGCGATGCCTTGGCGAAACGCCGCGTTGAGCACGGTCTCACCCTCCTCGACATCCATCTCGATGCCGACGGGCTCGAAACGCACCTTATGAAGCACAGCTTCCGACATGATTTCTCCACGAGTCACAGAGAAACGCGCACCGCCGTCATCGCGCTCTCCGGCGAGCCGGCGGCCGGAAAAGGGGGCCGCGTGAGCGGCCCCAATCGCCAGGTCTGGGGGCTAGTTGCAGGGAGTGATCTTGAAGCCTTTGCGATACTCCGCGATCGCCGCATCGCGCTCCGCGCCGGGTTTCAAGGCGCGGAAGCCACGCAGGGGGCTGCCGAGCGTATGGCCACGAACGTCGTCGAGCGTCCACATGTCCTTTTCATCGAAGCGCAAGTGGGGCTGCGGCACCAGCGTCTTGCCGTCACTGCGGACGAAGCCGAGGTCCTTGATGGCGTCCGCGACATCCCATCCGTGGTAGCAATCTTCCCACTCGCGGCGGCCGCTGAACTTGCCCATCGCGGGCGTTGGGCGCCCTTCGTATTCGGAGGCGAAAGCCACCTTGTGCGTCCAACGGCAGCCTTCCGAACAATAGGTGTACATCTTGCCGTCGACTTCATCGCAGCAGAAGTCCTCGCGGATCAGACAGGGGACCAAGCAGCTCCAGCAGCGATGCGGATAGAGATAGCCCACTTCGCTGTTGAACAGGATATTCGTCTCACCGGGCTTGGACAGTTTGCCATACCATTTCCAGTAGTCGCCGAACAGGGCGTACCAGCCGGGATACTTATGCTCGAACCACTCGAAGTCCTTCTCGGTCTGAGCCTCGATGCGCCAGAAATTCACCGACCAGCCGACCGAGAAGAATTGCGCGGTATAGTGAACGTAACTCTTCTTGACCAGGCGATCCCACGCCGCCGAGACGTCGTCGTGGTGGATCTTGATGCCGTACTTCTCGAGCGGCAGCATATAGGTGCGATAATAGTCTTCGTAGATCCAGCGGTGCCACAGTTCCGCGTAGGATTCCTTGTTCTTGTCACGGTTGGTCGTGCCGTACTCGATGAAGGTTCCGATGGCGGCGTCGACGATCGCGTGATTCTGCCAGAAAGCGTATTTGAGATCGCGCTCCAACAGCTGATGGTTCGAAGGATCGTGGAGCATCGCCATCAACATGGAATGTCCATTGCCGATATGGCGCGATTCGTCCGACTGAACCGACAAGAACACCGTTGGCAACGCGTAGTCCCCATTGCGGGCGGCTTCCGAAGGCATCGCGACGAAAAGCGTGTTCGTGAAGGCCGTTTCGGCGACCACAGTCAGATAGATGCTGGCGGCGGTGATCGCGTCGCCGGTCAGGAAGCCCTCGGCGAACTGGCGCCCGATCGTGGAGGCGTAGCATCTGCCGAACGCGGCTTCAGTGATATCGAACCCCGCAGGGTCGATATAGTTTTCCATGTACCACTTCTTCAGATTCATTTGAATCGTCGAGTGGCGCAACTCGTCGACCATCTGCATCGTGAAGCCGGTACGCAGCTCTTCGCCGGGCGACAGGCGGCCGACCATGGCCATAGAGCGGGCCGCTGAAATTTCCGGGAACGGGATGATCGCCAGGAACAGTTTCATCCATTCGATCCAACGCGGCTCCACATTGCGGAACATATCGCCCCGCAACGCTGCATCAAGCGCGCCGTAGACGCGATTGTCCTTTTCTTCCTGCATCGGGAAGTAGGAGCGAAGCACTTGCTTCATTGGATCGCGGGGGACCTTGGAGATCTTATAGTCGGTCGGGAAGGTCATCGCCTCCTGAACGTAGCTCGGCGTCCAGCCCAGATCGGCGACGCGATTGGCGGCTTCGCCAATAGTGATGCCTTTCTGCGCAGTAATTTTGTTGAGCGTCAGACTTGCAGTCATTGTTTTCTCCTCCGTGTCAATTCGTCTTTCGGATCGAGGCGCGAATGTCTCGCGCTTTCGATCCGCATCGTCTCTACACTCACCCACCCCGCCGTCCTCTTCCAAAAAGGAATCCGCCCGTCGCGGCGGACCGACCCTCAATCCAGGCTAGGTCGCGGTATTCATCCAGTCGCTCATCGTACTGGCCGGTTTGACGAGCGGCTTTCCTTCCGCAATGAAGCGCGCGGTCAGAACCAGCGCGCCCATCGTAAAGTCCTTGCCGTGCGCTGCGATCATGGCTTCGGCGACATGCGCCAGCTTGACAAAAAACTCGTCCTTCGATCGATCTTCCTCGCTCAACAAGCCGGCGCTTTGGACGATTGGTTTCTTCGCCGCGTTCATATGAGAAATCTCCGAGCCGCCGCCGCCCGATCGTCAAATTCCAGCAAGGACTTGTTGAGCCATTCGCGCTCGGCGACGAGACCGTGGTGCTCCTCCTCGAGGCGCGCCAGCCGTCGATCGATCTCGGCCAAGCGCTCGACCAGCTCGGGATCGTCGCCACGGAGCGATATCTCGCGAACGGCCCACGCGCGTTCGATCTCGGCGCCGCCGTGGGCGCTATCGAACTTCAACTGCCTCATATTGTTATCGATCATCGCCTCGATCAACTTTTGCCTTGCGATCATGCTCTCGCGAGCGCTCGTCGTTCCTTCAGCCTCTTGCTTCGGTCGATCCGCATTGCGCGAACCGTCGCCATCGTCGATCATGGAACCAGAACCGCTCGCCCGTTGATGCGACCGTGATGCAAATCGTGGAGGGCGTCGTTGGCGGCGCTGAGCTTGTACTCGCGCGTATGCAGCTTCACCAGACCGCGATCGGCCAAAGCCATCAGTTCGACCAACTCGGCGTAGGTGCCCACGAGATTGCCGACGATCGTCTTTTCCGTCGTGATCATGTCGATTGTGGGAATGTCGATCTTGCCGCCGTATCCGACGATGTAATAATAACCGTCGTTGGCCGTCATCGCCAAACCCTTGGCGATCGCATCGCCTTCGCCGACGAAATCGATCACCGCCTCGGCGCCTCGCCCTCCGGTCTCGGCCAGCACCATCTCGACCTCATTGCCGTCCGCCTTCACCAGATGGTGCGCGCCACAGGCCTTCGCGAGTTCGAGCGACTTGTCGGCCTTATCGACGACGATGATCTCGGCGGCGCAGAGCGCGGCCAACGCCTGAATGCCGATGTGGCCGAGCCCCCCGGCGCCGATCACCACGGCGAATTGGCCGGGCAGCAGATGGCGCGAGGCCTTCTTGGCGGCGCGGTAGGCGGTCAATCCCGCGTCCGTGTAGGGAGCGACGTCCTTGGGCGCCAGCGTCTTCGGCAGCTTGATCAGCGAACGCTGACCCGTCAGCAGATATTGCGCGTAGCCGCCGTTGGCGTTGATGCCTGGGAACGTGCTGTCCAACGCATGCATGTCGTTCCCGCGACGACAGGCCAAGCAATGGCCCGACGTCACCAGCGGATGACATATCACGCTATCGCCAACCTTCACGCCCTCGACGCCGGGGCCGACCGCCTCGACCCAGCCCGCGTTCTCGTGTCCCATGATGTACGGCAGCTTCACGTCGACCTTGCTGCGCCAGATGCCCTCGACGATATGGAGGTCGGTTCGGCAGACGCCCGCGCCGCCGATCCGCACCACGACGTCGGTCGGACGCGTGATCTTCGGATCGGGCACTTCCTCGAATTTTACGAATTCCTTGGCGGTTAGCTTCTCGTCGAACGCGTGTAGCACGGCCGCTTTCATATTTCCGTCCCTCAGCATTCTTGTCTGTTCGCCGGCCGATTGGGCCATCTTCCGCCTACAGTGGACGCAAGCCCCGTGCCAATTCGAAATACTGCGCAAATGCCTGAGATTGGTGGGGCCGAAGGTTCCCGCGCCGTTCCGATCGAGGTCAATTCCTGTCCGCAAAAGTGTTCCGTGACGGAACAATTCCCAACCGCATGCGACTGCTTGGCATTTTTCACGATTCGGCTATCATGACAGCATCACGAACCGGCCGCGCTTGCGCGCGAGCGGTCACACGGCCGAGGAAACAGACGCATTCGGCGTCTGGGGAGGATGACGATGCTGGCCGTCAGAAGATCCGTAGAACGTGCCCGGGCCGCGCTCGAGAGCGAGGGCGTGCCGCCTGCGGATTTCCTCGCTCCGGACATCTATGACAGTTGGATGCGCTGTATCGCCTACGGGCTCGATTCGCGACATCCCCCCGAGCCGGAAATCGTTCCCATGGCGGAGTTGCGGCAAGAGCACCAACGACATTCCTTCGTTCGCGGACTGGCCTTGGCGGAAATGCACTCCTTGCACCAGCAGATCGCGGGGACCAATTTCATGATCGCCTTCGCCTCCCCAGAGGGATTGTTGCTCGATATCGTGTCGGACAACAGTTTCAAAACCATGTCGGACGCCGCGAGCATCCGGCCCGGCGCCGTCTGGAAGGAGTCGGTTTGCGGCACCAACGGACTCGGCAGCGTCGCGCATCTCAAACGCGCCCTCACGGTACACGGCGGCGAGCATTTCTTCCCGCGCTACAACAATCTCACCTGTACGGCCGTCCCCGTGTTTGCGCCCGACGGCCAGCTCTGCGGCGTTCTCGACGCGTCATCGGACTGCCTGTCCCGGCAAGCGCATACCCGAGCCCTGGTCGGCATGGCGGCCACCCAAGTCGAAAATGGGTTGTTTCGCGAACAGCACCGCGCGAGCATCATCATCACCTTCCACAATCGCGGGGAATATTTGCATACGCTGAGCGCGGGATTGCTCGCTACGGACCCCGACGGATGCATCTTGGCGGCGAACAGAGCCGCGCAAACCCTGTTGCACGGATTGCCGATCTCCCCAGGCAAACGTTTCGGCGACGTCTTCCGCACCCGTTTCAGTTCGTTCCTCGAGGAGGGAAGGCGGCACGAGCGGCAGAAACTTCAGGACGAGGTCGGCAGTCATTTCATCGCATCGATAGAAAATCCTCGCCAGTTTCCGTTCGCTCAGACGCTATCGAAGCCAAAACCGGCGCCGCCACCGAGCGTCGTACCCCCCGCATTCGTCTCGGCGGACCCCAAGATCGCGGAAATCGTGCGGCGGGTGGGGGCGGCGGCGGCGCGGAAGATGCCGATACTGATCCGCGGCGAAACAGGAACCGGAAAGGAACAGCTCGCGCGTTACGCCCATGCCGCCAGCCGCCGGTCGGGCGCATTCGTCCCGGTCAACTGCTCAGCGCTGCCGGAAAGCCTGATTGAAGCGGAATTGTTCGGCTACACGGAGGGCGCGTTCACGGGCGCGAGAAAAGGCGGGTCGGTGGGGCTCTTTCGAGAGGCCGACGGCGGGACGCTGTTCCTGGACGAGATCGGCGACATGCCAGTCGCGCTTCAGGCGGTCCTCCTCAGATTCCTGGACGACTGGACCATTCGTCCCGTGGGAGGAGGGTCCCGAGTCGTGGACGTGCTGCTGGTGTCGGCGACGAACGCCAACCTCGGCGATTCGATCGCCAAAGGCCGTTTCCGTTCCGACCTGCTGTTTCGACTCAACACCCTGGAAGTGACGCTACAGCGACTGCGAGAGCGCATCGACTTCCCGGAAATCGCTCGTCACCTGTTGCGAGCGATCGATCCCGAAATTCGCCTCACGGAACGCGCGATCGACCGATTGGCTCGTCAGGAGTGGCAAGGAAACATTCGGGAATTGCGCAGCGTTCTCTCGCGATTGACGCTGACCGACTGCGCAGGAGTCATCGACGACGACGCCGTCGCGGAAGTTCTGGGAAGCGCCGGCTTCGATGAACGACCGCCCGCCGCGCCTGGGATCGGAGAGGCCGGGGCCAATCTTCATGAACTGCAGCGCGCCCGGGTGCTTGCCGCCTATTCCGAAGCCGGGAACAACATCAGCAAGACCGCTCGTCGGCTCGGCGTATCGCGGAACATGATTTATCGCGCGTTGCAGGGCCGCCGGACGTGAGCCTCGCGCCCTTCGCGTCCCCTTTGCTCCTGTTTCGAGGGATGTCCGATGTTTGAACCCCAGAACGATCTCGAGGCGCTCATGCAGGCGGCGGTCAAGGACGCTCGCCGCATTCCAGCTTTTTACAAGACCCTGCTGGAGACCGAAATCTATATCCTAACTCCCGAGGCGCCGATGAAATCGGGGCAGCGCCGTTCGATAAAGTTCCGGGAGAAGCTCAACATTGCGACCGTCGAGTTCCAAGGATTGCGATGGCACCCTGCTTTCACCTCCAAGAGCCGGATCTCGGATTACATCAAAGAGCCCGAGGTATGCCTCGGCGCAGTCGCCAAAAATCTGTTTGAAATGCTGCCGGGCTCGAATTTTTGGCTGAATCCGCTGAGCGAATGCCAGAAGCCGATGCCTGCGTCCGAAGTGGCTCTGCTGATGAGCGGCGAAATATTCGAACTCGTCAAAGCCGCGGGCTGAATCTCCCTGCGATCGACGCGTCGGCGGAC
>Ga0209447_10000207_pt1 | contig 15598 bp, 9 predicted proteins | sample BogFormECP04_OM3_FD_188243 | JGI IMG/M metagenome (GOLD analysis project Ga0209447, IMG submission 188243) | Bog forest soil microbial communities from Calvert Island, British Columbia, Canada - ECP04_OM3 (SPAdes) (version 2) | ecosystem: Environmental > Aquatic > Freshwater > Wetlands > Bog ... | reverse complement strand
CGGCCTTCGAATAGGTGTAGAACGCGCGCAGGTTGAGGTCATGGCCCAGCTGCGAGTTCAAGTCAATCTGGAGGCCGTTGTAGTGCGTGTTAGCCTCGTTCTCGGAGAGGATGATCCCCGTATAGCCCGGGAAGGGCAAGCCGGGAGCCGTCTGATAGGGGGCGTTGTTGTTATACAGGTTGAAGAGGTCAGACTCCGCAGGCAGGTTAACGTTGCGGTAGTCGTTTTGATGGCGACCCTGATTGCCGACGTAATTGACGGATAGCACAGTCTTTGAGCTGATGGCGTGCTGTACGCCGATGCTGTATTGGTAGCTGACCGGCAACTTGTAATCGTCGACGTCCAGTCCCGTAATCTGGGCGGCGTTGATCGGCAGAGGCGGCACAGCCCCGCTGGAAAGAGCGACGCTGGGATTGACCATTTCAACGCCGTTGACGTTGACCTGAAGGCTGAAGGGAATGTTGGGACCGGCATTGTACATGTCGTTGCCCTGAATGCGCTCGTACATGATGCCGAAGCCGCCGCGGACGACGGTCTTGCCAGCGCCGGTGACGTCATAGGCAAAGCCCAGACGAGGACCGAATGCTGCCCAATGATTGTTGACCAGACCCTTCGGGACGCAGAAGCCACTGTAGCAATGTCCAGGGATGCCGATTCCGTTCAAGTAGAGCTGGGTGCCAGCAAGAATGGAATTCGGGCTGGAACCGAGACCCGGACTAGTGGGGTCGATGGTGCTGTTTGCCAGGAATGTTGCGGCGTCGGCCGGATTGTAGAGTTGAGGATAGAAATTCCCCATGCGGTCGTTGGCTTCATAGGTATGCGGCACGCCGTCCCAGCGCAAGCCGAGGTTGAGGGTCAGGCGACGATTTACGCGCCAGTTGTCCTGAGCGTAGGCCGCCCAAGAGACGTTGTTCCACTTGCCGCTGTCTTGCACGGCGAGTTCTTGATAGGAGGAAGCATCGCCTAGCAGGAAATCCGCGAAGTCGTTGCCGCACTTTTCACCGGCGGGCAGCGGGCAAGCCACGCCAGCGGAGTTGGCGGTGTACGTGCCGTTAAAGGAGAAGCCGCCCTGGGTTTGACCGAAGAGGTCCTGGACCTTTTTATAGAGAGCCCAGCTTCCGCCGAATTTAAACTGGTGCGCGCCGTGCGTCCAGGAGACGTCATCGCGGATCTGGTAATCGTCGGCTTTGTTTTTCCAAGGCCAACTGGAGATTTCGAAATGGGTTCCGAAAGCACCACCCAAATCAATGTTGGGGATACGATTTCCATTGTTCGGGCCGGTGAAGAGCCGCGAATCAGTGCTGTCGTAACCTGTTGGGAGAGCCAAGCTGGCCAACCCGGCGCCTGCATTCGGAATAATGTTGATGCGGTTGCCGTTGTAGTTGAAAGCGACTTCGTTCACCAAAGTCGGGCTAATCGTGTAAGTCGCGTGGACAACGGCGCTGTAGGAAGGATTTCCGAAAGTGTCTCCCACGGTGGGAACGTTGGCGCCGCTCCACTGGCTGATCGAGTAGCCCTGCGAGACCTGCTCGGAGATGAAATGTCCGAAGACGGAAAACTTGCTAGAGAAGTTATGGTCAATGCGAACGATTTCTTCTCGCAGATTTGTTGGCGCGTTAGTGCCGCCGAAGAACTCGTCTCCTCCTGGGTTGGTGGCTTGCGGGAAGATACCGGCGCTTGCAAGCGCCTGAGCGTTGGGAGAAATCATGCACGCCGGAATGACGTTGCCTGGGAACTGGCCACCCGAAGTGACTCCGGCTGGGATTACGCCGTTGCATAGCTGGCCGGACCCTGGGGCTCCAAAAAGTACATTCTGGGCAACTTGAGGATTCGCTCCTGTGTAAGTTGGAACGAAGATGGGGATCAGGTTTCCGCTCGAGTCCTTGAGGGAACTGAAATCAGCAGGAGCACCTGCGGCAGTAGGGTATAAGGCCTTGTTTGGAACCAACTGGCCGCTGGAGATGCTGCCCTGGATGAGAGGGCGCCATTCCATGTTGTAAAAGAAGAAGGTTTTCTTCTTGTCCGGGTTATAGAGATGGCCGAATGTGACCGGACCGCCGACGTTGAAGCCGTACACATTGAGGCGCAGTTCAGCAACCGGGTTATACGCGCCGGCTGTGTTGTGAGTCGGGTTGAAGAAGTTCCGAGCGTCCAAGGCGTCGTTGCGATTGAATTCCCAAGCGGAAGCGTGGAATTGGCTGCCGCCCGACTTCAGCACCATGGTCATCGTGCCAGCCGAAGAGAGACCGTAGTCAGCGCTGTAGTTGGAAGTCAAAGCACGGAATTCCGCGATAGCGTCGCTGGATGGAGCGATGCTCATGCCGCCTGCGCCGCCGCGGTCATCATCTTCGCCGCCGTCGAGCAAATAAATGTTGTGGTTCTGACGCATGCCGTTGAATTCGACGCTGTTGTCTCCGCCGACGGGAGTGTTGGTGACACCTGAGCTCATGCCGCCGGAGCCACCGATCTGGCTGGAGGCTCCCGGGGTCAAAGCCGCGAGTTGATAAATGCTGCGCCCGCTGATTGCGAGCTGACTCATCTGCTGGCCAGTGATGAGGTTGCTGACTTCTCCGGAATCGGTCTGAACCTGAACGGCATTGGCTTCGACCGTTACCGTTTCTTGCGCGGCGCCCATCTGCATCTGGAAGTCCACGCGAAGGCTGGCGCCGATGGTCAAGACAATGTCTTTTTGTTCCGCGACCTTGAAACCTTTGGCCTCGGCTTTGACTTTGTAATGACCAATCTGAAGATCGACAGCGACGAACTGTCCGGCGTCGTTGGTGGGAATGACCTTGCTAACGCCGGTATCGGTGTTGGTGAGAGTGATGTTCACGTTCGGAACGACAGCGCCGGACGGATCGGTGACGGTTCCGCGAATGGCGGTCTGTTGAGCGAAGGTTGAAAACGAAAAACCAATCAGAGCGACCAAGAGAACAAATAAAAAGCGCAGACGAAACGTCTTTTCAACAAAAACGATATTCTTAGCAGCGCAAAAAAAAGAGCACGTCGAATTCATAGAAATGCCTCCACACCCCGACTAGATTCGCGAAACCGATTCTTGCTATTCAAGGCACCGATTTAGGGAACTTATAGTTGAGAGTGGTTGCTAGCAATATCCACTTGGCTGAATTCTTATATGACCACTATTGAGGCAGGTAGAAGACTCGGCCGGTGCTTGGACGACTTAAGTCCGTGACCGGCGGGCTACAAAGCGCCAAATCGCGCGCACGATTCAATTCTGGACTTTTTTCAGTGCTGCGCCGAGTACGCGCCCGGGGCCGGACTCTTGCACAAATGCGATGACGCGCAGATTGGATGGATCGGTGCCGGGCTTGAGCTTGACTTGAAAATCCTGACTAAAGGGCTTTGCTTTATCCAGTTTGCCAATCTTTTTGAATTCTTGCACGACGGCCACGTGAGCCAGATGTTTGCCGGAATTCTCTCCACGCAAAACCTGAGATTCAGAGTGATCCAGGGCCACAACAACATAAATGTCCGCGTTGCGCTTTTCAGGAGCCTCTCCGGCTTCGACGCGAACGCTTAACACCACCTGAGTCTTGGCTTCAATGGTTAACGAGCTAATCTGTACGACAACATGGGGCAAAGCGGCGGCCTTCTCCAATGTTTGTAAACGCTCCGCGGCGGTCCCCCGAAGTTCGCTTGTTCCGTCGACAATCATTTGCGGAGTGTATGGGGTTTTCAGGCCAAGTGCTCCAACATACGCTGTTTGCCGCTCGGTCAGAAGAGACGAGGAATAGGGATCTTTCCAACCATCGTGATTCCAGTAGTCTACGTGCTCGCTCAGAACGATAATCTGCGCGCCAGGAATCGGCTGAGCAGTATCCATTCGTTCCAGTAGTTCATCCGCAGGCGGACAGCTCGAACAACCCTCGGAAGTAAACAGTTCCACGAGAACTGGCACTGTGGAGGCATTCCCGGAAGCATTCCCATTGCTCGCTGTCTGGCGAGCTAGCCCCGTTGCCGCGCACGCAATAATCAGTAGAACTCCAAATGGCTTCATAACGAGGGTGACACTCCAAGAAGCGCGAGCATTATTCGCGAGACCCGACACCTTTCATCTTGCCTGGCGAACTGGTTGGAGGCAATATCCATATCGGTGAGATTTGATATGACCATAGAGAGTCGGAGATGAAAAGAATATCTGGCGGGTTCTCCCCCATGATCGCGGTCGATCGAAAGGCCAAAGATCCGCTGCACAAGCAGATCTACGATGCCTACCGCAGCATGATCGTTGGGCGCCGTCTGCGGGCCGGGCAACAAATCCCGTCAACTCGTACCCTCGCTCTTGAGTTGAAGGTATCCCGAATTCCAGTCCTTACGGCTTATTCTCAGCTGCTGGCCGAAGGTTATTTCGAGGCTCGAGCAGGTGCCGGAACTTTTGTGTGCAGTTCGCTGCCGGACCAAGTGACGTGGAGTGCGAGCAGCGCTACTCGGTCGATGCCTCCTCGTGCGGCGTCTCGGGCCGTCGGGCGGCGCGCCTTGCTTCTCCCTCCGTACGAGAAGATCCCTTGGCTGCGCGGTTTGGGAGCGTTTAGCGTTAGCCAGCCCGCCTATGACCAGTTCCCATTCCAGATCTGGTCGAGGTTAATCATCCGACACAGCCGGAATCCACATGTAAGCGAACTTCACTACGGAAGTCCGCTAGGATTGGAATCGTTGCGCGAAGCTATTTGTACCTACCTCGGAACGGCCCGCGCGGTACGCTGCGATCCGCAACAGGTCATGATTGTTTCCGGTTCTCAGCAAGCGCTGGAGATCTCCTCGCGTGTCTTGCTTGACGAGGGAAGCGCGGTCTGGATGGAAGAGCCCGGTTACTGGTTGACGCGGCAGGTTCTTAAGGCGGCTAGCTGCCGTCTCGTCCCCGTTCCCGTAGACGAGGAAGGGATTGATGTGGCAGCTGGCATCAAGGCTTGCCGTAAGGCTAGAGCTGTCTATGTTGCACCTTCTCACCAATATCCGATCGGGGCGACTATGAGCGCATCGCGTCGGCTCCAGTTATTGGCCTGGGCAGAAAGCTCGGGATCCTGGATTATCGAGGATGACTACGACAGCGAGTACCGCTACGGGAGCATGCCCATCGCGTCACTGCAAGGGCTCGACTCCAATTCTCGCGTGATCTACATCGGAACCTTCAGCAAGACGCTGTTTCCATCTCTTCGGATCGGTTATGTTGTCATACCTCCGGACCTCGTCAACCGATTTGCGGCCGTTCGCCATGCGATGGATATCTCATCTCCTTACTTTTACCAGGCAGTGCTCACGGACTTCATGAAGGAAGGGCATTACGCGCGTCACATTCGCAGAATGCGGCTGCTTTACGACAAACGACGGCAGGCGCTTGTTGCCGGCATTCGCGAAGAATTCGGTTCGGCGCTGGAAGTGCTCGGATCGGAAGCTGGAATGCATCTTGCCGTGACGTTGCCGAAGGGATTCCGCGACTTGGAGATTACCAAGCATGCCGCGCAAGAAAAGCTCTGGCTCGCGCCGCTATCTCCTGCCTATCTGGGGAAGGCTTCCCGTCAGGGATTTATCCTGGGCTTCGGAGGTACTCCCGCGGCGCAAATGGCCCATGCGGTACGCCGCCTGAAAGCAGTTATCCTGGCACATGGGAAGTTGGCCGCGAAAGAGTGAAGGGTCCGCTTGCAGGCAAGTTCGGCCGGGGACGCAAAGCGGCTATATCAGAATCGTCACAAGTGGTTATTGCCACTTACGTTGGATCGAACAGATTCTAGTCCCTATGCATGCTGTTTCCGTTTCGACGCGTTCCTCCCGCTGTGCGGAGCCCTTTCGATGACTCATTCTCTTTGCGATAGCGGGGTTCTCCTCGCGGCTTTCTCCATTTCACCCGGTGTGTTCTGGCCCTACTTCCTGGGGGCCGCAATCCTAATCATCGGATTGGCAATGGCGGGGAAGAACGAACTCTGGCAGGCGCATGGGGCCGACAAGTTGATCTGGTTTGGCCCCTTGTCATTTGCGATTGCGATGGCCATCTTCGGTGGCGACCACATGGTGGCGGCCAAATTCATCGCGCCCACTATTCCGTCCTGGATTCCTGGACATTTGTTTTGGGCTTACTTCGTAGGAGTCGCGCTTATCGCCGCGGGCTTGAGTCTGGCGACAAGAATACAGTGGCGACTTGCCGCGCTCCTCCTTGGAATCATGATTTTTCTCTTCGTCCTCATCCTGCATATCCCTGCTTTATTCGCAGCGTCTCGCGACCAAATTAAACTCACCATTGCACTGAGGGATTTGGCCTTGAGCGGCGGCGCGCTCGCCATTGGAGTCTCGCAACGCGAGCAGCAGAATGGGCAACATACCGTCGGAAGGCTCGAGGCTTTGGGCCTGGGCGCTCTAGTTACGAAGTTCCAGACGATTACTCGGTTCATGGTTGCGATTCCGATTGCGGTCTTCGGCATCGACCAACTTCTGACTCCGACTTTCGCGCCTGGCATTCCCCAGGAAAGCAGCACTTTCTTTGTGACCTTGCCTGCCTGGATTCCGGGACACTCTTTCTGGACATATCTCAGTGGCACGGTATTCATTGTTTGTGGGCTCGGCATATTGACCCGGAAGTATGCGCGTTCCGCTGCAAGGTTTTTAGGTGGAAGCGTACTCGTTCTGGTTTTGCTTGTTTACGTCCCGCTGACAGTGACCAAGGCTTCTGACGTAGCAAATGGTCTGAATTATTTGGCAATCCACCTGGCGTTGGCAGGCTCGGCTTTGCTGCTTTCGGCGTCTTTGCCAGCGCTATTTTCTCTCGCGGCACAGAGTGGCAAGCTTTTATCCTCCAGGCCATTCACGAAGCTCAATCCCATCCGCAGAACGAATGGGAGCGACATCTGAAGGAAAGTCAATAACACGCAAACCGGAGAGCGGCACCTGGTATCTATCCCCTTCTCTGCCACTCTGATTTTCCTTTCTACTGCCAGGCACCGTTTTGTGTCCGAACCCTGCCACCAATACGTTTGAAGACTGTGAAGCCACAGCCACTTTGCAATCTCCTCGAGCGGCGCGTCCCTTTTTTGCGGTTTCTGGAGAGAATGTGTTCGGCTACAATGCGGTTGTTGGAATTGCCTTGGTCAAGCCTCCTCCCAAGCCGGGCCTTCTTTTTCAATCTGTGTTGATGGCAGTTGTGGCTCTCTGCAGCGTTGTACCTGCTCGTGGTCAGGAGCAACCTGCGAACATCAAGAAAGCGGCGGAAGACTATCGCGCGGGAGTTGAGGCCTTATCCCACAACGATCTCCAGCTTGCTCTGAAGGATTTTCAGCAAGTCGTGCTCGCAACGCCAGCCGCCGAACCGGGACACCTCATGCTGGGATTCGTTCTGGCGCGCATGGGCCGGACAAAGGAAGCCATCTCTGAGCTCGAGAAGGCGCTTACCCTCAATCCGAACGATAGCGACGCTCGCACGAATCTTGCGCTTGCTTACGAGCAGAGTGGAGCGCCGGCAAAAGCCATCCCGCACTTTTCGAAACTCGATGAGGCGGCGCGGGCGCAGGGACATAACCTGCCGCCCCCTGTGCTTGCGGCGTACGCGCGATCCTTGGCAGCCACGAAGCAGTGGAATGCGGCGGCAGCAAAGATGCTGGAGGCGATAGCCGCGGATCCACGGAACGCTGAACTTCACGATGAGTGCGGGACAATTTATGCGCAGCACCAGGACTGGCCCAGGGCCCAGGAGCAATTTTCGGAAGCCATCCGGCTGAAGCCAAATTTTGGCATTGCACACCTGCACCTTGGATCCGTGTTGGGAGTCCTTAACCAACCAACGGGGCTGGACGAACTTCAAGAGGCATACAGGCTGGAGCCTCAGAATCCCACCATTGCTCTGGAATTAGGAAAAGCCTTTGCTCTCAGAGGACAAGACGATCAGGCAATCCCAGTTCTACAGCAGGCTCTGGAACTCGCGCCGAAGTCCACGGCTGCGGCCTATCAATTAGGTCTGGCCTATCAACGTTCGGCCAGAGTGCAGGAGGCTCTTCCGCTGCTTCAAAAAGTCGTGGCAGCTGACCCCCGCAATGCGCCCGCACTGACGAACCTGGGACTGGCGCTATGTCAGTCGCGACGCGCAAAGGATGCCGTTCCTTTTCTTCAAAAAGCTGTGTCTTTGGCCCCTGATAACATGACCGCGCGCCAAAACCTGGCGGCGGCTTATGTGACGCTCGGCGAGTTTGACGATGCCATCGCCGCGTTGCGTGCGGCCCTGAAGCTCTTTCCGAATGAGCCGCAACTTCACTACAATCTCGGCGTTGCCTTCAAGATGCAGGATGACGCTTCCGATGCTATACCGGAGTTGCGGGCGGCGGAAAAACTCGATCCTTCCGCGCCGGAACCTTCCCTGGTTCTTGGCGTGATTTTTTCGCAGACAGGGCGGTACGAGGAAGCCGCGCAGGAACTAAGTGCCTCCTTGAAGCTGCGCCCGGAAAATGGCGAGGGCTGGGCAACGCTGGGCGGTGTTTACAACTCGCTAGGCAAATTCCCAGAGGCTGCATCGGCATTACGCGAGGCCATCCGGCAGCTTCCCGATCAGGCAGATCCTCACCTGACCCTTGCCAGCGTTTTGGCGCAGCAAGACCAACAGGCTGAGGCCGCCGCGGAGCGCAAAATCGCTGCAAACCTGATGCGTGCCCACATGAACCTGCAGCGCGCGGAGGTGGCCACCAATGCTGGACTATCGCTTTTGAAGAGTGGTAGCCTTCCAGAAGCAATCGTACAATTCAAAGACGCACTCAGCTACGATCCTAATTATGTGGAGGCGCATTTGGGGTTGGCAGATGCCTTGGAGCGGCAGGGGAATAAAATGGATGCCGCGGCGGAAAGACAAAAGGCGAGTGACTTGAAGAAATTGGCCGATCCGCAGTGAGCGAGATGGTCGGGCCAAGGGGAATACCGCAGAGGCGACACTCCTCCAATTGAGAATGAGGCCCGAAAGTCATTCCAAGCATTCGAGTTGTGCCCTTTAGGGGAAGCGTTTATGAATGATGCTCGAAGACGCGCATTTCTCCTGACCCTCCTGGCGGGCCTTTCGATCATCGGATTAGGCTCCATTCGAGCGCAGGATCCAGCGGCGCAATATCCCGCTCCACAAGATCCCAACTCGCAATACCACCCGCCGCAAAAGGATTACTCGGACCAAATCGGACAGAGCTATAACTACCTCTTTGGAAAAGGCAAAATCTCGCTCCCCGGAAACGCGGCGGTCGAAGGCGGCGGCTTTCTTAAGGCTGATTCCTTCCCCGACGCAAAATACTGCGGTCATTGCCATGAAGAGGCCTATCACCAGTGGCGCCAGTCCCTCCATTCCAACGCTTTCCGCACTCCTTTCTACCGCACCAGCGTCAACATTCTGATCCGTACTCGCGGTATTGAGTTTGCGCGCCATTGCGACAGTTGCCACAATCCCGTCGGTGTTCTCGCTGGTGCGCTAACCACAGGATCCAATCTGGACAGGTCTTTTGACCGCGACGGACTAACATGCATGACATGCCACTCGATTCAAAGGGTGCAGGCTACGCTGGGCAACGGCAGCTTCGTAATGGGCGTGCCTTCCGTTATGGTCGACGAAAAGGGAAATCGCATACCAGGCAAGGTTCCGTTCAGCGAAATCCTTGCCCACCCCGAGCGGCACTCGAAGGCGGTTATGCGCGATTTGCTGCATCAGCCGGAGTTCTGCTCGGCCTGTCACAAAGCCAGTCTTCCGCCGCAACTGAACGACTACAAGTGGATTCGCGCCTTCACCGCTTACGATGAATGGCAGAACTCCAAGTTTTCGCAACGCAATCCTCTCACTTTCTATACCGCCAATTTCACGCCCTGCCAGGGCTGCCACATGCCGCGCAAAACCACGACCTTGCACGATTATGGCGCCAAGAACGGCACGTTGGTTTCGCATCGCTGGCTGGCCGGGAACACCGCCGTGCCTTTCTACTATGGCTTTGACGAACAGCTCGACAAGACCATCGAGTTCCTCAAAAGCGGCAGCTTCCTCAATGTCGATATCTTCGCGCTGAAAATAGGCGGCAAGGACGCGTTGACTGCCCCTCTTGGCAGCGTTCCTTTCACTCTCAAACCCGCGGACATGGTTGAAGCCGATGTCGTCATTCAAAACAAAAACATCGGCCACTCGCTCGTTCCCGAAGTCCGCGATCTCTACGAACCTTGGGTCGAATTCACAGTGAAAGACTCATCGGGCGCCGTCGTCTATCAAAGCGGCTTCCTGAAACCCGACGGCTCCCTGGATGAACGTGCGCATAGCTTTACCAACCGCCCCGTGGACATTACGGGAGGCTTCGTGGACAACCATAAAGTTTTTACGATTCACTCCGTCGCATACGACAACACCATCCAGCCCGGGCGCTCCACGCTTGTACGTTACGAGTTCCAGGTTCCCACGAACGCCAGCGGACCTCTAACGGTTACGGCGCGCGTGAATTACCGCCACCTGCGGCAGAGCTATTTGAACAACATCTTCGGCAAAGACCATCCCCTCTACCCGGTTGTCGAAATAGCCTCGCGAACCCGCACATTGAATATTGGCGACAATCAACCCGAGGCGCCGCTTGCAGCCGATAACCCTGACTGGATGCGCTGGAACAATCTCGGCATCGGCTTTCTGGATCAACTTCAGTACGACGAGGCCATGCACGCTTTTGAACAAGTAGTCCGTCTCCGCCCGGACTACAAGGACGGCTACATCAACGTCGGCCTCACTTACATCGAGTGGGAAAAGTACGCGGACGCCCGCACGCCACTCGAGAAAGCCCTCAGTTTGAAGCCGGACGACGCCCGCGCTCTGTACTATCTGGCGCTGGTCGAACGCAGAGCAAGAAACTCCGACGCGGAAGTCGTTGATCTCAAAAAAGTCGTGGAACAGTTCCCACTATCCCGCGATGCGCGCCGCGAACTTGGCATCTCCTACTATCAGCAGGACCGCGTCGAAGAAGCCATGGAACAGTTCAAAGCGTTGCAAGCCATCGATCCGGATGATCTCTCCGCTCACTATAATCTTGCAGTCCTCTATCGCCGCGCGGGCATGAAAGAGCAATCCGCCCGGGAGGCCGCGCAGTACGCCATCAAATATATCGACCCCAGCGCACCCACGTATTCGCTCGAATATCTAAGGAAGCATCCCGAGATTTCCATTGAGAGCGTTCCGTGGCACATGCACACGAACATAAATCATGATCAAGTGACGGCGGGCGGCGCGTCTGGCCCGGGCGGACAACGTTGACCTCCGGGAAGGAAGTACAGTGAAACGCCGCAAGTTCATCCATTCGCTCAGCCGCACCGCGCTGGTTCTACCCTTTTCGGACATTCTCGCTCTGGCCGGTGCACAACAGCAGCAAGGCGAGCCGCCTCGCGCCAAGATCACCCCGCAAGAGCGCACCTATGACGCCAGGCCGTCGCCTCCCCCGACCGGTCCCAAGTCCCCGCTTGAAGGCACGCCCTTGGGCGTCAGCTTTACCGAAGTCCTGAAAGAATCCGGCATCGGCTACAAAAATATTTATGGCGGCGAATTCAAGAACAAATATCTTCTGGAAACAACCGGCTGCGGCCTGGCTTTCTATGACTATGACGACGATGGCTGGGTTGACCTGTTCTTCGTAAACGGCTGGCGGCTCGATGGTTTTGCCAAAGGCCAGGAGCCGTACTGCCATCTCTTCGAGAACAATCGCGACGGCACCTTCACCGACGTCACGATTGGTTCAGGGCTCGAGCACCGCACCGGTTGGGGACAAGCCTGCTGCGTGGGCGACTACAACAATGACGGCCACGACGACCTCTTCGTCACCTACTATGGCCAGAACGCTCTCTATCGCAATAACGGCGATGGAACCTTCACCGATGTGACGCAGCAAGCCGGCCTGATTCAACCGGGCCCGAAAATCCGCTGGAACACCGGCTGCACCTTTGTCGATTACGACCGTGACGGCCACCTCGATCTCTTCGTCGCCAACTATGTGGATTTCGATCTGAAAACCGCGCCTAAGCCGGAAGATGGTCCCTGCACCTACAAAGGAATCCTCGTCGCCTGCGGACCGCCCGGTCTTCCCGGCGCAAAAAATATTCTCTACCACAATAACGGCGACGGAACCTTCGCGGATGTCAGCGAAAAATCCGGCATGTGGACCGCCATTGGCACTTACGGCCTCAGCGTTGCCGCCTCCGACCTAGACAACGACGGCTGGCCCGACATCTACGTCGCCAATGATTCGGCTCCCGCGACGCTCTATCTAAACCAAAAGGATGGCACTTTCCGAGATATCGCCATCGAATCCGCTGCGGCCCTTTCGCCGGAAGGCAAGCCGCAAGCGGGCATGGGCGTATCCATCGGCGACTACAATCGTGACGGCAAATTCAGCATCGTCAAAACCAATTTCGCCGGCGACACCGATTCTCTCTACACAAACATCGGCGACGCTGTTTTCGTTGACAAGACCTATCCCAGCGGCATCGGTGTCAACACCCGTCTCCTCGGCTGGGGCGTCGGCTTCTTCGATATGGACAACGACGGCTGGCTCGATGTGCTCATGTCCAACGGCCACGTCTATCCGGAGGTCGATAAATCGAAGACCGACCTGAAATACGCCGAACATAAATATCTCTACCGCAATCTGCGCAACGGCCGATTTGAAGAAGTCACCACCAAAGGCGGGCCGGGGATTCTGGAGGAGGCGCCGGCACGCGGGTGCGCCTTCGGCGACTTCGACAACGACGGCCGCATCGACGTCGTCGTCAACTGCATCAATTCGACGCCCCAGATATTGCGTTGCGAATCGACGCTGAATCGCAACTGGATCAAGATCAAGCTGCGTGGCGTCGTATCGAATCGCTCCGGAATCGGCACGCGCGTCATCGTCACGACCAAGACCCTGCCGGACGCTCCTGCGCCGCTCGTACAAACCGAAGAACTGCGCAGCGGCGGCAGTTATTTTTCGCAGAACGATCTCCGGCTGCACTTCGGGCTGGATCAAGCCACAAAAGTGGACCTGCTTGAAATCCGCTGGCTCAGCGGCCAGGTGGATAAGCTCAAAGATCTCGACGCGAATCGACTCTATGTAGTGGAAGAAGGCGGCAAGATCCTGAAGTCGGAGCAGTTGAAGCCGGCAAAGGCGAAGGCGTAAAGCACATGAAACTGTCCGCGCTGATTCTCTTTTCATGCGCCTTCCTGATGCCAGCCAGATTGCCCGCAGCGAACAACTGCCCCTGGCTTACGAAAGGAAGCGCAGAGACTGCTCTCGGAGGCAACGTTTCTGTAAATGTGCAAGTGTCAGATTCAGGAACCGGAACCTGTACCTTCTCTCGGGTGCAGGCAACCACTAAAGATGGGTTCAAAGATGTTCTGAAAATCTCAGTTCAGAAAGCCCCCCAGGCAAACTGTCCTTCGGGAAGCCCCAAGCTGACGGGAATCGGAAACGAAGCAGTGCTATGCACGGTACAGCGTTCGCCAGAAGAGTCGGTTGAAATGATCGTGAGCCGCGTGCGTGAGCTTCATTTCACAATCAGCATGACGTCGCACAAAAAGCCTCCAAAAAGCACCGAGGCGAACTACGCTGACAGCCCCATCGAGCAAATAGCGGAGCAGGTAGCAGGGAACCTCTTCTGAGCGGGCATGACTACCAGGTTGAGTCGTTGAACCAGCGCAGGACTCGGAGAGCGCGCAGTGTGTTCCAGCGGCTTGCGCTGCAGACGGCGGTCTCCATCTCCAATGGAATGCGTTCGCGATGAAGGAGGTTGAGCGGCCATCGCCCATTCTGGTGGCGGCGCTCGATCACGATTTCGATGGCTTCCCTCGCGCGGCGGTCGGGTTTGATTCCTGCATTGCGGAGATAATCGATTCCGCGCAAGACGTCGTAGTGCCAGAACGCCGGGAACGAGAAGCGGAGCCAGCGATTGTCGATGACTTCGCCGGTGCGTAACGAGCGGAACATGCGGCGCTCGAGCAGATAGTTTTCGCCCCTCTTGCGGGCCTTTGTGACGGCCGCCGATTTGCGCCCTGCTCGTTCGTAATCGAGCAGCCCTTCGAGCACGCAGATGGTGGTATGGAACGAAGAGCGCCGGCTTCTGGGCCGCTTCGGACTTTCCTCCTGCGCTTCGCAGTTCCAGCCACCGTCTTCGAGTTGCTCGCCGAGGAGCTGCCTGGCCAGTGCGTCGTTCGGTTCTTTGAAATACGCGCCGATGCCGAGGATTCTGCCGTTGATGCACGGCTCCGTTTCGCCATGAAGGAAAGGCCGGTTGCTGTGCCACTTAAACACGAGCCGCTTGTCCACGCGGCCGATCATTTTGCGTGCCTGCTTGCTCGCGGGGTCCAGGCCCAGGTCCTTTAGAACGACGAGACTGTTGAACGTGACAAGCAAGCCTCGGTCCTCCTGCGGCCTGCCAAAGTTGCCAGCGGGAGACTGGCGTGCGAGAAGTTGGGCTCCCCAGCCTTCGGTTGCGACGCGAGACCTCTCGGCTGCAATGGCGCCGGGAGCCTCACCAGTGAGGTCCCGCATGACCTGCCAGCGGATGGCCGGGTCAGAATCGAGGAGCCATCTGAGGTGCGCGGGCCGTGGTGCGTAATCGCGGAGGCGCATTGGTCTGTTATAGCACGTGGTCTGATGCCAGGACCTGAGCCCATCGGCGCTCGACCCATGGCGCCCACATCTTACCTCGGCTGCTTACGTTTGTGGTTCACCAGACAGGGGGCGCTCGCAACCTGACAGTTTGCGGTTTTTGACAAGACGCGGGCTCCTGACAAAAAACTTTCATCCTAAAGTGAGCGCCATGCATCAATGCTGTGACAGATGCCTTAAGCCGCCAAAGATTTGACAGCGCCATCAAGATCGCGAGGGGGCTGTCTTTAGCCCAACGGCGCGGCCGCGTCGCCGGCCAGAGACTGTTGCAAGCAGAAGAGATAGGCGGAAGTCGCAGGAGCAGTTTGATTGGAGCAAGAGGTGCACATGGCAATGTGGGTTCTGTGCAGCCAGTAAGAAGAAGTAGACCAATAAGAACAAAAATTTAAACAATTGCGATTGTCTTCGCGATGCCGGAGAGGTAAGTTGACAGCCCGCATTTAGACCGCAGCTTGGTCTAGCAGCTAGAGAGAGAAAGAAAGATGGCCATGGCAGAAAACGAGAGGACAGAAGGCGGGCTCCTTTTGAGCCGGGTTCTGAGCGTACTTGTAATCCTGGCGGGGATACTTTTTGCTGCACAGCTGTGCGTGGCAGCCCCAGCCCAGCCGGATCACAGCCACGTGTCCAATATTTTTGACCCTCACTCAGGAAATGCGGGCATTCTCTATCGCCTCGGGAACTTCGTTCTTTCCATCACAGGATTGATCTTTGTGGTGGTTTTCACCTTGTTGGTTTATGTGGTGGTGAAGTTCCGCAGTCGGGCGGGGGATAACGGGCGCGAGCCGGCTCAGGTTTATGGAAGCACGCAGATTGAACTGGCTTGGACGGTGATCCCCATCTTGATTGTGGTGGTTTTGTTTCTGGCAACGGCACGGGTGATTCACGCGATTGAAGATGCTGAGCAGCCAACTAACGCTATGGAAGTCACCGTCATTGGACACCAATTCTGGTGGGAGTATCGA
>Ga0209447_10000204_pt1 | contig 15659 bp, 13 predicted proteins | sample BogFormECP04_OM3_FD_188243 | JGI IMG/M metagenome (GOLD analysis project Ga0209447, IMG submission 188243) | Bog forest soil microbial communities from Calvert Island, British Columbia, Canada - ECP04_OM3 (SPAdes) (version 2) | ecosystem: Environmental > Aquatic > Freshwater > Wetlands > Bog ... | reverse complement strand
GTCGGCGAATCCATGCTTTACCAGGTGTGCTTTCAGCTTGGCGAGCGTGTCCACGGCCGTCATGTCCGGCACCAGCCGCATGTCGATTTTTGCCACCGCCTTGTGCGGCAGCACCGTCTTGCCGCCAGGGCCGGTGTATCCCGCCACCAGACCTTCAATGTTGATGGTCGGTTTCGACTCCAGCAAAATCAGAGAATCCACCCAGTTCTTATCGTGCACCCAGTGCTGCACGCCGAGTTGTTGCTTCACGGTGTTTTCGGCGGTTTTTGCCGCGTGTTCGCGGATCAATTGCACCTGCCAGTCAGCCAAGGGTTTCGCCTTCTCGAAGAATCCCTCCACCGCGGGCGTGTGGCCGTCTTTTTCCACCAGCGTGTTCAACGCCTGCACCAGGTGCCAGGTCGGAGAATCGACCTGCGCCTCGAGGCTGGAATGCACATCCTTCGCGGGCCCGCGACCCCACTTCTCGCCGCTTGAAATCAACTCCAGTTCCACCACGCCCTTCGCGCCGAGGGATACTTCCACCCCGCCATCGCGATCCTGAGCGGCTTCAGGCATGAATACGCCGACACACCTTTTGAGCTCCGCCATGACCTCGGGATTCTTGATCACTTCCTGAAAATGCGGAGAGGCGATCTCTTCTTCGCCCTCGCACACCAGCACGATGTTCACCGGCAGCTTTTTCCCCGCCGCCTTGAAGGCCATCAGCGCGCTCAACAACGAGTTCTGCGGACCCTTTTGATTCACCGCACCGCGCCCCATGCACACGGTTCCCAAACCCGGCTTCTGCACCAGGCGCGCCTCGAGCGGCGGTGAACTCCACTCCTCCGGCACGAATTGCTTCACGTCGTACATGAAGTACAGCGCCATCGTCGTGCTGGCGCCGGCATCCAGCTTGCCGAACACCCCGGATTTGCCCGACGTCGGTATCAACTTGACGCCGGTAAAGCCGGCATCCTGCGCCAGCTTTGCCATGTACTCGGGACCCTGGGGGAAATTCCTATTCTCCGCGGCGATCGACGGCAGCGCGATCCAGTCCTGCAAGCGCTTGATATTCGCCGCGTGCATCTGCGGAATTTGCGCCAACACCGCGGCTTTGTCCGCGTCCTTAGCAGAGGCAGCGGCAAACACCGCGGCGGGAACCGCCGCGAGCGCCACGCCGGAAACCGCGCCTTGCACGAAACTTCGCCGGTTCAACTCTGGATATTTTTCTTGCGCCATTCGCCTCTCCATTCAATTTGATCTTGAGTTATTTTGACTAGAATACTACTTCGCGGCCAGCGCCTGCAGATGAGTCCGGTAGTACGCACCGCGTAATGCATAATTTTCCGCGACCTTGATGAGATTGTCGCGTTCCTCCGGCTTAAGTTCCCGCACCACCTTGCCCGGCGCGCCGAGGATGAGGCTGCCCTCGGCAAATACCTTGCGCTCGGTGATGACGGCGCCGGCGCCGACCAGACAGTATTTGCCGATCACTGCACCGTTGAGAACCACCGACTGTATGCCTATCAGCGCACCATCGCCGACGGTGCAACCGTGCAGCATGGCCTGATGTCCGATCGACACCTGGGTACCGACCGAGAGGGGAAATCCGGGATCGGTATGCAACACCGCGCCGTCTTGAACATTGCTGCCGGCGCCGATGCTGATGGTCTCGTTGTCGCCCCTCAAGGTGGCGCCAAACCAAACACTGGAGTTCTCCAGCAGGATAACTTTGCCGAGCACCACGGCATTCGGCGCGATGTAGCAACTCGAAGCCACGGTGGGCGAGTCTTCCCCAAGTCTGTAAACAGCCATGCGCTATCATCCTGCCTCCGCCAGGTGGCATGCAACACCCTGCAGCGCGGCTGTTATGATCGAGTTCATCTATGAACGAGCACGTGCCGGCGGATGCGCCGCGGTCATATCTTGCGAGCTTGCTGCGCCTGTGGACTCTGAGAAAGGTAGCGTCGCCGCCTTCCGGCCGGGCATCCCCGATTGTCGTTTGCCTCGGTGCCCTGTGGCTTTTCCTGTGGCTGGCCATCGATTGGTGGGATGCACAACCGGCTCCGCAGTTCGCGGTCGATGGCGCGCCGCTGCTCGCCTGGTATGTGCTGGCGGTGTTGGGATTGGCGGCATTGCTGCGTTGGCGATCGAAGCCGGCGCCGCCCTACGGCGCGGTGCTCGCACTGGTCACCGGCTTGGTACCCGTGCCGCTGCTGCTCGCAACCATCGCCGCGGATCATTTGAATTCAACCTGGCTCGTGGGCTTGAGCGGCATCGCCGCCGGCTACTCGCTGCTGTATCTGGCGCACGGCTTACGCGCTTTCACGGGCCAATCGCAGCGCATGGCCGCGGTTGCCGGCGTCGTGTGCGTCGCAGGTTTCCTCTGGCTTAGCGACGCGCTCGATGTCATTCCCGATGTATGGGCGCCCCGCGAAGCCCCGGCAAGCACCACGGATGAGGATCTCCCCGACGCGGAGAGCCTGCTGTTCGAGCAAGCGGGCCGAATTGATCGGGCGCTGGAGGCCATCGGCCGCGAGGACTCGGCCGCGCCCAGGGCCTTCTTTCTAGGGTTTGCCGGCGTCGGCGAGCAGAGCGTGTTCGCCCAGGAAATCGCTTTGGCGTCGCAGGTGCTCGCACGGCGCTACCGGATTGATGGCCGGGCGCTGTCGTTGGTCAACGATCAACGCGACGTGGACGGTGCGCCGCTCGCCAGCGTATCGAATTTAAGGTACGCGCTGCGCGGTCTCGGCGCGCGCATGAATCTCGACCGCGACGTGCTGTTTTTGTCGCTGTCATCGCATGGTGCGCCGGACCCGGCCATCGCCGTGTCCAACCTAAGGCTGCCGCTCGATGACTTGACCGACGAGGCTCTTGCCGAGGCTCTGGCCGACTCGGGAATCAAGTGGCGGGTGATCATCATTTCGGCCTGCTATGCCGGCGCCTTCATCGCTGCGCTGAAGAACCCAGAGACCATAGTGATCGCCGCGGCCGCGGCCGATCGCACCTCGTTTGGCTGCTCGAACGATCGCGATTTGACTTACTTTGGCGAGGCATTCTATCGGGACGCGCTTCCGGGCAGCCGCAGTTTGCGAACCGCGTTCGACACGGCCATGGCGGCCATTGCCGCGCGTGAACGCAGCGAGCACGTCGATGCGTCGCTGCCCCAGGCGTACTTTGGCGCCGAATTGGAGGCAAAACTAGCCTCGATGAGCCCCGCGCCCTGATATTCTAGCGATCATGAACGAATTGACTCACCGTACCATCGAAGCCAACGGCATACGCGTGCACATCGCGGAGCAAGGCAGCGGCCCGTTGGTACTGTTGTGCCATGGATTTCCGGAGTCCTGGTATTCATGGCGTCATCAATTGCAGGCGCTGGCGCTTGCCGGTTTTCACGCTGTCGCACCCGACATGCGCGGCTATGGCGATAGCGGACGCCCCGCCGAAATCGAGCGCTATTCGCTGCTGCATCTCGTGGGCGACATGGTGGGAGTGCTTGATTCTTCGGGCGAGAAGACCGCTGTGATTGCGGGCCACGACTGGGGCGCACCCGTGGCGTGGCATGCCGCATTGCTGCGGCCCGATCGTTTTCGCGCGGTCATCGGTCTCAGCGTTCCCTATCGACCGCGCGGCAGCATCGCGCCAACCACGGTCATGCCGCAAAACGATGAGGCGAGCTTCTATCAACTATATTTTCAGGCCCCCGGAGTAGCCGAAAAGGAACTGGAGACCGATGTGCGCGTGTCGGTGCGCAAGATATTGTTCTCCGGATCGGGCGATGTGCCGCGACGCAACCCTCCCGCTGCCGCCGCCGCGGGCCCCGTGGGAATGGTCCCGCGCAGCGGCGGTTTTCTCACCCGCATGCCGAATCCGGAATCGCTGCCCGCGTGGCTCAGCGAAACGGACATCGACACCTACGTGCAACAATTCGAGCGCTCCGGATTTCGCGGCGGCCTCAATTGGTACCGCAATATCGATCGCAATTGGGAATTGCTGGCAGCCTACAGCGGCGCTGCGGTGACCGTGCCGGCACTTTATATGGCGGGCGAGCTGGATCTGGTGGTTGCCTTCCCGCGAATGAAGGAGGTCATCGCCGACCTGCCGCGCTACATTCCGCAGCTCAAGGGCACCATCATGCTGCCGGGGTGCGGCCACTGGACGCAGCAGGAACGGCCGAACGAAGTCAACAAGGCGATGATCGATTTCCTGCAGGCCCTGTAGGCAACCTTAGTGAACCAGCCGCACATTCCGGATCAGGCTACTCCTGCTAATCAGCTCAGCCGTTCGCTGCAGGGGCGGCATCTAACGATGATTTCCATCGGCGGCATCATCGGCGCCGGCCTGTTCGTCGGCAGCAGCACCGCCATCCTTGCGGCGGGACCCGCGGTGTTCATCAGCTATGCGATTACCGGGCTGCTGATATTGCTGGTGATGCGCATGTTGGGTGAGATGGCGACGGCGCTGCCCAACGTACGCTCGTTCACGGAATTCGCGCGCGCCGGATTGGGCGACGGCGCCGGCTTTGTGATCGGGTGGCTGTATTGGTACTTCTGGGTGCTGGTGGTGCCCGTCGAAGCCATCGCCGGCGCAAAAATTCTTCAGACCTGGATTCCATTTTTGTCGCCGCTGCAGATCGGCCTCGGCCTGATGACCATCATGACTGCCGTCAATCTCATGTCGGCGCGCTCCTATGCAGAGTTCGAATTCTGGTTCGCCTCGATCAAGGTCGCAGCCATCCTGGTATTTGTCGTGATCGCCGCCTCCTATGCATTCGGCTGGAGCGCGCCGCACGGCGCGACTTTCGGCAATCTCAGCGCTTACGGCGGTTTTGCGCCGCGCAGCTGGCTGGCGGTGCTGGCGGCAGTACCGACGGTTTATTTCGCCATGACCGGCGCCGAGATCACCACGATTGCGGCGGCGGAATCGGCGCAGCCGGGCCGCGCGGTTGCCAAGATGACCACCACGGTGATCTGGCGCATCTTGATCTTCTACGTGGTCGCCATTTTCTTGATCGTGTCGGTGATTCCGTGGAACACGGTGCGCTCCGGCGAGTCGCCATTCACGCTGGCCCTGAACACCATGCATGTGCCGTGGGCGGGAACGATCATGAGCGCGATCATTCTCACCGCCGTGCTGTCCTGCTTGAATTCGGCGTTCTATGTAAGTTCGCGAGTGCTGTTCATTCTTGCGGCCCGCGGCGATGCGCCACAAGTTTTGATCAAACTGAATGCGCGGCGCGTGCCGGTGGCGTCGGTGTTGATCGGCGCCGTGGCGGGATTCTTAGGGATCATTGCCGCCACCGAGGCGCCGCAGGCGGTTTTCGATTTTCTGGTGAGTTCCTCTGGCGCCCTCAGCGTGTTCATCTACATGAGCATTGCATTCGCGCAAATCGCGCTGCGCCGGCGCCGCGAACGCAGCGGCGAAGCGGCGCCAGCCATCAGCATGTGGCTGTTTCCGTACTTGAGCTACGCGGCAATTGCGGGCATGGCCGCCGTGTTGATTGCGATGGCATTCACCCCGGAACAGCAGCGGGATTTCAAGTTCAGCTGCATCACATTGGCGGTGGCGGTGATAGCTTGTCTGATCGTGCGGCGCCTGCGGCAGCCGCGGGCCGCAGCGGCGCGCGTCGCCTAACCCGCACCAAGGGTCGCCTCGAGGGTCGGTCCGCCCGACCATTTCGCGCCTGTCAAGCGAAAAAAATTTAACTGTTGGATATAAAGTGTACGTTTCTCATCGTGGCTAATTTTGGCAGGATGGAATTGAAGGTTTAGGAGAATCTCGCGCCGGCAACCAGCCAACTCCCCCGCTGGTGCGAATCCTCAGCGGCGTGGGCCCCTTAATGCGGTCCACGCCGTTTTTTATTGGCTTTGCGGCCGCCGTCGCAGCAGGCCCAATTCTTCGATCAAATCACAGGCGCGCGCAATGGCGAGGTCGCCGTCGACACGCGACGCGAATTCCCTGCGGTTCTCCACAGATGGGCCATCCGCCAGGATGGCGCTGATCGCTGCGGCCACTCGCCGCGCGCGATAGCGGATCTGCGGAATACTCCTGCCCAATCCCAGTTGCTCGATGCGCCAGCCGCTGTCGAACTGATCGTAGCCGTTGGGCACCACCAGTTGCGGAACTGCGGCCTTGATGCCCTGCGCCAAGGTGCCAACCCCGCCGTGATACACCAGCAGCGCGGCTCGCGGCAGCACCTGGCTGAAGGGCAGATAGCCGAATACCCGCATTCCCTGAGGAAGCCTGGGCGGAATCTGCTGCGGATAATTGGTCACCAGCATGGCACGCAGCTTGAGTCGTCGCGCAGCATCGATCGACTCACGGAAGAAACGATGCATCGTCGATCCTGCCGAGCCGGGCGTGAAGATCACGGGCGCCGCGCCCGCGTTCAAGAACGCTTCCGCCTCCTGAAGCGCGGCCGCCTCGCCGGGCGGGTCCCAAAGCGGAAATCCCACCGCATGGGTATTTGCCGGCCAATCGGGCTGAACGGGCGCGAACCACTCGGGGAAGAACGCGATCACCAACTGCGGGGAATGCATCCATTGATGCATCACCCGCTCCACGGGCGGAAGACTCAAGGTAGCGCGGAATTGATTCAGCGGGCGCCTCATGAAGCGATCAATGACCAGCCAATCAACCAATCGAAAAAGCCCGTGCTTGAACCACTGGGGGTGCGATGCCGAAAGCCTGATGGGGCCAAACTTGCCCTGGTCGGCAAGGGAACGGATCACCGTGGGCTGCAGATGTATCGAGGCGCTCGGAATGCCGAGCTTCTCCTGCGCCACGCGGGCACCGAACGCCCCGGTCGAAAATGCCACGACGGTATCGGCATCGGCGTGCTTCTCGATCAAGCGGTAAATCTCTTCGATGGCCGGTATGAACACCTGCGCAAGTACCTCAAAACCCTTGCGTAGATGCCAGAGGTCGGGATGCGCGATCACCGCGCGCACCTGCTCCAGGGTTCCCACCGGAAGATATCTCAGGCCTTGCGCTTCGATCAGCGGCTGAAAAAGCGGTGTGGTGATGATCGTTGCCCGATGACCGCGGGCCTCGAGCGCGGCGCCGAGCGCGATGAAGGGGTGCACATCGCCGGCGCTGCCCAACGTCGGCAGCAATACGTTCACCGTTCGAACTTCGTGGACAAAATGATCGATGAGGTGGTGCGTTCCACGCCATCGAGCGCGCCGATGCGATCGATCACCTGGTCCATCTCGGCAACGGATGCGGTCGCGGCCACCGCGATCAAGTCCACATCGCCGCTCACCGAATGCAGAACCCGTACCTGCGCAATCGCACGCAGCGCCGCACTGACCGCGCGCGCCTCTTTCGGACCCACCTTGATCATGACATGCGCGCGCACGGCGCCCAGGCCGTGCTCGGGACCTAAGCGCACGCCGAATCCGACGATGATCCCTTCGCGCTGCAGCCTTTCGATCCGGCTTTGTACGCTGGTGCGCGACCGGCCGACCAGTCTCGCGAGCTGCGCGGTGGAGGCGCGGCCGTTTTCGCGCAGCGCCAGCAGTAACCTCTCATCGATGGCATCCATGACAATTCGCCGTATCTAGCCTACGAAATAACGCAAATATACCTTAAAAACGTCTGAATCGACCCTACCTTTTGCAGTGCCGGCGGACAAAAATGCGGATCCCTTGGAGGCCTATGAAAGACATCGTTCTCGTCGGCGCGGGCAAAATTGGCTCAATGATCGCGGAACTGCTGGGTGGTTCGGGCGACTACTCGGTTACCGTGGTCGATCGTTCACAATTGCAGTTGGACCGGCTGGAGACCTCGGCGGCCGTCCGCAAGGTCGCCGCCGACATCGCGCAGGGCGACACCTTGCGCAAACTGCTGGCAGGCAAGTTCGCCGTACTGTCGGCGGCGCCGTACCACGCGACCCGCCTGATCGCCGAGGCCGCCAAGGCGGCCGGCGCCCACTACCTGGATCTGACCGAGGATGTGGCAAGCACCCGCGCGGTGAAACAGCTTGCCGCCGGCACCCGCACCGCCTTCATACCGCAATGCGGGCTGGCGCCGGGGTTCATCACCATCGTCGCCAGCGACATCTGCAGCCATTTCGACAAGCTGAACGATGTGCGCATGCGGGTCGGCGCATTGCCGAAATTTCCCTCCAACGCACTCAACTACAATTTGACCTGGAGCACCGACGGCGTCATCAACGAGTACTGCGAACCCTGCGAAGCCATCGTCAACGGCCAACTGCGCGAAACGCAGCCGTTGGAAGAGTTGGAGGAATTCTCGCTCGACGGCATTTTGTACGAGGCTTTCAACACCTCGGGCGGCCTTGGCACGCTGTGCGAAACCCTGGCCGGCAAGGTGCGGAATCTCAACTACCGCACCATCCGCTACCCGGGCCATGCAGCCATCATGAAGGCGCTGTTGAATGATTTGCGCTTGCGCGACCGCCGCGAACTGCTGAAGGACATTCTCGAGAATGCCGTTCCCATCACCCTGCAGGACGTCGTGATCGTCTTCGTCACCGTCAGCGGCATGAAGGACGGGCAGCTGATGCAGGAGACTTACGCCAACAAGATCTACGCGGCGCCGCTCGGCGGCCGGGTGCGCAGCGCCATTCAGATCACGACGGCTGGCGGAATCTGCGCCGTCCTCGACATGCTCAAGGACGGCGAACTGCCCCAGGCCGGCCTCATTCGCCAGGAGCAGATCGGCCTCAAGGCCTTCCTCGCCAACCGCTTCGGCCAATGCTACGCAACGGCGACGCCTGCGACCCCGGAATTCAAGCTGGCGAATTCCTGACGAATGCCGTGATGTCGGCAAGCGTCGGCGCCCAGCCGCGGGCCAGGCTCGCAAGGGCTGCCACGGTGCCGGCATGCGCGCGCTTGGGGTATAGCTTCAGGGTCACGGCAGCGCCGCAGGCGCTTAAGGCCGCCGCGAAATTCCTTGAGTTCTTAGGAAGCACCGTCTTATCGTCCAGGCCGTGCACCAACAGCATGGGGGGCGCGTCGGCGCGCACGAAATTGATGGGCTGCGATAGCCGATAGTTCTCGGGCGGCCCAAACATGTCCTGCACGTCCGCCTCGAGCAACGGCAGAAAATCGTAGGCTCCCGACAGGCCGATCACGCCGGCAATGCGCGGCCGCGTCGGTCCCGCGGCGGCAAAATAGCGCGCGTCGAGGGTGAGCAATGCGGCCATCTGCGCGCCCGCGGAATGCCCCATCAGGAAGACGCGCCGCTGGTCGCCGCCGAAATCTGCCGCGTGCGCCGCCGACCACAGCGCGGCCTGCGCGGCGTCGTCCATGAACCCGGGCATTTTCACTCGCGGATAGTGCCGGTAATTCGCCAATACCGCGACGCAACCCGAGCCCGCGAGAGCCGCGCCGACAAACCGGTAGTCCGCCTTGTCGCCGAATTTCCAGCGCCCGCCATGCCAAAAGACGATCACCGGGCGCGGCGCCGCGGCGCTGCCGCGCGGTACATACACGTCCAAACGCTGCTGCGGATCGGAGCCGTATGCAAGATTCGCATGGCGCTTGAACGCGCCGAACCAGGCCGGCGCATTGGCGGCCATGAATCCGAAACGCGTGGCCAGCGCCGCGAGCAGATCATCTGCAGGCATATGTGGGACAGCGCTTGGCATCGAGAACACCACGGCGAATCAACCATTCGCACGCGTCCTCGGCATCCTCATCGAACCAGCGCGCGGCGCTGCCGAGGCGAAATGTATAACCCCACTCGTCCATGTCGCGGCACATGCGTGCCGAGCCCACATTCGGCAGCGACTGCGCCAATATGATCTGCAGATAGCAAACGGCGCTTTCTTCCGCGTCATCGCCCCCTGCATCGGTATCCAATCCGGCCCGGCGTTCAGGCGTCATGCAAATGAAATGCGCGCTTTCGTGCAGCACGGAATGCACGGGCGTATCGAGGCGGGCGAAAATCTCGGAACCAATCAAGCCCGCCTCGCGCTCGCCCCAGTATGAGCCGGGGATGATTTCATCGGGCGCCACCAGGTGCAGCGCCAAACCGTAGCGATCCAGGAGCATTTGCAGGGACAGGCGATCAATGGCGTTGAGCAGAAGCACAGCGAGAGCGGCGCCGGACGCTACTTCAAACTCGTCAGCCTGTGCATCGCGATGGACACCAGATCGCGCGCCATTTGCTGGCGCAGGATATCCGCTTCGTGCTCCTTCGCCAGCTGCAGGTTTACATCGTAGCTGAAGTCCTTCGACAGGCTGACGGTCTGCGGCGCCAGCAGCTGCTTGTCGGGACCCTGCACGGCGAATGTGACGGTATAGGTGATTTCATATTCGGTCGGAATATTGGTGGCCGAGACCGCCAGCGTCACCTGCTGGAACACATCCTTGGTTACCTCAATGGTCGCGGTTGCGCCCTCGCGACCCGCCTGCAGGCTGGCGCCGGAACTCTTGAGCCGATGTTCGAACTCTCTCGAGAAATCGGTGTAGGGATCCTTGAGCGAGAGATATGGCCGCGCCATCACCGCCGGCAACGGGTCGCTGCCTGCGAGACGAAAGCCGCAGGCGCAAAACACCGGCACCAGGGCAAACGCGAGCAAAACTCTCAAGGTAGGCACGTCCTTACACCACGACGTTCACGAGCTTGCCCGGCACGATGATGACCTTGCGTATCGCCGCCGTGCCAATAAATTTCTTGACGTTGGGATCGGCGAGCGCCGCGGCGCGCACTGCCTCCTCATCGGCATCGGCGGCAAGCGAGATGCGTCCGCGCAGCTTGCCGTTCACCTGCACGACGATGGTCACCGTGGAGGATTGCAGAGCCTGGGCATCGACCGCCATCCACTGCTCGTCGATGAGCGCACCCGCGTAGCCTAAGGCCCGCCACAGCGCGTGAGTGACATGCGGGATGATGGGTCCCAGGCCCAGCACCGCGATTTCGAGGCCTTCTTGCACGACGCTGCGGTCCTGCGGCGAGCGCTGCTCGAACTTCGCGATTGCGTTCAAGAGCTCCATGACCGCGGCGATCGCGGTGTTGATGGTGCGGCGGCGGCCGATGTCATCGGTTACTTTCGCCAGCGTCTGATGGCTCTGGCGCCGCAGCGCGCGCTGCGCCTCGGTCAATGCGGATTTATCGAGCGCCGGCGGCGCGCCGTGCGACACATGGTCATGCACCGCCTTCCATAAGCGCTTGATGAAGCGATAGGCCCCGTGCACGCCCTCATCGGACCACTCCAGCGTCTGCTCCGGCGGCGCGGCGAACATCATGAACAGGCGCGCGGTGTCCGCGCCGAATTCCTCGACCAGGATCTCGGGGTCGACGCCATTGTTCTTCGACTTGGACATGGTGACGACGCCGCCGGATTCGACTTCCTTGCCGTCGGCGCGCAGCACCGCGACGCGCCGCTCGGTACCCGGCTCGGTGCTGACGGTCACGTCCGCCGGATTGAAATACTCCACGCGGCCGGCGGCGGGCTTACGGAAATAGACTTCGTTCAGCACCATGCCCTGGGTGAACAGGTTTGCGAACGGCTCCTTGAAAGCCACCGCGCCCAGTTGATTCATGAAGCGCGTCCAAAACCGCGAGTACAACAGGTGCAGAATCGCATGTTCGATGCCGCCGATGTACTGATCGACCGGCAGCCAGTACTGCACCCGATGGTCCAGGATGGCGTGCTCGTTGTCCGCACAGGCGAAGCGCAGGAAATACCAGGACGAATCCACGAAGGTATCCAGAGTGTCGGTCTCGCGCCGGCCTTCGCCGCCGCATTTCGGACACTTGACCTGCAAGAAAGCCTCGTCCTTCAGCAGCGGATTGCCGCTGCCATCGGGTACCAAGTCGACCGGTAGCACCACCGGCAACTGCTCATCCGGCACCGGCACCGCGCCGCAGGTCTTGCAATGAATGATGGGAATCGGGCAGCCCCAGTATCGCTGCCGCGAAATCCCCCAATCGCGCAGGCGCCAGGTCGTTTGTTTTTCGCCGAGGCCAAGGGAGCTCAAATCCGACGCCACGGCATCGACCGCCGCTTGGAAGTTCAATCCGTCGTACGGGCCCGAATTCACGCAGCGCCCATGCTCGGCGTACCAAGGCTGCCACGCCTTCACCGAATACTTGCGGCTCTCCACATCGATGACCGGCTTGATCGGCAGTTTATATTTTTTGGCGAACTCGAAGTCCCGCTCATCGTGCGCGGGCACACCCATGACCGCCCCGTCGCCGTAGCTCAACAACACGTAATTGCCGACCCACAGCGGCACGGGTTCGCGGCTTATGGGATGGCGCACGAAGTATCCCGTCGCCATCCCCTTCTTCTCCTGGGTGGCAAGTTCCGCTTCGATCGCCGGGCCGCGCCTGCACTCCGCGACGAACGCCGCGAGTTTGGGATTATCGCGCGCCGCGAAAGTAGCGAGCGGATGTTCAGCGGCCACCGCGCAAAATGTCACGCCCATGATGGTATCGGCGCGCGTAGTGAAGGCGTACAACACGCCCGGCTCGCCGATGTCGTGCGGGAATCCCAGCCGCACTCCCTCGCTACGGCCAATCCAGTTGGCCTGCATGGCGCGCACGCGCTCCGGCCAACCCTGCATGCTCTTCAAGGCGTCGAGCAGATCCTCGGCGTAATCCGTGATCTTCAGGTAGTACATCGGGATTTCGCGCTTCTCGATGAGCGCACCCGTGCGCCAGCCGCGGCCGTCGATGACCTGTTCGTTGGCGAGCACGGTCTTATCGACCGGATCCCAGTTGACCACCCCGGTCTTCTGGTAGGCGACGCCCTTTTCCAGCATGCGCAGGAACAACCATTGAGTCCAGCGGTAGTAATCCGGACTGCAGGTCGTCAGCTCGCGGCTCCAATCCAGGGCAATCCCCAAGGACTTGAACTGCATTTTCATGTAAGCGATGTTGTCGAAGGTCCATTTCGCCGGCGGTACGCCGTTCGCGATCGCGGCGTTTTCGGCGGGCAGTCCGAAGGCATCCCAGCCCATCGGCTGCAGCACATTGCGCCCGTTCATGCGCATGAAGCGCGTCAGCACGTCGCCGATGGTGTAGTTGCGCACATGTCCCATATGCAAGCGGCCGCTTGGATAGGGAAACATGCACAAGCAATAATACTTCTGGCGGGTGTCGTCTTCCCTGGCCTCGAAGCTGCGCTGCTGGTCCCAATAATGCTGTGCCTGCGCCTCGACGGCGGCAGGATCGTATCTTTCTTGCATGGTTGGGCCCCAGAATACCCGAGATGCCGGACGGCCGCGAACTGCCTTTCACCGAAGGATTGCATGCGTAACCTCAAGTTTTACAGCGCATTCGCCCTGTGCACCTTGAGCGGCTGCCTGTGGTTCCTGGCCGTGACACCATTTGATTTTTCAGCGCTGGCCTGGATCGCCGCGGTCCCCATGCTCATGGCCGTGGATAGAACCGGAAGCTTCAGGCGTGCGCTTTTTCTCGGCTGGTGGGCAGGATTCGTGGAAACCGCAGGCGGCTTTTACTGGCTGATCGACACCATGCGCCGCTTCGCCGATTTCCCTTGGGTGGGGGGAGCTGCGGTGCTGCTGCTTTTTTGTGCAACCCGCGCCGTCATATTTTTGCTGTTCACGGCGGTCGTGTGCGCCGTGCGCCGGCGAGCCCAAGTCCCCATGACGCTGCTCGCACCGTTGGGTTTGGTGAGCTGTGAGCTGCTGGTACCGCAATTATTCCCCTGCGGTCAATGGATCAGCCAAGCTTGGAACCCCCTGGTGATTCAGATCAGCGAGCTGACCGGACCGCTGGGCGTCACCGCCTTGCTGATGCTGGTCAACGGGGCGCTTTATGATTTGCTGGTCGACGCCCGCGCCGCACGCTATCCGGCCATCGCGGCGGCGCTGCTGCTCGGCGCTGCGCTCACCTTTGGCGCCGTGCGCATGCAGCAAGTGGATGCCGCGGTGGCGCGCGCGCCGCGATTGCAGGTCGGGCTGGTTCAGCCAAACGTGGGATACAGCAACGACGGGGGGTTCTCGCGCGACGAAGCGCTGCGCCAGTTGGCTGCGCTGCAAGCGCAATCGCGGCGTTTGCAGCAGTCCGGCGCAGAACTTCTGGTGTGGAGCGAGGGCAGCTATCCCATGACCCTGCCGCGCGAATTTAGCGCCGATTTCCCGAACGATTCGGCGGCAATGATACGCCGCGGCTTCAGCGCACCCACCCTCGTCGGCGCCGATATGTTCGACGAGGCGCACGACCAGGCCTTCAACTCAGCCATCCTCATGGGGATAGACGGACGGGTGGCGGACCGCTACGACAAGGTGCGGCTGCTGGCCTTCGGCGAATACATCCCCGGCCTCGATGCCTTTCCCTGGCTGCGCAAATTCATACCGGCCGGCCTCGGCCGATTTGCCGCGGGCGTTGGCCCCCGCGTGCTCTCGCTGCAGGCACAGGGCGGCAGGATCTGGCGATTGGGCCCGGTGATTTGCTACGAAGATATTCTGCAGGAATATTTGCGCGAGGTCGGAAAACTGCACCCCGATCTGCTCGTCAATCTGACCATCGACTCATGGTATGGCGCCGTCAGCGAGCCGTGGGAACACCTGGCACTGTCGGTGTTCGCCAGCGTCGAGCTGCGCGTCAGCCTGGTGCGCGCGGTGAATTCCGGCGTGTCCGCGCTCATCGACCCCAACGGCCGGGTTCTCAAAAAAACCTATGCCAACGATCCCTACCGCCAGCCGCGACCCGCCGACGGCATGGTGGTCAGCGCGCCCGGCATGTCGGGAGGCCACACCCTATTCGTGGCCGTGGGAAATTTGTTCGCCTATCTCTGCCTGGCCGCGACGCTGCTCGCCCTTGGCTTTGCGCTCGGTCCGAACCTGCGCCGACGACTAAGCCGTCGTGTTGATCTTGGAGCCGACCGCTAGCTGCGCAGCCTGCGCCGATTGGACCGGCTGTGCCGGCTGAGTGACCCGTGCGGCCTGCGCGGCCTGCGCCGGCGGCGCGCCCAGCACCTGCGCCAGCGAATCAAAAAGCGTGCTGAACAGGTTCGACGTGCTCGCGGGTTGGCCCGGGGTGCTGCTCGTGCTGCTGGTGCTGCTGGTGCTGCTGGCATCGGAAGTGGAATCCAGATCCATGCCCTTTTTGTGGCCGTGGCCGTGGCCATGCGGGTGGATGTTCATGCTGGGAAGCGCTGCTGTAGCCGAAGATGCGATTGCGGTCGGGGACATGGAAGTTTTGCTCCTGAGTTAAATCACGCTTGAGCGGCAACAATTTGCCGCCTACCGTCGCCGGCGGCAGCGCGTTGCCGCGCGCTGCCCCTTGACCTGCCTGTGCGGCCGAAATCCGGCCCACCGACTGAAGCAAGCAGGTTTTGTGCCAAGAGCTCGACAAAACTCCCTTTTCGTGTAGGCGGGCAGCGCAACATCGCATAGGAGAGCAGGCACTTCGCGTACCAATCCGCATCTGCCAGAATTTCCGGCATGAAGGAACTGAAGGTGGGCGAGCACGACGTGCTCGCGTTTTTGAACCCCGACACCATGTGGGGTGCGCTCGCCTACTTGTTCGTGTTTGTGGTCCTCGCGCTGCTGTTGTCACGCGGCCTGCGCGCCGCGCTGCATACGTCAATGCTGCGCACCGGACACATCGACCGAACTGCGATCAGCTTCCTGCAACAATTGGGGTCAGTGCTGATCTGGGTGGTCATGCTCATTTTGTACGCACATCTCATCCCGGTGCTTCGCTCCATGGGCACCGCGCTGCTGGCGGGT
>Ga0209447_10000203_pt1 | contig 15710 bp, 12 predicted proteins | sample BogFormECP04_OM3_FD_188243 | JGI IMG/M metagenome (GOLD analysis project Ga0209447, IMG submission 188243) | Bog forest soil microbial communities from Calvert Island, British Columbia, Canada - ECP04_OM3 (SPAdes) (version 2) | ecosystem: Environmental > Aquatic > Freshwater > Wetlands > Bog ... | reverse complement strand
CTACGGCACAATAATGCGCGAGGGCTCGGCCTGATCCTCGGCCGCCCGCGGAAACTGCGCGCGAAGAAAATCGAGAAACGCCCGCGAGCGCGGTCGGCCGTTCGTCTCATATTTCGCCACGCGCAAAAGAAAAACCACCAGCCGGAAAATTTCGGAATCTTTAACGCCGCCAAAAGCCGCCTGTTTCTGCTCCTCCTGTCTCAACTCGGCGATGAATTGGCTCAAGTGCAGGTAAACAGCCCGCGCCGCCGGCCCATCCGGCGGCCGTTCATAGTAAAGACCGGTGCCGAGTGTGCGATAAGTTTCAGCGAGAGCGGTAAGCGCCTCAATGGCCACGGAGTCGTCCACGGACGGAATTTCCACAGCCGCTTTCAGCACGGTGTAACCAAGCCCCGAAAGAATCGGCTGCTGCGCATGAATCAATTCCATAGGTATGGATAAATCAGGGTAGGGAACATCGGCAACGGTAATCGGCTTGCGATGTTCGCGCTCCCATCTCCGCGAGGCAATGAGATACGAGCAATCCGAAGGGCAGTCAATCGTAACTTCGCGCTTCTCCCCGCAACAAACCGCGCAAATCATCTCCGCCTTAGCGGGGCAATAGCGTTTCGGTTTCCGCAATTCACAAAGTGGACAAGCCACGAACATTCCTTCCGACCGGCGATTTCGACGCCCGTCAGCCTACGAGATTTTGACGGAAGTGCCAAGCCGGATGGATCGGTGACGTTAGGAAAAATCGCGCGAGAGTTTCAGGCTTGCGTTGCGAGCGCTACGCCGCTTTTTTCCGCCAGCGCTATGCCGTTCAGGATTGTCTCGATCACGTATTCGTCGCCGCGGTCGGAATTGATCATCAGGTCGTAGAGCTGACGGCAGGGCCAGTCGGCGCCAAAGTATCGCTTGATGAATTGGGCGCGCTCTTTGTCGATGGTCTCGACCAACTCGCGGGCTTCCGCTTCGCTTTTGCCGAGGGTGCGGACGCGGCGGATTTTTTCTTCGAACGGCGCGAATACGAATATGTGAAAGACGTCTGGACGATTCCGCAGAATGTAAGGAGAGCCGCGCCCGACGATCACCGAATTTCCGCTCTCGGCGACTTCTTCGATGACACTCCCCAACAGCTTGACCATGCTGTCGGTGTCGAACGATTGGCCTTCGCCGATCGGCAGGGCGCGCTCGTGGCTGCCGCGCGCGAACACTTTAAATAAACGATAGAGAAGGGGATCGACGCGTTCATCGTGGCGCGCCGCAGCTTCGGGATTGATATGCGCGCGCCGCGCAATTTCCTGCGTTAGCTCGGTATCCCAGAGCCTCCAACCGAGCCGTCGCGCAAGCTTTTCGGCAATGCGCGCACCGCCGCTGCCGTACTCGCGTTCCACAGTGATGATTCGCATGGAAATCGCCACCCGTGTGATGCGCGCCGGCAGCCCGAGGGGTCAGACCAGCGCATGCGCCGGATTATAGTCGTTTTCGGAAGGAGCGCAACGATGCTAGTGAACCGGGATAGGTCCGCCGCCAGCCGCCGGCTTTTTTATGATGAACACAACGGGGACGAGGCACAGAATCACGAAGGCGAGAATGCGAAACGTATCCACATAAGAGAGCACCAGCGCCTGCCGCGAAATATTCGCAGCCATCAAGCCGTACGCTTGCTCCTTTGCCAATGCCGGCGCCGAGCCGTGCGCCTGAAGCGCCTGTGTGGCGCCGTGAATCATTCTTTGGAACGCCGCATTTCCAGCAGTGAGATTTTTCGATAGATCGCTCTGATGCACTTGCGAGCGGCGGTCCAGCATGGTCTCCACAAACGAGATTCCCACGCTCCCGCCCATGTTCCTCGATAAATTGATCAATCCTGACGCCGCATTATTTTTCTCGCGAGGCAGCGACGCGAACACCAACGTGTTAATCGGGACAAACAAAAACGCCAGTGCTGCAGCCTGATATACGCGCGCCATCGCCGCGGTATAAAAATCGATCTGCAAATCAAAGCGCGTCATATTGAAAAGCGATAACGACAATACAAAGAGCCCGAGGGCCACCAAATAACGCGCGTCCGCCCGCTTGCTGAGAAGAAAGCCCACTACGGGCATGAACAGCATGACCGTAAATCCGCCGGGCATCAGCGCGAGACCGGCCTCCTGCGCGGTGTAGCCCATCAGCGTCTGGACAAATTGCGGCAGCAGCACGGTGGTGCCATAAAGCGCCACTCCCAGCATGAACATCATTCCATTGCCCACGGCAAACGACCGAACTTTGAATAGACGTAAATCAATAATCGGATTTTTGTGGTGCAGCTCCCAAAAGACAACCGAGATGAGGCCCACCGCGGCGATCACCGACAGAATGACAATGAAGTTGGACTGGAACCAATCATCCCGCTGGCCCTTATCCAGCAAGATCTGCAGCGCGCCAAGTCCGACGGCCAAAAGCCCCAGGCCGAAATAATCGATCCCGCCAGTCGGCTTTTTTTGCTGCTTGAGAAACGGCGGATCCTGGATCAGCCGGTACGTTAGCGCCATCGAAAGAATTCCAACCGGGACATTGATATAGAAAATCCAGCGCCAACTAAAGTTGTCGGTAATGTATCCGCCGATCGTCGGGCCAATCGCAGGCGCCAACACGACGGCCATGCCGTACACGGCAAATGCCATGCCGCGCTTTGCCGGAGCAAATGTATCCGCAAGAATTGCTTGCTCGCTCGGCTGCAACCCACCGCCGCCCGCCCCCTGCAAAACCCGGAAGACAATCAACATGCTGAGATTCGGCGCGAAGCCGCACAAAAATGAACTGATAGTAAAAACCGCGACGCAGCTCATGTAAAAACGCTTGCGCCCAAAAATCGAAGAAAGCCAGCCGCTCATCGGCAAGACGATGGCGTTCGAAACGAGATACGAAGTGAGCACCCAGGTGCTTTCGTCGGTGCCTGCCGAAAGGCTTCCGGCGATATGCGGCAGCGCGACGTTGGCAATGCTGGTGTCGAGCACCTCCATGAACGTCGCGAGAGTTACGGTAAGCGCGATGATCCACGGATTGACGGCCGGCCGCCAGTCCGAGTGGTCTATTGGAAATGTCGCCGCATCCGCGCTCATTTCACCTTGACCTTGGGCTCGACGGACATGCCCGGACGCAGCAGGTGATCTTTATTCTGGCCAGGGTCCAGCACGATTTTTACCGGCACGCGCTGCACCACCTTCACGTAATTGCCGGTCGCATTCTCCGGTGGCAGCAAACTAAATCGCGCGCCGCTCGCGCCGGCGATACTGTCCACGTGTCCTTTGTATTTGCGGCCATAAGCGTCCACCGAAATTTCAGCCGACTGCCCGGGGCGCATGAGTTTCAGTTGCGTTTCTTTGTAGTTGGCGGTGACCCACACGTCATCGAGCGGCACGACGGAAATCAATTGCTGCCCCGGCTGCACATTCATTCCAACTTCCACGTTCTTGCTCACTACTCCGGCCACCGGCGCGACGATCGTGCAGTACTGCAGATTGAGCAGCGCCTGGTCCAGCGCCGCTTTTTTCTGCGCCACGGAGGCATCCGCCGAAGAAAATTGCGCCTTGCTCACATTGATTTGCTGCGGCGCGGTCCCCGCAGCCCGCAACGAAGCCTGCGACTCGAGCAAATGGCTCTGCGCCTGATGAACCTGCTCCTGCGCGGCATTGGCCGAAGCTTGCGCCGCGTTCACACCCGCCGCCGTGGCTTTCGCGGCATCCAGCGCCTGCTCGTACTGCTGCTCCGAAATTTCCTTCTTGTCCACGAGCTGCTTATAACGCGCCACATCGCTCTGCGCCTTATTGTCGTTCGCTTGCGCTTCCGCGAGCTGCGCCTCTGCGGCCGCTGCTTGGCCCTGCGCCGCCAAAACTCCCGCGCGAGAGCTTTCCACATTCGCCTGCGCGGAATCCAATTGGCTCGCGGAATTGGCGGTAGTAATGGGCACATTGTTCTGCGCGGCATTGGCGCTGGCGATCGCGGAATCGTATTCGGCACGCGCCCGATCCACTGCCACTTGATAATCTTTTGGATCAATCTCCACGAGCACCGCGCCCGCTTCAACGGCCTGATTGTCGTCCACATTCACTTTCGTCACGTAGCCTGCCACGCGCGCGCTGATCAGATTGATATGGCCATCCACCTCGGCATCGTCCGTGGATTCCCACGAGGCCAGATAATTCCACACGAACACTCCGATCACGGCGACGACCACCACAATCGCAAGAATCGCCCAGGTGGAAACCTTGCGACGCGGAGTTGCAGGAGCCGGATCGCGCGGCGGAGGCGCCGACGAATGTTCCGAGGAGCGATTTTCGGGCGTCACTTCTATGATTTCCGGTGCAGTTTCAATTTCCGTCTTTTGTGGCATTGCCTTTTCCTCTCAAATAATTCAGCACGCCGGTTTCCGCGGTTCCTTCGGCACGCGCCAGCGAAAGTCTCGCCAGGGTGTAGTTGAACAAACTCGAGATGTAGGATTCGTTCGCGGAGGCAACCGCATCTTGTGCCTGCACGACTTCAATATTGTCGGTAACGCCGGCAATGAAGCGGTCGCGCGCCTGGTCCAGCGTTTGTGCCGCCAGATCGACGTTGCTGCGCGCCACTTCTACCTGCTCGGCGGCGGATTGCAGGTCGAGAATCGCGTCGCGGACGTCCTGATCGATTTGCCCGCGCAAATTTTCGAGCTGGTTGCGGTTGTTGACGAGCGCCGCATCGGCTTTCAGCGTGTCCGCGTGGACTTTGCCGCCCTGGAATATCGGAATCTTCAGCGAGCCTTGCGCTTCAAATGTTCCGTTCAGATGTGAAGGAGTCTCGCCGCCCGCGCCATAATTCCCGTCGAACGAAAGCGTCGGATAATATTCTGCGAATGCGGCGCGGCGCGCGATTTCTGCGGCTCGCAGTTGCGCCTGCGCGGCTTGAAAATCGGGCCGCGCGGCGTAGGCTTGCTGCAACGCCGCCTCGACGGAGATCGGTTCCGGCTTGTCGTAGGGAATTTTCTCGGTCAAATCGAATGGCTGACCCGCGGGCAACCCGATGGTTCGCGCCACCACCAGCCGCTGCTTCTCGAACTCATTGCGCGCGGAAATTAGTTGCTGCCGCCGCGTTTGAAATTCCACTTTGGCGCGCAGCGCGTCAATCTGCGGCGAAGTTCCGGCTGTGAGCCGGTCGGACGCCTGATTGTAAAGCGCCTCGGCGGTCTTAAGCTGCGCGTCCGCTGTTTCGATCCGCGACGCGGCGCTTATGGCCAGCAAGTATTCGTAGCCAACGGTAAGAACCACGAGTTCGCGTGCGCTTTTATAAGACGATCGCGACGCGCGAAGGTTTTCCGTCGCCGAGCGCACTTTCTGAATCGAGCTCCAGTCCAGGATCGGCGTGCTCACGTACGCGCGCGTATCGAAAAATCCGAATGGGCCCGCGATCGGATTGATTCCGGAGAACGGCGAATTCGGAAGACGAATCTTATTAAATCCGTTTTGCTCGAGGTTTATTTTCTCGGCTGTCTCGGTGGTATTCGTGGTCAGGTTCGGCAGTGCGTCGCTCAATTGTTTCCAGCGCTCGCCGCGCGCCGAAGTAATGTCTTGTTCGGCGAGAAGCAAGCCCAGGTTGTATTTCAGTCCGCGCTCGATCGCATCCGCAAATCCGATTTTCAAAACTTCCTGAGTGGCGGTGCCATGTGCGGCGCTTCCCAGGTAGGGACTCGGAGGAGTTAGCCCGTTCACCGTATTTGTAGTCGTGGTGCTCTGCCCGAAAGCCTGCGCCGTTGCCAGCAGTGTCGCGGCCGGCAACAGGACCCCGAGTAGCAGCGAGCGTTTCGCGATCATTTGCGAATTCCTCTCTTTGCGCGCGTCCGCGGTGGCGCCGCCGATGCCCAGAAACGCTCAAACGAGCGATGGATCACCGCTGCCAGACCTCCCGTCGGCTCGAGCGCCCACAGGAAAAGCGCGCCGAAATGCGATTCCTTGAAGAAGCGCGCCAGGTCGGCGGCGGCAACGTCGCGACGCACCTCGCCGCGCTTTTGCCCCAGCGTCAAAATTTGCGTGTATATCGCTTGCGCCTGCTTGAGCCGCCCACAGCCATGCGTGCGCACCGTTTCACTCGAGAGCAACGTCAGCAGAATGCTTCGCGCCAGTTCTCCCGAACGGCCGGGATCCTCCGCGAGCGTCAGCTCCAGGTGGCGCAGAATTGTGGCGATCGGCTCGCGGCCCTGCTGCGCGGCCTCCAGAGCCGCGCGAACCTTGCCGAGCCGTATCTCGCCAAAGGCGTTGAACAGCTCTTCTTTGCTCGGGAAATAATTGAAGAAGGTCCCTTTCCCTACATCGGCAGCCTGCGTGATTTCTTCGACGGTGGTGTCTTGAAAGCCGCGTTTCGCCACCAGGTGCATGGCCGCGTCAAAAAGCCGCTGGCGCACCGCCGCGGAATGGCGTTCCCGGCGCGAGAGTGGCCTTACGAGGGGCGAGTAAACAAGCGAGGAGGGATTCGAGCGCGTGGCTTTCATCAGTTTCGACCTCTGGTCAACTCTGACTATAAGTCAGTAATTGCCGTGTGTCAAGTTAGGGAGTTCCGTAGATGTACACACACCGCGGCAAAAAGCGGTTCGCCGCGCAGTTTATTGGATGTCGTAGCCGGAGTTTGGATGCGGCAGGCGCCCGGTATTTGCTATCAGGCGCCTGCGCGGAATTGAATGCTGGCGCTTCGCGTTACTTGCGGTCGGAAACGTTGTGCGGCGAGCGCTTGTTCAGCAACGAAATCAATTGATCGGCTTCCTTCGGCGGTGGAACCGCGCCCTTCAGGACGATGTCGCTCGCGGGAGTCCTCGCTCCGTACAGCACTTCGTTGCCATCGTTGTCGGGCCGCACCGTCGAACCTTCCAACGAAATCCCGGCAAAAAGCCCGCGCGCGCGGGAATAGGACAGAACCTCGGCGCGCATGGTGACGTCGGTGTCGGCCTCGGCGTCGCGTCCTTTTGGGCCGGCCGCCGCAGAAGCATCCGCGCCGAGTTTTACTTTGCTCGAGAGAATCGAGCTCGCCCCGCGGTCATTCATCACCAGCAGCACGAAATCCGTGGCCTGTGCGCCGATCTGAAATCCGATGCTGCCGCCTTCCAGCGCCATCATCGACGGCGCGCCCCACGGCCCTTCGAACTCCTCGCCACTGCGGCAAGTCATCACTCCGCGCCCATAACTCGCGCCGATTCCGAATGCCGCCTTCAGCACCGACGGAAAAATAATCACGCACTCCGCCTTGTCCAGCAGGCTTTGCGGAATGTCGTCGGGCACATCCAGAATTTCCTTCATCACCACGCCGCTATTTTCAATGCGGTCGAGATACTTGCGTTTGTCATCAGCCGCTCGAGTGGGCTGCGGCGCGAAGAGCGACACGATCCCAGTCAACGAAACCACAATTGCAACGGCTACAATCTTTCTCATCCGTTCTTCTCCTTTTCCCCGCCGACATGATATGGCTTCCGGATGCGCGGCGCAATTGAATGGGATGCGCCTACCTCGCGAGCGGTAGAATATAATTCGCCGATTACAGAATGAAGAACGAGGACACCTCGATGCGTTGGTGCACGCGCTTTCGATTGGCGCTACTTTCCGCGGCTCTCGTATATGTATGCGGAGTCGTTGCGTTGCCCCGAGTCGCGGGAGCGCAACAGCGCAAGCCGGCCGCAACGAAGGGCGGGTCGTCAAAATCCGCGAAGCAGCAACGTCCAGACATCGCACGATTTCAAGCGCGCGTTTCGGCCGCGCTCGCAGCGCCGGAGGCCCGCAAAGCCTTTTGGGGCATTTTCGTCACCGATGCGGCATCCGGGCAGACTCTCTACGAGTTAAACGCCGACAGTCTTTTCACTCCAGCATCCAACGCCAAGATTTTCACCAGCGCTTTTGCCTTTGCCACTCTCGGCTCCGATTACACCTTTCGCACAACGATCGAAACCACCACGCAACTCGATTCGAATGGCCGGCTTCGCGGAGATTTGTCTCTGGTGGGGAGAGGCGATCCAGATTTGTCGAATCGCAAGCTGCCTTTCGTCCAGAAAGTCGAGCGCGACGGCCCCGCCGATAAAATTATCGCCGAGCTCGCCGACGCAGTGATCGCCCGAGGCGTGAAGCGCATTGATGGCGATATCATCGGCGACGACAGCTATTTCGCCTACGATCCCTATCCCGAAGGCTGGACCACCGGCGATCTTTTCTTCAGTTTCGGCGCGCCGATCAGCGCCATCGCTTTGGACGACAACACCATCACCGTCGAAATTCGCCCCGGCGAGCGCCTCGACGATCCTGCGCAAATTATTTACGAGCCTTCGGCGGGTTTCGAATCGTTTGGCCACGAAATCACCACCGGACCAAGCGCGTCAAAGGCGAAGTTTTCAGTGGTGCGCGAGCCCGGCCCGAAACCAATTCTGCTGCGCGGCTCGATTCCACTAGGCAGCGCGCCGGTGAAAATCGATCTCGCGCTTCAGGAACCCGCCGAATACACCGCGGCGTTGCTGAAAAATCTGCTCGAGGCCCGGGGCGAAGTGATTTCAGGAAGCGCCCGCGCACAACACGGGCCGCCGCCCGAGCGGCAAGCCGACGGCGGAAACGTGCTCACTCCCGCGCCTGTGCCGCCTGCGCCGCCAGCCGGAAATCCGGCGCTAGTTCTCGCCGAGCACAAATCCCTCCCGCTAATTGAATCCATCCGTCTGCTCAATAAAATCAGCCAGAATCTTCACGCCGAGCTGCTGCTGCGAACCATCGCGCGCGAAAAAGCCGGCGTGGGCACCACCGACGCGGGCATCGAACTCGAAAAACAATTTTTGCGCGCGGCGGGAATCGCGGACGGCGACGCCGTACTCGTCGATGGTTCAGGCCTCTCTCGCCAAAATTTGGTTTCGCCGCGCGCTGTAGTGCAAATGCTCGCTTTTGCGTCACAGCAGCCGTGGGGCGAAAGCTTCCGCTCTACTTTGCCGGTCGCCGGCGAAGACGGAACGCTCGAAGATCGCTTGAAAGGCACGCCCGCCGCGAGCCATCTGCAAGCTAAGACCGGCTCGCTCGAACATGTGCGCGGAATTTCCGGTTACGCCACAACGCTGCACGGCGAAAATCTCGTCTTCTCCATGTTCACCAATAACAATGCCGCTCCCGGGCACGAACAATCCGCCGTGTTCGACGCCATCCTCACCGCCATGGTCGAAGAGTTGCGTCTTCCCGCGAAACGCAAGTGAGCAACCGACCGCCGCCTCGCGTTGTCACTGTCTTCGGCAGCTCCAGGCCGCGCGAGGACGATCCCGGATACGCAGAAGCTCGCGCTCTCGGCGCAGAACTCGCCGCCCGAGGATTCATCATCTGCAGCGGCGGCTACGGCGGCGTGATGGAGGCCGTCTCGCGCGGTGCGAAGGAAGCGGGCGGCCGCACTCTCGCCGTGACCGCGGAATTTTTCTCGTCGAAAGTAAATCGCTGGATGGACGAAGAAATCCGTGTAAAAACCTGGCAGGAGAGACTGTTCGAGTTGATTCGCCGCGGCCACGCATTCGTCGCGTGCACCGGGGGCACCGGCACGCTAGTCGAGTTAGCGGTGGTATGGGAAATGCTGAACAAGAGTGTAATGAAAAGGAAGCCGCTGATCGTCCTCGGCGAATTTTGGCTCCCGGTGATCGAACGCGTCCGCGAAGTCGAGACCGCGCATCACTCCGCATGGGGCGAAGCCGGCGAGCGCCTGATCGAAAGCGCGTCATCGCCGGCAGCCGCAGCCGAAATTCTCGCCGCGCATTTTGCCGCTGCCCTCTAAACGTTTCGCCGCTTCAGATACACGCTAAAGCTCTGCGAGAAAGATCCGACCTTGATTACGCGCTTTAGTGCCGGCCCGCTGCGACTTTGGCTTTGCGGCCCCCGCTCCCGATTGCCACCTTCTTGACACGCGCGGCATCCTCCGCCATGTTGAACGTGTGAGCCGCAGCGCCGAAGAACTCCTCGAATTTCCGCGCCTCCGCGAAATTGTCGCCGGCCGCGCCACCTGTGCGCCCGGCCGCCGCGCAATCCTAGCGCTCGCGCCACGATCCGACGCGTCCACTCTCGCCGAAGAATTCGAATGGATCCGCGAGGCCGTCGCCTATCTGCGAGCAGGATCGGAACTTGGCTTCGGCTCGCTCGCCGATCCGGAAGTCTGGCTCGACACGCTCGAAGTGCCCGCATCGGTTCTCTCTGCGTCGCAACTTCTCGAAGCTGCCTCGCTCGCGGACACCGCCGCAGCAGTGCGCGCGACGTTCAAAGGCGACGCCGCCAAATTTCCCCGCCTCGCCGAACGCGCCGCAGCTCTCGCAGATTTTCGATCGATCTCGTCAACGATTCGCCGCGCCGTGCTTCCGAACGGCGAAATCAGCGACAACGCCTCCGCCGCACTAAAACGCATTCGCGTTTCCAGCGCGCAAACCCGCGACAAGATTCAAAAATCGCTCGATGCGATCCTCCGCGCTCGTGGCGACGATTCAGGACACGATTATGTAACCCTGCGCAACGATCGCTTCGTCATTCCCGTTAGCGCCTCGGAACGCCGCACAGTTCCCGGCGTCATCCATGGCGCAAGCGCCACCGGCCAGACGGTTTTCGTCGAGCCGCTCGAAACCATCGACTTAAATAATCGCCTCGTCCAACTCGCCGAAGATGAAGCCGCGGAAATCGCCCGAATTCTCGCCGAGCTCACCGATCAATTGCGCCTCGAGCGCGGCCCTCTCGCCTTCGCCGCCCAACGCATCGCCGAATTCGATTCCGTTTTCGCGCGCGGCCGCTACGCCCGCGAATTCGATTGCGCCATGCCCGAATTTATTCCGGAGATGGCCATTCGCTTGCGCAACGCGCGAAATCCCGTTCTTGAAGCTTCGCTGAAACCGCAAGGACGCAGCGTTGTGCCGGTCACGCTCGTGCTCGGTGGCGCGGCCGATGGCGCCGGAAATTCAGGAACGGGCAGCGACTCGCTCGGCCGCGTGATGGTCATCAGCGGACCAAACACCGGCGGGAAAACCGTCGCGCTGAAAACGCTCGGCCTCTCCGCGCTTGCTGGGCAATCTGGAATTCCCGTCGCGGCCGATCGGGCTGAGCTGCCGATTCTTGATGCGGTGCTCGCCGATATCGGCGACGAGCAATCGATCACCGCCGATCTCTCCACGTTTTCCGCGCATGTCCTGAATTTGAAGAGCATGCTCGAACGCGCCACCGAGCGAACGCTGGTGCTCGTAGATGAATTGGGAACGGGCACAGCGCCGGAAGAAGGCGCGGCACTCGCCGTAGCGTTGCTCGAAGAATTCCGCAAGCGCGGCTCGCTCGTTCTGGCTACGACGCATCACGATCGTCTCAAATCCTATGCGTCAACGACGCCCGGTGTAATCAACGCCGCCGTAGAATTCGACGAAGAGCAACTCCGCCCGACGTATCGGCTACTCGTCGGCGTCCCCGGCGTTTCCAGCGGCATCGAAATCGCCCGCCGCCTCGGCCTTTCCGAGGAAATCATCGCGCGCGCTCGCGCCGGACTTTCGCCCGAAACGCGCGAAGCCCGCGAATTGATCGCCTACCTGCATCGCAGCCGCGAGGAATCGGATGAAATCGCCCGCCGTTCCCGCGCCGAGCTCGAAGCGCTCGAAGCCGAGCGCCACACACTGCGCACAGAATGGGTCGAGCGCCAACGCAAGCGAATCGCCGACCTCGAAAAGAATTTCGCCGACACAGTGAAGAAGCTCGAAGCTGAAGTAGCAAAACTCGCCGCCGATATCCAAGACCGCAAGTTGCGCGCCGAAATCGAAAAATCCACCGGCCGAAAATTCAACAAACTCGATGCCGCCGCTCGCGACGACGCCAACGCCGCGGTGATTGAAACTCTGGCGTCCTCGCAAGCCGACCTCGGCGTCTCGCCCGACGGCCCCAAACCGCTCTCTCTCGACGAGCTAAAAGAAGGCACGCGCCTGCGCGTCAAAGGCATGAAGCAAGCCGTAATTCTCCGCCGGGTGAACGGCCGCTCCGCAGAAGTCGAAGCCGGCCCAATGCGCATGAAAATCGCGCTCGAAGATATTCTCGGTATCGAATCCCCCGCGCCGAAATCCACACATCCGGTTGCGGCGACGCGCAGCGGAATCAGCGTCCAAGCCCAGTCCACCGATGAGCCATCCGTCGAAGAAATAAACGTGATTGGCTGCACCGTCGAGGAAGCCACAGCGCGGGTGGACAAATTCATCGACACCGCGGCGCTCAACAATCAAGCGCGTGTCCGCATTATTCACGGCCACGGCACCGGCGCGTTACGCCGGGGGCTGGCGGAGTATTTGCGCACTCATCCGCTAGTCGCTCAAATTCACGCGGAGGCAGCAGACCGCGGTGGCGCGGCGATCACCGTGGTGGAGTTGACCGCGTGATGCGTCCCGCGAGAGTATAGAAAACAGGTGGCCGCAGGTTAGTCCTTCAATTGAGACACCATGGCTGAAGCTGGTTCATTTGCAGATCGTGTAAAACAGCAGGCGGACATTGTCCGCGTTGTCGGCGAATACGTGCGCCTGAAAAAGACGGGACAGAATTTCAGCGGGCTATGTCCATTTCATTCCGAGAAAACTCCGTCGTTCGCGGTTCATCCGGTGAAACAGATTTACCACTGCTTTGGCTGCGGCGTGGGCGGCGACGTTTTCAAATTCGTGATGGAAATGGAGAAGTGCGCGTTTCCGGATTCGATTCGCATCGTGGCCGAAAAATGCGGCATCGCCATGCCCGCGCCGCGCGAGCGTTCGCCGGAAGAGCGGCGCGAGAATCAGCAGCGCTCGGCGCTCGTCGAGATGCATCGCGAAGCCGCGGCTTTTTTTACGCGCCAGCTAAATGACACGGCCGAAGGCCGCGCCGCCCGCGGCTACCTCGAAGATCGCGGCCTGGACCGCGAAGCCATCGCACGATTCGGCATCGGCTTCGCGCCCTCCGCCGGCGATGCGCTCTATCGTCACCTAAAGCAGAAATATCCCGACAAGCTTCTCGAACCGTCAGGGCTTTTCTCACGCGAGGCGAGCGGCCGGCTTTACGATCGCTTCCGCCGCCGCATCACCTTTCCGATCGCAAATGAATCCGGAAAGACGATCGCATTTGGCTGCCGCGCGCTCGGCGACGACATGCCGAAATATATGAACTCGCCCGAATCACCGATCTATTCGAAGAGCAACGTCCTCTATCATCTCGATCGCGCCAAAGAAGCCATCCGCAAGAATGAATTCGCGATTCTGGTCGAAGGCTACATGGACACCATCGCGGTAGCTCGAGCCGGATTCGCGAATGTCGTAGCGAGCTGCGGCACAAGCCTTGCCGAGCCGCAAGTAAAGCTGCTCAATCGCTTCACCCGCAGCATCGTCGTCAATTACGATCCCGACACCGCAGGGCAGGCCGCAACGGAACGGTCCCTCGCGCTGCTGCTCGAAAAAGAATTCGATATTCGCGTGCTCGCTCTTCCCGGCGGCGCCGATCCTGATACTTTTCTGAAAGAAAAGGGCCCCGCAGCTTACGAAAAACTCCTGCGCGATTCGCCGCCATATCTCGATTATCTGATCGGTCGCGCGCGCCTGAGGGATCGCACCACTGCCGCTGGAAAACTAGCCACGCTAAATTTCCTGATGCCGTATATCCAGCGCGTTCCCAACCGCCTGATGCGCTCCGAATGGGCCTCGCGCATCGCCAGCGAGCTGCGCGTCGAAGAACCGGTCCTGCGTGAAGCGCTCCGTCGCGCCGCCAACGAGCGCCGCGGCGAAGTAAAACCGAAAGCGGAACTCGTCGCCTCCCCAGTAAATCAAGCCGAGCGCCGCCTGATGCAAATGCTCGTAGAGGCCGAAGCTTTTCGCGGCCAGCTTGCCCAGCACATGATCCAAGCCGGGCTGCACAAAGGGCTCGAATCCGAGAAAATTTTCGAGGCGCTGCTCGCGGCAGTTTCCTCCGGCGCACCGCTGGATCCCGCCGCGCTTGCCGAAGCGCTCGACACGCCCGATCGTCGCGTCCTCTTCGACATTCTCTTCGATACCGGCGGAGCGTCCACCTGGGAAGAAGCCGAAAGCTGCCTCAGCGTAATGCGCCGGCGCCGCGTGGAGAGCGAACTCGCCACCGTCCAACGCGATATCGAAGCCCGGCCGTCGGGCACCGATCTGAACCGCCTGCTCGCGCGCAAGCAGGAGCTTCGCCGCCTTTTATCGGACCACTCCGCGTGAGCAATCTTCCTGAATTTGCGTGACTTACAAAATCCACCTCACCCTGAAACAAAATTACCGTTAGTAACATCTAATTGACATCCAATTGACTCGAACTCGTTCCGGGCGGTATTCTCCTAAAGTTTTGCGGAGAAACTGCTTGAATCCGTCGTGCATCCCATGTTCGTAGGGCGGGGCGGGAGCGCAATGGGCGAGTTACGGGCAAACGGGTTCAGGCTCGCAGTAGAGCTGACTAGCATCACATCCGCCAATCAAGCTTCATCAGTCGGAATGACGCGGCAGGGGTGTCGTCCCTCGCCGCCCAGCAACGCGCGACGGAACGCCGGCGCAAAATTCCGCGCCCTACGCAGAGTGCAGTCTCTGCGAGGAGATACATGGTGACTCTGGCGCTTGAAGAAAAATACGATCAGGTCCGGCAACTCATCACCATGGGCAAGGAGCGCGGCTACCTGCTCTATGATGAGGTGAACGATCTTCTTCCGCCCGAAATTCACTCCTCGGAAGAAATCGATGACCTTCTTTCCACGTTCGAACGCTACGGGATCGATGTGTATGAAGATCTCGCCACCGCCAAAGCCGCGCTCGCCGCGGATTCCGCCGATGTCGCCGAGCCCGTCGCCAAAGAAGAATCTCCCGGCGAGGATAGCGAACTCGATCTCACTCCCGGCTCGCTCGAAAAAACCAACGACCCCGTGCGCATGTATCTCCGCGAGATGGGCACCGTTCCGCTGCTCACCCGCGAAGGCGAAGTGGCCATCGCCAAGCGCATCGAGCGCGGCCAGTTGCTGGTGCTGAAGACCATCACGCGCGCACCGCTCATCCTGAAAGAGCTTCTGCAGGTCGGCGAGGATTTGCGCAACGGTTCCCGCTCCATCAAGGAAATCGTCCAGTTCGACGACGAGGAGCTCACCGAAGAAAAAATTGAAGCGAAGACCAAGGAAACGCTCAAGCAGATTGACAAGATCGCCAAGCTCTACCTGCTGGCGATGAAGCAGGCCGCGAAGCTGGATCGCGTGCCGCGCGCCAAGAAACGTTCCTATCTGCACGCGAAATACGCCGTGGCACGCACGCGCATCGAAATGTCCAATCTGATGCGCGAGCTCGATTTCAATCCGCTCGAAAAAAAGCGCCTGATTGACAAGATTCACCAGACCGTCGAGCGCGTGCACTTTCTCGAACGCGAGCAGATCAAACTCGAACGCCGCGTGGAAGCGTCCAAAGCCGAAGTGCAGGCCGAAGCGCGCAAGGACCTGCGGGCCCGCCGCCAGGAACTCGGCGAAATTGAACTGGCGAGCGAAGTAAGCCCGCCGGAACTGAAGCGCGCGCTGCAAGTGATCCTGCGCGGCGAAGCCGAGGCCGAGCAGGCCAAGAAGGAACTGATCGAAGCGAACCTCCGGCTGGTCGTATCCATCGCCAAGAAATATACCAACCGCGGATTGCAGTTCCTCGACCTGATTCAGGAAGGAAACATCGGCCTGATGAAAGCCGTGGACAAATTCGAATGGCGCCGCGGCTACAAATTCTC
>Ga0209447_10000201_pt1 | contig 15769 bp, 10 predicted proteins | sample BogFormECP04_OM3_FD_188243 | JGI IMG/M metagenome (GOLD analysis project Ga0209447, IMG submission 188243) | Bog forest soil microbial communities from Calvert Island, British Columbia, Canada - ECP04_OM3 (SPAdes) (version 2) | ecosystem: Environmental > Aquatic > Freshwater > Wetlands > Bog ... | reverse complement strand
TTGCAAGCACATGAGCCATCCAGGGTATTTGCCTCGCCCCGTCCGCCAAGCTACTCTTGAACGGGAGGAACGCCGTGAACGTGAGGTTGTCCCGCCGCACGCTACGCTTCCTGATTGCCGCAACGCTGGCCTTTGCAGCCCGTTCTGCTGTTGCACAGGCTCCGCCGGCAACAAAGAAACCGGCAGGGAACGCCTCACCGGCGATCCCCGTGCCCAACGCTCCGCAATCCACGCATTACCCAATCCTTCTTCTAGCCTTCGGCACCTCGCCGACCTGGGACGTGCGCATCGGCCCCAAAGGCCCGGAACTCTTCGAGCGCCAAGGCTATCCCCCGATCATTCTGGATCCCGCCGACATTTCGCGAGAAGGCAGCGCCGAATCCTGGATTTATCGAGCCAAGGACTCCGCCGCCGGCGCCACCCTCTCCGTGCGCCTGACCCGCGAAGCCTGCTCCGATTCGAGCTCGGCAACAAAATACACTTTCCGCGCGGTGGTCACCCATTCGCTGATCGGCGCGCTCGAGGGCTGCGCGCGCATCGCGGCCGAGCTGTTCCCGCGGATGCCCAATCAATCCGCGCAGGACGATGACGATGACAAAAAGGACGCCGACAAAAAGAAAATTCCGGCAATCCCGCCCATAACAAATGCCAAGGCTCCCGTAGCCGTGGCGTTCCTAAACCCGGCCGGCAAAATCATCGTCAGCCGCAATGGAATCAAGAAGATCGCAGCCCCTGCAGGCTCGCAGCTGTGCCTGTCTCGCGATGGCAAGCGCCTGCTGTACACTCGCGAAGACCCCAAGCCGAGCACCCTGGCGACGCTTGTCCTCTACGACTTCGATATCGGCCGTTCCCGCGACTTGGTGCATGGTGGGGTTAGCGAGGCATTCTGGTCGCCGGACGATTCCCGCATCGCCTATCTGAATACCGTCGGGCAAGCGTCGCAAGTTTGGGTGTTTGCGCCAGACGCGCCTGAGAAGTCCGCTCCGTTCGCAGCGCAAAATGTCACCGCGCTGCAAGGCTGGACCGACGCGCACACCGTTCTTGTCACAGACGCGCAGAATGCTTATTGGCTCAGCGCCGACCGCCCAACCGTAACCGTAGCGTTACGAGACATTTACGGCGATAATTTTCAGCCCAAGCCATCCGATAGCTTGCGCGTCAACCCCGTCAACTCCGACCTCTTACTTATTTCCGCCGCTTACGCCAACGCTCCTGCCGGAACGCCCAGCGATTCATCCGGTACCGTCTACGGGTTCTTTCTCTACGAGTTGCGCTCCAAACGACGGTCCACGCTCAGCCCTCCTGACCAGCTGGCGCGCGACGGCGAATGGTCTCGCGACGGCCTCCAGGTCTTCTACACCCGCATTTCAGCGACGACGTCGACGATCTTTCGCATTTTTTGGGATGGCAGCGGCCTTCGCCGCTACACCGACGGTTCCGACCTGGTCATCGGTCAGTAGTGCATCGGCCGGTAACGCATCGGGCGTTCCGTGAGAACCGCGAAAAACGGCCCGCCGCACGCCCCGCAGGAAAGAAGGACAAGTAGCCGTTTCGCCGCACCTGTCCTTTGGGCCGGTGTTGCGTGCAGAGCGCGGCGCTATACTCCGTGAATGGGCACGTCCGTCCCGGTCCAAGCTCTCCAAGTCGGTATCCTCGTCCTTGACGCCGATCCGCAAAGCGCCGGGGCCGTGCGCGTAATTCTCGATTCCGAAGGCTGGCGGGTACGCATCGTTCCGGACCCGCAACTGCTGCTCAGCGAGCTGAAAACGGGCGAATGGTCGCTGGTGATCGCCAATGTTGCGCTGACGCCCCCAAATAGCGCCGCATTCGTTCTCCTTAAGGAGTTGTCCGCCGTGGCCGTCGACGAGGGCGGACGCATGCGCGTGCTCTTTCTGATCCCGGAAATGACCGGCAGCCAGCACGTTGGCCCGCTGGAAGCCGCGCGGTTGCCTTACGTGGTGCGCCCATACCACCTGCACGATTTTCTGGAAAAAATCAGCGACTTGCTGGTGGAAGTGAAAGCCATCGAAGCGCCTATCCGCCAGGTACGCTACGAATTTGGCGGCCTGCGTAAGCAAAAGAAAGCCGCCGGGCGCAGCAACTCCATGTTCGCCTCGCGCGATTCCTTTTCTTATACCGATGAAGAGCTTGCCGAGTACGAAAAGAGCGAAAGCGAAGCCTCGAGTAGCCGCCGCCCCCGACGCAACGACAATCTGGGCAACCCGAACCGCTGAAACCGCAGGCTTCCCAAGGCGGGCCATCCGTAACAGGTCAACAGTAGGTCAACCCGCTTTTTCGTGACTTCGTTCCCTAATTACCTGTCCACTTCCTCTTTTCCTGCAAGATTTCGCACCCGCTCCGTTCTATCTGCGTAACGCAGTTCCGTCCTGCCAGGAGGGTTTTATGGACCGCAGTATTTTTTCCGCTTTCATCAGCGTGCTACTGGGCGTCAGCACCGCCGGCACACTGGGTTTTGCGTTGCCACCGACGGGCGGACCGGAGCCTTCCGGCCGTCCGGAGGGTATCTGGCATATTCTTGAGCCCGTCACTTACGAAAATATCTCCATCTTTCCCGTGGCCAGCAGCGCGAGCTACGACACCAGCTATTTCCTGACGCTCGATGAGGGTCTCTCGTCCGGCGAAGTGCTCATTCGCGAGCAGGGCGCCGATGGAATGGCGCGATCCCGCGAAGGCGCCCCACGCATCATTCCCGAGTACCACCCCGAGTACCGCCCCGAGTACCGCACTGGGCCGGCGGTAAATCAACTCGTGCTCGTCAATCGCAGCAAACGTCCGCTGCTGTTGCTGGCCGGCGAACTGGTCAGCGGCGGCAAGCAAGACCGCATCATCGGCAAAGACCGCATCGTTCCGGTGGGCGCGCCGCCGTTGCCCCTGGATGTCTTTTGCGTGGAGCACGGACGCTGGTCTAATGGCGCAAACTTCGTGGCGTCCAAGACGATCGTGCACCCCAGCGTTCGCGAAAAAGCCGCCGTGGATCAGGAACAAACGAAAGTATGGAGCGCGGTGCGCAGCGGCACCACCTCCACCGCGAACATCGGGGTGAGTGGCGAGATGAGCGAAGCCCTGCCAGCGCCGCGGGCGCAGTTGAATACGGAAGTGCTGTCGCGGTCCATCGCCACCAGCGCGCCCACGGAATCGTATGACAAGGTTTACAACGCGAAATCCACCGGCGTCTCCATCGACGACTTCGTGGAACAGGTCGCCAGGCGATTTGCCAGCCAGACCAGTCACCTCAAAGGCGAACGGATCGTCGGCGTAATCGTAGCGTACGGCGGCGAGGTTGCCTGGAGCGATATTTTCGCTTCGGCCGATCTCTTCGATCACTACTGGAGCAAACTACTGCGCAGTTACGTTGTGGAAGCCCTGGCACGCCCAACGTTTCGCGAAGTCGCCTCGCGCGAGGACGCCAGCACATTCCTGCGCCGCTTGAACGGCCGGGAAACACAAGAGACCGATCCCAACGTTTACACCTGGCGCGAAGTTACCGAAGGCCGACTGACGCAGATCGAACTGGACACGCTGGATCCCAAACAATTCACGCTGCACCGCCTGCTCTTGCGGCGTACGTAGATTTCTACAAATACCGAGGCGGGACTTTGTAGGGGCGCAGCATGCTGCGCCCCATCTCGGCAGGATGTAAACAATAAGCTCCATCGATTGTCGCGCGCGGTCCGCTCGTCATCCATCGCTCTCGGCAATTCGCACTTCACTGCAATCTTTCGTATCGCGCAACATTTCCGCGACGCTCTCACCACTGATCGGGTGCCGCACTTGCGGCGCGATTTCCGCCAGCGGCACGAGCACAAATTTTCGCTGCGCCATGCGCGGATGCGGCACTTGCAACTCTTCCGCATCAATCACCGCATCGCCGTAGAGCAAAATATCCAAATCGATCAGTCGCGGTCCTTTGGCGAACGCTTTTGCGCTGCCCAGCGACGCTTCGATTCCGCGTAGGCTCTGCAGCAGCTCTATGGCTGTGACTTCTGTCTCGCCTTGCACCACGCAATTCAAGAACCATGCCTGGTCGAGGTAATCCACCGGCTCCGTCTCGTACATTTTTGAAACGCGCCGAACGCGCACACCCGCGCCAGCCAGCGCGGTAATCGCTGCGGACAAATTCTCGCGGCGGTTTCCAATATTAGAACCAAGCGAAAGGTAGACCAGCGTCATGAAGGATCAATCTGGGATATTCGCGCTAAAACAATCGCGTCTGGCGCTTGGGCAGCTCTTTGCCAAAGTATTCATAAGCGCGCGCCGTCGCCACCCTCCCGCGCGGGGTACGATCGATCAGCCCAATCTGCATCAGATACGGTTCGTACATTTCCTCGATGGCGTCTTCTTCTTCGCTCAAAGCTGCCGCGAGTGTGCCCACCCCGACCGGGCCTCCGCCATACTTTTCAATCAGCGCCAGCATCAGGTTGCGATCCACTTCATCGAGGCCGCTCTCATCAACGCCCAGCATAGCCAGGGATTCCTGCGCCACCGCGCGGGTAATGCGCCCCGCCGCGCGCACTTCGGCAAAATCGCGTGCGCGGCGCAGCAAGCGATTGGCGATGCGCGGCGTTCCCCGGCAACGCTTGGCGATTTCTTCCGCGCCGCCCTCATCCATGGCGATATTCAAAATTTTCGCGGAGCGATGGATGATGATCAACAAATCTGCCGGCTCGTAAAATTCCAGCCGGTGCACGATGCCGAAGCGCGAGCGCAGCGGCGCGGTAATCAGCCCCGCGCGGGTAGTAGCGCCAATCAGCGTGAACCGGCTCAGGGGAAAGGGATGAATGCGCGCGCCCGGCCCCTGACCGATGATCAGATCCACGCGGAAATCCTCCATCGCCGGATACAGCACCTCTTCCACGGCGGGCTGCAAGCGGTGAATTTCATCCAAAAAGAAAACTTCCTTGCCCTCCAGCGCGGTAAGAATCGCGGTGAGATCCCCTTTGCGTTCAAGCAGCGGACCCGCACTGGTTTTGATCGTCACATTCAATTCGTTGGCAATGATCTGCGCCAGGGTAGTTTTCCCCAGCCCCGGCGGACCATACAGCAGCACGTGATCCAGCGCATCGCCGCGACTTCGCGCCGCCTCAATCGCAATGGCAATATTTTCTTTTACGCGTTTTTGCCCAATGTATTCGCTGAGCCGCTGCGGACGGACGTTCGCGTCCATGCGCAAATCGTCTTCCGCCGCCGCTCCGGAAACGATGCGCTGCCCCAGCCGATCGTCGATCATTCGCTCAACACCATCATTGCGTCCAACACCGTCATGCGTCCTCGCGCCCCGTTACTTAAGCTTCGCCTAAGCGCACTACTTCTTTTTCGATTGGCTCATTCCTGACAATGCCGCGCGCAACAATTTCTCAAAATCTTGCGTCCCTGCGGAGCGGGCGCCGGCGGCCACGGCGTCTTCGGCGATGCGCGCATCGTAGCCCAAATTCACCAGCGCGGAGAGCACATCGGCCTCCACGTCGGTCACTGCGGCGCCGCTCGATGTCGTCTTCGGCCGCGCGCTGACCGCTACTTCGGCGCCCATGGCTTCGAGCCGGTCTTTCAACTCCACCACCATACGCTCCGCGGTCTTGCGGCCCACGCCGGGAATTTTCGTCAGCCGCGCTAAATCGCTGCCGCGAATCGCGGGCACCAATTCGTCGACGCTCATGCCGGACAAAATTTTCAGCGCCAGCGAAGGACCTACGCCCGAAGCCGAAATCAGCATTTCAAAGAGCTGTTTTTCTCGCGCGGAAATAAATCCATACAGCGCGAGCGCATCCTCGCGCACGTGGGTATGAATCAACAGCGTCACTTCGGTGTGCAATTCCCCCAAGGCGGCATAGGTCGAGAGCGACACCGCCACCACATACCCCACGCCTCCCACATCCACCAGCACCGAGTTCGGCCGCTTCTCCGCCAGCTTGCCGCGCAATTGCCCAATCATCGCTCGTCAGTATTGCCGCCTTACTTTCGCCTGTCAAACCCACAGCGGGTTTGCCCCTATTTCTTCTCAAAATGGTTCCCGAAGTTGTAGATCCGGTGATGGGATCCTTTCAGCTCGGCGGCATTCAGCGTCAGAGTCGCGCTATCGAGGCGACGAACATCCGCGTGATGAAGCTTCTCTTCGTCATTCACCCATGCATCGGCCGATCTACCACCAGCCTCGACGCGTCGTCGCACGCAATACAGCGGGCCAGAGAGGACCCAATGGCCCTATTTTTGAATACCCGAATCCAACTAGAATTCAATACGCAACTGAAACGCAATCATGCGGGGAGTGCTATCGCCACCCAGACCGACGCCGAGCAAACCCGTGGGTGGGGAGGTGGTGTAGGTGAGTGCGCCGAAACCCGTCTGCGTGGAAGGCTTCCCCGGGATGCCGGCGTAGAGCACGCTCGGAAGCCCGAAATTCGGGTGATTGAAGACGTTGAAGAATTGCGTGTCGAAACGCATTTTGACGCGCTCCGTCAGCGGGAACCACTTGGTTAGATAAAAGTCGCTCCATGTAAAATCGGGGCCGCGCAGCGCGTTGCGGCCCAGCGTTCCGAACTGGCAGTTCTGCGGAGTGTTGGGATTCGGATTGTTGGGATCGCTCGGGTCATAGCAGGCGCCGGTGCTCGGATCGACCGCGGAGACAAACGCGTTGGGGTTGAGCCACTGCACGGTGCCGGGTTGCGTGACGCCGGGGATGAAATGGTGCTCGTAGAGCGGCACGCCGGGGACTACGCTGGCGAATTGCGGGCCACTGCCGTTCACGATGCCCTGGCCATTGGCGGAATACGGCGTGCTCAGAACCGAGAATGGAATTCCACTGTGCCAGAAAAACGTGCCGGAAACCTGCCAGCCGTTCAGCGCGTAGCCCAGCGCGCGATTGCGCACCTTGGCGGGAAATTGATAGACATATTGCGCGGTGAGATTATTGCGAATGTCGTAGTCGCAGGGGCCGTAGTCGCGCGCCAGCTCACCCGGAAGCGGGTTCAAAATTCCGCCGGCGGCAAATTGCAGGAAGCCGCCGTTGGAGACGGTGTCCATGCAGCGGCTCCAGGTGTAATTGAGTTGTCCCATCAGGCCGTGGGCGAAGCGTTTCTTGGCGGAGACTTGCAAGCCGTCATAGTGGCTGTTCGCGCCGGTAGCGAGTTGCGTGACGGCGGCGAAGCGTGCATCGGTGGGTTGCGCGTAAGGAAATGGCGCGAAGCAGCCTTGGCAGACGGTTTGATAGCCGTTGACTTGCGTTTGATACGGCTGGCTTACCGCGCGCGTGCCAACATACTGAGCGAGGAGGCTTCCCGTGCTTCCGAGCTGCTGCTCGAGGCCGAGGCTCCACTCCATGAAGTACGGCGCATGAAGCTTTCCACTCGGCACAGCGGCGATGGCAACCGGTGGAAGACACGTGGCGGGACTTGCTTGTGGCGAAGCGCAGGAAAGCTGACCCTGGGCGAATCCTGAGCTAAATGTTTGGTTAGCGGCCACCACCGCATCTACCGCACTGTTTGGAACTCCGGGCGCGATAGCCGTGCCACCCACCGTTCCGAGAAGTCCGCCCGCAAACGTTTTCACATACGGCGGGTTGACACCGACTACGTCGGCGACGCTGCCCGGCAAAATATCGCTGAACAGTCCGAAGCCGGTGCGCAACACGGTCTTTTTTGCGAACTGCCATGCGATGGCCGTGCGTGGCTGCAGAATGGCCAATGGGGTAGAGGAAAATACGTTGCCGAGATGCGTTTGGATGGCGGCGTCCAGCGGCTGATTTACATCGTGCGAAATGGAGGCAAACGAGCCGCTGAGGCGGGCGATTTCATCGTGCGGATTTAGCGGATTGGAATTGAGGGTGTTGCGCAAGCCAAAAGTCCAAGTCAGTTTTTTGGTTACTTTCCAGGTGTCTTGCGCGTAGAGATCGAAGTTCAGAAAATTAAACGGTTCATTCTGGGTGGTCGGGAAAGTTTCGGATACCGTGGAGGCTTCGCCGTAGATGAACTGCGCGAGCGTGGTGTAGGTGACCGTGGGAACACGGCCCTCGCCAAAGTCGTAATCATTCAGCCGTAGAATGCGCGTGTTGGTCCCGAACCGCAGCTCATGCGCGCCGTGGGTCCACGCCAGGTTGTCGTTGATGAAGAAACGGGAAGCGCGGCGCCCTTGCACCCAGGTATTGTCCAGGCCGCCCAGTGTTGTGAGCGGACTCGTTCCTGTGCCTTCGAGCACGATCGGAAGAGCCTGCAGAGTTTTGGCGAAATCGGCGGGCCCGAACAGGCTCTCGTACCAGGAAAATGCCGGATTGAAATAGTTCACCAGGTTCTGCGAAAACACGTGCGTATAGCCGGCCGCGAAAGAGTACAGCGGTTGCGGAGAGACCGCGTCGAACAGCGGATTGATGGGATCGGTGTAGGCGGCCTGCACGCCGGTGTCCGCCTGAAGGCGATACCACGTCGTATTGTTTCCGTTGATGTTGTAGTCGATGCGCGCGGTTTGCACCTGCTCGTGATCGTCGCTGGAATGCGAAATGCTCTGGCGGTTCGCGCAGCCCGATCCACCGTCCAGCGGACACCCGACGAGCGGGGCGGGCGCGCCGCTGGTATTGCCGTATAGCGAGAACAATTGCTTGTAAAAGGGTATCGATTGTGGCGACGGCGGCTCCAGAAATTTGCCGGGATGTGCCGGGTCTGGATTGCCCAGCGCGAGTTGCTGCAAAACGTAATTTTCGAAGGCCGGAGTGGGCACCGTGGTCGCCGTAACAATCGGCAGTGCTATCCGCACCCACTCGCTGTCAAAAAAGAAATACACCCGCTTAGGAATCACCGGGCCACCCACGCTCCCGCCAAAGTGGTTCACCGTCGACCGCGGCTTGTGATTCCCCGCCGTGGCATTCGTAAAATAGTCCGCGGCATTGAGCCGTGCGCCGCTCCACAGTTCGTACAAATTTCCATGAAACTGTTCCGTGCCGGACTTGGTAACGTAGTTCACCTGCGACGCCCCATACCTCCCCTGATCCACCGCGTACGACAGCGTGTTCACCGTAACTTCCGCGATGGAGTTCAGTCCCAAAACCAGGTTGGTCGAGAGCCCGCTGTTCAAATTCGTCAGCGGATCGTTGGTCTCCAGTCCGTCCACGATATATCCGTTGGAAAGCGCCGGCAGCCCGTTGAACTCCACGTTGCCGTAACCATTCGAACCGCCCACGAAATCGTTCCCGCTGCCCGCGGTGTTGATCAACGCGCCCGCGACGAATTGCAGTGGATAGGTTAGATCGCCACCCGGATTGGGCAGGTCTTCGAGAGCGCGCGCGTTCAGCGTGGTGGAGGTATTCGCATTTTGTGGATTGAGGATTGCAGCTTCGCTGCTTATTTCAACGGTCTGCCTTGAGCCTGCTATTCTGAGGATGAACTCGACAGCTTGTTTCTGTCCCAGTGCGGCCGAGACATTTTCATTTTGTTCTGGCTCGAAACCCGCTAATTCCACCTTAATCGAATAGATGCCCGGTTTAAGTTGCGGGAAATTGAACCGCCCCTCGCTATCGGTGCGGGCATTTCGTTTTAACCCGGTGTCCTTGTTGGTGACCGTCACGTTCGCGCCGGGTACCGTTGCGCCGCTCGCGTCGCTTACTTGGCCCACGATCGCGCTGGTTGTTTCGCCCTGGGCAAGAGTCATCCCAGGCTGGACAAAAAAATGCAACCAGCCCGCGATAATCAAAACAAATAAAGGTGATCGCATCATAGAAACCGATTTCGTTAGCCCTGCCGCTTAGATGTTAACCATACCTAACAAGAGAGATTAACGCAAGTTAATATAGGGTTCGGCCTGACGGTCGTTTCGCTGTCGTAAGCGGCCGTAATTAGGAGAGCGGGCAGGAGAGAACGAAGCCGCCCTATTTTGAACCATCGCATGGTGCACCGCGTTTCCCCAGAAGCCTGCACCGATAACGATAAGCGCCCATGTTCCGCAACGATTTAGCGCGATTTCCGAACATGAATGCCAAGTCTTTTTCGCATGCCACCCCAGCTTTTCCCCGCAACAAATTGCTTGGTTTAGTGTTTGTAAACACAGGCCCACACAGTCCGGGTGGTTCGAAAAAAGAACGCTAAAATTGAATGTATCCCTTACTTCAGGAGGACGTTTATGTCTATTCGCTCAGGATTCCGCAGGCTGCTCATCGCCGCCGCGCTGACTGCGCCCATGCTCACCCTGCCCGTCGCGCACGCGCAGATTGGCATCGGGATCGGTATCTCCGTGCACGTGGCTCCGCCGGTTCTGCCGGTGTACGTGCAACCCCCACTGCCCGCTCCGGGCTATCTCTGGACCCCCGGCTACTGGGGCTACGGTGACGCGGGCTACTACTGGGTTCCCGGCGTTTGGGTGCAGCCGCCGAGAGTCGGCGTTCTCTGGACTCCCGGCTACTGGGGCTTTGTCGGCGGCGCCTACGGATGGCACGGCGGCTATTGGGGCCCGCATGTCGGCTTCTATGGTGGCGTTAACTACGGCTTCGGTTTCGGCGGCGTAGGCTTCGTCGGCGGCGAGTGGCGCGGCGGAGGATTCGCCTATAACAGCGCCGTGGCTAACTTTGGCGGCGTGCACGTAACCAACGTCTACGAGAACCGCACTATCGTTACGCAGAACACCATCGTCAACAACAATCACGTCAGCTTCAACGGCGAAGGCGGCATTTCCGCCCATGCCTCCGCAACGGAGCTGCAAGCGGCCAACGAGCAGCATGTCCAGGCCACCGCCGAGCAGAGCCAGCACGAGCACTTTGCCGCACAGGACCGCTCGCAGCTGGCGTCCGTGAACCACGGGCGTCCAGCGACGCCGGCAGCCTCCAACGTGAACGCCTATCATTCAGTAGCGCAGCAACACGCGCAGTCGCAGCCCATCTCCGCCTCCGACCGCACGGCCGGCAAGAGCTACAACCCCAACACCCGCGAAGCCAATCAGGATCAGCGCATCGCCAGCGGCCTGCGCAGCGGCCAGTTGACCTCTGGTGAAGCCGCCAAAGCCGAGCGCACGCAGTCCAACATTGACCAGCAGGTGCACAACGACCGCGCCGCGAACGGTGGCAAGTTGACCGGCCAGGAAAAACAGCAGATCAACGGCGAACAAAACGCCGCCAGCCGCCAGATCTACAACGAAAAGCACAACGACAACACCGTTAAGCCCAACGCTGTGGACAACCGCGAAGCCAATCAGCAGCAGCGCACCGCCAACGGTCTGCGCAGCGGCCAGTTGACCTCTGGCGAAGCGGCCAAGACCAACGCCAACCAGGCCAAGACCGCCCAGCAGGTTCATAACGACCGCACCGCCAACGGTGGCGCGCTGAACGCGCAACAAAAGAAGCAGATCAACAAAGAGCAGAACAAGAACAGCAAGCAGATCCACAACGAAAAGCACAACGACAAGACCACCAAACCGGCCAAGTGAATTGGCCGCTAACCAAAACACTCATCAACAATCAACGCGTAAGCTCGAACGGTTGGCGAAATCGCCAGCCGTTCGCTTTTTGCATTGCAAGTTTTCAAAATGAGGCGCGCAAGCCGGGACGCCTCACGTGATCGCCAGCGAAGATCACTCAGCCGATGCTCGCCGAGCAGATCAGCGAGGATCCCTTCCGTATCCGCCGCGGGTAGAGAGCGAAGGTCAGGACGTTCGTCAACAATCCAGGGTTAGCGCCTCGAAAATTTGTGATTCCGCAGAAAGACTGCGGCGTCCTCAGCATCGTAAAATATCAATCGCACTTCCTCGACAGCCAATCCACCGAGCACAACCGCCGCAATGGTCTGCGACGCCACTGCCGCGGCTTCTTCGCGCGGATATCCATAAGCGCCGGTCGAAATCGCCGGAAACGCGATCGAGCGCAATCCATGCGCCGCCGCCAACTCCAGCGATTTGCGATAGCACGACGCCAGAGCCGCCGCATCCGGCGCGCTGCCCAGCCGGCAGATCGGCCCAACGGTGTGGATCACATGCCGCGCCGCAAGGAGCCCGCCGCTCGTCAGCACCGCCTCACCCGTCGGCAACCCGCGCGGATACCGCGTGCGCCGAATCTCCTGGCACTCCCGCAAAATTGCCGGCCCGCCCCTGCGGTGAATCGCGCCATCCACGCCCCCGCCGCCCAGCAGCGTGCTATTCGCCGCATTCACAATGGCATCCACGCGCTGCGCGGTGATGTCGCCCACCATCACCCGCGCCCGGCCGTCCAAGAAAGTATCGAGCGCTTCCGTCTCCGCCATCTCAGCCGCCTTTCTCTCCGCTCTCGAAATAATGGTCGCCGAAAATGCTAAACTTTCCAGTTCCGCTGGAGGCCCAGGTGCTCGTAGCTCGTCGCTGTTTGCTTTTTTTCTTGCTCGCCGTCATTACCCAGTTCTGGTGCGCGCCTTCTTTCGCGCAACAAAATTCGCAGACCATCGACCCCAGCCAGTACTCCGCCATGCGCTGGCGTCTCATCGGTCCGCACCGCGCCGGTCGCGTCACCTCCGTCGCCGGTGTTCCCGGTGATCCCGCGGTCTACTACATGGGCACGCCGGGTGGCGGCGTATGGAAGACCACTGACGGCGGCAACGTCTGGAAGCCCATCTTCGATGATCAGCGCGTGGCCTCTATCGGCGCCATCGCCGTCGCGCCCTCGAATCCCAACACTATTTATGTCGGCACCGGCGAGCAAACGCGCGGCTACGGCATGTACAAATCCACCGACGCTGGCGCCACCTGGGCGCACATCGGTCTGGAAAAATCGCTCTACATCACTTCCATCATCGTGGACCCGCGCAATCCCGATAATGTCATCGTCGGCGTTCTCGGCCATCCCATACTCGGCCTCGTCAATGAACCTGCGGAGCGCGGCGTCTTCAAATCCATCAACGGCGGCAAGACCTGGACGCGCGTGCTTGCAAAAGACGAACTCGATGGCATCGCCGATATGTGCGCGGACCCGGAAAACCCGCGCGAACTTTTTGCCGCCATGTGGCATCGCAGCGATCCTCTAGCCGATCCCAGCGAAAAAAAAGACGAAAAACCAAAACAAGACGCCTGGATTTATAAATCGCTCGACGGCGGCTCCACGTGGAACCAGGTAGCCGCCAAGGGACTGCCCTCGGAGCCGCTCGGCCGCGTCGGACTGGCCATCGCTCCCACAACCCACGGTCGCCGCGTCTTCGCCATCACCGTGCAGGGACTTTTCCGCAGCGACGATGCCGGCGACACTTGGCGCAAAGTCACCGCCGACCCACGCGTGATCGGCAACGGTTACTTCAGCCGCGTGTTCGTCGACCCCCGCAACCCAGACATGGTCTTCGTGATGCAAACGTGTACCTATCGTTCAATCGACGGTGGCCAAACCTTCGCCGCATTCAAAGGTGCGCCGGGCGGCGACGACTATCACGTCCTGTGGATTGATCCGCAAAATAGCAGCCGTATGATTCTCGGCGTCGATCAGGGCGCCACCATCAGCCTCGACGCCGGCAAATCCTGGAGCGCCTGGTTCAATCAGCCCACCGGCCAGTTCTATCACGTGATCACCGACAATCAATTCCCCTACGTGGCCTACGCCCCACAGCAGGATAGCGGCACCGCCGCGGTGCCGAGCCGTAGCGATTTCGGCGAGATCAGCTTTCGCGATTGGTTTTCCATCGGCGGCTTTGAATTCTGCTACATTGCGCCGGACCCGCTCAACCCGAACATCGTCTACTCCGGCGGGTGGTATGGCAGCGTGGTGCGCTTTGACAAAATCACCGGGCAAATCGCCCACGTTTTTGTTCCCGGCAGCGAGGAGCGCACCTCGCAAATGCCGCCGCTGGTTTTCTCGCCGCAGAATCCGCACATGCTGTATTTCGGAACGCAATATGCTTTGAAAACCACAAATAACGGCGACACCTGGCAGCGCATCAGCCCCGATCTCACCGCGCGCGACGATACGCCCGCGAAAGCGCAGCCCGGCAAAGCCAGCGGACACCAGCTCGAAGACGAATTTTCCGGCCGCACCTTCGAGGATGACGACAAAGATGCCGCGCAGGAACAAACTCCTCGCCGCCGCATGTCGCTTACCGCGCTCGCGCCTTCACCCGTCGCCGCTGGCATGCTCTGGGCCGGCACCGGTAACGGGCTCGTGCAATTTACGGCCGACGCCGGCGCTACTTGGCAGAACGTTTCGCCGTCGGAGCTAAAAGCCGACACCATGGTCAGCATCATCGAGCCGTCGCACTTCGATGCCCGCACCGCGTACGTGGCGGCCATCAATGCTCACGATCCGGCGCCTTACATCTATCGCACACGCGACGGCGGCAAATCCTGGCAGAAAATTACGCAAGGTCTCGAACCCGGCTGGTACGCGCGCGTGGTGCGTGAAGATCCCGTGCGCAAAGGACTTCTTTACGCCGGCACCTTGGACGCCGTGTACGTTTCCTTCGACGACGGTGATCATTGGCAATCGCTCGAACTAAACCTTCCCACTTCCGACATACGCGATTTGGCGGTGCACGAAAATGATCTCGTCGTCGCCACCTACGGCCGCGCCCTCTGGGTGCTGGACGATCTTTCTCCGCTGCGCCAGGCTGGCGCGCAAATCGCCGCATCCAAGGCCTCTTTGCTGCGCCCCGCTGCCGCTGTCCGCGTCCGCTGGGACAACGATCAGGAAACTCCCCTGCCTCCGGAAGTTCCCGCGGGGCAGAATCCTCCCGAAGGCGCGCTGTTCTACTACTATTTGCCTTCGGTGCCGGTATCGGCGATCACGCTGGAAATTCACGATGCCAAGGGAAATCTCGTCCGCCGTTTTTCCAGCGAAGCTCCTCCGCCGGACAAAACCATCAAGAACGTTCCGGATTATTGGTTCGCCCCGCAGATGGGTATCTCGAAAAATGCCGGTCTCAATCGTTTCGCGTGGGATTTGCATTACGCCGCCCCTCCCACGCTGCTTTACAGCTACTACGGCAACGCCCTCGATTACGTGGAATATACGCTCACCGGAAACGCTATCGCCGGCGTCACCCCGCGCGAAGAGACGCCTGGCCCATACGCCGTTCCCGGCGAATATCAGGTAGTGCTGACGGTCGGCGATCAAAAACTCGCGCAGCCGCTCTCGCTCACCATGGATCCGCGGCTGCACATTTCGCAATCCGACCTCGATCAGCAATTCGCCGCCGCCACCAAGGTTGATGCGGGCTTGCAATCGAGCTACACCACGTTCGGCGCCTTGGCTGCCTTGCGCAACGAAATCACCATCCGCAAAAAGAACCTCGAAGCGAACGCCCCACCGATCGCCCCATCGAAAGACGCGCCAAAAGAAGCCGCAAACGAGGCGGCAAAGGATGTGGCAAAAGACGCAGCAAAAGATTCGGCACCCGATGTGGCCAAAGACCCAACGAAAGCCGCAGCAAAAGATCCCGCCGAAGCCCTAAAATCCTTCGCCACCCAACTCGACGCCATCCAAGTAGGCACGCCCGACGACCCCGGCGTGGGCCCCATCAATCGCGATCTAGCCCGCCTGGCCTTCATGGTCGAAAGCGGCGACGCCGCCCCAACCGCCGCCATCCAATCCGCCATCGACGAATCCTGCACCGAACTCACCACCCGCAGCGCGATCGATACGGCCGTCGGTCTGGTGGCGGAGAACGAGCGTTCCGTGAAATCCGCCCGGGAAGACGTGGAAGAGGTGGCGCGATGAAGAACACGCCTCGCAAAGCGCGACTGCAGGTCAATCAGAACGAAGGATTGATTTTCGAGAAGTCGTCGGCAGGGAAGGCTGCATGGAAATTGCCGCCACTCGATGTTCCTGAAGTCGACC
>Ga0209447_10000200_pt1 | contig 15851 bp, 16 predicted proteins | sample BogFormECP04_OM3_FD_188243 | JGI IMG/M metagenome (GOLD analysis project Ga0209447, IMG submission 188243) | Bog forest soil microbial communities from Calvert Island, British Columbia, Canada - ECP04_OM3 (SPAdes) (version 2) | ecosystem: Environmental > Aquatic > Freshwater > Wetlands > Bog ... | reverse complement strand
TGGTTGTCGTTCTTGTAGCTGTTGTAGCCGTAGTCCGCATCCAGCCTTACGCCCTGGAAGTGCGTGTCCATCACGAAGTTGACCACGCCCGCAACTGCGTCGGCGCCGTACACCGCGGATGCGCCGCCGGTCAGCACGTCGACGCGTTGAATCATCGCCGCGGGAATCTGGTTGATGTCGGGAGCTGCGGAGGTGCCGAGGCCGCCGCCGGGGGCCATGCGCCTGCCGTCGATGAGAACCAGGGTGCGCTGCGAGCCCAAGCCGCGCAAACTGACCGTGGCCGTGCCGTTCGAACTGATCGATTGACCGGAGCTGTTTTCCGCCACCACCTGCGGTAGGTTGTTCAGCAAGTCCTCAGTGCGCACCAGGCCGGTTTGCGCAATCTCGAGTGCCGTGACGCTGACGACCGGGCTGATCGATATGTCGTTCGGATTTTGCTGAATGCGCGATCCGGTTACCACGACTTCTTGCAATTCCGGCGCCGGCTCGGTGGAGGCCGCTGCGGTCTGTGAAAATGCGGCCGGTGCCGCTGCAGTTGCGCCCGCCATTGCGATAGCGGCGCGTATTGCATACTGCAATTTGCGATTATTCCCCATTTGCTGCTCCCTTCAATGAATTAGGCGATTCAATTCAAGTTTCGGATGGCCCGCGCAGCGGCTGCGCTTGTCTCCCAACGGAGCCAGTCCGAGATGTGCACCGATTACAACATGCCAATCAGCTGTTGCACAAGCTGCATGCGCGATTCAAATACGCTGCGTCTGCAAATTATTTGCCGATTTGTCCCCGCTCAGCTTCTCCAAATGCCTGCGAGCGCAGCTTGCCCCTGCTGCCGCCGGTACCGGCGAGGGGAGCACCCACCCCCCGGGGCCTCGCCAATACCGACGAAATTCGGGACCCGCAGCTACTGTGAGAAGTCCCGGCGCCGGTCGCAAATGCCCTTCAGGCCTCGCTTCGGATGTTGTTTCTGCGCTACAAGCGGCCGTGGCTCGGATGTTGAGGCGGTTTGGAGTCTCAATTGGGGTGCTGGAAGCTTGGATGCAGGACAAAGTCTCCCACTTTGATGCCAAGCCGCGTCGCCGCGCCGCCATTCAACTCCAGCACCGCGAACTCAGGGTCCGGCGGTCCGATGATGTCCTCGGACAGCGGGGTAGCCCGCGCGGCAATGTAGTCGATTTTTCCGAGGCGATTCATGAACAAGAGATCCAGGGATATGTAGGTATTCTTCATCCACATGGTTACCCGCTTGCTCTGGGGAAATAAAAACAGCATTCCGGCGTGCTCATCCATCTCGTGGACAAACATCAACCCCTGCTCTTCGCGGCGCGGGGAGTCGGCAGTCCAGACCTTGAAACCAATCAACTTGCCGGCCGCGGTGCGGATGGAGAGTGAACTTTGCGGAAACGCGGACAGGGGTTCAACGTACTGGGCGCGGGCCGGGGCCGCAGCCGCAGCGGCGCCAACGGCGAGTATCCAAAGGAGATTCCCGGCGAGATATCTGCGCACCGCACCGTCTGTTCGCGTGGCCGCTGGCTGCATTTAATTTTTCTCCGTAAAAAAGGTTACCGGTCCCGCGAATTCGAAGGTGCTCACCAGTACATCACCCTTGCCGCGTACCGCGTGGGCGGGTTGCGTGCAGAAGCCTCGCGCTTCGAGACGAAAGGATCCGGCCGTCTTAAGCGGGCGCTGCGTCAGGGAATCCACCGTGCAGCGCGAATCGCCCAGGGTGCCGAAGATACGGTTGGTTCCCTGCACTATGATCGTCATATTGGCTCTCACTTCACGCGCGGACTGGCCGGCGCGAACCCCGGTCAAACCGAATACCAGCAGCAGATTCGGCGCCGCAGCGGGTGCACGTTGAAAACTCAAGCGCACGCCCGGCGGGCTGTCGCGCGATTCGCCTTCGCAGCGGGTTCCGCTGTTGGGCCAATCAAGGCGCGCATCGATTGCTCCACCCAGGTGCGCGCGCAGGTAGCCGTCGCCCGCGGCAAGGCAGACGACCGGCTGGGCCGTCACAGGTGCTCCCGGCGGCACATCGGCGCCGGCCGCGCCCAGCGCCCAGGGTCCGCATAGCGCGATGATGGTGAAGGCTCTCGCCCTTAAAATCGGTATCATTTCCCGCATGTTGCCACGGCTGGCCCTGACTTTGTTGAGGCTCCCGCGACGCGCGAGTTTAGCGTTGGCACTGGCTGTCGGCGCGGTTTCGCTGGCCGTCGGGTCCTGTTCGCTCATGGCTCCAAAATTCAATCGTCCCAACGTCTCGGTGATCAGCATCGAGATGGTGAGCGCCAACCTGCTGCAGCAGAGATTTGCGGTCAAACTCAACATACAAAATCCCAATGACCGCGAACTGCCTGTGCGCGGGCTGCACACCGAACTTCATGTCGGCGGTCAGCAAATCGCGAGCGGGGTCAGCGATCACGCCTTCACGGTTCCTGCGTTTGGCGAATCCGAGTTCGACATGACCATCACGGCGAACGTGGCGTTGGCGTGGCTGGTGCTTGCCGATAAGGTGAACAATGGCGCGAAATCGATTGACTATGATCTTACCGGTGCGGCCAGCATCGATTTACCATTCCTGAGGGATTTGCCGTTTCGCCAACACGGCTCATTCTCTCTGCAGGATCCGCAATAACTCATTGAGACAGCGGCATTTTTCGTAGCTGTGGCGGCGGCCTTGCTGGCTTGCGGGTCTGCTAAACTTATCGGCCAGCAAAAGCGCGTGCCACCGGGCCGCCACAAGGGTCTCATGGCCGCCTCGCCGTACGAGCAATTGGAGCAAGAATTTCGCCGCCTGCATGCATTTCGCGGCGCGCTGTCGCTGCTGCGTTGGGATGCGGCGGTGATGATGCCGCGCGGCAGCGCCGATGTGCGCGGCGAACAATTGGCGGCGCTCGAGACCGAGCACCATGCCTTGCTTACCACTCCGAAGGTCGCGCGCTTGCTGGAGCGCGCGGAGGCGGGCGCTTCTCAAATGGAGGACTGGCCGCTGGCCAATCTCCGCGAGATGCGCAGGCAGCGCGACCACGCCATCGCGACGCCGCCGTCGCTCATTTCACGCCTGGCCAAAGCCACCGCGCGCGCCGAAGTATTTTGGGTCGAAGCCAAAAAAGCCAATGATTTCAAGCTGCTTGCGCCGCACCTGGAAGAAGTGGTGCATCTGGTGCGGGACAAGGCGGCGCTGCTCGGCCAGGCGCGAGGGTTGGCGCCCTATGATGCTTTGGTCGATGGGTTCACGCCAGGCATTACAGTGGCCGACATCGACACCATATTCAAGGCGCTGTCGCGCAAGCTCCCTGGACTCATCAATCAGGCCATCGAGGTCCAGGCGACGCATGCTCCCATCCCCTTGACGGGCAAGTTCACCGTCGCGCGTCAGCGCTCGCTGGCGGGAGATGTGCTCAAAGCCTTGGGCTTCCCCTTCGATCGGGGGCGTCTCGACGAAAGCGAACATCCCTTCACGGAAGGTGTGCCGGGCGATATCCGGGTTACCACGCGATTTGATTTGACCGATCCATTTTCGGGACTCCTCGGCGCGGTGCACGAAACCGGCCACGCCATGTACGACCTCGGGCTGCCGCTGAAGTGGCGCGATCAGCCGGTGGGCCGCGACCGGGGCCTCGCGCTCGAGGAGAGCCAGTCGCTGCTCTTCGAAATGAACCTGTGCCGCAGCCGTGCCTTCGTGAAATACCTGCGGCCGCTGCTGGAGAAGTATTTGCAGGTGACTGGTCCGGAATGGGAAGAGGCGAATTTATACCGGCTATTGATCCGTGTGCGCCGCAGCTGCATCCGCATGGACGCCGATGAATTGACCTATCCTGCGCATATCATGCTGCGCTACGAACTTGAAAGGAAACTTCTCGAGGGGTCGCTGCCGGTTGCCGATCTGCCTGCGGCCTGGAACGCGAACCTCGAACAGCGCCTGAACATCCGTCCGGCGAACGATGTCGAAGGCTGCTTGCAGGATATCCATTGGGCGGTCGGGCACTTCGGGTACTTTCCGTCCTACGCTCTCGGCGCGGTCATTGCCGGCCAATTGAACGAAGCCATGCGTGCGGCACGTCCATCGCTCGACGAGGAGATCGCCGCCGGCCAATTCGGCGGCGTGATGGATTGGCTGCGAGACAATGTGCATGGCATAGGCGCGAGGTTGCCCGTGCAAGAACTCATCAAACAAGCGACCGGCAAGCCGCTGACGGCAGCCGCCTACTTGAGGTACTTGGAAGCGAAGTACCTCGAGGCGCCTTAAGGAACAGCATGAAGGCGCAGGCATCCCGGTCCAACAATTTCAAAAAGCTCGAGGCGCAGCTGCGCGGCTTGGTCGGCAAAGCCATAGCCGATTACGCCATGATCGGCGAGGGCGATCATGTCATGGTGTGTCTGTCGGGCGGTAAGGACTCTTATACCTTGCTCGATATGCTCTTGAGCCTGCAGCGCAGCGCGCCGGTGAGCTTTGAAATCACCGCGGTGAATCTCGATCAGAAGCAGCCGGGATTTCCGGTCGAGGTGCTGCCCAAATATCTCGAAGATCTCGGCGTGCGCTTCCGCATCATCGAGCAGAACACCTATGCGGTGGTGAAGCGGGTGATACCGGAAGGGAAAACCATGTGCGGGTTGTGCTCGCGCTTGCGGCGCGGCGCGTTGTACCGATTTGCCGCGGAGAACGGTATTACCAAGATCGCGCTGGGGCATCATCGCGACGATATCGTCGAGACGCTGTTCTTGAACATGTTCTTCGGCGGCAGGATGAAGGCGATGCCGCCCAAGCTGCTCAGCGAGGACCGCCGCAACATCGTGATCCGGCCGCTCAGCTACGTACCGGAGCGGTTGATCGCGCGCTACGCGGCAGCGCGCTCGTTTCCAATCATTCCATGCACGCTATGCGGTTCGCAGGCCAACATGCAGCGCGTCGTCGTCAAGAACATGCTGAGTGAGTGGCAGCGGAACTTTCCCGGCCGCATCGAGACGATCTTTTCAAGCATCTGCAATGTCTCGGGATCGCAACTGGCGGACCCCAAGGTTTTCGACTTTGCGGGGCTGGAAGGCCGCCGTGTAATTTTACCCGTGTCGGAATGCGACCATGAGCCTCAGGCCGAAGAGATTTAAGATGGGAAGCGCTTGACTGCCGCCAAGCGCCGCAAGGGCGCGCGCAGCATTGCCTGGGAAAGGCTGACGGACGATCAGCTCCTGAGTCTGCGATTCTGCGACCTGAAGCTTCGCGTTCAGGGCACCGAATTGCAGCCCGCCATCGAGCGCCTGTACCGCGAATTGACGCTGCGGGGAATACGATTTCGGCCGCATTGCTGGCTGGCCCAGGAATGGTTTTCGCCGGACGGGATTCCCGGCATCGCGATTCCATTTTATCTGGCGCATAAACGCTTGATGCGTATCGAACGCCGCTTCATGCGCGAAGTGGAGGGCGGCAATCGAAACTGGCTGATGCGCATTCTGCGCCATGAGGCGGGGCATGCCATCGACTCCGCCTACCGCCTGCGGCGGCGCAAGCATTGGCGCGCCGTTTTCGGACCGGCGTCGCTGCCGTATCCCGATACCTATCGGCCGCGGCCCGGCAGCCGACGTTTCGTTCAACACCTGGGCGCGTGGTATGCGCAAGCGCATCCGACGGAAGATTTTGCCGAGACCTTCGCCGTATGGCTCAAGCCGAATTCGCAGTGGCGGCGCGAATATGCGGGCTGGCCCGCCTATGCGAAACTTCAGTTCATCGATCAGCTTGCGCAGGAGATCGGCAACCAAAACCCTTTGGTGTCGGACCGCAGCAGCATCGAGGACGTGACGGGCGATACGCGCACCTTGCGCGAACACTACGAGCAGAAACTGGCGCGCTATCGGCTGCCGCGCCGCTCGGGCGCCGATGAGCTATTGCTGAAGGTCTTCACCACCGCGCCGCGCAGGCGTGCCGCGCCGAAGGCGGCCAGCGTACTGCGCGAGATGCGCATTTCATTGCGTCAGCAGATCCTGCGCTCGGGCGCGTTCAGCGAATACCTGGTGCATCAGGTACTGCGCCTGATGATCGAGCGCTGCGAACGACTCGGCCTGTACGTGCGCGGCTCGCGGCGCGAGCTGCGGGGCGAGTTGCTGTGGGTGGTATCAAAGCTGGCTGAGTCATACGAGGATCGCAAGCTGCCGCGGGTGACTCTGTGAAGAAAGCGCGGGCCTTGGTACTGGTGCATTCGACCCTGGTGCCGCCGGACTCCTTGAAAGGCTCGACTGAGAAAGAGATCGAAGAATGGCGCACCGAATACGATGTGATCTCCCATCTGAAGAAGGCCGGACACGAAGTGATGCCGCTGGGTTTGAGCGACAGTTTGTCGGAACTGCGCCGTGCGATAAGCGATTGGAAGCCGGGAATCGTGTTCAACTTGCTGGAGGAATTCGACGGCATCGTGACCTACGATCAGCATGTCGTCGCATTCCTGGAACTCATGCACCAGCCCTACACCGGCTGCAACCCGCGCGGCATGCTGCTGTCGCGCGACAAGGTTCTCTCCAAGCAGCTGCTCTCCTATCATCGCGTGCCGACGCCGCAATTCATGGTGTTCGCACGCGGCAAGAAGGCGCGGATTCCGAAGAAATTGCGCTTTCCGCTGTTCGTGAAATCCTCGACTGAAGACGCTTCGCTCGGCATCGCGCAGGCTTCGGTGGTGGCCGACCAGAAGCAGCTGGCGGAGCGGATCGAGTTCATTCACCACCAAACCCATTCCGATGCGCTGGTCGAGGAATACATCGAGGGCCGCGAGCTGTACGTGGGAGTGATGGGCAACGATCGGCTCAAGGTACTGCCGGTATGGGAAATGACTTTCGGCTCGCTGCCGGAAAATCTACCGGCGATCGCCACCCGCAAGGTAAAGTGGGACCGCGGCTATCAAAAGCGCTATGGCATTACCACGGCGGCCGCCAAGGATCTGCCGGACGGCACCGCGGCGCGGCTCGAGCAACTGTCGAAGCGCATTTTTCGGGCACTGCATCTCACCGGCTACGCACGCATGGACTTTCGTCTCAGGTCCGATGGCGAGTTGTTCGTGCTGGAAGCGAACGCCAACCCGAATCTTTCAGCCGCGGAGGACTTCGCGGCGTCGGCGCTGACCGCCGGCTTGAGCTATGACGAATTGCTGCATCGAATTTTGCAGCTTGGCGAGAATTACCCGGCCGCTTGGCGCGGCCTCGAACAGTAGGCGGCGCCGCCGCTCCGCCTCACTGTCCGGTCCAGCGGCCGAGCCAACTCAACACCACCTCGTACCACTGAATGCTGTCGGCCGGCTTGAGCACCCAATGGTTTTCGCTCGGAAAAAACAGCAATTCGCTGGGCACGCCCTGGCGCTGCAAGGCGGTGAATACGGCCAGACCCTGTGCGTAAGGAACGCGGAAGTCCTGCTGCCCATGAATCACCAACATGGGCGTTTTCCATTTGCTCACATGGTCTATGGGATTGAACTTGGCGTATGCGGCCGGATTCTGGTATTCGGTACCTGCGAACTCGTGTTCCGGAAACCAGAGTTCCTCGGTCGAGTAATACATGCTGCGCTGGTCGAAGATGCCATCATGGCTGACCAAACACTTGAAGCGATCCGACCACTGGCCCGCCAACCAGTTGATCATGAAACCCCCGTAGGATCCTCCCAGCGCGCACATATGCTCGCCATCCGCCCAAGGGTTGGCCTTGAGCGCCGCATCCAGGCCGAGCTTCAAATCCTCGAGCGGCTTGCCGCCCCAGTCGCCGCTGATGGAATCGGTGAATGCCTGACCGTAGCCGGTGGAGCCGTGAAAATCGACCATGATCACGCCATAGCCTGCGCCCGCGAACGCCTCTGCATTCCAGCGCCAACTCCAGGCATTGCCGAAACTGCCCTGCGGGCCGCCATGAATCAAAAAGGCCACGGGGTATTTGCGGTCGGCTTTGAAATCGACCGGCTTGACGATGTAGCCAAAGACATTCTCGCCATTCCAGCCGGGAAAACTGAACTGCTGGTACTCGCCGAACTTGCGTTGTTCAAGGACGGCCTGATTCAAGTGGGTCAGCTGCACGGGTTTGCCGCCGTTGAATCCCACCGAGTAAAGATCGGCAGGGTTGGCAAGATTGCTGGCGGTGTAAAACACCTTCGATGCGCCCACGCCGAAGCCCTCGACTTCACCCGGGCCGGTGATGGCCGCAGCCCGACCGCTGGCCACATCGACCGCCCATAACGGGCGCTGGCCGAGATGATCGGTGGTGGCAAACAGGGTTTTGCCGTCGCGCGACCAGGCGAAGCTGGCGATCGATCGATCCCAATTCTGGGTAAGGGGGCGCTTGATCCCCGATTGCAAGTTGAGCAGTACCAGGTGCAAGCGATCGGATTCGTATCCTGGCTTGTCGGCTGCCACATACGCCAGTTGCACGCCGTCCGGGGAGAATGCCGGCTGCACATCCGCGGCCTTGTTGTCCGCCGTCAAATTGCGGGGCAGCGCGCCGCCGTCGGCCGGAACTTCATAGACGTCGAAGTTCGTCGACCATGCTTCGCCGGACGCGGCGCGCACCGAGAATGCCACCTGTGTTCCGTCGGGGCTGAAGGCATAGTCTTCCCGGCCGCCGAAGGGTTTGCCCGGAACATCACCGATGCCGCCGGTCAAATTTACCGGCGCCCCGCGCGCAACGCCGGTGTTGTCCAGCGTCATTGCAAAAAGCTGCGAGCGCCGGGCATCGCTCCAGGCGTCCCAATGTCTGACGAATAGTTCCTTGTATAGGACACCGGTCGCCGCGCCATGAGCAGCGGCATCCAGGCGCTGCTTGGTGCAGGACAGATCCGCGCAGTCCAAAAACACATCGAGACTGACCAATATTCGATCGTCCTTGGGTGAGACGCGAAAGCTGCCGACATCGAGCGGCAAGTTCGTGACCTGCGTGGGGTCGGCCGGTGCGGCGGCGCCCGGCGGTTCGGCACGCAAACCGCCGCTTACCGCTGCACGCCAAACCTGAGAAGAGCCGCCCCGATTTGAAAGAAAATAGATGAAGCGCCCATCCATGCTCCACTGCGCTGCGGAGGCATTGGCCGAGCCGTCGGTGAGGCGCAGCGACGTCGCGCCGCGTTTGCCGGTGTCGAGCAGCCAGACGCCGGTCCGGCCCTTGTTGGCTTCAATGTCGGTGGAGCGCTGAGTATAGGCAACGCGCTTGCCGTCCGGCGGCGCCACCGCGACCTCGGATATACGCTCCATGCGCACCAGGTCCTGCACGCTGAAAGGCTGCGTGGGTTCCACTGCCGCGCCTGTGGCGGCGCCGGCCACTGCCGCAAACAGTGAAAGAATCAGGCAGTGGGCAATGCGTTCGGCAGCCATGTGTTGCTCTTTAATGGAGAAGAATGATGATTGTAGCCTCAAGACGATCCGACGCGATCCACATCGGCCAATGCATGGCCCTCATGCGACGCGGCTTCCTGCCACTCGCGCAGCGTGGGATCTTCGAGCGCAAACTCAAGGTAGGCAGAGGATGCAGGACGCAGTTCGGCGCCATAGGTCTGAAAACGAAACGTGACCGGCGCAAACATCGCATCGGCGATGCTGAAATCGCCGAACAGCCAGCTGCCGCCTGACCCAAATTGCTGACGGCAGCCGGCCCAAATCTCATCGATGCGGGCGATATCGGCCTTGAGGGGCGGGGTCAACGCCACGCGCCGCTTTCTCCCACGAACGTTCATCGGCATTTCATCGCGCAGACACTGAAAGCCCGAGTGCATTTCGGCGGCCACCGCGCGCGCCACAGCCCGCGCATGGCGATTCGGCGGCAGCCCGCGGCCCGTGCAATCCGCGGCGTATTCGCAGATGGCGAGGGAATCCCAGATTTTGGCGCTGCCGGCGATGAGCAGCGGCAAGCGGCGCGACGGCGACAGCGCGGCGATCTGCGCCTGATAATCGGCGGCGTCGAATGCAATCACATGTTCTCGAAAATTGAAGCCTACTTTGCGCAAGAATAGCCACGGCCGCAGCGACCAACTGGAGTAGTTCTTGCTGCCCAGGACGAGCAGCGGCGGCGCGCTGTTGGGTTCGCTTACACTCACAGCGCAATTCTAGCAGGCATAAGGTTTGTCGATGATCACACCATTGGTTTTAAGTTTCGATTTGGACGACACGCTGTGGCCGGTGGGACCGCTGATGATCGCCGCCGAAAGCGCGATGCTTTCCTGGCTGCAGGAGCGCCACCCGGACATCATGCGCCATCACGATGCAAACTCGATGCGGGCGCAGCGCATGCGCGTCGTCGCGCAATTCCCCGAGCGCAGTCACGATTTTACGTTCCTGCGTCGCAGCGCACTCGCGCAGATGTTCAGGGATGCAGGCCACGACGAAACCCACGCCGATGAGGCATTCGAAGTGTTCTTCACCGCACGCAACCGCGTGCAGCTGTATGACGACGTGGAGTCCTCGCTGCAGCGCCTGCGCTTGCGCTATCGACTGTTCGCCTTGAGCAACGGCAACGCGGATCTTAAGCGCTGCGGAATTGCGCATTTATTCGACGGGCACGTCACCGCCATTGCGGCGGGTGCCGCCAAACCCGACGCGCGCATTTTCACGCGGCTGCTCGAACTGTCCGGCGTCGAGGCGGCGCGCGTGCTGCACATCGGCGATGATCCGGAGGCCGATGTGGTCGGCGCGATGCAAGCCGGGCTGCAAGCGGCATGGCTCAACCGCGATGCGAAACAGTGGCCGGCGCATCTTCAGCCGCCATCACGCACCATTTCGACGCTCGCGGAAATCATTTAGGCACCAGGCGGATGCACGCAGCGGTTAGCAGCCTACCGTCCTGATTGCTGATCGAAAAAAGCCTGAAAATATAGGCATTTTCTGACGCCAGTTCGCGCTTTTTGCATTCACTTGGCTGTAGCTTTGTCGATAGGATGGTGTCAGCTCATAAAGGATGCCAAGCATGCAAGCAACGTCTGGGCCTCTGGTAGCGGTGAGTTCGCTGCGCGAATTTTTTCGTGACGCATTTCACACCGCGAGCACGCATCAACATCTCGACATCGACGAACAGGCCGAGCAGTACGTGGTCAATCTGCTCACCATGTTCTCGAGGGCCGATGCCTTGTACGAGCGCACGCCCGACGGGCTGCGAATCAGGCCACTGGCGCGGATGCTGGCGGATGCCCTGGAGGCGCCGAGTGCGAGCGCGCGGCAGCGGGGTCTGCAGCGCTTGGGCGATGTTTCCTTGTTCGTCGCCGGCTTCTTCGCGCGCAGCTTTGCGCGCAAGCTGATCGATATCGACTATCACATCGCCATGGGCGGCAATGCATACAGCTCGCTGGCCGACACCTTGCAGCGCTCGTTGTCGGGACGCTGCGTCGCCGGCGTGTACGCGCAGCTCGCGCAGAAATTTCAGGGTTTGGTGGATGCACTTAACGAAGTGAGCGAGACGTCCTATCGCCACACCGATGCAGACATACTGCGCCTCTACGAAATGTGGATGAAGACCGGCAGCCCGCGCGCGCACGGACTGCTGCGCCAGTTGGGCGTGCAGCCGGTCGCGGCGGGCGGTGCGCGCCGCGAGCACTGAGGCATGGTGCTGCGCGGTTTGCAGTTGCTTCTCGGCCGTCTCTACGACGTCGATCTGCGCTACGACGTATACGATTTTCTGGTCACCGATCGGCGCGCAGTCGCGGGCTGCGGGACCGAAGAGGAATTGCTGCTGGCCGAAACATTGGACGCCGGCGGCTCAACCGGCGCCGGCGTGGCGCTGTATCTGGATCCGGAAGTTTTGCGCCGCTTGGAGCACGCCGATCCGCATCGCGCGTTGACCGAACACAACCTGGCGGACTACTGCACGGCGCTCGAAGGGGTGAGCCATTTCGTGTATTCGACCTGGCGCCTGGAACGCGATCTGCCGGTGTCGCTGCTGGAGCTCGAAACCCAGGCGGAGGTTGATAAGTACGCCGTGACGGTATTTTTATTGGCCCGTCAAACGGGGGCGATGGTTTACCCGGCGCAAGTGCACGCACGGCTCTTCGACCGCGTCAGATTCGATGCGCGCCTTGAGCCCCATGAATATGAACGCTATCGGACCGCGCATCGCTGCGCAGCGCGTTATTGCCGGCGCCTGGAACGGCGTTTTGTGAATCGCGGGGTGGCGCGAATTGAGGCGATGGTGCGCGAGTTGCGCAGCTTCTATCGCTTGAGGCACGCCGCAAAGCTGCGCCACGCGTTGGCGTAGTCAGTCCTTGGGCTCTTCTTCCTTGTTTTTCTCGGCCTGCTTCTTCAATTTCAGCCACTCGCCGAGCTTGCGCAAATCGGTCTTTTGCTTCTCGGGCTTTTTCCCCAGCTTGCCGCTGTCGTAGGGGTCGTAGCCCTTTTTTGCGCCCAACGGATTGACCCTGACCGCGTTGGGCCGGGTGTCTTCGTCGGCGATCGACAGGGCTGGGTGCTCGAGCTTTTGCAGCCGCTGCGTGCTGACTTCCCGGCCAAATGCGCCGGTGGCGATCTGCCATTCCCAAACCGCGTTGCCGCGATCGTCGAATTTGACCCGGCCGGTGGGTTTTTCACCGGACTTGCCATCCTTCGAGGACGGTTCTGCAGGCCCCTTGGAGCCGGAATTGGACGATGGTTTTGGCTTGTCTGTACTCACGCTACCTTTTTAGGCAATACACGGGTTAAGTCAAGCCGGAGGCATCGAAAACCCGCGCAGCGTCACATTTGCAACTGGTAACGGGCGCGGCATAGACCGAGCGCCGTCTTACCGTCATTCCAGGCGCCGCTCATGGTGAGATTGATGGCTTCCTCCAGGGGCAGCCATTTGAGCTCCAAGTCCTCGTCCGCATCAGGCTTTGGAGGCCCGATTTCCAGGTCGCGCGCCAGGTACAGATGGATCAATTCGCTGAATATCGCTGGCGCTGGAATGAACAATCCCAATGAGGTCCAGTGCTTGGCCTGTACTCCGGTTTCTTCGGCCAGTTCGCGTCTGGCACAATCTTGCGGCGACTCGCCGGCATCGAGCTTTCCGGCCGGAATTTCCCACAAGAAATCCTCGACGCCGTGCCGGTACTGGCGGACCACGCAAACGCGCTCAAGATCGTCCACGGCGACCACCGCCGCGGCGCCTGGATGGCGGACCAGATCGATGTCGTACTCGCGGCCGTTTGCGTATAGCAGGCGCTCGGTAAAGAGTTGAATAACTCGGCCGCGATGCTCGAGGCGGGTTTTGATCGTTGTGGGTTTCAACATTGATGGACCTTGGCGTTCAAGCTTTGCTTTCATCAGGATACGCACGAAAGTCTTGGAGTGTGTGATCTGCACCCACGCGCGGCACCGACGCAATGCGCGATGCTTCCATAGGTTACCGAAGTATTGCGCCGCAATCTGGATATACGTACAGTATCGACAGCCATGATGAAAGCCAAGACAACTGCGTTCGACTCGCTGAATCCCCAGCAGCGTCGTGCCGCAACTTTCGGCACGCCGGTTCCGGACAAGGGAGTCACCGCGGGCCCGCTGCTCATCCTCGCCGGCGCCGGGACCGGCAAGACCAATACCCTGGCGCATCGCACCGCTCATTTGGTGCTGAACGGCGTGGATCCTTCGCGCATCATGATGCTGACCTTTACGCGTCGCGCCGCCCAGGAAATGATCAAGCGCACGCAAGGCATCGTCGCCGAGGTGCTGTCCGATCGCGGCAAAGCGGGCGATCGCAGCGTGATATCGCGATTGCAATGGGCAGGCACGTTCCATTCCGTGGGCAATCGGATATTGCGGCTGTACGCCAAACATCTGGGGCTCGATCCCAACTACTCGGTGCTGGATCGCAGCGATGCCGCGGACCTGATGGACGTGGTGCGCCATGAGCTGGGTTTTTCGGGCAAGGAAAAGCGTTTTCCGCGCAAGGACGCCTGCCTCGCCATCTACTCTTATCGCGTCAACACCCGCTTGTCGCTCAAACAAACGCTCGAAGAACAATATCCGTGGTGCCGCGAATGGGAAGCGGACCTCACGCGTTTGTACCGCGAATACGTGGCCCGCAAACAAAAGAATCGCGCACTGGATTTCGATGACCTGCTGCTCTTCTGGCACGTCATGATGCAAACCCCCGCGCTGGCGCAGAGTCTGTCGAAGAACTTCGATCATCTGCTGGTCGATGAGTACCAGGATACCAGCACCCTGCAGGGCGAAATCATCCACTCCCTGAAACCCGACGGCCAGGGCGTCACCGTGGTCGGCGATGACGCACAGGCCATTTATTCGTTCCGCGCCGCGGCGGTGGAAAACATATTGGGATTTGCCGATCGCTACAAGCCCAAGGCCGATATGGTGGTGCTCGCGCAAAATTATCGTTCGACCCAGCCGGTCTTGGATACCGCCAATGCGCTGATGTCCGACGGCCCCCGCCAACACAGAAAAACCCTGCTGGGCACACGCCAGTCGGGGCAGAAGCCCTACTACGTGGCGCTGGACGATGCGCAAGCTCAAGCCGATTACATCACCGGCAAGATTTTACAGACCCGCGAAATCGGCGGTTCGCTGAAACGCCACGCGATCTTGTTCCGCAGCTCGCATCACAGCGACGTGCTGGAAGTCGAGCTCACCAAGAAGAACATTCCGTTCGTCAAATACGGCGGGCTCAAGTTTTTGGAAGCCGCGCATGTCAAGGACATGCTGTCGGTGCTGCGCTGGGCCGACAATCCGCGCAATACGATTGCTGGATTTCGGGTTCTGAAGCTGCTGCCCGGCATCGGCCCGGGACAGGCCAAACAGGCTCTGGAACTGCTGGAGGCGAAAGGATTCGAGGTGAAGAGTTTGGCGTCGTTCGATGCGCCGCAGCCGGTAAAAATGGATTGGAAAAGGTTCTGCGCGCTGCTCGAAAAGCTCGTGGACCCGGCCACACCCTGGCCCGGTCAGGTCGGCCTGGTGAAGGACTGGTACAAGCCGCAGCTGGAAAGAATTTACGACTCCGGCTGGACCCGCATGGGCGACCTCGAACAGCTCGATCAGCTGTCAGGTCAGCACCCCAACCGCGAGCGGTTCTTGACGGAACTCACCTTGGACCCGCCGGCCGCCACAGGCGGCCAATCGGGCGGCTCCTCCAAGGATGAGGACTACGTCATCCTGTCCACGATTCACTCGGCCAAGGGCCAGGAGTGGGATATCGTTTATGTGTTGAATGTCTCGGACGGAAATTTTCCGTCGGAGTTTGCCACCGGCAATCAACAGATGATCGAGGAAGAGCGCCGCTTGCTGTACGTGGCCATGACCCGCGCCCGAAACGAATTGCATCTGTGTGCGCCGCTCAAATTTGCGGTGACTCAGCAGCCGAAAAACGGCGACACGCACGTCTACGGAGCGAAGAGCCGCTTCATGACCGACAAAGTACTGGACAGTTTGGAAAAAATATCCGTCCGCACCAGCGTCGGAGTTGAAAACCTAAAAGCCGGCGACACGACCACGGTGGACGTGGTCGCGCAACTCAAGGAAATGTGGTGATCGACGACTCGCGCAATGCGCGAGCCGGCTTACCAGCGGCGTGACCCGCCGCCGCCACCGCCTCCACCACCCCCGCCGCCGCCGCCACCGCCGCCCGGCTTCGATCTCGGTGCCCGTTCTTGGGCCTCGTTGACCCGCAGCGGACGACCGCCCATCTGAAAACCATTCGTCTCTTGGATTGCGGTTTGTGCTTCGGCAGCCGGCATATCCACGAATGCAAAGCCGCGCGGACGCCCGGTTTCGCGATCGTTGATGAGTTTGACGGATTCGACTTTGCCGTGTCGCTCGAACAGCCCACGCACTTCTTCTTCTGTCGCCGTGAATGGCAAGTTGCCCACGTAGATCGTCGTCATTCAACTAATCTCACTTCACTTGCGTGCAGTCGCGGGTAGCCCGTACACCGC
>Ga0209447_10000199_pt1 | contig 15858 bp, 13 predicted proteins | sample BogFormECP04_OM3_FD_188243 | JGI IMG/M metagenome (GOLD analysis project Ga0209447, IMG submission 188243) | Bog forest soil microbial communities from Calvert Island, British Columbia, Canada - ECP04_OM3 (SPAdes) (version 2) | ecosystem: Environmental > Aquatic > Freshwater > Wetlands > Bog ... | reverse complement strand
ACGAAGCGGTTTACCGGGGAAGACGATGTGCTGCATCCGCAATGGATGGTGGTGGACTTCGATACGTCGCAGATGATCGACGCGATCAAGATTCACTGGGCCGCGCCGTATGCCCGCAAATATGCGGTGCAGTATTGGACGGGCGAAGACGCGATCAACAAGCAGGGAGCGGGGACATGGACAACGTTTGCGAACGGGGACGTTACGGATGGAATGGGCGGAGAGGGCGTTCGCCGGCTGGCGGATGCGCCGGTAAAGGCGCGGTTTGTGCGCGTGTGGATGACGGAATCTTCGAATAGCTGCGACACGCACGGCCAGGACGATGCGCGAAATTGCGTGGGCTATGCGGTGAATGAGATGGCTTTGGGAAATTTTACGGCGGGCGGTCAATTTGTGGATTTAGTGGTGCACGCGCGGGGGCAGAATCAGACGGCGACGTATGTATCGTCCACGGATCCTTGGCATACGGCGGGGGACATTGAGCCGGGGCGCGTGCAAACGGGCTTTGATCTATTTTTTACCAGCGGGATTACCAATAAACTGCCGGCGATGGTTCCGGTTTCGCTGGCGTATGGAACACCGGAAGATTCGGCGGCGGAGATTGCGTATATCGAGAAGCGCGGCTACGCGATTTCGTATGTGGAGATGGGTGAAGAGCCGGATGGGGAGTTCATGCTGCCGGAGGATTATGGCGCGCTGTATGTGCAATGGGCGACGGCGCTGCATCGCGTGGACGCGAAGTTGCGGCTGGGTGGACCGGTATTTACGGGATCGAACGAAGAGATTGCGGCGTGGGCGGATGCGAACGGAAAAACTTCGTGGATGGGACGATTTATCGATTATTTGAAGAACCATGGGCGGCTGGGCGATTTGGCGTTCGTTTCGTTCGAGCATTATCCCTTTGCGCCGTGCGAGGTGACGTGGGCGGATTTGTACCGCGAGCCGGAACTGGTGAAGCACATCTTGCAGGTGTGGCGGGATGATGGCGTTCCGGCGAACGTGCCGCTGATGATTACGGAAAGCAATGTGTCTTGGGAATTGACGCAACCTATGGCGGATGTGTTTGCGGCGCTGTGGCTGGCGGACAACGCGGGCGCGTTTCTGGCCAATGGGGGAGCGGCGTTTTATCACTCGCCGATACAGCCGGAGCCGTTGCGGCCGGGATGCCACGGATGGAGCACGTATGGAAATTTTGTGGCGGATGAGAAATTAGAGGTGTCGCAATATGCGTCGCAATATTTTGCTAGCCAACTGATCAATTTGGAGTGGGTGCGGCACGGGGCGGGGATGCATACACTTTTTCCGGCTAGCGCGGATATTTTGGACGATGCGGGGCATGGGCTGGTGACGGCGTACGCGGTGAAGCGGCCGGATGGGGAGTGGGCGGTGATGATGGTGAATAAGGACGCGTCGAATGCGCATCGCGTGAAAGTGGTGGTGAAGGGTATGGCGGGCGGAGAGCGGACTTTTTCTGGCGAGGTGAACGTGGTGACGTTTGGCGCGGAGCAGTATGTGTGGCACGCGGAGGGGGCGAAGAGTTATGCGGAGCCGGATGGGCCGTTGCTGCGGACGACGGTGCGTGGTGGCAGGGATTTTGCGTTCGAACTGCCGCGGGCTTCGGTGACCGTGCTGCGCGGGCGGATTGGCGCGCCGTAAACTCCGTTTCAACACCGCTACAACTCGCAGGTTTCAGTGGCTAGGTTGAGGCCGTAAAAGCGGCGTCAAGCCGCCGCACTCCAAATTTAGACGCCGGTGATTTCGCCGGCGGGGTCGACGTCGATGCTGGTGGCGCGGGAAACCTTTGGGAGGCCGGGCATGAGCATCATGTTGCCGGCGATGGCGACTACGAAGCCTGCGCCGCTGGAGAGGTTGGCGTCGGTGACGTTGAGGGACCAGCCGGTGGGGGCGCCCATTTTTTTGGGATCATCGGAAAGCGAGTACTGAGTTTTTGCGATGCAGACGGGGAGTTTGGCGTAGCCCCACGCGGCGTACTGGCGGAGTTTGGTGGTGGCTTGTTCGCTGAAGGTGACGCCTGCGCCGCCGTAGACATTGGTGACGACTTTGCGGATTTTCTCTTCGAAGCTGTCCTCGGGCGAATAGATCGGTTGCGGATTCGCTTGGGGATTTGCTGCGATGGTTTCTACCACGCGTTCGGCTAGTTCGGCGGCGCCTGCGCCGCCCTTGGTGAAGGCTTCGTTTAGGGCGCTGGTTACGCCGTGTTCCTTGCAATAGCCGAGGAGGCGATCGAGTTCGGCGGGCGTGTCTTTGGGGAAGCGATTGATGCCGGCGACGATGGGGACGCCGAAGCGTTTGAGGCTGTCAATGTGTTTGCCGAGATTGGCAAAACCTTTTTCTAGGTCGCCTTCGCCTTGGTTGCGGAGGCTTTGCGCGGTGGTGACGAGGACAGCTACGGCGGGGCGAATGCCGCTGGTGGGCATGACGATGTCGAAATATTTCTCGAGGCCAAGGTCAGCGGCGAATCCGCATTCATTGACGACGTAGTCGGCGAGCCGCAGACCCATTTCCTGCGAAATGATGCTGCTGGTGCCGTGCGCGATGTTGGCGAAAGGGCCGGTATGCACGGTGGCGGGAGTGCCTTCGGTGGTTTGCACGAGGTTGGGCATGATGGCCTCGCTCAGGAGGGCCATCATGCCTCCGGTGGCGGCTAATTCTTTGGCGCGGACGGGTTGGCCGTCGCGGGTGGTGCCGACAATGATCGAGTCAAGGCGATGGCGGAGGTCGTCGCGACTGGCGGCGAGGGCGAGGATGGCCATGATTTGGGAGGCGGCGGTGATAACGAAGCCGGTGTGGCGATTGGCGCCCTCGCGCTTGCCGCCGACTTCGACGATGACGCGGCGCAGGGCGCGATCGTTCATGTCCATGGTGCGCGGCCAGGTGATCTGGGCGGGATCGAGCTGGAGGTCGTTGCCGTGAAAGAGGTGGGCGTCGATTAACGCGGCGAGGAGATTGTGTGCGGAGGTGATGGCGTGGAAGTCGCCGTTGAAATGGAGATTTATTTTTTGGCTGGGTTCAAGCTGGGACATGCCGCCGCCCGCGGCGCCGCCCTTCATGCCGAAGACCGGGCCGAGGGAGGGTTCGCGGGAGGTGATGATGGATTTTTTGCCGATGTGCTCGAGGCCTTGCGTGAGGCCGATGGAGGTTACGGTTTTGCCTTCGCCAGAAACGGTGGGAGTGGTGGCGGTGACGAGGATTAATTTGCCGCGGCGGCGCGCGAAGGCGGGGTCGGAGAGAAGTTCCAGTTTAATTTTTCCGGCGGCCGAGCCTAGCGGCTCGAAATATTTGTCGGGCAGGCCGAGCTTGGTGGCGATTTGCTGAATGGGGAGAAGTGATTTGGTCACGGGAACTCACTTGAGCGCGATCGAGCGAAACGTATGGGCGCGGTTGGAGCGAGCCATTGTAACTAACTGGTGGCGATGAAAGCCATACGGTTGATTCGCGGAATGCGTTCGAAGGTGCGCCGTGAGCTTGGCGTGTGGCGTTAGCCTGGAACGCTATCCGATCCGCCCAAATGCTTGAAGTGTTTGCGACGGCGCTGGAGAAGGCCTGCTTTTTCATTCGTTTAGGCTGGCGCGAACAAGGCCGCAGGGTCTATTGATCGGGGACTCCAAGAGCGGGCCAGGTGACCGAAGCCCTAACGCAAGTGGAGAGGCACCCGTTACCTAACGAGTGCCACAGGATGAAAATAACCCGACCATGGGGAGGCATTCTCACGGAAACTAGGAACGCGGTAACGAGCAGGTGACAAAAGTTGGCAGGAGTGGTGGCCTGCGCGTGTCGCCTATGTTATAAAAATCAGACCGAGATCGAGCTGACCCTACGTGCCTTTCATCAATTTTCCCGCGCGCGAAATCAATTGCAAGCTGGTGTACTACGGTCCAGGTCTGGGCGGAAAGACCGCCAACCTGCAGTGGATCTACGACCACACGGGGCAAAACCAAAAAGGCAAGATGGTGTCGCTAGCGACGGAGACGGACCGGACGCTATTTTTTGATTTTCTGCCGCTGGATTTGGGGACGGTGCGCGGATTCAAGACGCGCTTTCATTTGTATACCGTGCCCGGGCAGGTTTTTTACGAAGCCAGCCGCAAGCTGATTCTGAAAGGCGCGGATGGCGTGGCGTTTGTTGCGGATTCGCAGGAAGAGCGGCTGGACGCAAATTTCGAAACGATGGAAAACCTGCAGGAGCATTTGAGGGAACACAAGCTGGATTTCACGACGATTCCTTACGTGCTGCAATTGAACAAGCGGGATTTGCCGAATGCCATGCCGGTGGATGAATTAGCGCGGCAGTTGCAGAAAAAAGGCGAGCCGGTGATTGAGGGCGTGGCGGTGACGGGGCAGGGCGTGTTTGAGACGCTGAAGGAATTGGCGAAGATGGTGTTGTCGGAGTTGAAGAAGAGCGGATAGTTTTTGTACGGCGAAAAGATCTGGCTGGAAGTCTTACATCGTGGTGGCGGTTCCTCTCTTTGGTATTTCTTCCTCAGCAGATTGATGATTCTCCCCTTGTTTTTCTGTTCTAATTGCGGGCGAACGAAGGCCTAGACACAGTACGTCCGGGCAAGCTGGGGCGCAGCATGCTGCTCCCCTACAAATGCTCGCTGGCCGGCTGAATTTGCTTGATAAAGATGTGGCTAGAATTTGGCGAGGGCTTGGGCTTCGGTTTCGAAGGTCGGGATGGCGTCTACGAGGCGCGTGACGGTGAGCGAATCGCGGACGCGGCCGGGGCCGCAGACGAGATGCAAGGAGCCTTTTTCGCGGGCCATGCCAATGGCGACGCGGACGAGCGTGGAGATGCCGGAGCTATCGATTTGCGTGACGTGATTCAGGATGACCACAACTTTGTGAACGCCGCGGCGAACGATGGCGTTGAGGGCTTCGTGCAGCTGTTCGGCGGATTCGCCGATGGCCAGGCGGCCGTGAACGTCGACAACCGAAATATCACCCTGGTCGCGGACGCTGATTTCCATGGGGTTGTGGTGGTGGTCAGTCATGTCTGCGTATCGTTTGGGAGTAACTTTCAAGAGACTTCCCCTCTCTGGCCGGCGCTGCCTTCGCGCGCGAGGCGAGGGCAGTTTTAGGGGCTGGAGGCACATTATACGATGGCAGGGGCGCTAGACAAGATAACTAGAAAAGTTTTCTAGATGAGCGGGACCGGGCGCGATCCGAGGCAGAGCTCGACTTCGGTGGGGCGCCGGAGAGTCCGAGCTGCGGGCGTAGCCTGAGGCTTAAAAGCCGGGGCCAGCGATGAAGAAAACACTCGGGATATTGCGCCAACTATCACTAAATTCGATACAAGCAATGCAAAGTTCAAACATTACCCGCGCATGACGATGCGTATAATTCCGGTCATCCGAAATAGCATGCCCTCACTGAGAAGCAGTTAGACCAAGACAGCGGAGCGGAGGACTATGAGGCGCTTGGCCGGCAAATGTTGTTTCCTTATTTGTCTGATGTTAGGAACAACGATTCTTCCTTCCGCGTCGCTTATGGCGCAGCAGGGGGGTCCTTCTGTGGCAACGCCTTCCGCCACTTCCTCCGCAGCACCCTCCGCAACTTCTTCGGAACCCGGCAAAGCGCTGGACGAGAAGCTTGCGCAGCTCGATCAACGCGTGACGGCGGCGCAATCTTCGGCGGACAACGCCTGGATGCTGGTGAGCGCGGCGCTGGTGCTGATGATGACCGGGCCGGGGCTGGCGCTCTTTTATGGCGGATTGGTGCGGCGGAAGAATACGCTGGCGATCATGATGCAAAGCTTTGCCCTGATGGGCGTGATTACTGTGTTGTGGGCCCTGGTGGGATACAGCCTGTGCTTCGGGGGAAATGGGCCGCTAATCGGCGGGTTCGAGCATGCTTTTCTGCGAGGCGTGGGGGCGGAACCGAACGCGGACTACGCGGGAACGATTCCGCAAACTACGTTCATGGTGTATCAGCTGATGTTCGCGATTATCACTCCGGCTTTGATTACGGGAGCGACGGCGGAACGGCTGAAGTTCAGCGGTACGGTGCTGTTTTTGACGCTATGGTTCCTGGTGGTGTACGCGCCGCTGGCCCACATGGTGTGGGGCAAGGGAGGATTTCTGAACGCCAGCCTGGGTGGAAAGTTTCCGACGCTGGATTTCGCGGGCGGCACGGTGGTGCATATTTCGTCGGGAGTTTCGGCGCTGGTCTGCGCGCTCTATTTGAAGAAGCGGACAGGGTATCCGCAAAAGCCCATGCCGCCGCACAGCCTGACATTGAGCTTTATTGGCGCGTGTTTGCTGTGGGTGGGGTGGTTTGGATTTAACGCCGGGAGCGCGCTGGCTTCAAACGGACTGGCGTCCAGCGCCTTTGTGGCGACGCATTTCGCGGCGGCAACGGCGGCGCTCAGCTGGAGCGCGGCGGAGTGGATCAAGAACGGGAAGGCCAGCGCTTTAGGAGCGATTTCCGGAGCGGTGGCGGGATTGGTGGCGATTACGCCAGCCGCGGGATTTGTGGGGCCGATGCCGGCGCTGGTGATTGGACTCGTGGCGGGATTATTTTGCTACTGGATGGTGACCAAGGTAAAAGCGGTGTTCGGTTATGACGACTCGCTGGACGCTTTCGGAGTGCACGGCGCGGGCGGAACGATTGGCGCACTGTTGACGGGAGTATTCGCGCAAGCGGTGATCAATCCGATTTTTGGCGCGGGAAAAGCTGTCGGCGGACTGGACGGGCACTGGGGACAAGTAGGCAACCAGCTTGTGGGGATCGCGGTGGCGTGGGCGTTTGCGCTGGTGGGCACTTTTATTTTGCTGAAGATCGTGGATGCGATTACCGGATTGCGCGTGACGGAGGATGACGAAGTGACCGGATTGGATATCGCGCTGCATGGAGAAGAAGCGTATAACCTGGAGCCCTAGGAAGCGGCAGGAATTGTTCGGCGAAGCGGGTACAGCCGCGAGAAGCCTTGTGGAAGCAAGAGCAGAGCGTGGCGTGGAGCGAAAAAGTTCATGATGAAATTGGAAGCGATTATTCAGCCCTCGCGCTTTGAGTCAGTGAAGGGTGCGTTGCTCGAAATCGGCATCGAGGGAATGACGGTGACGGAAGTGCGCGGGCACGGGCGACAGAAGGGGCATACCGAGGTGTACCGCGGGCGGGAGTACACGGTGGATTTGCTGCCGAAGATCAAACTGGAATTGGTACTGCCGGATAAGCTGGTCGATAAGGTTGTGGACACCATTCTAAAGACGGCCAAGACAGGGAAGATTGGCGACGGTAAAATATTTCTTACGCGGGTAGACGAAGCGATTCGCATCCGCAACGAAGAGCGCGGGGAGAATGCGCTCCAGTGAACTTCGGCGCACGCCCCAGCCTGGATCGCAGCAGCCATGCGAAGAACGGTCCCCAGCATGGCTTCACCGCTAGTGTGCACGGAACAGTGACGCCACCATTCAATCCCATGTCTGCGCTCGGCCCACAAGCCGAAGCCGAACGGCAGCGCATCCGCGAACAATTCGACGGCGGCACCGGTGCGCGAGAGACGCTGCAAGCCCTGTGCGAAATGGCGGACCGGAATATTCAGCGAGTACTTGGGGAATTGCAACACGCGCGGGGAACGGAACCGCAGGGATTGTGTTTGCTGGCGCTGGGAGGATATGGGCGCAAGCTGCTGTTTCCGTACTCGGACCTGGACATTTTGTTTTTATTTGGAAACGAGAAGGCGGAGCGGGACTTCCGGCCTTTGATTGCGGAATTTTCGAAGACGCTGTGGGATGCAGGGTTTCGCGTGAGCTCCGCGGGCCGGACGCTGGAAGAGTGCAAGCGCATTGAAGAGGACAACGCGGAGTTTCATCTGGCGCTGCTGGACCGGCGATTTCTTGCAGGCGACCAGGAACTTTTCGAGCGGCTGGATAGCAAGGTGCTCCCGGGGCCGGAGCGGCAGGCGCGACCGTTTCTGATTGCGCAACTGCGGAAGCTGACGGGTGAACGGCTGACGCGTTATGGCAATACCATTTTTCACCTGGAGCCCAATGTTAAGGAGTCGCCGGGAGGATTGCGCGATTACCAGGCCGCTTCATGGATGCGACAAATCAGCGGTGAGAAGCGCGAAGCATGGAGCAGCACGGCGGCCGAAGAAGAGCTGACGGGCAATGCCGTGGATTTTCTCAGCGCCATTCGATGCTTCTTGCATTATGCGAACGAACGCAACGACAACACGCTGACGTACGAATTGCAGGCTGCGGCGGCGCAACGCGCGCTGGGCTTGCCGCAGAATGCCGGGCTGGACGCGGTGCGCAGTGCGGCGGAGTGGATGCGGGTGTACTTTCGGCAGGCGCGCACACTGAATCGGCAACTGTTGCGTTATATGGAGCAGAGGGCGCCGGCGCAGCAATCCCTGCGGCAACGTATTTTCAACGCCGCACGCGTTCCGAAGGTTGAGGCGGGAAACAACAAGGCCTTCGCGGTGCGCGACGGTCTACTGGAGATCAACGATCAACTAGCGCTGGCCGATCGCACGGTGCTGTACGCGCTGTTTGCGGAGGCGGCCAGAACCGGAGTGCCGCTGAGCCGCGAGACGGAGCGCACGATCACGTACGTGATGCTGCATCCGGAATTGCCGGCGCGCAATGCGCCGCTGCCGTGGAAGGCGTTTCAGGAGATCTTGGCGTCGGATTTTCCCGGCGTGGGGCTACGGCCGATGCAACGCTTGGGACTGCTGACGGACATTCTGCCGGAGTTCACGGCGATCGATTCGCTGGTGGTGCGAGATTTCTATCACCGCTATACGGTGGACGAACACACGCTGCGCACCATTGAACATTTGCAGGAGCTGGCAAATCCGCCGGACCCACGGGGAACGAATTACGCTTCGCTGTGGAAGACGGTGGAGCGGCGGGATTTGCTGGTGCTGAGCTTGCTGCTGCACGACGTGGGCAAAGGCATGCCGGTGGAGAATCACGTGACCGGGAGCCTGACAGCCCTGGAAAGCGCAGCGGCACGGCTGCAATTGACGGCCGATGAAAAGGCCGAAGTGCATTTCTTGATCGAGCGGCACCTGGAAATGTCCGCCACGGTGCAGCGGCGGGATATTTTCGACCCGGCGACGGTCTCAGGATTTGCGGCGGTAGTGCAGGCCCCGGAGCGCTTGCAACGATTGTGTCTGCTGACTTACGCGGATATTCACGCGGTAAACCCGGAGGCATTGACGCCGTGGAAGGCGGAAATGCTTTGGCAATTATTCGTGGCGACGAGCAACCACTTCAGCCGGACTCTGGATCGCGACCGGCTGCATGCGCTGGATGAAGCGCCGGTGTTACAGCAAATCCGGACGCTGACGGGCGCGGCAAGCACGGAAGCGATCGAGCGGTTCCTTGAAGGATTCCCACGGCGTTATCTGGCGGTACACTCGGCTGCGGAGACCGCGTCGCACTTCGCTTTGTATCAAAAGTTGGATGGAGATCCGGTACAGACCCAACTGATCGCGACGCAGCATGCGTTCTCGCTCACGTTGCTGACGGCGGATCGTCCGGCACTGTTCGCAACGATTGCCGGCGTGCTGGCCGGGTGGGGCATGAACATTGTGAAAGCAGATGCGTTCGGGAACGCCGCAGGCGTGGTGCTCGATACCTTCCACTTTACGGATTTGCATCACACGCTGGAGTTGAACCCTAGCGAGGTAGAACGCTTCCGCAAGAGCCTGACGGACGTGGTGCGTGGAAAGGCGTCGCTCGAAACACTGCTGAAGAGCCGGGAGCAGACGAGCAGGCAGCGGGCGCCGAAGGTGGAAGTAGCGACACGGATCAGCTTTGACGATACTTCGTCCATGCACAGCACGCTGCTGGAAATTGTGACGCAGGATCATCCTGGCCTGCTCCATGAGATTGGATCGGGTCTGGCGCGGCTGGGATGCAATATTGAGGTGGCGCTGGTGGACACGGAAGGGCAAAAAGCCATCGACGTGTTTTATTTGACGGCACTAAATAAAAAATTGAGCGCGCAGAAACAAGAGACGTTGCGCGAATTGCTGCAAGGAACGCTGGGTTAAGAATGCCCTTTGTGGCACAGCCAATCCTGGCTGTGTGGTTTTGTCAAATTAAAGAGCACAGCCAGGATTGGCTGTGCCACACGGACCCTCCACAAACCCTAGTGAGATTCCGAGGCGCCCGGAGCGGCGCGAAACTTCTTGATGAGGAACACCAGTGGAAATCCGAGAAAGACCACCCACCCAAGCGCGGTGAAGCAATCGTTGAAGGCCAGAAACGTCGCCTGCCGCTGCAGAAGATTGAATGCCTGGGCCTGCGCGTGCACGACGGCATCGGGATGAGAGAAACCGTGCCTGGAGAAATAGGCGGTCAGCGTATCGAGTAGCTGGCGGTAGCGGTCATTGAGCGGCGTGGCGTGCACGACCAAAACGGATTGATGATATTGCGACCGCCTGGCCAGCAAGGTGGTTACGAAGGCGATACCGAAGCTGCCGCCTTGATTGCGAAAAAGATTGGTGAGGCTGGAAGCCTTGTTGTTCTTGTTTTTCGCAAGGTTGGAATATGCGAGCTGGCTGACGGGAACAAAGAGCGTGGCGATGCCGAGGCCTTGTATGACGCGCGCCAGGGCTTCATGACGATAGTCGGTGGCCAGAGTGAAACTCGCGAAATACCACATGGCACAGGCGAACACGACGTATCCAAAACCGAGCAGACGCTGCACTCCTAGCTTGGGAAGAATTCTGACAACTACAGGCGCGAGCATGACGATGACGAAGGCGCCGGGACCGAGGACCAGCCCGGCGTCTGTGGCGGTGTAGCCATAAAGTCGCTGCAACATTTGCGGGATCAGCACGGTGGAGCCGTAGAGTGTGAAGCCGAACAGGAAATAGAAAATGTTGGCGAGCGCGAAGTTTCTGTCGGCAAGTAGACGGATTTCCACCACGGGATCGGGATGACGCCACTCCCAGATGATGGCGAAAAGCAAAGCGACCACGGCGATGGTGAAGAAAACGATGATGAAGTTGCTTTCGAACCAATCTTCGGTCTGCCCGCGATCGAGAACTACCTCCAGGCAAGCGAAGGCCATGGCCACGGAGAAAATTCCCCAGACGTCGATTTTCAGTTTGCCGGAGCGCCGGGCGGCTTCCACCTCACGCGTGAACTCCGGCGGATCGGAGAGTACACGGCTGGTGAGAATCAAGGAGATGATACCGATGGGGATGTTGATGAAGAACACCCAGCGCCAGCTCCAATGGTCGGTGATCCAGCCGCCGAGCGGCGGCCCAATGGCGGGCGCGGTGACAATGGCCATGCTGTAGAGAGCGAAGGCGGCGGCGCGCTTGGCGGGCGGAAAAGTGTCTACCAGGATGGCTTGTTCAACCGGGGCCAATCCTCCTCCACCAACGCCCTGCAGAACGCGAAAAAAAATCAGCATGCCGAGGCTGGGAGCGAATCCGCACAACAGCGAGCTGATGGTGAAAAGCGCCACGCAAATCATGTAGTAGCGCTTGCGACCGAAAACGCGGCTGAGCCACGCGGAGAGCGGCAACACCACCGCGTTGGAAACGAGGTAGCTGGTGAGCACCCAAGTGCTTTCATCGGCGCTGACGGCGAGTCCGCCGGCGATGTGCGGCAAGGCGACGTTGGCGATGGCCGTGTCCAGCAACTCCATGAAGGTAGCCAAGGTGACGGTGACGGCAATGAACCATGGGTTGATGGCCACGCGAGGAGTGGGGAGGCTGAAAGCGGCGGTGGCGGGATTAAGGGTTTCGGCCATGAGGTCGCTGCCTAGTTTGATGCACTAGAGACCGTTCGGTCGCATTCATGGTATCGCGGGATTCTGAAAAAGACCAGTCGGTCTCAGGGTTCAGGACGAGGTCAATTGCGCCCAGGTGGGGAGCCGGGGGAGAGGATTTTGACGCAGCGGACACCGAGGACGCGGAGGAAGGGAAAATGGAGGAAGAAAGAAAGAGGGAAAGAAAAAGAAAGGGCCCGGCCTATGTCAACGACACAGGTCGGGCCTCGCCGAGACGCTCTTTTTCGGAGCCTCGGTATCAGGCGGACGCTTGGCTACTGCGGCCTAAGAACGCCAGCAGTTCCGCGTTGATGCGGTCCTTCAACGTGGTGCACATGCCGTGCGGCGCGCCGGGGAGTACCTTGAGAACGGCACCCTTCACGATCTTTGCGGATTGTAAGCCCGCCGCCACGATGGGCACGATTTGATCGTCATCGCCGTGCAAGATGAGCGTGGGCACGTCGAATTTCTTGAGGTCTTCAGTCAGGTCGGTCTCGGAGAAGGCTTTAATGCATTCGTAGGCCGCGGGATATCCGGCCAACATGCCTTGCAGCCAGAAATTTTCGCGTACGCCTTCGGAAATTTTTGCGCCTGGGCGGTTGTAACCGTAGAAAGGCATGCTGAGGTCCTTGAAGAACTGCGAGCGGTCGGCTTGAACGCCGGCGCGGAGTCCGTCAAACACTTCGATGGGCAAGCCAACGGGATTGGCCGGAGTCTTGACCATCAGCGGGGGCACGGCGCTGATCAGGACAGCCTTGGCAACGCGCCCGGTGCCGTGGCGGCCAATGTAACGCGCCACTTCGCCGCCGCCAGTCGAGTGTCCGACGTGAATGGCGTCCTTCAGATCGAGCGCTTTGGTGAGCGCGGCGAGATCGTCGGCATAGGTGTCCATGTTGTTGCCGCTCAGCGGCTGGCTGGAGCGGCCATGTCCGCGACGGTCATGAGCGATACAACGGAAGCCACGCGCAGCGAGAAAGTACATCTGATCCTCGAAGGCGTCAGCGTCCAGCGGCCAACCGTGGCTGAAGACCACGGGCTGTCCGGTGCCCCAATCGTTATAGAAGATGTCGATGTTGCCGGAGTTCTCTTTGCCTACGGTGATAAATGGCATGTATCCCTACCTTTCGTTTGTCCTGCGCGGATCGGATGTTGAACAAGAAGTGGATTGCGTGACGCCCGGATTTGACGGAGTAAAGACTGTCGCCTCTAGAGACCGCTAACGATTTCGGATAGAAACCAGGTTCGGCGCTCGGTTTCGTCGATCCAGTTTTCGATCAGGCTGGCGGTGGCGACGTCGTGATGCTGATCGCAGACTTCGTGCAAGGAGCGGAGAAAGCGCGTCAGCTCGCGATTGTCGGCGCGCAATTCGGTGAGCATATCGGATGTAGCAACGGTTTCCTGATTGTTATCCGTAAGTCGCTGATGTTTGGAGACGTCGCCAATGGAGCGGAGCGTGGTGCCGCCAATTTTGCGGGCCCGCTCGGCAATATCATCGGTCATGGCAAAAATTTGCTCGGCGTGTTCATCAAGGAGCAGATGATAGTCGCGGAAGTGGCGGCCGGTCATGTGCCAGTGGAAATTCTTGGTCTTGAGATAGAGCGCGAAGGTATCCGCCAACAAGTGGCGAAGACCACTGGAGATTTCCTCGACACCCTGTTTACTAAGGTCGGCGGAAAGTTCGGAGGCGCCGGTTGATTCTTTTTGTAGTCGAGCTGCGTTGCGAGTAGTCATGATTTCTGCTCCTCATTTTTTGATTGCTGTGAGCGAGATTCCGGGGGCCTTCACGCGCCGGAATTTTTCACGCACCTGAAATTGGAGATTTCTTCTAAGATGCGCGCTGTTCGCTAAGTCTCGGTAGCGGCCGCCGGCTGGCGCCGTAACCCATCCTGCGCAGCCTGGCGGACTTTCGCAGCGCGACCTTGGCGTGGAATAGCCGCGCCTTGGCGGCCGAGACGGAGATGCCGATCTGTGCGGCGGCTTCTTTCAAGGAATGTCCTTGAAATTGCTGCAACTCGACAACTTCGCGAATCGCGGGACGCAATCCGCGGACGGCAGTTTGCAGAATTTTTTGCCTTTCCTGTTGCGCATAGCGTTTTTCAGGGTTCGGGGCGTGGTCCGGCACTTCCCAGTAGACTTCCGTGACGCCGGAGGAGTTGTTCGAACCATCAATGGAAATCTCCCGCGAAGTGCGCTGCTTGCGTAGAATCATGAGCGCGGAATTGATGGCGATGCGGGTAAGCCAGGTGGTGAAACTGGCGCGACCGTCGAAGTCCTTGATGTGCAGGAAGGCGCGCACCAGGGAATCCTGCAGCGCATCTTCGGCATCTTCGCGATTCTTGGTGATGCGGCGCGTGGCCTGGAAGACCTTTTGCATGGAACGCTGGCAGAGAATCTCGAAGGCCTCGGATTGCCCGCGTTTGGCGGCGGCTACGAGGCCGCGTTCGTCGAACTCGCGAAATCGGTCATGTAGCATGACAACGGCGCTTGGTGCGTGAAATATAGCTGCTGATTGAAGGGACATATTGGGCTCCTCAGAACTAATTTTATTTTGAGGCGGCGCGCTTTCTAATTCAGAAACTTCATGGCCGCGGACCGCACGATCATGGACGGGTTCAGTGTGATGTTCTTCGCGAGCCTGCGAAACCCTAGATAGTGCTTGCAAACGCCCCCTCAAAAGTGTGACGAATAACCCAGCCCGATGCGCGCCTGAACCGGCAACGAAGCGGCCATTTCTCAGTCGGCGCAAGTGGCTCAAGCGACTGGCTTTGTGCGATCAACTTTGAGGCCACAAAAAGATGTAGCGATTTCAGTTTTTCAGAGAGAACCGTCGATTTGCGGAATAACGAGACTGGGAACTTAGGCGGGCCAGGTTCAGTGATCGTCAGTATCCTTGCCGGAAGAGACCACGAGCACGCGGCGGCCGAAAATCCGCGCGTCGATCGAGTAGGCTCCCGGTCCAAGCAATGCCAGAGCGACGGGATTCAGAATGAGAAAGAACACAACAGGCGAATCAAATCTGCCGGCGAGCAGCACACCGAGTACGTCGATAACGCAGACCAGAATAGAAAAAACGGGAGTAAGGAAGCCGAAACAAAGACAGATAGCGGCAAGAGAAAGAAATCCCATAGCCCAGCGTGAAGCCAGAACGCCCTGCGCGGCGGGATTATCGAGCAAGGGCAGGATAGCGACGGAGATGCGCAATAGCAGTAGCGCCACGCCTGGTCCGCCGCCGGGAAACATAGCAAAGAGTCTTTGCACGACGGAAAGCGTATAGCGCTGTTCTGCAAGGGGATACACGAAAGAGGGGTAGCCCTTTGTAACTCCTTTGAGGTAAGGACGAAAAGCCACAGGAGGAGTACCCTTGTTCAGCAAACGCGGAGCAGGCGCCCAGGTATGGAATCGCGAGCCAATGCGGAAGTGCCGGAACAAGTGAACGCGGTGCAAACACGAATCAAGGTACTGACGGTGGACGACCACCCGCTATTGCGGGAAGGCATCGCCGCGGTACTGGAAGGTCAGCCTGATCTGCAGTTGGTGGGAGAAGCAACCAACGGACGGGAAGCGATCGACAAATTTCGGGCCTGCTTGCCGGATGTGGTGTTGATGGATTTGCAGATGCCGGAAATGAACGGGCTCGATGCGATCGCGGCCATCCGCGGCGAGTATCCCGACGCCCGAATTGTGGTGCTGACTACATACAAAGGCGACATGCAAGCGATCCGCGCGTTCAAGGCCGGTGCTTCGGGATACCTGCTGAAGAGCATGCTGCGCAAGGAACTTCTGGATACCATTCGCCTGGTGCATGCGGGGAAAAAACGTATTCCGCCGGAGATTGCCAGCGAGATAGCGGAACATCACTCGGATGATACGCTGACGCAGCGGGAGATCGAGGTCTTGCAGCACGTGGCAACCGGAGCGGCAAACAAAATGGTCGCAGGGCATTTGGGGATTTCTGAAGAGACCGTCAAAGCACATATGCGAAGCATTCTGGCGAAGCTATCAGCGAACGATCGCACGCACGCGGTGATGATCGCGCTAAAACGCGGGATTATCGAACTGTAGATTGTGCGGAAGCAGATTTCGCTCACGTCCATCGGAGGAC
>Ga0209447_10000198_pt1 | contig 15862 bp, 16 predicted proteins | sample BogFormECP04_OM3_FD_188243 | JGI IMG/M metagenome (GOLD analysis project Ga0209447, IMG submission 188243) | Bog forest soil microbial communities from Calvert Island, British Columbia, Canada - ECP04_OM3 (SPAdes) (version 2) | ecosystem: Environmental > Aquatic > Freshwater > Wetlands > Bog ... | reverse complement strand
GTCGTCCAGGAACATGTACTCCGAGCAGGGATTCGAGGCGTTGATGCGCGCGGTGTTCTTCGAAGTGTGCCAGCGGTTGATGGTGGTGTCGTACTGCATGCCGGGATCCCCGCAGCGCCAGGTGGAATCCGAGATTTTCAGCATCAAGTCGCGCGCCCGCAGCTTTTCATTGGGCTGGCCGTCGAGGACGTTCTTGGTCCACCAATCCTTGTCTTCCTCCACGGCGCGCATAAAGTCGTCGGTGACGCGCACGGAGTGGTTGGCGTTCTGGAAGAAAATCGAACTGTAAGCGTCGCCGTCGATCGCCGAATCGTAGCCTTGCTCGATGAGGACGTGCGCCTTGCGCTCTTCCTTCATCTTGCATTCGATGAATTCCACGATATCGGGGTGGTCGATATTGAGGATGACCATCTTGGCGGCGCGGCGCGTCTTGCCGCCGCTCTTGATGACGCCCGCGAAAGCGTCAAAGCCCTTCATGAAGCTGACCGGGCCGGACGCGATGCCGCCGCCGGAAAGCGTTTCGCGGCTGCCGCGCAGCGTCGAAAAATTCGTTCCCGTGCCGGAGCCCCACTTGAAGAGCATGCCTTCCGTGCGCGTCAGCCCCATGATGGATTCCATGCTGTCGCTGACGGAATTGATGAAGCACGCCGAGCACTGCGGCTTGGGCTGCACGCCCACGTTAAACCACACGGGCGAATTGAACGCCATTTTCTGCTCGACGAGCAGGTGCGTCAACTCGTCGCGGAAAGCATCGCGCGAGGCATGGTCCGCGAAATACCCGCCTTCTTCGCCCCAGCGCACGATGGTGTTCACCACGCGCCCGATCAACTGGCGCACCGAGCCTTCGCGCTGCGGCGAGCCGGGCTTGCCATGAAAATATTTGCTGGTGACGATGTTGGTGGCCGTCTGCGACCAGCTCTTGGGCACCTCGACATCTTCCTGGCGGAAGATCGTCACGCCCTTTTCGTTGCCGATCAGCGCGGTGCGCTTCTCCCATTCGACGGCGTCGAACGGAGATTTCTTCCCGTGCAGGTTCGCGGTGAAAAACCGCTGGAAAGTCAGACCCTTCCCTTTTCCGCCCGCCGTCTTTTCCGGGGCCACTCCCGTTTCCAGCGACTTCCCATGTATTGCCGGCTTCACTGTTGCCATTCCGTTCCTCCGCACCTTCGGGCTCCCACTCGCGGGGGAACCCTATCATTTTACTCCACTGCCTCAGCAATGGCGCTGCAGTGACCAACCCAAATGAGCGAAATCAGATACAATTCGATTCGGTGGGCTTGTGAAAGCCGGTCCGCGAAAAAAAACGGCGTAAAACGCCAATGCACCGCCTCGGGCTGGTGGGTCGCACACAGCCAAACAGCAGGTGCCGCACCTCGGATGCGGGCGCGGTGCAAAAGAACGCGCTCGATTTTTTCGCTTTGAACCCGGGCTGGTTTCGTGGGTTCACACGGACCTAGCTACATCCCCGAAACGGTCCGTCTGGCGCTTCCACGTCCCCCGAATCTGGAATCGAAGTATCAACGCAGGGAAATTTTCTGTCAAGAGAAAAACGCTAAATGTCGTTGACGTATTCGTACCATGTCTATAAGTAGTGGTGCTCTTTCTATCGCAACTCCTTTTATTCCCGCGCGTTGGATGATTTTGCAGCGCCCGTTATCGTTTGCGCATCCAATTGGAAGATGAAGCACACGTTCTTGCATGCTGCGCTCATTTCTGCCGCTTTTTTTGTTTGGCTTCAGGGTGTTTCCGCGCAAACGAAGACGCAGACGCTGCCGCCGGCTTCCCTGCGTTCCGCCTATGGTGAGAAACTTCACATCTCGGGTATTCCCAATAGCGGCAAGATCAATGAATTCCTCTACCGCGGCGCGCAACCCGGAGAGCAAGGACTTCCTGAACTGAAAAAACTCGGGATCAGCACCATTGTGGACTTGCGCAGCGAAGATCCGCAAAAAGCCGAACGCGAGCGCAAGCAAGCGGAGTCGCTGGGAATGCGCTTTGTCCACATTCCCGTGGGTGGATGGGATGCTCCGACCAACGAGCAAGTGGCGCAATTCCTTTCGCTATTTGGCAATGACGCCAGCCAGAAGATTTTCGTTCATTGCGAGTTCGGCAAAGACCGCACTGGCGTCTTCGTGGCCACCTACCGCATGGCGATGGAGAAACTGCCGGCCAAGCAGGCGCTGGAAGAGATGTACGCGTTCGGATTCAACGGCGCCTGGCATCCTTCGATGAAAGCGTTCGTGCGCGATTTTCCGGCACGATTAAATTCCGCTCCGGAGCTGGCTCCGTTTCACGGCCCCCAAGCGCCGCTTTCATTACCGCAGGTGAATTGAGCGGAGATTGCGTAAAGATAAGTTTTTTCTTAGACGGTCGTACCGTTTCCACGCCAGTACTTTCGTACCGTATTCACCGGGACGGCCGCTTCATTTAATGGGACAGGTCTCTTCGCTATCCTTCCCCTGTAGTGAAAGCACCGTCAACTGAGGAAAAAACTTTCGTGCAAGTTGGACGCTATCAGATTCTGGAAATCATCGGCACCGGAGCCACCAGCCGTGTGGCGCGCGCGCACGATCCGATGATCGGGCGCAGCGTGGCGATCAAGCTTTTTTCCTCCGAATTGGCCCGCGGCGAAGCTCGCGAACGCTTCCTGAAGGAAGCCCGTGTCGTCGGCCAGCTCTCGCATACTTCGATTATCGCTTTGCACGACATGGGCATCGACGAAGCCACGCAGACGCCTTATCTGGTCATGGAATATCTCGAAGGCCAGCCGCTCGACCGGATGCTCGAGAAGGGCAGCATTCCCTTTCCGCGCGCATGCGCCTGGGCCGCGGAAGTTGCCACCGCGCTGGGAGCCGCGCACCGCAAGGGCGTGATTCACGGCGACGTCAAGCCGGCAAACATTTTGATTACCGATGAAAACCGCGTAAAGCTCACGGACTTTGGCATGGCCCGCCTCGCCAGCCATGCCACCAAAGATACGCCATTGCTCGGCACGCCCGCCTACTGGTGTCCCGAGCAGATTCTTGGCAAACCGCAGGATGCGCGCTCCGATATTTTCTCGCTGGGCGGCGTACTTTACGAGATGGCCACCGGGCAGCGCCCGTTCGATTCCAATTCCTTGCAAGGCATCTGCGGAAAGGTGCTCTCTTCGGCGCCCCTGCTGCCGTCGCACGCCAATCCATCCTTGCCGGTGGCGTTCGATGAAGTGATTGCGCGATGCCTGGCGAAAGATCCCGCCGACCGCTACGAAACCGCGGACCTGCTGGCCGCGGCCCTTTACCCCCTGGCGCGCCGCAAGACTCCTGCGCAAGTGCAGCCACAGGCGATCAGTTTGCGCCATCGCGCCGCGCGCTTGCTGCGCTCCGCTTAGCACTCCCGGAACCCTACATCCGCGCGGCGTCTGCCGTTACAATTTGCTGCCAGGGATTTGCATCTTCCACTCTCCTCTATACAAAAATGTTAAGTCGTTTATATTGTTCGTCTTATGGCCACTTGGCCGGCCGCGAAGTTTGGGGAAATAGTACCTTTGGGGGATTCCCGCATTACCCTTCTCTCTAGCATTCTGACGCTGGGGATTGCCTCACTTTATGGACAGTGTGCACCACCGATACGAGCTTCTCGAGACGCTCGGCAGGGGCGCGACCAGCCGCGTCGAGAAGGCGCGCGATCCCGTCATCGGGCGCGTCGTCGCTTTGAAGACGTTTCTTCAGGGCTTTGGTTCCCGCGACCTCCAACAGCAGTTCACGCGCGAGGCGCAGATTATCGGCAGCCTCTCGCATCCCAACATCGTCGCGCTCTACGATGCGGGCATCGACAAAGACGGCGTCCCTTATCTGGTCATGGAGTATGTCGAGGGAAAGACGCTGGAAGGGATGCTTGCCGCCGGATCCCTGCCGCTTTCTCGTGTTGCGGTATGGGCCGGCGATTTGGCCGCCGCGCTCGGCCGCGCGCATCGCGCCAAAATTATTCATGGCGACGTAAAACCCGCGAACATTCTTGTCACTCCCGATGGCCAGGTGAAACTCGGAGATTTTGGGGTGGCCCGCTTTTCAACGCAGATTTGCGGCAGCGGCAGCGTCCTGGGCACTCCGGCCTATCTTTCTCCCGAACAGATTCTCGGAAATTCCCAGGAGACGCGTTCCGATCTCTTTTCGCTGGGGATCGTCCTGTATCAGATGTCCTGCGGCGTGCGGCCGTTTGACGGAAGTTCGGTAAGCGCGGTGTGCGCTCAGATTATCGCTTGCCAGCCGCCGCCTCCCTCGCATCACAATCCGTCCCTGCCGGCCGCCTTTGACCGCGTGGTGATGCGATGCCTGGCCAAGCACCCCGAAGATCGCTATCCCAGTGCCGAGGCTTTGGCGTCGTCGCTTTATCCCTTCGCGCGCGCCGGCGATGTCGTGTCGGCCAATCCCAGGTTCCATGCGCCGCGCTCTCCCGCCGCTTCCTGGTGGAACTCGTCCATGCAGCAGAAAGACATGTGGTTGGCGGCCGCCGCCTTCCTCCTGGCCGTTTCGGGTATTTCCGCGGTGCACGCGGTTCGCAAGCACTCTGCGCCCACGGTGCCAATAGCTGCTTCGAGTATGAATATGTCGCCGGACAGCGCGGCCTCGTTCGTCTTGCCGGGCGATAACAATTCCCCGGCTGCGGTGAGACTCGGCGGCGTTTCTCTGATCGATGCCGCATCGGCAGCTTCTTCCCCATCGACAAATGCAACCGCACCCGAACCCGCTCCGCCAATCGTCCCTGGCAAAACATTGAAAAAAGCCCTGCCCGCTCCACGGCCCAAGCAAAAAATCGAAAGGACCGTTCCAACGCAGGCTCTCCATAGCCCATCGACGCTGAGTGTAAACGATAAGGATGCGGCGTCCCCTGCGGTTCGTGCGGCTGGCCCCCAGGAGATCAGTTCGCTTCACATCGAAATCGTTTCGGCCATCGCCAATGAAACCCTGACGGTCTACGCGGGACAGCAACTGCTCTTCTCCACCCGGCTTGCGACCGAACACGTTGGCGAATCGCTTCATTTCGATTGTCCGCTTTCCCTGGGCTCGCATCCATTGCGCGTCGCGCTCTATGCCCCAGATCTCAGCCTGCACGTGCAAAAGGAAGGTCTTTCGCAAATTCTGCCCGAGGGTTCGAACACGCTGGATATCCGCATCAACCGCAAGCCCAAGCTGCTCATCCGCAAGGAGACCACCCTGGAAGTGAGCTGGCCCAATCCGCTTTCCGCGGCAAGCCCGCCGCCTTCTCCGGCCACCCTGGCGGCGGATTTATCAAGATAGGTTTGGCGTTCTGAATTTGGAAATTTTCCAGAGCGAATGCTACTGGGCTGGACTACTCGTAGCGCAACGCTTCCACTGGATCGAGCTTCGCCGCTTTCGTCGCCGGCCACACTCCGAAGAAAAGTCCCACGCCGATGCTAACGATCAATCCGGCCGCGGCGGCCCATACCGGCACGCTGCCCCGCCAATCCAGCGTCGCGCGGATCAGCAGCACAAATCCATTGACCAGGATCAGCGCAATCACTCCTCCCGCCCCCGTCAGCGTCATCGCTTCCAGCAAAAATTGCCAGGTAATATCTTTGCTCTTCGCGCCAATGGCTTTGCGGATGCCGATTTCCCGCGTGCGTTCCGTCACGCTCACCAGCATGATGTTCATCACTCCCACGCCGCCGATCAGCAGCCCCACCGAGCTGAGCACGATCGCCGCCAGCGCCACCATTCCGATGATGCTGTGAAAATTGTCCACTTCCTGCTGCTGCGTCTGGATTGAAAAATTGTCCTTTGCCGTGTACGCCACGTTACGCCGCCGCCGCATCACTTCCCGCGCCTGATCCACGGCCTGGTCCAGCATGTCCGGATAGGCCTGAAACCTCATCATCACTTCGTACGCCCCCGGATACACTTTGTGAAATGTACTGTAGGGAATCAGCACGCGGCGGTCTTCGTCGTTCATTCCAAAGCCGCCCTTGGGCTTTTCCACCACCCCGATCACCAGAAAATCCGCCCCATCAATCAGCACATCCTTCCCCACCGCGTCGCCCGCGGGAAACAGCACCGGCGCCACATTTTCGCCGAGCATCACCACTTTTTCGCGGTGCAGATCGTCGCCTTCGCTGATAAACCGCCCGGAAAGCACCGCCGCATTCGCATATACCTGCGCGAAGTTCGGCTGCACGCCGCGGAAGTCAATCGCCGTCACTTCGCCCGATTTCGTGCGCACCGCGTGCGGCTGTTCCCACCACTGCAGAAACGCGGTGATATTTTTTATCCCCGGGCACCTATCTTTCAGCGCTTCCTCATCCTCGATCGTCAACGGCTTCCGCAAACGCTCTTCCAGCGGACGCCCTCCGCCGCCATGCGGACCCTGCTCCCAGCGCGAAATAAACGCCGTATCCGCGCCAAACTGCATGATGTTTTCCTGCATCTGCTGGTCGAAGCCGTTGATCAGCGCGGCCACCAGCATGATGACGCTCACGCCCAGCACCACGCCAAAGATCGTCAGCGCGCTGCGCATTTTATGCGCGCGGAGCGTCTCCATCGCCTGTTTCAAGTTTTCGCCGTGGGTCTGGGCCATCGCGGTTCCTCAGCCGTCCGCCCGCAGCGCTTCGATGGGGTCGAGCTCCGCCGCGCGCATCGCCGGATAAATGCCGAAGAAAAGTCCCACGCCCGTGGACACCGCCAGCGAAATGATGATCGCGCTCAGCGGCGTCTGCACCGGGATCGGCGTTGCGGCCCGCACGATGGCCACGATCGCAAATGCCAGCGCCAGCCCCAGCACTCCGCCCAACGCCGCAAGCACCGCCGATTCCGTCATGAACTGCAGCACGATGTGTTTTTTGCGCGCTCCCAGCGACCGGCGCAATCCGATTTCTTTGGTGCGCTCCGTCACGCTCGCCAGCATGATGTTCATGATAACGATCCCGCCCACCACCAGAAACACCGCCGTCAATCCCACCGCCACGGCGAACAGGTTCCCCGTAATCTGCTGCCACAATTTCATGATCGACGCCGACCCGAACACCGCGAAATTGTCCTGCGCATCGAACGGCAAGTGCCGCCAGGCACGCAGCAGCATGCGCGCTTCGTCCTGCGATGCATCCATCAACTCGGCGCTCTGCGCCTGCACAAAAATCGTCAGCCAGTCATTCTGCTGGTGCCATTCCTTATAAAACGTCGCCAGCGGAATCAGAATGTAGTTGTCCTGCGACTGCCCAAACGCGGTCCCGATCTCCGTCGCCACTCCCACCACTTCATACGTGTGCGTTCCCGCGCGAATAAATTTCCCGACGGGGTCCACGTTGGCAAAAAACTTCTTCACCACGTCCGTCCCGATAAGACACACGGGCGCGTGATGCCGCTCGTCCGCTTCCGTCAAAAACCTCCCCGAATCCACGCTGATATTGCGCACGTCCCCATAATTCGGTGTAACTCCCGTGAGCGTAGTGTTCTCAAGCAGGATATTTCCCGAGCGCACATCCATTGAGCGCGCCGAGATCGCCGCCACCTGGCTCGCGGTTTTCATGCTGTCGCGCAACCGCTGGAATTCTTCCAGTTGCAGTAGCGGCCGTTTCTGCGCTTTCACCCATGCGTCGTTACTGGTGATGATGCCAAAGCGGTCCACCAGATAAACGTTGGCCCCCAGGTTCGCCACTTTATCCGCCACATAAAAATTCAGCCCCGCCACCACGCTCATCACCGCCACCAGCGTGGTCACCGCCAGAATCACTCCCAGCAGGGTCAGAAAACTTCGCAGCTTGTGCGCCCGCAGCGCATCCACCGACAGCCGGAAGGTCTCCACGACCGTCACCGTCGCGCCGCGCAAGCCCGCCGCGGACCGCCTCCCCTTCTCCGCGGGCACCGCCCGCGCGAACCCGCTCAACCTCTCCATGGGAGTTACGCCCAAACCCGCCTCCAGTTCTCTCTTAAGGGTACGAATATCTCTCTCCAGTTGTTTCTCGAAGACACCGCTCCCCTCTAAATAGATTGGACGCCCCGGAATTTGCTTTGCTTTCCGTCGCGGGGGGTAGGACCGAGTCTACCGCTATATTGTAATCGAAGCCCGCGGACGCTTGCTTTCCGTTCTCGGAATTCCGCTTCTACTTCCCGCTCAAACATCCCCCCACGCCTCGTAAGCTCTTCTATTCTAAGCAACTTACTCCGCCTCCTCCGGCCCGGACCCTGGCTCGTTGACCATTTGCTTTCGGCTATCTCTTCGCCTCTCCAGGGATATGCAACAATGGAAGCCGCCCAGGAATCCAATCGGTTTTATCGTTTCGGAACTCGGGGCACCCGCGATCATGCGCGCATACTCTCACTCTCTCTCCGCGGTTCTGCTCCTCGCCTTCGCCGCCTTCGCGTCTGCCCAAGACGCCGCTCCAGCCGGCCCGCCGGAGACAGAAGCCGAAAAGCACGCCCTGCTGGATCGCGTCCTCGAGCATCAAAAAAAGAACGATGCCGCACTGGACCTCTACGAACGCATCGAACGCGTGGAATTGCGAAAAAACTACGCCGGCGACCCCAATCCCATCGTCAAGATCTCCCGCGTCGTCCCCGCCGGCACTGGCGTGGACCATATTCCCCTCGGCCCGGACGGCCAGCCCGCCGACGCCGCTGCCTACCGCGCCGAACTCGTCAAACTCGAAAAATCTCTCGCCTGGGCCGCCGAAGAGGGCCGCGCCCAGCAGGACGCCTACGCCAAAATCGAAAAAAAGCAAAAAGAGCGCGAAGAGCTCACCGACGCCGCACGCCAGGCCTTCCTGTTTTCTTTCCTCACCCGCGAAACCCGCGCTGGCCGCGTCCTCCTCAAATACAACATGGCTCCCAACCCCGCCTACAAACCCACTTCCCGCACCTCCTCGTTCTTCGCGCACGTCCGCGGCGCCGTCTGGATCGACGAATCCTCCGGCCAGCTCGCCCGCATCGAAGGCGAGGTCACCGACGACATTTCCGTCGGCCTCCTCCTCGCCAAAGTCTACAAAGGCAGCCACTTCATGCAGGAGCGTTACGAATCCGCCCCCGGTCTCTGGCTCCCTTCCTTCTCGCAATACGATTTCGACGGCCGCAAGTTTTTCTCCAGCTTTTCTCTCCACGAGCGCACCTTCTACACCAACTATCGCTTCATTGGCCCCCCGAAAGAAGCCCTCGCCACCATCCGCGCCGAGCTGGCCCATGCCGACTTGGGCAAGCCCACTGGCACCGTCGCCGCGCCCTGAAACGTTCCATGCTATAATGGGTTCTAGTACTAGCTTGGCGTGCGCCAAAGCAGACAGCGTTCCCTAGGTAGGATCCCTTAGCAAAGGAACCCTCCCCGCCACTCTATCCCGCGCAACGTCAAGATAAGGAAGGTCTTATGCGAAGTTCCCTTGCGTTAGCCGGCATCCTCTTCTTTTCCTACTGCACTTCCTCCGTGGCCTCGCCGGCCCACTCCCCCGCGCCAGCCACGCAACAAGCTCCCAATGCCACTCCTGCGCCCCCGCAAGCTCCCGCTCCGGCTCCGGCAACTCCCGCCACCCCCGCCAAACCCAAGAAACTCTGGACCAACGAAAATCTCTCCGACGCCAACGGCCCCATCTCCGTAGTCGGCGATCCCAAACATCCCGCCAAAGGCAAAACCGGCCAGCCCGCCGACCCCCAATACGTCGCCAACACCCGCAAACAGCTCGAAAAGCTCCAGTCCGAACTCGACGACACCGACAAACAGCTAGCCGCCCTAAAAAATTTCGCCTCCGGAGAACCCTCCCCCTCCGCCGGCAAACAGCTGAACAAAGGCTACAACCTCACTCCCGTCGACCAGCAAATCCAATCCCTCGAAGAAAAGAAAAAAGAAACCCAATCCAAAATCGACGCCCTCCTGGACGAAGCCCGCAAAAAAGGCGTCGAACCCGGCCAACTCCGCTAACGTCACTCTTTCATTCCGCCGTCTGTCATTACGAATGCAGTGAGAAATCTCTCCGCCACTTTTCCTGCTACTCATCGCGCCAGAAAAATCATCCTCAACACTACCGCCCCGTTTCATGAATCACTCCTCCTTCAACAACGCCAGCAGATCGCGCCCTCCGTACACCACGCGCTCAATCCTGACAATTTCGCCCGCCACACGGAACAAAATCACATAGCGTCCCACAACCGCCATCCGCGCGTCCTTGCCAATCTCCGGGCGCACACGGTAGATCAGCGGATTCTCGCCAACCGCACGGATCCGTTCACGCATCTCTCGTATAAAACTTACCGCTCGCTTGGGATTGTCTTGCGCGATGTAGTCGCCGATAGCCTCAAGGTCGCCTTCGACAAATCTGGAAAATTCCAGACGCATTACTTGTCCGCATCTGCCAGCGCTTTGTACTTGCGCTCCAGGCGGTCCAATACCTCATCCGCCGAGACGCCCGGTCCCTGGTTCTGCAGCGCTTCCAGCCACACTTGCCGCAACTCGCTGATGCCCTGCCGCCGCAGGCTCCGCTTCAGCGTCCAGTCGCGCAGCGCGTCGCGCACCACCTCGCTGCTCGACGCATATTCGCCCGCCTCAATCGCTTCCTTCATCTGCGCCACCATCTCCGGCGGCAAGGCAATGCTGATCTTCTCAACTGTAGACAAGGGCCAGCCTCCCCTCGCGGTAGGAATAATTCCTACCGCAACCCTAGCGGCCCGGCAGGTCCTTGTCAAGATTCCATGATTTGGCGTACCCCGCACAAAGCATGCACACAAGCGGGTGCACGCTTTTGACCTGGCGGGTCGCTCCGGGATGGCCGAGCCCAAACCGGAAAGCGGGGTGGTCCAGCGGGAAAATCGGAGTTGGAGGCAGAAATTACTTTGCGGCGGCTACCGAGGCGTCTTTTTCGATGGGCGCGCCGATCAGGTTGCCCCATTCGGTCCAGGAGCCGTCGTAGTTGCGCACGTCTTTGATGCCCAGGAGGTATTTCAGGACGAACCAGGTGTGCGAGCTGCGTTCGCCGATGCGGCAGTAGGCGATCACTTCCTGGTCGCCGGTGATGCCCTTCGCGGCGTAGAGCTGCTTCAGCGCTTCGCCGCTCTTGAATGTGCCGTCTTCGTTGACGGCTTGCGCCCAGGGAATGTTGGCCGCGCCGGGAATGTGCCCCGCGCGCTGCGCCGTCTCGGTCATGCCTGGCGGCGCGATGATTTTTCCGGTGAATTCATCCACCGAGCGCACATCGACGAGCTGCGCGCCGGATTTTTTCTCGATGGCGGCAAAAACATCGTCGCGTTTTGCGCGGATGGCGCTGTTTGCTGCTTTTACTTTGTAAGTTGTTGCCGCAACGGCGGGTTTTTCGGTCGTGATCGGGCGCTTTTCTTCGAGCCACTTTTTGCGCCCGCCGTTCATGATCAGCACTTTTTCGTGGCCGTAGTATTTCAGTTGCCAGAAAGCCCAAGCCGCGAACCAGTTGTTGTTGTCGCCGTAAAGCACGATGGTCGTCTCCGGCGAAATGCCGGCTTTGCCGAGCAATTCCTCGAAAGCGTGCGGCTGCGCGAGGTCGCGGCGGATGGCGTCCTGCAATTCGGTCTGCCAATTCCAGGAGACGGCGCCGTCGACGTGGCCCTGATCGTAGCCGGTGGTGTCCACGTCCACTTCGACGACGCGCACCCCGTGGTCTTTGGCGTGGGCCGCCACCCATTCGGTGGAGACGAGTACTTCCGGATGCGCATAATCGGACATGTTTTTTCCCTTCGCTCGAGATGAGGGAAAAGAGTAGCGCAGAGGAAGGAGCAAATCACTCTCTAAATTAGAAGGATCGACGGCCGGCAACGGTTTTGAAAATTATGCAAAAACTTCGCGTCTTTGTTTGCTTTGCGGAAGCTCAATCCACCGGCTGCAGTTTGCCGTCTTGCGTTTCCCATTCGATGCGCACGGCCCAGTCGTAGTGCATGCCTTCGGTTTTGAGCCAGGATTCCAGCGTTTCGCGGGAGTCGGCGCGGAATTCGGCGAACATTTTTCCTTCGAGCATGTTGACATAGACGCGCTCGGCGCGCGCGGGACCGCCTCCCTGCATGCGCTGCGCGAGCGCTTCGGCGCCCTGGCGCGTGAGGCAGGCGAGTGTGTGCTGCGTAAGATAGCGTGGCATCGCAACTCCTGAATGAATTCGCAACTCCTGAATTCGAATGATCTCCAAGTATTTCACACTCAGCGAGTTGCGCGCACGCCGGAGGAAAAATTGCGGTCTGGTCTCAGCGCTCAATTTCCGTTGCCTTTTTTTTTGAGGATTATTTGGGAGCGGAATGAAACGGGTCGGGCTCGGGAGATTGCGGCGAATCTTCGGGACTGGGAATATCCAGATTGACGACGATAGGTTCCTGCCCGCTTCGGACGATGACGGCTTCGACGGGTTCGTCGGTGCGGGCGTTGAGTTCCTGGTGGGGAACGTACGGAGGAACGTAGACGAAATCGCCTGGGCCGGCTTCGTCCACGAATTCGAGGTGATTTCCCCAGCGGAAGCGGGCGCGGCCGCGAACGACATAAATTACGGTTTCGAGTTCGCCATGGTGGTGCGGACCGGTCTTGGCGTTGGGATGGACGACGACGGTGCCGGCCCAAAGTTTTTGCGCGCCGACTTTGGCGTGGGAGATGGCTTCGGCGCGGGTCATTCCGGGAGTTTGCGGGGTGTTCGAATCGAGCTGGCCGCAGCGGATGATGCGGAGACCGTGCGTTTTCCAGTCGGGCGTTTCGGGAGAGGCAGTGTCGCTCATGATTTTCGTTTCCTGAATCGTGCGAAAACATCTTCGCATGGGCGGAATGGATTTATCCACTGCTGTCGTGACGCGCCGGGCGAAATCTCCTGTACGGGCAGGCAGGTTTCGGCTTGGACACAAAGGGCTTGCGTCAGGCTGGAGGGCGAGGGTTCAAGGCTAGACTGAGAGGCGAAAAGAAGCGTCCGCTTGGCGAGGACGCCCCGGCAGAAAGAAGTGAGCGATGAAGCGCAGATTCATTTATGCAATCATGGTTTTTGTGGCGCTGATGGCGGCGCACACGGCCTCGGCGCAAACGGGAGCAGGCAATCTAAGCGGCGTGGTGCTCGGCCCGGACGACAAGCCAGTGGCCAACGCATCGATCACCTATCAATCCGGGGGCGGCAGGGCGCCGCACATTATTCACACGGACAGCCAGGGCCACTTCACGATCACAAAACTGAAAATGGATAATTACGATTTGCGCGCGTCATCGAAAGGAATTTTTTCGGAGTGGGAGAAAAACGTGATGGTGCGTTCTGGAAAAACGAAGTTCATCACGCTGCGGCTGATTTACGCCAGAGAGATGCCTAAGACCGACACGGCAGCGAACGATCCACGGCCGTAACTTGCTCCTCGCTAGCGGATCCGTTTCCGGTTAGCCCGTCATCCGCCCACAATCTCACAACTTCCCAGAATTGGATTTCTGCCCCCGAATACCTTTGGGTTAGCTCGTCATCGATCCCGAATCTGACTTGCGCCAAAACCAGTGAAGTACAATTGACCTCGTGCCTCAAAAGTCCGGCCACGACGGGGCGGTTTCCAACGCGGTAACGACAGCGTAGAATTTGTGCCAATTGCACGGAGGGCGAAAAACAATGCGCCGCTACCATCACATCGGAATTCCCACTACCGAAGCGAAGCCCGGGGAGACCCACTTGAAACACCTGAAAGTCTTTGTCGTCAGCCACGAGAAAAGCGAATTCGGCGTGGAGTGGATGCGTTTCGAAGCGGACGCAGCGGTCCCTGATCTCGTCCGGCGCGTTCCGCACGTCGCGTTTGAAGTGGGGGATCTCGCCTCCGAGCTTGCTGGCCGCGAAATCCTGATTCCTCCCAACAGCCCATCCGACGGCGTCCGCGTCGCGTTCATAGTCGAAAACGGCGCGCCCATCGAACTGCTCGAATTCACCGACTCCAACCACCCTGCCCGCCGCCAGCAGAGCAAGATGCGGATACAAACGCCCTCCATCCAAAGCGCCTCTTAGAACGAAGGCGAGCACTCGTGACACTTTCAAAAATAGCCCGCTAACGAGCTGAGTTCCATCAACGCCTTTTCCAATCCCGACCTCCAAGCCCACCTGACTCCCCGTTTGTTGGCCAACGGGAAGTTGGCCAGGAACGGGATTGCGGGAAGTGAAAGACGTGGTTCTGAGCGGATTGCCGGCTAGCCGGAAACTGCTCGACTACCTGCTCCTCAATGGACATGGCTTTTTAGAGCGGCGGGACTGTCCTGGCGCTGCCGCGGCAGTCTTGCATTATTCGCTGATCAAGTGCTGGAGCGCGTCGAGATCGGCGGGGGAGACGTCGGAGACGGCGCAGAGTTCCATGCCGCCTCTGCGCCAGTCGATCCAGTGATAACCGAGCTGCGTGCCGGCGAGCGGAGCGTTGTCCGCCTCCTTGGTGGGCCAGATGAAAACATTGATGATGTGTTTGCGGCGGCCATAGACGAGAGCGGCGACGGTGCGGCCACGAAAAGCGTCGATGCGTCCGCCGATGAGCGGAAAACCGGAATCGGCAAAATCGCGGACGGGAGGAGCGAAATCGAGCTTGCCGTCGAACCAGGGCTTGACGGTGTGCTGATCGGTGGAGGCGACATCGGTCAAGTGTCCGGGCTGGAGGGAGCGCAAATGCGCATCGACGATTTCCGAAGCCATGGCGGTTTCGTAGGTGCCGCGGTCCAGCCCGGGAATCAGCTTCCATCCGGCAAGGACGACAAGAAGAATTGCGGCGGCGAGCGCCAGCCAGGGCAGAGGCGAACGGCGCTGCGGAATGACGGCGACCGTGGCGGCGCTGAGATCGCGGCGGACCTTGTCGCGGAGCGACGCCGGAGCACGCTCGTAGAGACCGATGCGCTGGAGAGAAGCGCGGAGGGCTTCCTGCGATTCGAGGGCGGCGATGCATTCGCGGCAAGTCTCGAGGTGGCGTTCGAATTCGGCGGCGCGTGCGGCGTCGAGCTCGCCGTCGAGGTAGCCATGAAGCACGGAATGCGTTAGCTCACAGCTCATAGCCGGCTCCTTGCGAGACGGGATTTGTGAGCGCGCGGTGCAAGCGTTGCCGGGCGCGGGCCAGAGCGGACATGACCGTGCCGATGGGGACGGAAGTAATGGCGGCAATCTCTTTGTAGGAGCAGCCTTCGAATTCGCGCAGGACCAGGACCTCGCGGAAACGCGGTGGCAGAGATTCGAGAGCCCGCGTTAGGCGCTCGCGATTGTCGCCGGCAATGGCGAGCGCTTCGGGATTGGCGCTGGGCTGCAAGTGCAGTTCTTCGTCGAATTCGGTCATCATTTCCACGGGGCGGTTTTTCTCCAGCCAGGTGTAGCAAGTATTGCGGACAATTTGCAGAAGCCAGGCGCGCGCATCGCCGCCGTGAAAGCCGCGGAAAAAGCGGTAGGCGCGGAGCATGGCTTCCTGGGCGACATCTTCCGAATCGGCGCGGCTGCGCAAGAGCCAGCGCGCGAGATTAAAAGCGGCGTCCAGGTGCGGGAGCACGAGCTGCTCGAAGCGCAGCCGGTCCAGCTCGTCTAACACTTCTGTAGCCTTCCCCTGGCCGGAAACACTCATGGGCATAGACTGCCTCGCCAGCCATTTTATTCCCGTAAACGCCCCAGGAGTGACGAAAAAAAGAACGCGGGGCGGGCCCAAAAAAAGGGAATAACGCGCCGGGAAGGGCAGTCTGCACACACGAAGCACGTCCCATGGCGGCGCGGGCTCCCTGGACTCTCTCACCCGCGCCGCACCTTCCGCAAGGGTGCGGGCGGCGAATGAGTATGAGAGAGGAACCGATAACCAGAGAGCGACAGAGGAGAAGACGATGTCGAAGAAAAACGTTACGGACGAAATTTTACACGATCACAACCACGATGGAATCGACCGGCGGGGATTTTTGAAATGCATGGCGTGGGCGGGAA
>Ga0209447_10000196_pt1 | contig 15920 bp, 9 predicted proteins | sample BogFormECP04_OM3_FD_188243 | JGI IMG/M metagenome (GOLD analysis project Ga0209447, IMG submission 188243) | Bog forest soil microbial communities from Calvert Island, British Columbia, Canada - ECP04_OM3 (SPAdes) (version 2) | ecosystem: Environmental > Aquatic > Freshwater > Wetlands > Bog ... | reverse complement strand
CTCGGTGGTACGGATACTGTGACTTGGTCAATGCGTCTTAAGACTGCGGCGCTGGCTGAACGGAAAGCAGATTGATCGCGAAACAAGCGCGAACTCCAATTGCCGCCCATGGCGAGAGCCTGAATTTCGAAGGCCAGCTGGCGGACGTCAACATCCTTGCGGATTTCAGCGGCGGATTGCGCGTCGCGCGCGGCGCGTTCCAGATTTCCCAGCCATTTCTTCATCAGGCCGACGATGCGGTCGCGAACGGGGCCGGGACGATCGTCGAATTCGAGGGAGGCGGCGGCAAAAAAGCAGCCGCCGGGGAAAACTTTCTGCTCGCCATAGGAGAGCCAATTTCTGCAGAGGGCGCGGAGGAGGCGGAGGCCGCGGAGTTGCGCGGCGGGGCGGACGACTTTTGCGACGAAGATGTCGCGCGCTTCGTCCACGACGGCGCATTGCAAATCTTCTTTGGAGCCGAAGTGAGCGAAGAGGCCGCTCTTGCTGATGCGCAGGGTAGCGGCGAGCTTGCCGATGGTGAGGCCTTCGAGGCCTTCGAGGGAAGCGATGTTGACGGCTTTGCGGAGGATGGCGCGGCGAGTTTTGAGGCCACGGGGGCGGCGCGACGGATGTTTTGTCGCGGCGGCGGCGAGGGTTCGTGGACGTGTGGAACGCTGTAGGCGTGTGTTCATTTCGATGCGCGGATGATAGCACGACCGTTCGTTCTATTACAAGTGGTTTCTCGCGTGCAGAGCGGCGCGCTGCGAGGTGTGGAGTGCAAGCGGGGCTGGCGGCTCTGCGCTATGCTGGAATGAGGCGCGCATGGGCGCCGGTGGCGGCCTGCGATGAGTGCGAGGGGCGGCATACGCGTGCGGGAAACTGCGATTCCAGTTCTACCTTGCCGGATAAATTACGTTCTAGTAAGCTGCCCGCGCTTGAATTCACAAGACGGAGAATAGATGAAGTTCCTACTGCAGCTGGCAGTTTTGGCGGCTCTGGTTCCCGCAACGTTGGTGCCCGCAGCGGTGGCACAAAATCAGGCGCCGGCGACAAATTCTCCAGCGACTGGGCCAGCGGCCGCAGCGGTAACATCCGGCGGCGGGGTGGCGGCGGGGAAGTCGAGGTTTCGCGTGGTGCGTTCGATCTCTGGATCCGCAGGGGCGCAGGAAAACGGCAGCTACATCATTCGCGATCCGCGAACTATTTTCCACATACCGCAGGATCATCGCGTCATCGTTTATTTCGAGTGGGAAGGTCCGCTGGGGCCGCACCGCTTCGAAGGAGTGTGGAAAAGCCCGGACGGAAAGATCACGTCGGTATCTGATTTTGATTATGAGGCGAAGCAGGCGCGTTACGGCGGTTACTGGGACATGCTGATTGCGGAGAATACCCCGACGGGACTGTGGACGGTGCAAGCGCTGGTGGATGGTGAGCTGACTGGAACGCACACGTTTCAGGTGGTTTCAGGCACGAGCGCTGGCGGCGGTGCGGACGCGGCGGCTGCATCGGCGGCGCCGATGCGCAGCCCGCTGGCACCGGCGGCGTTGTACGGCAAGGCGAACGCGAGCACGGTTGCGATCGAGAACCGGAACGAGCAAGGGCAGCTGCTGAATACGGGAGAGGGATTTTTCATCGGGCCGGGGCTGGTGCTGACTGCTTTTCAGGTGATTGACGGCGCTTCGTCGCTGCGTATCGCTGCAGCGAGCGGGCAGGCGATTGATACGAAGACGGTGGCGGCGTGGAACCGGCGGCAGGACTGGGCGATTCTGCAGGTTGCGGGAATCGAAGAGCCGGCGTTTGCGATTGCGAAAGCGGATTCCTGGGGCGTGGGAGATCGCTGCTTTTATTTGGACGCGGCGGGGCCGGGCAATCGGGTAATTGTGGCCACATCTATCGTGGGGAAAAACACTTTTCCACGTTCCGGAGACAGGATCAGCCTGGGGACTTCACCTGCGAACACGGGAATCGGGACGGCGCTGCTGGATGAGTACGGCGAGGTGATCGGAGTGACCGGAGGCGGGCTGGTGCCAGGAGTTTCGACTTTGGAAAGCGTGCGATCGGGCGTTCCCGCAAGTCTGTTGCTCGCGGGAGGACTGGCGGTACCGGCGATGGCGACGCCGATGAGCCAGATTTCGGTGCCGGCGCCCGGCGCGAAGACTGCGACGTTAGCGGAATTGATCCAGACGGGCCAATTCGTGACGCCGATCGTGCATCGCGAAGATATTTTGTTTGGCACGATGGCGCGAGAAGTGCGGCGCGGAAAAGATGGCTTAGTGGATGCATTACAGGAAAAATACGAATTTTCGCGCCGCGACGGACATGCGGCGGTGTTGCTTAGTCTGGAGCCGACGCGGAAGCAAAAAGTGGCGACGACGATTTCGATCTACGATTTGGATAATAAGGCCGTGAGCCAGGCTGCTCCAGACGTTTCCGCAACACCCGGTGGAAAGCTTGTTTTCCTGAGTAAGGCGTTGGACATCGGAAAGATGGAGACGGGAGTATATCGGTTGGACGTGGTGATGGATGGAAGTCCGGTGTGGCGGACTTTTTTTCGGATCACGGATTAGTTTGCGGCGACCGCAGCTACAGCTTGTGTCGCACCTCTCGTTCGACCCTGCCACAGGCAGGGTCTCAGGGTAAAACGGCGCTGGTGCGGCGGAGTGGGAAAAACGCGCGGCGACGACGCGAAAAATGCGGTTTGAAGCTGAGGCGTGGGTAGGCAGCGGCGCACGCGAAATCGGCAGAGTGGGCGCGACGGCTCGTTGTGCACGTCGTATAATGCGGCGATGATTGGGCGGGCGGTCTCGCACTATCGCATCCTGGAGCAGCTGGGCAGCGGCGGGATGGGCGTCGTTTACAAGGCTGAAGATTTGCAGTTGCAGCGATTTGTGGCGTTGAAGTTTCTCTCCGCGGATTCCGCCAGTGATTCTCAATCGATTGAGCGATTGCGGCGCGAAGCGCGGGCGGCTTCGGCGCTGAATCATCCGAACATTTGCACGATTTACGAGATCGGGGAGGACGATGGCCGTCCGTTTATGGCCATGGAGTTTCTGGAGGGACAGACGCTGAAGGAACGCATCGCGCGCGGCGGTTTTTCGTCCGGCGAGCTGCTGGATTTTGCGATTCAGGTGGCGGGCGCGCTAGACGCAGCGCACGGTAAGGGAATCATTCACCGCGACATCAAGCCGGCGAATATTTTTGTGACGAGCGCGGGACAGGCGAAGGTGCTGGATTTTGGCCTGGCGAAGGTGGCGGCTGGGGAAGGAGTGGAGCACACGCAGAGCCTGCCGACGCGGAGCGTAGAACCGATGCAGAGCGCGGCGGGTTCCGTGGCCGGGACGGTGACGTATATGTCGCCGGAACAGGTGCGCGGGGAGCAGCTGGATGCGCGCAGCGATTTATTTTCATTCGGCGCGGTGCTGTACGAGGTGGCTACGGGAAAAGCGCCGTTCCCGGGCGACACCACGGGCGTGATTTTCGACGCGATTTTGAATCGCGCGCCGGTGACGCCGAGCCGGCTGAATCCGCAGGTGCCGCCGAAATTCGAAGAGATCATTCACAAGGCGCTGGAGAAGGATCGCGAGCTGCGGTACCAGTCGGCGGGGGAGATGCGGGCTGATCTGCGGCGGCTCAAGCGGGATTCGGAATCGGGGAACACGGCGCCGATGATGGGAGCAGCGTCAGCGAAACCGCGCGATGGAAGAATGCTGATTTATTCGCTGGCGGTGATCGCAGTTCTGGTGACGGTGGTGGGCGCAGGAATCTGGTGGTATCGCACGGCGCGGCCTGCGACGCGAGCCAGCACGAGCTGGCAGCAAATTACGTTTTTCACGGACTCGGCGGTGTATCCGGCGCTGTCGCCCGACGGACGGATGCTCGCATTCATTCGCGGAGCCGATACGTTTTTCGGGCCGGGGCAGATTTACGTGAAGCTGCTGCCGGACGGCGCGCCGGTGGCGTTGACGCACGATGCGACGACGAAGATGACCCCGGCATTTTCGCCGGACGGATCGGTGATTGCGTATGGGACTTCGATTCCGTTCGACACGTGGGAAGTTCCGGTGCTGGGGGGCGAAGCGCATTTAATGCTGCCGAATGCTTCGTCGTTGACATGGATTGATGGCGGGAAGCGGCTGCTGTTCTCGGAGATCAAAGAAGGAATTCATATGATTGTGGTGAGCACGGACCTGGCGCGCGGGCAGAGCCGCGAAGTTTACGTTCCGTCCGGGGAGCGGAGCATGGCGCACCACGCATATCTTTCGCCCGACGGGAAATCGATGCTGGTGGTGGAAATGGATAGCCAGGCGAATTTCACGCCGTGCCACGTGGTGCCGTATGAGGGAGGCGGCCCGTCGCAAGAGGTGGGGCCGCCGAAGAGTGTCTGTACTTCGGGGGCGTGGTCGCCGGATGGGAAGTGGGTGTATCTGACACTCTACGTTGACGGCAAATTTCATATTTGGCGGCAACGATTTCCCGGCGGGCAGCCGGAGCAGGTGACGTCTGGGCCGACCGAGCAAGAAGGGATTGCGATGGCGGCCGACGGCGAGTCGCTGATTACTTCGGTGGGAACGCAGACGGGGACGGTGTGGATTCACGATGCGAACGGCGAGCAACAAATTTCGTCGGAGGGAGATGCGAACGGGGTTCTCTTCTCGGCGGATGGAAAAAAATTGTATTACATGATGGATAACGGCCAAACACGGGGGTACGAATTGTGGGAGCGGGATCTTGCAAGCGGCGCGACCGAGCGGGTGCTACCCGGTTATGCCATGCACGACTACTCTGTTTCCGCGGACGGAAAGAATTTGGCATTTTCCCAGCGGGATGAGAACGGCCACTCGAGAATTTGGGTGGCGCCGATGAACCGGCGCTTGTCACCGCAGCGGATCTCGACAACGACGATTGACGATTCCGTGGCATTTCTGCCAGACGGAGATTTGGTGTTTCGCATGATCGAGGGAGAAAACAATTTTTTGGGGCGCATGCACGCGGACGGAACGGGCCGGCGGAAAGTGAGCTCGTTGCATATTTTTGATCTGATCAATGAGTCGCCGGACGGGAAATGGGCCTTGGTGCAGGCGCGCGGCGCGGGCGATGAGAATCCCGCGTCCATTATTGCCGTGCCGATCGAGGGTGGAGAGCCGGTGCAGGTTTGCCTGAGCTTCTGCATACCAGACTGGAGTGTGCGGGGCGACATCATGCTGATGCAGTTTTTCGTTTCGACGGATCAGAACACTTATGTGCTGCGGCTGCGGCAGCCGAGCGCGCTGGCGGACTTGCCTACGAATGGGGAGCTGAACGGAGAGATATTGAAGAGGGCCAAGCCGTTGCTGGTGATTCCGCATACTGTGGATTCGGCGGTGAGCACTTCGTTGTACGCGTATACGGTGAGGAGCACGCGACGAAACCTTTATCGGATTCCGCTGGAGTGACAGAGTGGCGCGATGCGCAGCGACCGTAGTACCGGCTGTGTCGCACCTCCCGTTCGACCCTGCCACAGGCAGGCTCTCAGGGTAAAACGGCGCTCCGGATTCTTTTTGCGAACTTTCCCAGGCCTTCCGGCCTGGGCTAACTTGTGTCGCGCCTACGGCGCTGGTGCGGCGGAGTGGGAAAAAGCGCGGCGACGGAGCGACAATGCCGATTCCTGCCTGCGGCAGGCAGGCCTCTGTGCTTCCCGCGCCCGTCCCGCGGCCGCGGGACGGGGCCAGCTTTAGGCAAAGGCGCCGGCCTCCCTTCGCAAAATCACTCAGGGCAGGCAGGATGACGATGCTCGTCGCATCGTCATAAAAAGCGCGGGACTCCGTTCGGGATGACACCCAGATCTGGCGAGCCACAGCAATTTTAAGTGTGGCCGAAGAGCAGGGGGGCGCCTAGTTTGGCTGTGTAGTTGGGGCGATAGCGCTCGGTGCTGTAGAGGGCGGCTACGTCCACTCTGCGGGCGCCGGCTGAGGACGCGGGAAGCGGGGCGGAGGCGTAGCAACCGTTCTGCACGCCGACCATTTGACCGGTGACGCCGTCGCGGATCAGGTCGAGCGCGATATTTGCGTAGGTGATGGCGACGATTTGATCGATGGCGTCGGGTTCGCCGCTGCGCAAATCGTAGGTGAGGTCGCTCTCGATGGTTTCTTCGCCGGTGCGGCGATGGAGATCGTCGGCGAGGGCGTGGCCGATGTCCACTTTTTTTCTGTGGCCGTAGGCGTCGGCTTCGCCGTACTCGTCCACGACGCGATTGGTCCAGGTAGCGCCTTCGGAGACGATGACGAGGGAATAATTGCTGGAATTATTGTGCTTATCTTCCATCAGGATTTTAGAAATGCGGTCCAGATCGAAGGGAACTTCGGGAATGAGGCAGCGCGCGGAAGTAATGTAAGCGGTGTAAAGCGCGGTGAAACCGGCATCGCGTCCGAAAATGCGGAATACGCCGATGCGTTCGTGAGAGCCGAGAGTGGTGCGCTGGCGGTTGATGGCATCTTTGGCGCGGGTGATCGCGGTGGAGAAGCCGATGCAGTATTCGGTGCCGTGGACGTCGTTGTCCATGGTCTTGGGAATGCCGATGACGGGAAAGCCGTGGCTGGAGAGGACGGAGGCGAAGCTGAGAGTGTCGTCGCCGCCGATGGCGATGAGGCAATCGATGCCGAGGCGCTGAAGATTTTCGATGACGATGGGGGTGAAGTCGTAGAACTTGCCGTCGAAGGAGAGTTTCTTCAGCTGGTCGGGGGAGATGTGCGCGGGGACTTTGCCGGCGGCGACTTTGCGGGGATTGGTGCGGGAAGTGTGCAGCCAGGTGCCGCCGCTGCGGTCAATGGTGCGGGTATTTTCGCGGGTGAGTTGAAGATGGAGCTGCGCTTCGCCGATGTCGGCGGGATTCATGTTGGTGAGGCCTTTCCAGCCTTTGCGAATGCCGGTGACGGTGCGACCCATTTCTGTGGCACGGTAGACTACGGACTTGATTACGGAATTGAGGCCGGGGACGTCGCCGCCGCCGGTGAGGATGCCGATATTGTTGCCTTTCGCCATCGAATTGTTGCTCCTTGGGATGCCGGCGGTGCCGATGCTGATTAGCGCCTGGATCCGCGTGGCCACGCTGCGTTGCGTTTGCGGATACAGGGACCGGGCGCCGGATGATGTCGTAGTGCCACGACTACGATTTAAATTATGCGTGCAGCTCTACTAGTACACTAAAATCGCAAAAAGATGAATGGGGAAGGGAAGGAAATTGTGCGGAGGCGACACGATGAGCCAAGCACAGTATCGAATAGCAGGAAGGGTGATTCGCTGGGTGGTGATTGTGGGCGTCGCGATCGTTATTGGCGGCGTGGTGGTGGACACCTTCCGGTTGCATTTATATTCGGCGCGCTTCGCCGGCGGCAAGCAGGTCTCGCGCGAAAAAGTTCCCGCGGTTCCGGAAAAATGGCAATTCACAGGGTCAGGGCCCATCGGCGCGGCGCTGGCGCTGGGTGACGACGGCACGGTATACGCTGCGAGCGAAGACGGGTTTCTGTATGCAATAGACGCGTCGGGCAACTTGCAATGGAAATTCAACGCGGGGCCGATGCAGGTAGCGCCGGTGCTAGGCGGCGACGACACGATATACGTGAGCAACGAAGAGCAATATATTTTCGCAATTAATCACAGCGGGACGCAGCAATGGGTAGCGGGAGGCGGACCGTACGCGGATAAGCAGATGGGCTCGTTTGCCGCGGCGATTGACGGGACCTATTTATACACTCCCTGGCGCGGCCTGCTGCGCGCAGTGAGGTTGACGTACGGAACTTTCGGCTGGCCGGCGGGTTACGGATTTCAGCGCGGGGGTGCGGCGGCGAGGCTTGCGAACGGACTGATCGTTTATACCGGGGCTGGAAGACTGGATGCGGTGGATGCGACGGGGAGAATACAATGGCAATTTCCGGTGATGAATCCGCCGTTGACCGTGGACACGCTGACGAAAAACGGCGGACATATACCGATCGGGAATTTCTGGCTGGACTCGGCGATGGCGGTGGGAGACGACGGAACGCTTTATTTCTGCGCGGTGGATTCACGCTTGATTGCGCTGACGCCGGATGGACGACTGAAGTGGGAATTCAAGACCAACACACATTCGGTGAATCACGCTTCTCCGGTGATTGCCGCGGACGGCACGATTTATTTTGCGAGCGGTGACGGCAAGCTGTACGCGGTACGGCCCGATGGTACGCAGAAATGGGCGTTCGATGCGGAGAGCGGGGCTTTTTCGGCGACGCCGGTGCTTGCGGAAGATGAAACGATCTACGCCGTGAACGACGCTGGACTGTTTGCGGTATCGGCCGAAGGCAAATTGTTGGCGCACGCGATCATTGGCGGGAGCGTCTTGTCGTCGCCAACCCTCGCGCCTGACGGGACAATATATGTTGCGGGCCGGGCCGGCAAGATCACGGCGTTTTCCGGAACGCACGGCGGATTGCTGAACAGCGCGTGGCCGAAATTTCAGGCCGGTCCGGCGAACAGTGGACGCGCACGCGGGTTCTGAAGGGGAGAGGGCCCTTCAGAGCGTGTGTGGTAACCCCCAAAATAGTACTTCAGCGGCTGAAGCCGCACTGACTGTGTAGCGTTTATGTCGTGGCTGAAGCCACGACCTACAAAAATTCTCGAGTTGCCACACAGACTCTTCAGGCGGCGCGGTTAGAACCTGACGACGATGCCGGCCTGAGCGCGGAGATTGTCCTGAGTGCTTTTGCCGATGACCGTGCTATTGCCGAAGCTGGTGCGAACGTAATCAATCTGGGCGAGGCGGAAGGAGACGTGTTCGCGGAAGGGGAGGTCGAGGCCGCCGCCGATGACGAAGTCGAGGGCGGTGTTGTTGGGCAGCTTGCTCAGGTTGATGCATTCGCCCTGGGCGGTGCAGGCGTTGTAGATGTTGCGGTAGATATTGTTGTGGGCTCCGCCGATCATAATTTCCGCGAAGGGCCGGAAGCGCTTCACACGAAAGCGCATGACTGGTCCAGCCGTGTAGGTGAAGACGCTGCCGCTGACGGATAGCTGGCAATCGGAGAGGCTATTGCAGCCCTGGGTGCTGGCGGGCACGGTAATGTTCTGCGCGTAGCTGCCGTAATCCTGAAACTCGGCTTTGAGGCCGAGGTGTTTGAAGAAGAAATAGGCGACGGACGCGCCGCCGCCGTTCAGAGAGGTGTCCGGGGCGAAGCCGCCTTGCGGGGAGCGGAAGTAGGAATAGTCCGCGGCGATTTCCACTTTTTTTGGCGCGTCCTGCGCGAAAGCCGCGGTGGCGAACGATGTGGCCAGCGCGAGCAAAAGCAATTTCCTCATTTCGAAGGCTCCCGGAAATCCAGTGAAGGGACGGCTGCGGCGCCTGGGCGGTTACAGGGTGCAAAGGATTGCGGATGCCGCCGCGGCGCGCGCTGCTATTTTAGCTGTAATTCGGATGGTAAGAAGTGAATATCGAGCGAAAGGTTGGATTGGGGGGTTTGGAGTGGGGAGCCGGCGGAAGTTCAAAGGCACCACAGATGAACGCCGATAAAATCAAAAGCGAAAATGGAAAAGAGAAAAGGGAAAATGGGCAAGAAACGGCTGTAGGTTGCAAACTTTGAGTTTTCAGGCCGAGGCGGGGGTGCGCACTGGCTTGGTTCGTTCGAACAGCAGCGCTAGCCTTTGTTGGTGATCCATGGGCTGCCAGGGGACTAGCTTATCGGCTAGGACGTCCATTCTGCGGAGGAGGGTCAGTTCGACGAAAAGATCCATAAAGTCCATATCGCGGAAGACGAGGGAGCCGGACTCGCGCATTTTGTCGCTGATGCGCTCGAGATGGGCGGGCATTTCGGTCCAGTGCAGGCCGCTGCGGTGGTGATGGCAGAGGTGGTAACCCTCGTTCATGAAATTCACTTCGTCATAGACGGTGACGGTGTTGGCGAAGTAATCCTCGGGGCGTTGCGCGTCGTAAAAAGCGTGCTGGACCCAGGCGGTCATGGCCATGATGAAATTCATGACGAGAAGGGGAACCAGGACGTAGGCAATGCCGATTCTCCAGTCGTAAATAAAAACCGCCGCTAAATAAATTGCGTAGAGGGTGATTCCCCATAACATGCGGCGGCGGTTCTCGTCCTCGCCTCTGGTCTTGAAGTACACATAGGGGATCAGGCCGACGACTGTCCAAATGTTGCGCGAGAGATACCAAAAGAAATCCATTTTGCTGGTGCGATCGTAGCCGATGGTGGAGGTGGTGTCGTCGGGTCCGCTATTTTCTTTATGGTGGAGGCGGACGTGCACGGTGCGATCGAGTTCAGGAACGTTGCCATAAAGGAAGCCGAGGAAGAATTCGACGTAGCGGCCGAAGACCTTGTGGTATTTGTCCGAGAAGTAACCTTGGCGGCGGTGCGCTTCCAGGTGTTTGGCGCTGAACATTCTGACGAAGCGCTGAAACTTGAGGCCGTAAAGAGAAAGATAGAAGGCCAACGCGAGCCAGAGCAGAGGTTTCTTTATGACGAGTTGCGCTACGAAAATTGGCACGGCGGTAAGGGTGACGGAGACCATGAGGCGCAGCGCGGGAATGTCTCGCGAGTCGCGCAGAATCATTTGGCCGAGGCGATCGAGGAGGCGGTCGTAAGCGGCGGAGAGAAATTGATATGCGTCGCGCAGGGGGCGGATTTTTCCGAGCAGCGTGGCTGCGCCGTAGAAGCCAAGGGACGGCAGGGCGACGAGCGTCAGAGCGGCAATGCTGGCCAGAGCGACGGGAACCGAGAACAGGCGAAACGCGATTCGGGAATCCAGGCTCTGCGCAGGGTTACGCGCAGTTGCGCGAGAGACTTGCGGCGCTTCGTTCAGGTCTGCTTCGGATAATTTGCCTGCTAGATGCATGGTTGTTGTTATGCCAGTTGACGGGCCTCGTCGGGATTGCTGCGCAAAAGAAATCTACACCGAAGGGAGGCAAAGTTCCAGCGGGGAACGACTGCGATTGATATGGCGCGTGTCATGCTGTCTTTTGCTTTCCTGCAGGCGAATCCAGGTTATGGTCTAGCAGCATGCTCTAAAGTTGCTGTCACGGGGTAACTCCAAACGGCCGCAATGTGCAACGGGCGATGCTCAGCCTAGCGGCAATCCGCGCTTGCGTATTGTTGCCGGAGTCGCGCGTAAGCGATTGTCAATCGATGAACCGAAACATGCCGAGAAGGGCCCTGCCATTAGGGCTACCCCATCCCGTGCATGCATCCCACCCTACTCTCGCCGAGTAACCCTTCACTCCGTTCCAGCCGTTGCTCGTAGGACAATCGGCGAGATTCGGATTTCCCGGTTTGGGCCACAGCTCATTCAGGACGTTAAACAGCTTAAAGCTTACGGCAAACTGGTAGAGTTGCCAGTTCACGAACCCGATGTTGCCCCAGGGGTTGGGTTTGTAGGAGTTGATAAGCGCGATAAGACCGGCCCAAAGCGGCGTCGCAGCACTGGTGCCCGCAGCGGTGTAGGGTCCGCCGCAAAAAAACATGGGATATCCGCTGTACAAACTTGCATTCGCGGCGACATCGGGGACACCGCGACCCTTGGCCATGAAGGGCGGGCTCGGGTTTACGGTATGAGGCACTCCGGTTCCCGGGAAGCTCTGATACTCCGGCACCTCGAAAAGGTCGCTCACGCCGCCTCCCGTGGCGCCGCTGGCATCGTTCCACACGTACTCGACCCATTCACCCGAGCGTGTCTTCCCGAGGGTGGTTCCTCCGACACCGAGCACGTACGGATCGCTTGCGGGATACCAGACATGGGCATGGCCGTCCCCCGGGTTGACGAGGCCCTGGGATCCGTTGTCTCCCGTGCACGCACAGATCGTCACCCCCCGAACGAACGCGTCTAATGCAAAGATGGGGAACAACATGAGAACGCCAATTTCGAGGCTAGTGGAATCGTTACTCAGATCGTCGCCGAGGACTAGACCAAAGGAGCACGACAGCACCGAAGGAGGCTTGTCGTTTCGGTCGGGCCAAATTGCGCGGAGAAATACCTCAAGCCATCCTTGCGCGGTGTCCGGCGCAAAGTAGACGACGATATTCGCCCCCGGCGCCGCAGAGGCGGCAACGCAGACGTCTTGCGTCGTCTCATTGCCAACGTTGAAATAGATGGTCGTGCCGTTAGGAACGGCGAACGAAAGCGGAGATGTCAGTGTGACGACTGTCGAAGCATGTGACCGAGTGACACTTTTAACCTTCGTCCAGTCGTTCACCACATCGAACTGTGGAGCGGCATACGATTGTGCGGGGAATCCGGCAGGAATCGCGTGCGGCCCAAATGTGAGCGTAGATTGCCCAGCCACGGAGCTGGCAGTGGTAACGGCCTGATGTGCGCCGTTGACCGCACCAGCGACCGAGATCGCAACCGGCGTCACTTTTCTCTCACCAACACTATCGAAATAACTGTCGAGATCGCTCTGCAGGTATCCCCAGTTGCCGCCCGGTGAGATGATCCCGATGGTCTGATCCGCCATGGCCTGACCGGGATCGGGGAAGTTGTAAAGCTCGGTCGCCTTCTTGACGGCCAAGGTGTTCGTGGAATGCGGATCTCCGGTTCTGGCGCTGTGACCGACCTTGCGGTTGTCCAAGCCGAAGACGCCGAGGATGATCTGCGCGAGTTCTTTTGGAACGGCGATCACGCCGTTCCTTCCCCGGTAGGTTGCGTCCCCGCGCGCCGGCGGGATCGGGTATTCGTATGTGCCGAGCTGCACGAGAAACGCGCTGCTCATCTGGGCCACGGTTCCAGAAGCGACGACTGTCCGCCGAGCAAGGTGCGATTGCAGGATGGTGAGACCGTGCGCTTTGACGAACTGCGTAACCTTCTCAACGTCTTCCGGCGCCGCGCCGTACTTTGCGGCAAACTCATCCTCGCTCATGCTCGGCTGTCGCTTTCGCGAAGCAAGGAGCTCTTTGGCCCCGGGAACGGGCGGCCCGTCGGGCCGGCGACGTAAGAGGATTGTCGCGGAGAACGACTCGGTGGGATCGGCGGGGCCGATGAGTTTCGCCCCGGGCGCGGGGCGCTGCTCGCTACGGTCTAGAGCATGGTAGCCGTCCGGGATTTTCCAGTCGTGTTCATTGGTGCTATTTGGCATAAATGCTCTCCCGGTGGGTTTTTGTTGATGTTGAAATCAAACTGCAACAGGCCGAAAAAAAGCCAATAAAGGATGGCGCGCCCGGGCGGATTCGAACCGTCGACCTTGTGCTTCGGAGGCACACGCTCTATCCATCTGAGCTACGGGCGCAATCGGAGATTCATTCGTCGTCGGGTGATTGTATTACGTTCGGTTGGTGGGTCGCAATGAATTGGAGGTGGGGATTGGTGGAAGTTCAAAGGCACCACAGATGAACGCAGATGAACACAGATAAGGTCAAAGGCGAAAATGGAAAAAGGAAAATGGAAAATTAAAACTGGTGCGTGAATTGGAGGGTTGAAAGGCACCGACCGATGCACGCAGATGCATTTAGATGGGAATGGGAGTGAAACCGAAGGCGGACGGCGGCGGAACGGTCTGACGTCGACGGCCGAACGAAAATCGACGGCGTGCCCGGTTCGATGAAGCTGAACCGGCCGCTACAAATTCAACAGCAAAGGCACGTGCGAGGAGCCGGCGGGACGCCGGCGCTACGGACAGCGGGCACGGCATGCCGTGCCCCTACGTTTTACGAGAGGGCGAGGCGCGACGGGACCTTGCGCTAGTTGTGGCCGCCGGCTAGTTCGCGGACTATGGCGCCTACGAAGGATTTGGCGTCGCCGAAGAGCATTAGGGTTTTGTCTAGGTAATAGAGGGGGTTATCTATTCCGGCGAAGCCTGGGCTCATGCCGCGTTTGATGACCATAACCGTGCGGGCTTTGTCCACGTCGAGGATGGGCATGCCGTAGATGGGGCTCCCGGCGTCGTTGCGGGCGGCGGGATTGGTTACGTCGTTCGCGCCGATGACCAGGGCTACGTCGGCTTGGGGGAATTCGTCGTTCACTTCTTCCATGTCGAGGAGTTTGTCGTAGGGGATGTCGGCTTCGGCTAACAGGACGTTCATGTGGCCGGGCATGCGTCCGGCGACGGGATGGATGGCGAATTTCACGTCCACGCCGCGTTTGGTGAGGGCGTCGTAAAGTTCGCGGACTTTGTGCTGGGCTTGCGCGACAGCCATGCCGTAGCCGGGAACGATGATTACTTTGTTGGCGGCGGCGAGGATGGCGGCGGCTTCTTCGGCGGTGGCGCTGCGCACGGGGCGAGCTTGTTCGGCTGTGGCGCTCGGGACTTGTTCCTGGCCGAAGGCGCCGAAGAGGACGTTGGTGAAGGAACGATTCATTGCTTTGGACATATTTACGGAGAGGATGAAGCCGGAGGCGCCGTCTAACGCGCCGGCGATGATGAGCAGCTTGCTATCGAGTACGAAACCCATGGCTGCGGCGGAGAGGCCGGCGTAGGAATTGAGCAGCGAGATTACGGTGGGCATATCGGCGCCGCCGATGGGAATGATCATCAGGACGCCGAAGATCAGGGGAATTATCAGCATCAGCGGGAATAGGTGAGTGTGGGCGGGATTGTGGACGAGATAGGCGGCGATGCCGATGGCGACGGCGAGGAACAGGAGATTGACGACGTTCTGACCTTTATAAGTGATGGGGCGCTGCGGGAGGACTTCCTGAAGTTTTCCGGCGGCCATGAGGCTGCCGGTGAAGGTTAGGCCGCCGAGAATTACTTCCATGGAGAGGACGGACATCATGAAGGGCGGCACGTGGGGGGCGCGCAGATAAAATTCGGCGGTGCCGACGAGGGTGACGCAGAAGGCGCCGAAGGCGTGGCTGAGCGCGGTGCGTTGGGGGACGGCGGTCATGTGGACCATGCCGAGGGGCACGCCGATGATGGTGCCGAGGACCAGGGCGATGGCGATCCATTTGTATTCGATGATGTTGTGATTCAGGAGCGTGCCGGCGATGGCGAGGAACATGCCGATTTCACCGGCGCGCACACCGCGGCGGGCGGTGGCGGGGGTGCGCATCCACACCAGAGCGAGGATGAAGAGCGCGGTGGCGATCAGGTAGATGATTTCGATGAAAGTGTCGGTGCCGAGCCAGGGGATCATTATTTTTTGGGGCCGCTGGTTTTGAACATTTTGAGCATGCGATCGGTGATGAGGAAGCCGCCGACGACGTTGCTGGTGGCGGCGACGATGGCGAGGGCGCCGAGGACGGTGGAGAGAGTGCTGCGATGTTCGCCGGTGAGGATGATGGCGCCGACGACGGCGATGGCGTCGAGCGCGTTGGTGAGGGACATGAGCGGGGTGTGCAACAGCGGAGTGATCTGGCGGATGACTTCAAAACCAATGAAAGCGGCGAGCATGAAAACGTAGAGGCTGGTGAGCAGATCCATCTTCATGATTATCTTTTCTCCTCTGACGCGGTGACTAGGGGCGGCAGTTTGTAAAATTCGCGGAGGCGCGGATTGACGATTTCGCCGCCGGTAGTGAGCAGCGTGTCTCTGGTGATTTCGTCGGTGGGATCAAGGCGGAGCTTGCCGTCTTTGACGAGGTGCAGCAGGAAGGCGGAGACGTTGCGCGCGTACATCTGGCTGGCGTGGTAGGGAACGGTGCTGGCGAGATTGTACCAGCCGATGATGGTGACGCCGTGGGCTACGATTTTTTCGCCGGGTTGGGTGAGCTCGCAATTACCGCCGCGTTCGGATGCGAGGTCCACGATTACGGAGCCCGGCGACATGTTTCTGACCATGTCCGCGGTGACGAGGAGGGGCGATTTTGTTCCGGGGACTACGGCGGCGGTGATGACGACGTCGCTTTCGGCGACTACCTTGCCCAGCAGCTCGCGTTGGCGGCCGTAAAATTCTTCGCCCTGGGCGCGGGCGTAGCCGCGGGCGTCTTCTGCGTCTTTGGCTTCGATGGGCAATTCGACGAAGCGGCCGCCGAGACTTTGGACTTGTTCTTTGGCGGCGG
>Ga0209447_10000194_pt1 | contig 15948 bp, 14 predicted proteins | sample BogFormECP04_OM3_FD_188243 | JGI IMG/M metagenome (GOLD analysis project Ga0209447, IMG submission 188243) | Bog forest soil microbial communities from Calvert Island, British Columbia, Canada - ECP04_OM3 (SPAdes) (version 2) | ecosystem: Environmental > Aquatic > Freshwater > Wetlands > Bog ... | reverse complement strand
CCCTTTCCACTCGACAACTTCGGCCGCGGACGTGATCCATGGTCTTGCTTCCTCGTTCCTCGGCCAGAACCTGAAGTCGAACACGCTAGAGCTTGAATACACCTTGAACAGGCACTTTAGCGCGCACATCGGATACCTCTACACGAATCGAACCATCGCGCAGTACAGCGATACGAACGATACAGAGTTGATCTACGATCCGGGTGGTGCCACCACCATTTCTACGGCGGCGAATGATTATCTCGCCGCTCGCGGCAATTGTATTCCGGTTGCTGGCGCCCTGCCGGCGGGATGCACTCTTAACGCGAACGGGTCGGTGACTTACATACCTCCGACCGCGGCCGCTCCAACGCGCGCCCTCACGACCATCAACGAGGATGCCTTGCTGCTGGGCGCCGTGATCCGTCCTACGGATACGCTTCGAATTACGGGTGACCTGGAGTTCGGTTACAACGACGCCGCGTACACACGGGTCGATCCGCGGCAAGTGCAGTCCTACAAAATCCACGCGAGTTACCGGCCGAAGCCGTGGGCGAATCTGGATGGCGGTGTTGAAATTCATGAGAATCGCGACAACGTCTTTCAGGTGAACAACCTGGAGCACGACCGCATGTACAGTTTCGCCACGATTTTGACGGCGAATCCGCGCTTGTCGGTGGATTTCGGATACAACTATTGGGACGTCTACACGCAATCGCTCATCTGCTTTGCGTACTCCCAGACTTCGGCAAACCCGACTGTGACCGTTTCTGCCTTTCCTCCTGGCGTGCCCGAACTGCCGGGGGGAACGGCGTGCCCGATTACCGGCGCGTCTTCACCACTTGGGGCGCTTTCGACGTATGCCAGCACGGATCATTTCGCGCATGCCGCGGTGATCTGGAAGCCCATCAAGCGGTTGACGACCTCGCTCGGTTATGGAGCTAGCATTGTCCGAGGCAATACGATTTTCCTGAACCCGCTCACGCCATCCGGCACGCTGGACTACAACTACCAGCGGCCTTACGCGTCGATTGCGTATGAAATCGCCCACGGGTTCACCTACAAGATGACCTGGAATTATTTCGGGTTCAATCAGAAGGGGAACACGAACCCCTTTGGGCTTGCGGCGATTCAACTGCCGGACTTTAACGGCAGCAACGCTACATTCTCGTTCCGGTATTCGTTCTGAATCGAGCCGGGCCGGAGTTGAGGAGGCAGCATGGCCGAAACGGCCGAAATTTGGACACGATGGAGGAGTGGGTGGGCATGTTGCCCTTGCGGAAAGCGAAATAGAATTCTGTGCAAAATGATACGGAACGCTTAAATGTAGTCTGGGTATGATGCGGCTCCAGGATGGACGGCAGCGGGGTGCATTCCGATCCCAGGCCGAATTTTCAGCGAGGGGGAAAATCATGCAGAGGACAGCCAGGTGGACCGGAGCGACGACGATGGCAACGGCGCTGCTGGGCGCGGTGGCTTTCGTTAGTGCGCCTGTGCGGGCGCAAAGCGGCGGGCAAGCGCTCTATAAGACAAAATGCGCTGGGTGTCACGGAGCCGATGGGAAAGGCCAGACGGCCATGGGGAAGGCGAACAACATCCGGGATCTTGGCTCCGCCGATGTGCAAGGGCAAAGCGATGACGCGATCGCCGGAATTATCGGGAACGGCAAAGGCAAAATGCCGGCGTATGGCAAAAGTCTGAAGCCGGAGCAGATCAAGGATCTCGTAGGTTACATTCGCACGCTGAAGAAGTAAGACGCAGTCTGTTTTTCCGGGCGCTATGCCAACCATCGCCGTTGTCATTCTTGTTCTGTTCAGCGCAGTACTCGCGGGAGTGATTGCTGTGCGGCCTGCGATTACGGTGAGCCGCGCCGGGAAGATCCTCGCGTTCGGCGTGCTTTTCTTTCTTCCGCTCTTTTCGCTGGCGTTCGGCATGCAGAATGAAATGCAGCGCTCGGAAAGCACGGCCTTCTGCCTCTCCTGCCACACTATGGAGCCTTACGGAAAGAGCCTGCAAATAGACGATCCGTCGTATCTTGCGGCGGCGCATTACCAGAACCATCGCGTTCCTGCGAACGAAGCCTGTTACACATGCCACGCGGACTACGCGATGTTTGGGACCTTCAAAGCGAAGCTTGGCGGCCTACGGCATCTTTACATCTACTATCTGGGAAAACCGCCGTTACCGCAGGACATCAAGCTCTACACTCCGTTCAACAATCGCGAGTGCCTGCACTGCCATCTCGGCGCGCGTTCTTTTGAACAAGGCGCGACTCACAATGCCGATCCGGCGACGCTGCCAGCCATCAAGGCAAACACGCTTTCCTGCGTTTCGAGCGGTTGCCACGATACGGTGCACAACGTCGGCAAGTGGGGAAGCCAGGTGAAGTTCTGGAACGGAGGAAGCTGATGGAAGCGGGCGATGCCATGGGCCGGCGGCTTCGCATTTCCGGGACGCTGGTGATCCTGGGGCTTCTCACCGAGGCGCTTTGTCTCGTTTGGTCGAGGCCCATCGCGTTCGTGGTGCTTGTGTGCGTTGGCGGCGCACTGATTGGCTTGGGGGTCTTGTTTTTTCTGTATTCGCTTGTGTCAGCAGGTTCCCACGCAGCGGGCTCTTCGAACGTGGCTCGCGAGAAGCAATGAATCTGATAGAACCGAATTTTCCGCGGATTATGAGAGGGTGCTCTGAAGGACTTCTTGCAGTAACTCTTGTTTTTGCTGGCTAAGTTTTTGGCCGCGTTCCGTCAAATAGAAAACGTCGATCGCTTTCTGGCCTTCCGTGTCAATCAATGCCACGTCAATGTTACAGCCAAGGCGCGCGAGGGCTGAGCCGACTTCGTACAACAATCCTGGGCGATCCTGCGCCATGATTTCGAGCAAAGTACTCTGCATCGAGGATGTGTCGTCGTAGCCGATGCGCGTTTCCACGGCCACCTTGGGCGGTTTTGCCTTGCTGGCGCTTTCGCGGGCTTTGAGCAGCGGCTCGAGCGGAGCTTTCCCCATGGCTACGTCGGCGAGACTTTTGCGGAAGCGCTCGATTTCGCTGGGATTCAGCTCGAGGGTATGGTGCAGATCGAAGAATTGAAAAGTGTCCAGCACGACTCCCGCAGCGTTGGCGAAGGCGTCGGCTTTCACGATGTTCATTCCCCAGCCGGCGAGAACGCCGGAGATGGTGGCGAAAAGGGCGGGACGATCGGCGGTCAGAATGGTGAGCGAGAAGGAATGGTGGCGGGCTTTCAATTCGGTCTGCACAGGGTCCGCGCCGAGCTTTTGATACAGCTGGAAGTGGGCGGCGATTTCCGCGGGCGTGTGCACCGCGCGGTAGCGGCGCGGGAATCCTTCGAGGAATCGTTCGACTTCGGTCTTGTTCGCGCCGCCAGCCTGGATGCTCACCTGTTCGAGAAGAGAGAGTTCGTCGGAAGCATGCAGGCGATCGCGGTCGAGAGTGCGGCTGAAATAGTTTGAAGTGGCGGCGAATAGCTGCCACAGCATTTCCGCTTTCCAGGGCGTCAGGGCTTCCGGATTTACAGCGTGAATGTCCCCGTAGGTCATCAGGCACAAGCGCTGCAAACGCTCTTGTGTGGTTACGGCATCCGCAAAGGCCGACACCGTTCCCGGATCGAAAATATCGCGGCGCTGCACGGTGGCGGACATATCGAGGTGATGCTCGATCAAAAAGTGCACTTCGGCAGTGTCGTATTCGGAGAGACGCAGGCGGGCGGCCGCGCTATCCAGGGCTTCAAGGCTGCCGGTCACGTGGTTTTCCACGGGCATGCCTTTGCCCACATCGTGAAGGAGCAGAGCGAGAATCAGCAGGTCGCGGCGCTCGACGGTTTTCCAGAGCTGGCGAAAGTGAGTGGCGCGTTCGTCGGACGAGTCCGGCAGTTCCTGAAGATGCTCGATGGTGCGCAGAGAGTGTTCGTCAACGGTATAGCGGTGATAAAAGTCGCGCACCACGAGAGAGTCGATGGCCCTGAATTCAGGCAAGACTTCCATGAGCATGGAGAGGCGCTGCATCGGGCGCAGAGCCATGCTGGGAAAATCGGCGCCGAGAATTTCGCGGAGCGTCGTCCATTTCAAATCGGTGTTTTTCTGCGGAAGTTCGGGATGCTTCAGGATGTAGAAGATGGCGCGTTCGGCTTCGCGGCTTAGAGGGATGCCGGTTCGCGCAGCTTCCGCGAAGAGCGCGAAGGTTACGGCCCGGTCAGAGAGAGCCTGCTCATCCACTACTTCGAGCAAACCGTCGCGTACGGCGAACGGTTTTCCTTTTCCGATGTCATTGCGAGCGCCGCGGGCGGCGTTCATCAATCGCACGCGTAGGGAGAGCTGCGCGGCAGGCTTTTGTTCGATGTAGCGAAGAAGGAGCCGGTTGAGAACGCGAGCCTGGCGGAAATACAGGCGCATCCACTCTTCGGGGCTGCGCTTGAGATCGCGGGCCGGGCCCTTCGGAATACCGAGAGAGCGCTCCGCGGCGGCGCTCTGCAATTCGTAGGTCAGTGTATTGTCGTTGCGGGCGTTGCTGTAATGGAGGAAGCAGCGAATGGCACTGAGGAAATCCACCGCCGTAGCGGACAAATCTTCTTCGGCAGCGCTGTTTTTCCAGCCATCGCGCTGGTCGCCTGCGATTTGCCGGAGCCATGCGGCTGCTTGAAAATCGCGCAAGCCTCCAGGAGCATCTTTCACGTTCGGCTCGAGATGATAAATCGTGTTGCCGTAGCGAGCGTGGCGTTCCTTGGTAAGTTTGGTTAATTCCGCGAGCAGAAATGGGCGGGCCTGTTTTTCCGAGCCTGCCATTACTTTTTTGACCAGGCGGTCAAAGAGCTCTTCATCGCCGGCCAGAAGTCTCCGGTCCAGCAGCGCGAGGTGAAACTCCGCGTTGTCTTCTTCGATGCGCTTGCATTCGTCGAGTGTGCGGCCTGCGGAGCTCACGCGAAAGCCGAGGTCCCAAAGGGTCCGGGAAAAATCCGCAATCAGCGGGCGAAATTCGGCTTCGGCCTTTTCGTTGCCAAACAAAAAGAGAATGTCCAGGTCGGAATAGGGGAAAAGCAAGCGGCGTCCGTAGCCGCCGAGCGCAACGAGAGAAAGTCCCTGCGGTGCGGTGCTGTTGACGCGAAGAACTTCCGCAAAAATCTGCTGGGCCGTGCGGTCAGCGAGATTGCAGAGCGCGTCCAGAGTTTCCCGAGCGCCGGCGCCCGCTTCGAATTGCTGGCGGATGCGATTGCGCTCGTCCTCGGTCTGTGGTCCGAGTACGGACAAGGGAGTCACGGAACCTGGCATGTTCTTTGCGGGTCGGTTGGCCGGATTAAGACCTGGGCGAGCAGCGGTCGTCACTTGATCTAGAGCGCGTTTTCGCCGCGCTCCTCGTTACGGATCCGGATAGCTTCCTCAACCCGTGATAGGAATATCTTACCGTCGCCAATCTTTCCTGTCTTGGCTGTCTTCAGGATTGTGTCCACGGCGCGCTGGACAAGCGGATCGGGGAGCACCATCTCGAGCTTGATTTTGGGCAGCAGGTCTACGGTGTATTCGCGACCGCGGTAAACTTCCGTGTGCCCTTTCTGGCGGCCGTGCCCACGCACTTCCGTCACGGTCATGCCCTCGATGCCAATTTCGCGCAAGGCATCTTTCACGGATTCAAACCGCGAGGGCTGAATGATTGCCTCAAGTTTCATCATGAATGTTTCTGCTCCGCCCAATGCATGACGTTATTGTGCCGCGTTCAAGTTCAGGATTCCAGGTTGTAGGCTTCTTCGCCGTGTTGCGTGATGTCGAGACCTTCGATCTCATCCGTTTCGCTCACGCGGACGCCAGTAATCATATCCGTTATTTTCAGCAGGACAATGGTTCCTACCAGGGCGAAGCCCCACGCGAAGAGTACGCCTACAAGCTGATTACCAAGCTGGCTCCAGTGGCCGTCCAGTCCTCCAACGGGCTTGCCCGAGCCGAAAATCGGGTTGATCACTTGTTGCGCAAAGACCCCGGTCAAGAGCGCGCCGATCGTGCCGCCTGCGCCGTGAACGCCGAAGGCATCGAGGGCATCGTCATAGCCGAAGATCGATTTTACTTTCGTGACCATCCAGTAGCAGACTAGGCCGGCGATAAAGCCGATGGCCAGGGCGGGCATCGGGCCCACAAATCCGGCCGCTGGTGTAATGGCTACGAGTCCAGCTACAGCACCGGAGATTGCGCCGAGAGCGCTTGGGCGGCCATTCTTGATCCACTCCGCGACGCTCCAGCTCATGGCTGCCGCGGCGGTGGCCATGTGCGTCGCAACAAAGGCGCTTGTTGCGAGCGCGCTTGCGGCCAGTGCGCTGCCGGCGTTAAAGCCAAACCAGCCGACCCACAGCAAACAAGCCCCAATGAAGCTTAGAACCAGAGAATGAGGCGGCATGGGCTGTTTCGGATAGCCGGTGCGCTTGCCGAGGTAAAGCGCGCACACCAGTGCGGAGACTCCCGAGCTGATATGCACGACTGTGCCGCCGGCAAAATCCAGAGTCGGAAATTTCCCACCGAGTGCGGCATTGAGCAGGCCGCCCTTGCCCCAGACCATGTGCGCCAGCGGAGCGTATACAACCAAAAACCAGAGCGTCAGAAAGAGAACCGTGCCGCTGAACTTCATGCGCTCGGCGGTTGCGCCCGTGATTAGCGCAGGCGTGATAATCGCGAACATCAGCTGATAAATCATGAAGGTCGCTTGCGGAATCGTTCCCGCATAATCGGGATTGGGCTCGGCGCCCACGCCACGCAGGAATGCGTGCTCGAATCCGCCGATCACAGGCCCATTTCCGCCGAAACACAAGCTGTAGCCCACGAGAGCCCAGAGTACGCTGATCAGCGCCATCAGCAGGAAGCTTTGCATCATGATCGCCAGCGTGTTTTTTCGGCGCACCAGGCCGCCGTAAAAGAGCGCGAGTCCAGGTCCTGTCATCATCAGCACCAGCGCGGCGCTGACAAGCATCCAGGCGTTGTCACCGGCCGATTGCGCATTGGTGACCCGCTGGTCGAGATCCTTAAGCTTGTCGTTCACTGCTTTTGGGATGTCAGGAGTCGCGGAGGGCGAGGCGCTTGAAGTTGCTGCCGGGGAGGCAGCCGGGGCGGGGGTTTGCCAGGCGAGGAGGGGTACAGCGGCAAGCACCATGGTCATAAGAAAACAACACTTCCATCCCATGTGCTTCATAGTTCTGTCCACTCCGCTGCGTTTGGGTTGCTCCGGGCTAAGCCGGAGCTACGCTGAAAAACAGACTGCTGGGGACTGCTGGTTTTTCGAACTGGATTATACGCAGGCCCGCCCGATCTCGCGTTTAGAAATTTGCATCGGACAGATTCGTTTTTCAGATGAAGAGGCTGGCGAGCCGAGTTCCCTCATTGTACTGGTCCGGAAACTGCCCGGACCGGCGTGAGTCAATTTAGCGACAGCGAATTCTTGCCATGCGCGGCTGCCATCGTATAATGCACCGGGGTCAAAGTTCGGCGGTTCCCGCGGGATTTGCGAATGCTGGGGTTTCAAACGACACTAGCAAGGCTTCTTGGCTAAGTACTATGACCGAGCATCTACCTATGGAGATTACCGTCCGAGACTCAGGTGCCGTCCCCATTCTGGACGTGCGCGGGCGGCTGACTATTGGCGAGCCGAGTGAACAGCTGAATCAGGCGCTGGACTCTGTCATCAAGGGTGGCGCTCACAAGGTCGTCGTCGATCTGAACGGGGTACCCCAAATAGACAGTTCGGGTATTTCCGCGCTCGTGCGGATTTCCATCAAGCTGACGCGCGAAGGCGGCGCGCTGCGCCTCGTCTGCGGTCCCGGCCGCGTACGCGATGCACTCACCGTCACGCGGCTCGTCGAGGCCATCCCAACGTTCGAAACGGAATCCGCCGCTCTTGCCAACTTCGCTTAGGCCAAGCAACGTTTACTTCCTTCAGCGCGTCCTTTAGTCTGGGTGTACCTCAGTTCTATCCAGGAAACGTCGGTTTAAAGTCGAATCATGCGGACCTCTTTGCGGAAAAAAACCTCTTTTGATGTGTCTTCGGATGTCTTCAGGGTTTTGAGCGCCGTTGCGCTAATGATCATCGCGGCGCTGGCGTGCTCGTTGAGCTGCGCCTCAGTCGCGGCTCAGGATGCTTCCGCGGTATTGCCGCGTATCGCACAAGACCAGCTGAATTCGCTGGCATCGCGCGTGGCCGAACAGATTCGCCAGTCCAAACTCGACCCAGCGCTGCCGAAGATTTTTGTGATCGACTTCTCAAATACGGCGAACGGGCAATTTTCAAAGTTGGGCAGCATGCTCGCGGACGATTTCGCGGAGTCCCTTGCGGGCTTTGCTTCCGGTTTTCAGGTGGAAGATCGGAAGTCCTTCTACGACTATTTGAAACAAAACTGGATGAGTCTTGATGATCTTCAGAACGAAGCCGCTTGCCTGACTCTTGCGCGATCGATGGGAGGAAGTGGGGTCGTTCGAGGGACTGTCGAAACCGACGCGAATCAACAGCTACGAATCCACGTGCGCACGGACGGACTTGGTCCAGCTTGGACTGAGGACGCGCAGTTCCCCATGACAAGTCAGTTGCAGGAGCTTTTGAAACAACCAGCCACCTCGTTTGCGCGCTCGGCAGGTGCGGTGGCCGTTGAGCCAGGAATCCTGCAAGCGGGCGTGGATGGGGTGTCCTTGCCAGAGTGCGTTTCTTGCCCCAATCCGGACTACACGGACCTCGCTCGAGCAGCGAAATATCGCGGCGTCGTCGAACTTTCTCTCATTGTGACAAAAGACGGCGAGGTCAACTCCGTGGTGGTCTTGCGTGGCGCGCCTTTTTCACTGACGCAGCAGGCGATTGACACCGTTCAGAAGTGGAAGTTCAAGCCTGCCAAGAAAAACAAGCAGTCAGTTTCCGTCCGCGTTCCTGTAGATATTGAATTCCAGCTTTATTGAGGAGTTCTCAGCCGCCTTTTTTCAGTTCGGCGAGAACCAGTTTGGCAACTTCCTTCAGCGTTTCGAAAACGCCGATCCCTTGAATGGCGACTCCCTCGAGCACCGGCTCGCCTTTTTTCTGGAGCTGCTTCGTCAACTCGGCGATTGGCATCGCGTTCGGTAAATCGCGTTTGTTCAACTGCAGTACATAGGGAATCGTATCGAAATTCAGGTTGTGCTCTTTCAAATGTTCTTGCAAATTTTCCATCGTTTCGAAATTTGCGTCCAGTCGCTCTTCCTGCGAATCTGCGACGAAGACCACGCCGTCCGCGCCCTTTAGAATAAGCTTGCGGCTGGCTTCGTAGAAGACCTGTCCGGGAACCGTATAGAGATGGAAGCGCGTTTTGAAGCCGCGCACGGTTCCGAGATCGAGCGGCAGAAAATCGAAGAACAACGTGCGGTCCGTTTCCGTGGCCAGAGAGACCATTTTGCCCTTCTGGTTCTGGCCGGTGTGGTCGTAGACCCACTGGAGGTTAGCGGTTTTTCCGCCCAAACCTGGACCGTAGTAAACGAGCTTGCAGTTAATTTCGCGAGCGGGAAAATTGATGAATGGCACTTTTTCTCAACCAGAATTCGGATTCAAACTTATAGCATACGCGGTGCTGGCAGGCCAGCTTTGCAACAGTGCCTGTCCCCTGTCGAGTAACTTCCTTAGATACAGTTTCCGCGAGAACCCTCCGATTTCGATGCTCTTTTTTCGCATCGTGGAGCCGGGAGGTAACTCGTGTATATCCTCGCAATCTCGTTTCCAATCGAAATTCGACCTCGTTGACGCCGTCTCGCTGGTCTGTTAGCATGCGCGGCATGGCAAAACCGCACAAAGCCTCTTCGGGCTCATCCGGGCAGGGCAAAGGAACGGCGCGGAGCCACTCTAACCCACAGAAAAAAAAGAACTTACCTCCTCCCCCGCCCGCTCAGCGCGGTGGTGTGGAGCTGGTTGACCCGCGCGTTCAGGCTCAGCTCAAGATATATGATGAGGCGCTGGCCCTCTTTCACCAGCAAAAATTCGCTCGGGCCAAGCAGGAATTGGAAAAAGTACTCGAAGGGCCCAGCCAGGGACTGGCAGACCGCGCCCGCATGCACCTGCGCATCGCCGAACAGCGCATGAAGCCGAGCTCGGAGCAGAATCCCCGCACAGCCGACGAGCACTACCAGCGTGGCGTGGCCATGATGAACATCGGACGCTGGGACGATGCGCGCGAGAGCCTGCTGAAGGCGCGCAAAGCTTCGCCAAAAGCGGACTACATTCACTACGCGCTTGCTGCGCTCGATTGCCTTACCGGTGAAGCGGATTCGGCTATGGCGAACCTCAAGGTGGCTATCGAACTTCGTCCGGAAAATCGCTATCACGCGCGCAATGATGAAGACTTCGCCTTCCTCCAAGAAGATCCTCGCTTTACGGAGTTGCTCTACCCGGAGAAAGACGGCACCGCCGGTTGAACTTCGTGATTTTCGCGTTCTTACCCCGTGACTTGGAACACTGTCTGCGACGGCGCGCCACTTCTTAATCGGGTTTGCGTATCTGGAAGTTTGCGACACGCCCCGGCCCCGATGGCGCTGGTTCAATTCGGAGAAATACGCCTCATACGAAACGAATCTTTGGCTGTTCTCACTATCTAATCCGGTGAAGAAAAAATCCTCCAAACCGAAGACTCTCTCCCGCGGATTCCGCGTGGTTGCGCTTGGCGGGGGCACAGGGCTTTCCACGATTCTGCGCGGGATCAAGGAATACGTCGTCCGGCGCAGCGACGAGCATCCCAACTCGGATCGTCCCATCACGGAATTGACGGCCATCGTTACCGTCACCGATGATGGCGGCAGTTCGGGACGCTTGCGGCGAGAAAACCGCGTTCTTCCGCCGGGGGATATTCGGAATTGCATGGTCGCGCTCTCGAAAGATGAGGCGCTGCTCGGGCGACTCTTTCAATATCGTTTTCATGCCGGGCGCGGGCTGATCGGCCACAATTTCGGCAATTTGTTTCTGGCAGCGCTGACGCACGTCACCGGAGATTTCGCGGAAGCGATTCGCGTAAGCAGCAAAGTCCTGGCTATTCGCGGACGCATCTTCCCTTCGACGCTTTCCAATGTACAGCTCGTCGCCAAGTTGACAAATGGCCGCGTGGTGCACGGAGAAACGCGCATCACTGCAAGTCGGACGCCGATTGAAAAACTCTCGCTCTCGCCTCATCGCGTTCCGCCCTTTCCCGCGGTGATTGATGCGATTCGCGAGGCCGACCTGATTCTTCTTGGGCCCGGGTCGCTCTATACGAGCGTGCTTCCGAATTTGCTAATCCCGGAAATCGCCGCCGCGATCGCAAAATCAACGGCGCCTCGCGTGTACATCGCCAATCTGATGACGCAACCCGGCGAGACCGCGAAATATTCTCTGGCGGATCATTTGCGGGCCATCCGGCGTCACACGCCGCGAAGCGTTGTGGATTGGGTGGTAGCCAATCGCAAGCCGGTTTCGCCGGAAGTTGCCAAGAGGTACCGGCGCCAGGGAGCCGAGCAAGTCGTTGTCGATCTGCCCGAACTGCAGAAGCTCGGCTATCGCGTGGTTCTGGACAACCTGCTCGAAGAGCACGGCGTGATTCGCCATAATCCGCGGCGACTGGCGCGTCTTCTGCTGGAAGAGTTCCTTTCTTCTTGCAGTCCATCTGAGATCTGAGCCGGGCACGCCGAAGCAAAGGCATGGAATAAAAGAGGTTCCCGGTCTTTTTCTCTCTCCTGCTCTGAAAGAGTTTTGCATTGGGGAAGTGGCGAGTGGCCAGTGGCGAGTGGCCAGTGGCGAGCAAGGCACGCCTCCCCGGCTTTGCGCAAATACCCCTCTCCCGGCTTTGCGTGAATGCCCCTCGCCCGGATAAATACCCCCCTCCCCCCTTTTTTGTAAGTGCGGATTCTAAAGGAGTTGGGCGGAGTTTTTGCGTAAGTGCGGATTCTAAAGGGTTTATAAGTCGTTTGTTTTCCGCAGATGCGGAGGGGGCAGGGAAGTGTTGATTACAAAGGAGTTGCGGGAAGAGAGCGGGGAGCGTAAGTCGTTTGGAATCCGCAGATACGGGAGGGCCGGTAAGTGCGGATTCTACGGGAGATATCGTGCGGGCGAAGAGCCGGGATGCAGGTAGAGCGGGATGGCGACCAGAAATCACAAAAAACTATAGCATGTGTTTACCTATTTGTCAAGACAAATCGTATGTATGAGAAAACGAAGCGGATGGGACGAGAGGTGCGCGACCAAGGCAAAGTCAAAACCCGCGCCCTTGTATGAACCAAAAACGCAAGGGATGTGGCATCCTCCGAGAAGATCCGAAGAAACGGCTAAGGGTGCTCGACCTGCCCGATCATTGTGTTTGCCACCCTGTCTGCCACCCGCGAGGGATGCGGCACCTAAAAGCCAAAATTAACTGCTAACCGGTGCAAATTTCTTCGCACTTTCCTGTCCCCGACTGCCAGCTCTTAGATGTAGATCGCGAGGTACTGTTGCTTGTCGCCGTATCTGACGACGATCCATTCCTTTACTTGGCGCTCCTTGACCACGCGATTGAGAAGGCTTCGAAGAGATGTGTCCTTAAGATGTAGCGTGACCCGTGGATCTGATTCGGCCCATCTTGACCCTGTTTCTAGTTCCCGCCTTTGCACACCATGTCTGAGCATCCACTCTTTGACTTCCGGGATCAGACTGATTGCCTCTGAAACCTCACGGCCGGTAGCGCTTGTGACTGAAAAAGCTCGAATGTGGACACTCAAGATGCTATCGCTGACTGCCTTGGGATGGATATCATAGATTCCGTCGATCAGTTCCCATGAGTAGTCAGGCTTTTGCGCGACAAGGCTATCGAGGACCTTTGTGATTGCCGACTCGGAAATGTCTAGGTTGATTGGGGTACGGTCTACGTCGTTTGACGCGTATTCCAGTCCCACGTGGGTCTTATACTGCGTGGTTATTTCATCTATGGCGGCGGTCATGGTCGGAAATGACTGGGCCGCCCTCGGCGATGGGCGCGATTTAGCGTCCAGTTCTCCAAACGCTGCTAGCAACATTAGAATGCAAGCGAACTCTGCGATTTGATTGAAGCGCATGGATACCTCTACTGGCAGCTTCCCGATTTTGTGATGTCGGTAGCCGTGACGTCGTTGTATTCAAAATCCAGGCAGTTTATGCGAATGTTCGAGTAGGTCACCCCAGCATTATTGTCTTTGAGGCTGATGCTTTGCCGAGATTTCACATACTGTCCCGGTTGAAGAGGGGGGAGGTGGTCGCCACAAAGGCCCAGAAATCTTGAAATACGCCAATTACTAGCGGGCCGCCTCCTATCTCCCTCTACTAGAGGGAGGCGGGTAGCCTATTCAGACGGACGGTCAGTTCAACCACTGTCCCGCGGCAGGCATTCCCGCACCGGTGGCACCGCTACTCTGCTGTCGCGAGCGACCACGGCGGCAGAATCCCGTGCAATCGATTTCGTCGCGCAGCATGGTCCGCAGCAGGATACGCAGCTTGCGCGCCGCAGCCATGCGCGTTTTTCCTAGCCCTTTCTGCATCAGCTTACCGAGGACTGTTTTCTGCCAGGGCCTTTTGGATTGCTTTTTCGGCGAGGGGGGCCATGAGCTTGTAGCCGGGGTCGGTGGGGTGGAGGCCGTCGTCGGAGAGAGTGCGTTTCAGCATGCTTCGTTCGTCTACCAGGGCGTGGAAGTAGTCGAGGTATACGAAGCCGTTTTTGGCGCAAAAGTCTTGGAGCCATTTGTTCAGGGCGAGAATTCTGGCGGGTGGGCGCAGGGCAAAGGATTCTTCGGCGTCGTGGGTGTAATTGTGGGCGGGGAGGATGGAGGCGAAGACGACGCGGATGTGATGCGCGCGAGCGAGGTCGGCCATGGTGGCGTAGTTAGCTTCGATGTCTTCATTTGAGGTGGGGCCGGTGACGCCGGCGATGTCGTTGGTTCCCGCGAGGATGACCAACACTTTGGGCTGGAGATTGATTACATCCTGGCGGAAGCGCACGAGCATTTCGGGAGTGGACTGGCCGTCGATGCCGCGATCCAGGTAAGGCTTACCGGGAAAATAGTCTGGCAGCTTCCAGTAGTCGGTGATGGAGTCGCCAAGAAATATGACGCGGTTTTCGCCGGCCGCTGGCGGCGCGAGCGTGGCGTTAGCGTCGCGATAGCGGGCCAGTTGACCGAAATCGTCGGTATAGATGGAGATGCGCGAGGTTCTGTATTGGTCGAGGTCAGGGTGGCCGGTGGAGGGGATAGGAGAAGCGGGCTGTTGGGCCAAAGCTGGAAGCGAGAGAATGATGGCAAAGAGCGGTTGCGAAAGGGCGCGGATGATGGGGTGCAGGCTCATGTGGTCCTCTGAAAAACAGAATAGCCTAGCGTTGTACGGCATGTACATGGAATGACGCCACCGGGGGATGGCAAGCTAAAGCCAGCGAGCGGGAAAAACACAGGTGGGATGTTTGCGCTGCCTTAGTCGGCGCGGAGGGCTTCGGTTGGGTCGATGGCGGAGGCGCGTTTGGCTGGCAGATAGCTTGCCAGGGCGGCTGCGGACAGGAGCGTCGCGCCGACCGCGCTGAATGTCAGGATGTCTGTTGGCGGCACTTCGAAGAGAAGAGATTTCACCAGGCCGGTTAAGACGAAAGCGCCTGCGACTCCGATTCCTACGCCGAGGGCGGCGAGCACCATGCCCTGGCCCAAGACCATTCGAAGGATGCTTGCCGGCCGAGCGCCGAGCGCGATGCGGATGCCGATCTCGCGAACGCGCTGGCTGACCATCAGCGCCATGATGCCACCGATTCCCGCGGTGGCGATTATCAAGGCGAGTCCCGCAAAAGTGGCGAGGAGGCTGGCCGTGACTCGCGGAGAAGCCATGGATTCATAGCGAGCTTGCTCGAGAGTCAGAATGTGTGTCACGGCGGTTTGCGAATCGACGTCATGGACGGCCGTGGTGATAGCGCGCGCCATGCTGCGAGGCTCCGCAGCGGTGCGGACGATCAAAGTAGCCGGCTGCGCGTTCTGTGCCTGGGCGCCATAGAATTCCGGGGGTGGCGTGTGATCCAACCCGAATTCCCGAACGTCTCCTACAACACCGACAACGCTTACCCAATGCTGTCCCCCATCTGCTGAGACACGCTTGCCGATGGGGTCTTCGTTTGGCCAATATTTGCGGCTGGCGGATTCGTTGATAACGGCCACACCCGGGGCTTTGGATTTGTCGGTGTCCGCGAGAAGGCGGCCAGCCTTGAGAGGAATGCCCAGGGTGGTGAAATAATCCGGGGAGACAGAAGCGAAAGTACTCACGGGTGGAGATTGTCCCGGTTCCAAAGCGCGGCCCTCGATTTGAAATGAGAACGAAACGGATTCCGGGCCGCCGGTGATTGTTTCCGGCTCGAAAGGATATCTGCTGGAGACAGCGGCAGAGAGAACGCCGGGTTCCGATTTCACGCGGTCGAGGAGTTTTTGGACAACAACTTCGGTGGCTTCGGGGGCGGTATATTTCGCCCAATTGAAGTCGGTCCGCATGGCGAGGACGCGTTGGGGAACGATGCCGGCGTCCACCTGCTGCAACTTGATGAGGCTGCGAACCATGAGTCCCGCGCCGATGAGCAGCATGAAGGAGAAAGCAATCTGGCAGACGATTAGCGCACTGCGCAGGCGATTGTGCCGGCGGCCCAAACCCGCTCCGCTGCTTCCATCCTTCAGGCTGGAGCTGAGATTGGTTCGCGAGAGAAGGGCGGAGAGCGTGCCGAAGACGATGCTGGTGCCGACAGCGGCGATCAGAGTGAAGAGCAACACCTGCGAGTCGATGTGGATTTCGCGGGCGCGCGGGGTGAGGCGGCCCACAAAATCGGTGATCAGTTCGAGGCTGCCATAGGCCAGAAGCAAGCCCAATATTCCGCCAGCGCAAGCGAGCAAAAAACTTTCTGTCAAGAGTTGCCGCAGGAGCCGGCTTCGCCCTGCTCCTAATGCGGTACGCACGGCGAGTTCTCGTTCGCGGCGGGCCATGCGGGCCAGCGTC
>Ga0209447_10000193_pt1 | contig 15951 bp, 12 predicted proteins | sample BogFormECP04_OM3_FD_188243 | JGI IMG/M metagenome (GOLD analysis project Ga0209447, IMG submission 188243) | Bog forest soil microbial communities from Calvert Island, British Columbia, Canada - ECP04_OM3 (SPAdes) (version 2) | ecosystem: Environmental > Aquatic > Freshwater > Wetlands > Bog ... | reverse complement strand
GCGAGGCGGGCGATTTCGTCGAGGCGGGCGGAGGCGCGGCGGAGGGCGGCGGCTAGGGCGGCGGCTTCGTGGGTGAAGGTGGCGGCGTCCTGGCGGTCGAGGGCTTCATTTGCACCGGGGAGGACTTCGGCGGCGTATCCGGCGTAGGTGCCTGGGGCGTAGATCGTGTGCTTGTACCAGGTGCGGCCTGCGAGGCCTTCGGGAGCTAGCAGAGCTTGTTCGACGCTTACTAGTTCGCGATTCAAATCATTTTGCCTGGCGGAGTTGGGCGAGGCATTCGGCCAATGCTGCAACGCCTGGGAGGCGCGTGCGGCGGACGCGGTGAGTTGCGCGGCGGCGTCTGAAATTGCCGGCACATCGCTGCTGCCAATTCCCAGCTTCGCGGCGCGCGCGGCGAGGTCGTTTGCGGCGCGCGCGATTTCGGCGGCGTAGGCGGAGTAATCGAACGGAAGGGTGTCCGATTCATCGAGGCGCAGCGCGAGGGTGCCGAGGATTTTCGCCAGCGCGACGTGAAATTCGAAAGTGGGATCGCCGAATTTTTTCATCCAGTAGAAATCGTCGTACATGGAGTGGTACACGCCGTAGTCGCCGATGAATCCGGCGTCGAGCGAAGGAATTCCGGCGTGGTCGAAGAAAGGACAGAAATCCGAGCCCGCGCCGAGCGCTTCGATGGGGGCTTCGCCGGGCGCGGTGAATTTCGCGGCCGGCGGACGCGCGATGCCGCTGGGCTCTTCCTGTTGGCGCGTGGCCCGATCCAGCCAGACGTTGTAAACGCTGCGCACGTCGCGCGGGTCCTGCACTTCGCGGGCAACTTCACGTATCAGCGCTTTGAGCGACGGCGTGGCGGAAGCAGTAAAATTTGGCCCGGCAACGCCTACATCGGTATTCAGGTAGGCGACGGCTTTCGCCTGCAGCTCGGCGCGATTCGCTTCCACCCATTCGGTTGAGCCCATCAGCCCGGGCTCTTCGCCGTCCCATTCGCACATTACGATGGTGCGGCGCGGCTTCCATCCTGCGCGGACGAGTTCGCCGAAAGCGCGCGCGGTTTCCAGCATGGTTGCCGTGCCGCTGCCGGGATCCACTGCGCCATAAACCCAGGCGTCGTGATGATTGCCCAGCACGACCCATTCGCCGTCGTTGGCGCCGCGGAGTTTCGCGATGACGTCGTAGAGCGTGCGCTGCTGATAATCCATTACCAGCTTCATGTGCGCGACGGCCGCGCCGGGGCCGACGTGATAGGTAAACGGCAAGCCGCCCTGCCATTGACGCGGGACGTGCGCGCCGCCGAGATTTTCGAGGATCGCGGAGGCGTCCTGCGAATTGATGGGCATGGTGGGGATGCGCGGCATGTTGGTGGCGTCGGCGGGAGCGAGGCGCTTGGCGTTCGCGGTGGCGGGAATGCCGGGTGTGAGCGGATCGCCGGGATAGATTTCCGTGTATTCGACGGAGCCGCGCTGGATGCCGGACATGGGGCGCCACGGGCCGTTGGGAAAGACGTCGCCCGCAACGTAGCCGTCGTCTTCTGGATCGGAATAGATTATGAGGGCGAGGGCTTTGTGCTCTTCGGCAAGTTTCGTTTTGATGCCGCGGTAGCAGCCGCCGTAGCGAGCGATGGCGATTTTTCCGGCGACGCTGACGCCGAGCTTTTCCAGTTCGCGATAATCCGCCTGCATTCCGTAATTCACGTAAACGACCGGGGCGGTGACGTCTCCGGAGGGCGAGAAGGTATTGAAGCCGACGACAATATTTTTGTTGGAGGTGTCGGGATCGATCTGGAAGGGCTGCTCGGGAGTAGCCAAGTCTTTTTTGATTGGCGCGGTCAGCTCGAGCCGCACTTCGCGGGGCTGTGCGAGCCAGACGCTGTAGCTGACGATATCGGCGTCGAAGCCGTAGCTGCGATATTGGTCGCGCAACCATTCCGCCACGCGATGGCTGGCTTCGGTGCCGGCCATATGCGGTTCGCTGGTGAGGTGGCGCAAATTGCTTTCGGCGCGCGCAGGGTCGGGGATCGCGCGCAGCTGCTGTTCGAGGGCGCGCTCAGCGGCCACGCGCGCGGGCGCGAAGCCACGGATGCCGGGATTATCTTGGGTGCCACGGGAAATTGCGGCGGGAATCACGACGACGCTGGCGAGGATGATTGCGGCTCGAATTCGGTGGATCGCGACTGCCATTCACACCTCGTTGCAGAATTGCAAATTCTATACTACATGGGTGCGGGCGTCCTCGATTGCTTGCGAAATTATTCACGCGAGGAGTGAGCGATACGCGGGGCGCGGCGGAATATACGCAGGTGCTGGAGTTCGCTTGACGGGGCCTGCGGCGCGCCGTAGGTTAGTTGCACGGGCAGCGGGACGCGTCTCGTTCACGGGGACATTCGATGAAAGTTCTGATTTCAGGAGGCTCAGGGCTGGTGGGGGCGGCGCTCACGAGCGGGCTGCGTGGCGACGGCCATAGCGTCTGCCATATGGTGCGCCCGGGCAGCGAAGCGGCGCCTGGCGACGTGCGGTGGAATCCGCTGAGCGCGCAGGTGGACGTGCCGGCGATGGAAGGGTTCGACGCCTTGGTGAATCTGAACGGCGCGAGCATCGCGGGCGGGCGCTGGACACCCAAGCGCAAGACGATCTTGCGCGGCAGCCGGGTGGATTCCACGCGTGTGCTGGTGGACGCGCTCTCGCACCTGAGGCAGCCGCCGCGCGTATTTGTTTGCGCTTCGGCGACGGGTTATTACGGAAACCGCGGCGATGAAGTGCTGACGGAAACGAGCGGCTATGGCAGCGATTTTCTGGCCATGCTGTGCCGCGCATGGGAAGGCGAAGCGGCGCGCGCGGCGAGCTCCGGCATGCGCACGGTGATTGCACGGTTCGGAATTGTTCTTTCGACGGAAGGTGGCGCGCTGGCGGCGATGTTGACGCCCTTTCGATTCGGCGCGGGCGGGCGGCTGGGAAGCGGGAAGCAGTGGATGTCCTGGATCGCGATGGAAGACGCGCTGAGCGTGCTGCGCGCGGCGATTGATGATGCGCGATGGAACGGGCCGGTGAACGTGGTGTCGCCAGAGCCGGTGAGCAACAGCGAATTCACGCGGGTGCTGGCGAGCGTGCTGCACCGTCCGGCAATCTTTCCGGCACCGGCGCTGGCGTTGCGTCTGGCGCTGGGAGAGATGGCGGATGCGTTGTTGCTGAGTAGCCAGCGCGTGCTGCCGGAGTGCTTGCAGCGGTACGGCTTCGCGTTTCGCTACGAAAATTTAGAAGCGGCGCTGCACGCGGCGCTGGTGAAGGCGTAGCGCCTTGCCTCAGCCGCGTTTCGACCCGCTGTGTCTCCGAGCGCTCGCCCTCTTAATTGCGGACATGTGCGATAGGTTGCGCCTAGTCCGAGGCGTCGCAGCAACGCGCTACTTCACTTCGGTCAATGTAATCTCAACCTTCAACACGTGACCTGTCAAAGGATCCGACGCCACGCTGGCTTCGGTGGCTTGCCCCTCATGTACAAACAATCCAATTGAGCCGCGAAATTGGCGAACCATCGGCTGATGAACCGGAGGCGCTTCTCCGTCCGACCATTCCTTTCCAATAAACTTGCCGACGCCTTCCGCCGCAATATACAAGGAACTACGCTCGACCGTTACGTCCACCCAGAATCTTCCGTCGTCGGCGTGCGCCGCTCTCGCGTCGATTGACGTACCCACGTCAATGTATTGATATTGCACCGCACCATCACCAGCTTTATCGGCCGTGGTAACTGGTACTTTGATGCCGACCCGTATGGAAGCATACGGCCCACTCGGTTTGTTGCCACTGACGATGAGGGGAATGATGTACGGAAGGCTGCTCACTTTCTTTGCGCCGTCGTAATCGGACAACACAATTTGCAGCTTAACTGGTATGGGAGCTGCGACTTCCTTCTTGGCGTTCTCTGCGGTGTCGGGCGCGGCAGTTCCTTGAGCGCGAATTCCGGCGGGCGCAAACAGAACGAGGAACGCACTAGCGATCAGCCATCTCGAAATTCGCATCAAGAACCTCCGATGATTCATTTGTTGCGGCTTGCTATAGATGAAGACGCCGGTCAGGCGGCTTTCGTTCAGAATTGAATCGAGTTTGCAGGTTTTTCCGCGGCAGTATCCAACGCAGGAATTTCCATTGGCGCAATTTCGATGAGTTTCACTTCCAGGGGCTTCTCATATTCCTGCTGAGCGGCCACAAGTTGATTGCCATCGACCCGACCTGAATTAATTGCGGCGCTCAATTGCGCTGCTGCAGAGAGTTGTCCCTTCGGCACGATAACTTCCGGAAGCGCCGTGGTGAACGGGCGCGCCCGACCGGTGCCCTCGGAACCGAGTGTACCTTCCGTTCGCTGAGAGTGTTGCGAACTCGCAGGAGATGCCGTCGCCGCTTCGGGTGGAGTGGAAATAGGAGTTATCGCGGAGGCGACGCTGGGGTTGAGCCCGCTGCGAACGCGTCTGTGGGCGACCATGATTGTCAGAACAACGGCGAGCGCGAGGGCGCCGGCTATGACTGGCGCCCATGCCATCCATGGGGATTGCGGCGATTCGGCTTTCTGCGCGATGCGTCGCCGCAGATTCACTGCGAACTGCGGCGTAGGCTCGCCTGATACCAGCGATTCGACGCCGCGATCTATGAACTGACGCACCTGGCGCGCGTGATTCAGCGCTTCGCGGCATGTGGCGCATTCCATGGTGTGCGCGAGCAGCTCGGGCTCACGTTCGGCGCGAAGCTCGCCGAGCGCCGCGTCGGTTAGCGATCCGGAGTATTTTTCACAAGACATTGCAGGCTCTCCGCCAATTTTTTTCGCGCTAGAAACAGTCGCGACTTTACGGTGCCCTCGGGCAGGCCGGCCAGCTTCGCGACCTCGCGCGTGTTGTAGCCTTCGATGGCCGCGAGCACCATTACGATCCGGAGCTTCTCTGGAAGCTTATCGAGCGCCTGCGCGACTTGCCGTTCGAATTCGCGCGAGGCGACCAGATTTTCGACGTCGGCTTTGGGCTGGGCGTGTATCGTCGCGCGCGTCGCGTCATGCTCATGGCGCTCGCGGCGAGTTTTGGAACGAATACGATCGAGCGCTAGGCGAAAAGCCATGCGGACCAGCCATCCGCGAAATCGTTCGCGGTCGCGCAGACGATGGAAATTGCGATAGGCGCGCAGCATGGCGTCCTGCGCCACGTCTTCGGCCTCCGCCGGATTGTGCAGCACGCCCAGCGCGACGCGATAGGCCAGCTTGGGACAATCCGCCAGACGCTGCTCGAACTCGCGCGCGAGCGATTCGTCACGGCTCACCGCGCTTCCCGGAAAACTGGCCGCCAGTGCATCCATCACTGCCTCATTCAGCCAGACGCCGGTGGTGTGATTTCGGTTCACTGATTTTCAGCCGGGGGTGCGCATGAGGAGCTACAAATCCAGGCGTTCGAGCAGGGATGGCAGGTTGGATGCGTCAACCGTGAGTTCGGGGCGGGTGGTGGCGAAGTCTGCTACTTCGTCGAGGGCTTGGAACAGGCGCATTTTTGCTACGGCATATTCTTCGGTGCCAGTCAGGGCGCGGCCGGTTTGCTTGGTCCATTGGTCGAGGGTTTCGCGGCCGACGAAGATGCGGATGGGAAACATGGTTTTGCGGTCGGCGGAAACGTAATAGATGAATTCGTTGCCTTTGGCGGCGTCGCGCTGGGCTGGATGCACGTCTTGAAATTGATATTGGTAGACGTAGCCGTTTTCGGCTGAGTAGCTTTTGATGCGCCGCACGGTTTCGGGCTTGGGCATGGGCGCATTATTCGGCTGGTGCGGGCTGGTGTCAACCATTGGGCTGCGTGGGGCATACGGCCGCTGAAGGCACGAGGCGCGCGGGATCGGAGGTGCTCTCCCAAATCGGAATCGGGCGCTGGGATTCTGTGCCATTGCGGGACCGGGGGATTTTCCGGGGATTTTGGGTTTTTTGTGTTGGGCGCGCTTTGATGCGGCGAATCGCGCTGCGGAGAACTGTTAACCATTTCCGATTGCGGGGTTTGGCGATGCATCGGCGATGCGGCGATGCGGATCGCTGGGTTAAGGCTGCTGTGGCTGGGCGTGCGTCGCTTTGGCACAACGCGTGCGTTTGTTGTAAGCGGCCATGAACATCTTCAGCACGAGCGGGCCGCAGTGGGTAATGCCGCGAAGGTGCGCCGACGCGAGCGCTTCGCAGTTGTCCGAGACGTTTTGCAAACTGCAGCACGCGTTCGCGGTTCTCTTTCTGACGGCATTTTTGCTAGGCGGTTGCGGATATGCGGGGACGCCGCCGTCGCCGAGCGTGACTATATTGCTGCAACCCAGCAGCGCAGTGGTCGCGCTTGGCCAGACGCAGCAATTTCAGGCGTTGGTCACAGGCTCTGGGGACACCGCGGTGACATGGGAAGTGAATGGCGTCGCGAATGGAAATTCGATTTCGGGAACGGTGAGCGACGCGGGATTGTACACGGCTCCGCTGATGATGCCCAGTCCCGCGGGCGTGACGGTGACGGTGGTTAGCCAGGCGAATCGGAATGACCAAGCGTCGGCGGGCATCACGTTGCAGGACGGCATCGGGATTGCGGTGCTGCCGGCAACGGCTACGGTCGAACCGGGTGGCGCGCAAGTTTTTACGGCAAACATTTCCGGCGCAGGCGGTGTTACGGGCGGCGTCACATGGAGCGTAAACGGCGTATCCGGCGGAAACGCGACGGTGGGCACGGTGGTGGCGAATGGCGCCAGCTCCGCGGTGTATAGCGCGCCGGCGGTGATTCCATCGCCGGCGCTGGTCACCGTGACTGCCGCGAGCGTAGCTGATCCCGCGAAGACGGGAAGCGCGGCGGTGACGATTGCATGCGCTAATCCTAATTCGATTGCACCGCTCACGGCTCAGGTGGATCTGGGACAAGCGCAGACGTTTACCGCGTCGTTCTGTGGAATCGGCGCGGCGGCGATTGCCTGGGACGTAAACGGAATTTCGGGCGGCAGCGCCGCGGTGGGCACCATTGTGGTGACCAGTGCGACAACTTCTTCTTACACCGCCCCGGCTAATCTTCCCGCGACGAATCCGGTGACGATTCATGCGGTGGCTGGCGGTGTTGGCGGCGCGACCGCTTCGGCCACGATCACTATCGTCAGCGTTGTGACCGTAAGCATCTCGCCACCCAGCGCGTCTATTCTCACCAGCGCACGCGTGACGCTCGCGCCGACGGTGACCAATTCCGCTGACATGTCGGTTACATGGAGCGTGAATTCCATCGCGAATGGGAATACGGCGGTGGGTCAGATTTGCCAACATGCGTCCAGCCCCTGCGTGGCTCCGACCGGCGCCAGCTCCGCCAGCGTTGATTATTTAGCGCCCGCAACCGTGCCCAGTGTGAACCCGGTGACGGTGACGGCAAGCAGCGAGGCTGATCCGACCAAGAGCGGGAGCGCGCTGATTGCGATTTCCGCGCCCGGCAGCAACGTGGCGGTGACGGTGTCGCCAGCGTATGCGTTCTTGCCGCCTTCAGGCGGCGCGACTTCGACGCAACAATTTTCCGTGGCCGTCACCGGAACGACGAACCACGCCGTCACGTGGACCGTGCAGAGCGGCGTGCCGGGCCAGGGCTGCGCGGGCACCGCGTGCGGCGCGATCAATGGCGCGGGGCTTTACACCTCGCCGACATCCGCGCCTTCACCGAACGCGGTGACGGTGCTGGCCAGCAGCGCGGCTGACGCCAGCAAGACGGCCAGCGCGACGGTGGCGATCACCAGCGGCCCAACCATCGAAATTATTTTGCCCTCGAGCGTGTTCGCAGGAGCCGTCGAGAGTTTTCCGCTGGCCGTGCAGGGAGCGGGATTTGTCGCGGGCAGCGGCGTCGGGGCCTCGACAATTTTGATCAACGGCACGGCGCGCGGCACCACATGCGCGGCGGCAACGAGTTGTGCCACGGGACTGAATCCCGCGGACGTGGCCTCCGCTGCAACTTCCACCGTTCAAGTGCAGAATCCGGGCCCGAACGGCGCGCTTTCGAATCCGGTGCCGTTCGTGATCATACCCTTCGACATTTCGGTAGGGACGCTGGCGCTGTCGAGCGGCGCGCCCGCTGCTACGTCCATCGTGCTGGTGGTTCCCGAGCCAACTACGGCTGCGGAGTCCGCGCCGATTGATGTGGATACCATCGGCCTGCTCAGCGACGGTAGCTGCGGAATTCAGGGCTCGCCGCTGACGGTGACGCGCCCGGCTTCCGGCACGGCGGTGGTGAGCCTGTGCATTCACGGCAACTTGCTCGATCCCACATTTGTTTATGAGTTCAGCGGTGCGGGCGGAGCGCCGGACGGCAGCGACATCGGCGTGACGGCTTCGGCCATCACCGGACTTTTTCCGAACATGATCGAACTCGATCTGCAAATTTCGAGCGCCACTCTGCCGGGCGTGCGCACACTGTTCATCACCACGTTGAACAACGATCGCGCAGCGTCGACGGGAATGCTGGAGGTGAGATGAGATGAAAACACCATTGCACAAAATGGCACACGAAATGGCGCAGAAGATAGTAATCGTGCTGCTGCTGGCGACGCTGCACGCGGGCACGGCAACGACGGCTGTGGCCACCACGCTGGAGCGCATGTCCGTGGCGAAGATGACGCAACATGCGCAGCTGGTGGTGCGCGCGCAGTGCCTGGGGAATTCCGTCGGGTGGGACGGCGGCGAGATCTGGACGTTCACGTCGTTCGAAGTGGAGGATTCCTGGAAGGGCGCGCCGACTGGCGCGGCACAGCAAGTGACGGTGCGGCTGCTGGGCGGCTCGGTGGGAAACCTGACGTCCACCGTCTCCGGCGTGCCGCGTTTTCGATCCGGCGAGGAAGTGATCCTGTTCCTGCAGCCCACGGCGCGGGGCGATTTTTCCATCGTGAGCTGGGTGCAGGGAACTTTTCGCATTCATCGCGATGCGCGCAGCGGCGCGGAAACCGTAATACAGGATACCGCTGCGTTCGATACTTACGATCCGGCGGCGCGGCAATTCGACGCCGCAGGCATCCGCAATCTTTCGGTGGCGGCGCTGCGGCTGCGCGTGCAAAGCGCGTTGGGCACGCCATACGGAGGGAAAAAATGAAGAAACAGCTGGCCACAGCAACCATCATGCTGTTGTTGTTCTCGGCAATTTCCCCGGCGGGCGCGTTTCCCTATACCGTGGATAGCACCATCCCACAAAGCGGCGGATGCCCGCAGCCGAATCACTGGAATCTTTCGCCGGCCGCGCCGCTCAATCGGCGCTGGAGCACGGCGATGACGGCTCTGTTGTCGCCGACAATCCTCACCGTCGCCGCGCAGCACTCCCCGGCGCAAATCGCGGAGATCAATCAGACGATTACGGATTCCTTCGGCGTGTGGTCCGGCGTGACGGGCACTACGATGAACGCCACTGCGTATCCGGGCGTCTTCGCGCCGCTGGAACAGGTGACGCCGGCGAATTCCTGCAGCAACGACGAGGAGAACAACGTGGACGGACTGAACACCATTTGCTTCAACCAATCCAGCGTGGCATTCACCAGCGGGGTGCTGGCATTTACGCGCACCATCACCGCCAACGCGCCGGGCGCGGTGGTGGGAGCGTCTGGCCCGGCCGCCTTCGCGGGACAAATTCTCGACGCCGACACGCTCTTCCGCAACGACGGGCAGGCAACCTTCGCCACTCCGGGCGCGCTGGCGGAGCCGCAAGGCGCGGGCGCGTACGATCTGGAATCGCTGCTGACGCACGAACTGGGTCACTGGATGGGTCTGGATCATTCCGCAGTGATTCGCGCGATGATGTTCCCGTTCGCGCCGCCGCCGGGCCAATATCTTGGCTACCGGCCGGACGGTTCCGTGCCGGATGGCCCGCTGACGAGCGACGATCGCACCGGCATCCGCGCGCAATATCCGGACCCGAACGATACGCTCAATGTGGGCGCGATTCGCGGCCGGATCGTTCCGGCGAATCCGTTCGCGCTCGCGACTCTGGCGGCGCCCTCGCCGGGCTTACCGGTCAGCGGCATGGTCGGCGCGCACGTGGTCGCCGTGGATGCCGAGACGGGCTCGGTGATTGCGGGAACGCTGGGCGGCTGGAGCTGCAATCCGGCCAATCCGCCGACGCAGTTTGACGGCTCGTTCGACCTGGAGAGACTGCCCGTGGGGCACAGCTACAACCTGTACGCCGAGCCGCTGGTGGGCCTGGCGTTGCCGGGAGATTTCAGCGATGTGTTTACGGGATTATGCTCCAGCAGCGAGGCGCCGACTTGCAACGCGCCGCCCGTGAACACGAATTTCAATGTGCGCGTTCTGCCCGCCTCGCCGTGATGCCGCGAGCAGCTTGGTCGGCGCAAAACAAATGCGGCTCCCGGGAGGTACGGGAGCCGCTTCTTGCGCTGCGGGATACGAAAACAGTTACTGGGTCGGCAGAATTTCCTGCGAGAACCCGATGGTGTTGACGGAGCGCAACGTCGGAGTGCGCGGCGGCAGACACGCGGGGCCCAGGGCAAAGTTGGTGTCAAAGGAGTAGTCACGCGGGCTGGGCGGACCGTATACGCCGGTGCCCTTATAGGTACCGACGGCTTGACGGTTGTAATAGAAACTGACCATCGAACCTCGGTAGTGGCATACCACGCCCCAGTTTTCCAGGAAGCGGAGGAAATTGTGCACACCGCCGTCCGTGCCGAAGTCCTGCGCCTGTCCGCCAATGGACGGGAATGGAATACCCTTACCGGAAATGATCGCGGCGCGGTACGCCGTGGGCACCGCAGTCCGATTATTGGTGTTGAAGGGGAAAGCGAAGGAGTTCACGTCGTTCCAGTTGTTGGAAAGGAACGTGACCGCGTCGCCTTCGACGGCTGCGGCGACGCTGACGCCGCCCCAGGTTCCGTCGTCCACCGGCGCGTTGTAATCGCCCTGGATGTAAACCGGGTTTTCGGAAACGATGCTAAGGCCATCGGTTCCGCTGCAGGAGGCTCCGATGGTGAGCGTGGCTCCGTTTACGACTTTCAGGGCGCGGCGGAAGAAGACCGGAGGATTTTCCCGAGCTTCCTGCGCGTTGCCGTAGGTAACGTCCGGACGATTCGGATTGAGGCCCGCACAGTTGGCGTTGGGGAAGAGGCCACCGGAGTAGGTGGTGGCTCCGACTTTGATGGTAGCGCCAATCATGTTCCCTGTCGTGCCGGACGCGCCGGTCCACATCACGGTGCTCGCGGGTGCGACGGGAGCCGCCGCGGTGGTCAGTATCCAGTTCGCCGGGGCAATCAAGGTAGGAGCCATTTCTTGGCCGCCATACGTGCGGAGGAAACCGTCGCCTTCGAAGTCTTCGCCGGGATCGAGGACGACGTTCGAGCAGCCGTTGGCCGGATCGCTGGGATTGATGATGTCGTTATACCCGAAGGAGCCGGTCTTGACGTTGGGGGCGACGCTGGTGTCGACCCGTTCGCCGCGGCGGTCTGAAAAATACAGCGTGTATCCGGTGTTGTTGTCGAGGCCCAGGCCAGCCTGGTTGGCAGTGAACCAAGCCACCAAGTTGCCGGCATCCAGCTCGACGTAATTCATTACGCCTTCTGCCGCGATGAACGGTGTGGAGGTGGCGGCGGCCGGCGCGCGGTCAACTCCTTCACGCGTGTCATACAGCACGTTCGGCCAGAAATCGGTGGCGACAGTTGCGGCGGTAATGGTTCCGCATCCGTTCGCGCTGGCGCTTGCGGTATCCAGGTTGTCACGTACGCGAGCCAGACGGATGATCGCGTTCGCACTGGGATTCGCGCAGGGAACTGTAGCGGTACCTCCCCCGCTCGGACCTTGGGCAGCAACTTGGGCGCCGGGCAGGCTCGCGAGGAGCGGCGCGAGCACGCCGGTGGTCGGATTGATGTTCTTCCCGGTGAGGCCCAGGGCCAGTATCTGCTTCGTGTAGTCCGTCCACGCACCGCCGGGATTCACTTGATATTCGATCTTGATGCATCCGGTGATGATTGGATATTTGGGCTGCAGCCAATATCCAGGTTGAGCGGCCGTGTTGCTGGGGGTGTAGGTAGCATTTGCTCCCGACACCGGCAGCGGAAAGTTACCAGCGTACCAAGCCGGGCTTGCAGTAAAGCCGAGTGGAGAGCCGGCGATATACCCCAAGGTCGCGAGATCAACAGGATCGGTGGCACTGGTGACGGTGTCGAGGCTCATCATATCGGACGTGTGGCAAGCAGCTGCCGAGCCCGGCACAGTCGCGGGAGTCGGATAATCGTCAATCAAGATTCGCAAGGTGGCCTGAGAGAAAAGGCGCTGGGCGAAGGTGGCCGGTGTAGCGCCGAGTTCCCCAGGAATGGGGCGGCGAATCAATGAAATGGGCGTGATGCCACCCAACGCGGTGGAAGTGAGGCTCAACACTGGCACGCCATTCTGAAGTTGACCGTTGTAAGCTGGCACTACTGTTCCCGTCCAATCAGGATTATTCAAGGTGGTGCTGACGGCGCCGTAAACGCTGTTGCCCGTGACGCTGCCTTCGCCGATGGCCAATGCGCGCCACGAAGCGTTGGTGTAGGGAGCGCCGCCGGGCTCGCCGGTCATGGTCGGATCCGGCGACAAGGCGATGGAAACGTCGCCACCGTAAGTGGCTCCAGCGCCGGTGACCGCGAAGCCATTTTCCAGATTGGTGCGGATGACTTGTCCTACCACGGTGACCTTGTCACCCAGGAAAGTGGGACCTTGGTTCGGAGTGAGCCATAGATTTCCATTGGTGTGGGTGCGCCCGCCGAAGCCGAACGAAGGGCCGTTGAAGAACGAAAGATCGGAATCGGAATAAATACCGAACTGGAATACAGGAATGGCGACTACTTGAACCTGGCGGGTAAGCTTCACTTCCGCGCCTGAGGAACTGTTCTGCGCCGCAACCGTCATGGTGAACGGCGTGATCAAGCCTTGCATGCCGGCGTAGGGACTGGGCGGCAGAATGGTGGCGTTGGTCGTCGCGGGATTGCCGAATGCATCCGCGATGAAAGTGAGGTTATAGGTGGAAGCGCCGGAGGAATTCACATAGGTGACGCCGGTGAGCCCCGTAGGAGGAGTGGAAGTGATGGTGGTGACGTTCGCCGCGGTGAGCGAACCGGAAGTGGCAAACTGCTGCGCCACGTCGGTGGTCATTTTTTCCATGCCGGCTTCGGCGCCATAGAAGGCGAGCTCGCGGCTGGAGTTATTGCCACCGAGGCGCTGGTCGCTCATCACCATCCAGCTCATGCCCACTACGATGGCTGAAATCAGCAGCAGCACAAACAGCGACGTTATCAGTGCAACACCCTTTTCGCGTTCCATTCTCACAGCGGATCTCCTTGAAAATCTTTAAGACTCTAGCGCCTGGTGATTGACTGAAGCTCCTACGGCGCCGTGGACCCTGCAGACGTCTGGAACTGGTTGGTGAACGAAAGGCTGCGGATGCTCACCTGCGTGCTCAGATTGTTGCGCAGAAATACCGGCGTTGATTGGGCCTCGTAGGTATTTTCGGACCTGCCGGCCAGAAAGACGTTAACCGCGCGAATCTGCGCCGGCGTATCGGGAAGAACCGGCTGGGCGGCGTTCCCGGGACCGTTAGGATAAACGCCCGCAGCATCCGTGGAGCTGGTGATGTCGTAGCTGAAGCCCAGGTTCTCGATATCGTCGGCGATCGCCTGCGGCGGATTCACGGGACCGCCCGCGGGATAGCCGGGATAATTTACCTGGCGAATCAATTGCGGGTCCGTCGCGGTGGCGGAGTTAATATAGTAAGTCACCATCCAAACGCGCGTGACCGTGGTGGGCGGAAAGACTCCAGGAGTAGTGGCCAATTTCGCGACCGTGCCGTTCGCCAGGCCGGTTTGATTCAGGCCGGCCGGATCGCCGGCTGCGAAATTGATGGTTGGGCCGGCGACGCTGGTGACATATTCCAGCGCGGTTCCGTTCTGGTTGTGAAACATGATCAAATTGCCGGTAGTGATGGGATTGGTTACGCCCGGCATGGTGAAGCAGGCCGGCGCGAGCGTGACGGACGCTCCCGTAGCGGAGATCGTTCCGGCGCAAACCGGAGTGGACGGCGCGCCCTGCACCACCGGATAGCTGTAGAGATAGTGTCCGGCCGCATCCACCAGGACGTTATCCGCATAGATGATGTTGATGATGTCTGTGGGAGTTCCGGTGAGCACCGCGTTGGTGGACGGATTGATGGACGTGGCCAACTGCCCAGCCAGGGATCCTGGAGTGATCGCCGGCAGCGTGATGTAGGCGACCGGAAATGTGGTTGCGGTGCCGGGGCGATTTACCGCCGAGGTCGCGGTGTAGGGGAGGCTGATGCCGCCCTGAGGAATTCCCTCGCCCGCCTGCATCAGATCACGGACCATGAAGTGCATACCGGCGCGCAGGTTCTCCTGAGTGTTGGCTTCATAGGAGACCATGGTGGTCACGTGCTCGGCCTGCATCAGGGCGTCGGTGGCGATGGCCACGACGGATACCACGATGCTCATGGAGACCATCAATTCGATCAGCGTAAATCCTCTTTGGCGCTTCATCCTTGCTCCTCGCGGTCCTGATGCTAGTAAGCTGAAACGTACGTGGTGAGCGAATAGCTACGCGTGAATTTGCCCGTTATGTACTTCACCGTGATCACCACCTGATTAAGGCTGTTGGTGTATCCCGGCACCGAAGTAATGGTGACGGTGCGCGTAAAGTTGCCGAGCGATTGCTTTACATCGTCGGCGGTGCCTAGTTTTCCGTCCGGTCCGGGATAGACGATGTAAGCCGGAGTGCCGCCCGCGTCGCCAACCGTACCGACCAACCCGTCAGCTCCAGGCACGAGCAAGGGCTGCGGTGTGGATAGAAAAAGTCCGGCGGGATTGCCCGCGCTATTGTTGGAAAGCTGCGCAAACGTTGCGTTGTTCGTGTATTTCGCGGTGTAGATTGCTTCGGCGGCTTCTTCCGCCTTCTGTTGCGCGATGAAAGCATCTTGCGAGCTCTGCATGTAGGCCAGCGCATCCGCCAGCATGGCGCACAAACCCAGAACGCCCACACCCAGAACTACCAGGGAGATCATCGTCTCCAAAAGCGTGAAGCCCTTCGCCGCTTGCCGTTTATTCGCTTGCCACATTTTCCTGAGCTCCTTCAGAACCTGGCCCATAGCAGACCCGTGCCCTTCCAGCCGCGTATCCGCCCGGTGCCGCCCAGAACAGTAACTGCGCGGGCCGTCGTACTTTTGTTGGGTTGACCGATGAATACCGTTCCATTAATCGGTTGAAATGTCGCTCCATCCACTAGTTCGCCATCGCTTTGGAAAAGCATTCCGCCGACCGGCCCTCCGGCGAGGCTTTCGAATTCGACCGCTGCTGCATTGCCGAAGGCGTCCGGCGTGTCTGGCGCTGCGGTGAACAAATAATACTGGGCCGGAGATTCAATGGGCACCTTGCTTAAAATCGGATTCACTGCTCCGGCGCCGGCGGTGAGATCGTTTCTCACCTGCATGACAACTTGATATTGAGTGATGCCACTAACGACGACGGTAGGAAAGGTGACCTGCACGTAACGGCGGTTGGTGATGGCGTACTCGCGCGCCTGGCGCAGTTGGTCAACCACTTCCTTCATCGCGGCGTCGAAGCGCGCGTCCTGCAGCGTCGGCAAATAGGCGACCAGCGCCATCGCCGAGATAATCAGAATGAGCATCACTACGACGCTCATTTCAACCAGCGAAAATCCGCGCTGACTGTTGGCTTCGCGCCTGCCGCAGTTCAAAATCGTAGTGCGTTCTTTCACGCTGACACCCTCGAATCGCCCAGGAGGTGGCGGGCGAGCCACAGAATTCGATAGTTACATTGCAGTTCCCAGGCCATGCCGGGGCGATGCCTAAACCTATTTGGGAGAGCTAGTTAGGGGAAAGAGGGCGAAATCACGATTTCCAATTCGACCTGGACGGGGTGAAAACGTTACATTTCTGGTGGCTGGCCACCTCAAAGCGTG
>Ga0209447_10000189_pt1 | contig 16177 bp, 17 predicted proteins | sample BogFormECP04_OM3_FD_188243 | JGI IMG/M metagenome (GOLD analysis project Ga0209447, IMG submission 188243) | Bog forest soil microbial communities from Calvert Island, British Columbia, Canada - ECP04_OM3 (SPAdes) (version 2) | ecosystem: Environmental > Aquatic > Freshwater > Wetlands > Bog ... | reverse complement strand
GAACCCCTATTATGAGACAAATAATTGGGCACACATTCGATCGTTACGGTTGAGTCATGGCCACTCTTCGCCCGAAACGCACGAAGCGGTTCTCCTTCGCATCCAATCGGCTTATTGACTGGCAGCAACTCGAATCGGCGCCTTATCCGCGAACGCCAAATGCGCTTGCTTTTCCATTTGTAGAATCACGGCGGAGAAATCTTGTTCGTTTCCCGGGGTCAATTGTGCCGCGTTGACCTCCAACGCCGCTCGCGCCGCGGGCATCTGCGCGCCGACCGCAGCCGCGAGCTTCAGTATTAGTCCGAAATCCTTGTTCATCAGGCGTAGCGGAAATTGCGGGCTGTAATCGTTGTTCGTCGCTCTCTGCAGTTTGCCCACATGCGCCGGAGCGACGACTGCGGTCTGGGAGAGAACGTCGAGCAAACGATTACGCTCGAGGCCAGCCTTCTCACCGAGCGCAACGGCCTCGGCAATCGCTTGCATTCCAATTCCCAGCAGACTGTTCACGACGAGCTTCATCGTCGCTCCTGATCCGCTGGGTCCCACATAAAAATACTTGCGCGCGATCGCGCCAAAGATTGCCTCTGCGGCGTCGAAGCAATCGCGGGCTCCGCCTCCGAACAGGACCAGCGCGCCCTGCTCGGCGATCGGTGTACTGCCCGACATGGTCACGTCCAGGACGTTCACTCCGCGCTTGGCGCCCAACTGCGCCAGTCTCTTGGACGTCTCTGGATAAACCGTGCTCAGGTCAATGCACAGTGAGCCGGGACGCGCGCTAGCGAAAGCGTCGTCCGCTCCGTCAAAGACGCTCATGACAACTTCGTCATTTGGAAGGCAGGAAAGCAGCACGTCGCAACCGGAAGCGAGCTCTGCAATGCTTCCGGCGACCGCGCCGCCAAATTGAACGAGTTCCTGCGCCTTGCTGCGATCTCGGTCATACGCGGTCAGCTGGAAGCCGGCTTGCAGCAACCGCTCCGCGACGGGCCGGCCCATGTAACCGATTCCGATAAATCCCAGCTTGTCTTTTCCCGGCGTAATTGGATTCATATCGAATCATCCTTTGGTCGCAGGCCGGCGATATTCAGGTGGTATGAATGGTATTGAATGGCATTTCTCGCCGGCCGGCGGCAGTTTCATTTGTGTTATCACTTCCCGATGGCAGGCAAGTGCAAATGCCGTGCCACAAACAGGAATTGTTCTAAACAAGAGGCGTCCATCTGTAAGCTAGTGAATCCATGCGCGATAAAGGCACGACGAGACGATCGCAGCACAATCCGGATTCGCCGCGCGTGTCGCACGACCTCGACAGATTTCGACACGGTGTCCAACCGCCCGACACCTCCATCACGATGCGCTGAAAAACGAGCGCCCTGGCGGACTTTCTCCTGCGCTATTAGAAGCGATAGGTAAAACCGGCGTTTCCTTCGATGGGTGCGGCGTTGTAGGTCAGCGTGTGGAAAAAAGTCCCGGGTTCGAAACCGGCGAAGTTGAATGCGAGGATCACATGGGCTATGGGCGCCCAGCGAATCTCCAGATCTCCTTGATTGCCCAGGTAGCGCGCATGGCTGGCACTCGCGGGGTCAAGCAGCACTCCACTTCCAAAAGCGTAGATGCCGTCGTGCGTTGATTCTCTCCAGTACCAATCCCAGGCAAAGGCGCCCGTGACATTTGTCTTCAGCTGGAATTGAATTACCGGATGCAAATCGATCAGATTCTGCGGTCCCAGCGCGGGCACCATCTTGGGGGTAAAGTACGCCCCACGGGGGAACGGAGGGTTGAAAGTTCCGAGGGCCAGATTCGCTGAATTGCCATCGCCGCTGTAAACGTCTGCCCGTAACAAGGGGCGAGGATGAAAGCGTACGCGATCGAACGTAAATCCAGTTTCCGTGGAAATGCTCCAGGCACGAATCGCGGCGCTCCCGAAACTTCCCCATTGAAAATTCGGCTCCCAGTTGTAGTCCAGGCCTTTCCCTGCTGGCCGGAAAATTCTAGCTCCGACGGTCTGGCGCACCTCGGGTGAAGCGCCCCGGTTATACGTTGCGGATTTGGTGTCCGCTCCGATGTAATAGAGGTCGGCTTTCCCGCGGCTCAGGGTGCGCGCCGGAACGGTAAGATAACTTCCCCAAAGGCTTTCCGCGTGATTCGGCACATCGTCGAAAAAACCGAGATTATTTTCGACCGGTTTGACTGCGAACAGATCCAGCCTGACATGCGCGTTTTCCGCGATGATGCGAAATCCATCGAAGCTCAGCTTTACGTTGGGGCCTTCATTGTTGTCGAACAAGCGGCCCGAACCAAGGACGATTTCCTGGCGTCCCGCGCGCACACTGATCCCGTTTGAGCTGGTTGCGTGCGAACCGATCTCGATAAACGCTTGATGAACATCGCCGCGGTCTTCGTCAACTTGGGGTCGCGGACCTCCGTTCCTCCCGTCTTCGAAATCAAACTCGAACTCGGAAAAGAGGCGGAAGTACCGGCCAGCGTGGAAATCGAAATGGGGCATCGCTCGGTTTATCACATATCCATTGTGGTCCTGGGATCCGGCGCCAAACATCCAGTTGTCGAAATACTCGTATTCGACGCGGTATTCGAATCCCAGCGAGAGGTACAGTTGCGGATTTTCGCCAAAGGGAATGTACTTTATGGGGTCAAAGAAGTCCGTGCGCTTCGCAGCGTCTGCGAGAAAACTCCAATCCTGCTCGGCAGGAAATGGATTCAGCGGTGGACGCGCGGGATCCGGAGCCGGACCAGGTGGCTGAGGGTCTGGCGTCTGCGCGCCGGCAGGCAATGCCGCGAGCACTATGAGAAAACCGATCAGGACAAGCCACCAGCCGCTTCGTCGCTGGCACTTGCGGGACAGCGCTGGCATCAAAGCGAATACCGGCTCACCGACGCGCGCAACGAGATATCCATCCGTCCCTCGCGCAACTCCCATTTTCTGAGCTCGAACCTGCGCAGCCCTCGCTTGATGAGCGGCTCCTCTTCCATGGCCTGGCGCGCCTCTTCCAACGTGCTGGTCGAGAGAATCGTCAAGCCGTCTCCGACGAGGACGCCCTCCTCGATGAACGGACCAGACGCCCAAAGGCGGCCCGCCGCTTCCAGGGCGTTCATGTAGGCGAGGTGCTCGGCGACGAAGGGCTGGATAGCGTTGGCGGGCGCGGCGACGCGGTTGATCGCGACGAACAACGTCTTCTCCAACATCGGCGCAAGCAATTCCGCGACGGCCTTGCTGGTGTCGTTGGACATGTTGGTCTCCCGCCCCCATTCGAAAAAGCGGGCATGCCGCGTAGCGATTTCGCGGAATGCAGGTTCGGACGTTACTGCGGATCTTTGCGTTCACTGGCAACGTGAGCTGAAACCACGGTTGCAGTTTGGATCTTCTTGGCAAGAAGCCACGCACCACCTTGCTCACCTAGCACCATCCCCAACAGTCCGACCAGAGCTATGATGGGCGGCGCAGGACTCTTCACTCGAATGACCCCGTACAGGACACCCACAAGCGTGCCCACTACCAACGAGATGAGCATTGCTTTCATTTCACACTCCCTCCATTCACTCTTGCCTTGGCATCTTCAAAATTTGCTTTCCGTCCATGCCGTCAGTCGAAACTGAGCACCTGTTTCGCTTTCGCCTGTCCAGTGGCGACCCGACTGTATGCGTCCGCAGCTTTTTCAAACGGAACAATTTCAATCGGTGGCGGTTTCAAAACTCCCGATTCAAAACCAGGCTGGAGCTCGCTCTCGATCTCCGCTATCTGTCGCGAAGTTAAGCCGTAGCTGTCCACTCCGAGCAGACGGGAGGAGTTGTGATAGAAGTCTCTCAAGTCGAAGCTGACCCGCGGATCTCTGCTGGAGATGGCCACCTGTCGCCCGCCAGCCCTCAGCGATCGCAACGCCGGCTCGAACATCGGACCACCCACGGTGTCGAACACCACGTCAGCTCCCTTTCCGGCTGTCAGTTCGAAGACCCGCTCACGAAGATCTTCGGTCTTGGTATTAACGACCGCGTCCGTTCCCGGAATCGGATCGGATGAAGTGTCCGCTGCAATAACGCGCGCCTGCTTCCAATTCGCAATCTGCGTGGCTGCCTGACCTACCGCGCCGGCGGCTCCCACAATCAGAAGGGTTTCGCCGGCCTGGATCTGAGCTGCGCTGATTACAGACGCCCATGCGGTGATGTACGGAACTCCGATCATCGCGGCCTGCGCCATACTCAGCGTTTGCGGTTTGCGTGACAGTGTCTCCGCAGGGACAACGACATATTCCGCGTGAGATCCATCGCGGACAATACCAAGCGCCGAGGAACTGCCCCAGACCTCTTCACCTTTGTAACGGTTTCCGGCTGCGACCGTGCCTGCAAAGTCGCGGCCGGGAGTCCGCGGCAGAGTGGTGGTTTTGAAGCGCCCCGCAACGTTCCCGATATCACTGGGATTAATCGCGGCAGCCTTCACATGAACGAGCGCTTCTCCTTCGCCCGGCTCGGGAATCGCGAGTTCTTGGATTCGCAGCACCGATGGCGGTCCAAACTCGGCAAATCGCAGCGCTTTCATTACTTTGGCAGTCATGGCTCCGTTATACCGCTAACAGAAGAGATCGTTGAAAAGAATTTATGGACGCGGCCATTGATGCGCCATCGAAATTGCGAATTGCATGTTGTGACGCTGCTGCCCGTCATTGCACTAACCGAGCACTCTCTGACAGTGTGAGACTAAGCTACGGTTGTAGCTTGGTAAGCCGCGCGCTTCCCGCAGGCTTTGCTGAAAGCGCGCGACCACGCCGCCGTCAGAGACCTTGCACGATTTCCGACAGGAACCAGGTTCGCCGCTCAGTTTGGTCAATCCAGACCTCGATCTCGCTGGCGGTGGCCACGTCGTTGTATTTGTCGCAGGTTTCATGTGCAGCGCGGAAAAAGCGCGTTAGGGCCTGATTATCGGCGCTGAGCTCTACCAGCATGTCTTTCGGGGCAACGCGCTCGTCGTTGTTGTCCTTCAGGCGTTGATGCCGCGAGATATCGCTGATCGAGCGCAACGTGGTGCCTCCGATCTTGCGGGCGCGCTCGGCGATGTCATCGGTCATAGCGAAGATCTGTTCACCCTGTTCGTCGAGCAGCAGGTGATAATCGCGGAAGTGCGGCCCGGTCATATGCCAGTGGAAATTCTTGGTCTTCAAGTACAGCGCGAATGTATCGGCCAGCAATTGACGCAGTGCGGCGGTAATCTCAGCGACGCCTTCGCGGCTGAGGTCGGTTGGCGTTTCGTGCGTTGCTTGCTGTCTTTCCTTGGCCTGAGTTGCGGCTTGATTTGCCATGTTTGTTTCTCCTTTTTTTGTTATTAATTCGAACTGCAATCCTGCCTGTCGAAACTCAGGACGCATTTCTCCCTATCCGAGCTCGCCGGTTAAGAACTGAGGTTCGCCGTTTCCAAAGCTCCAGTCCGCCGCCGAATTTTCGATGACGGCGACCATCACGTCGCTGGGCGCGATCGAAACCGAGCTTGCCAACTGCTCCGTCAATTCCTTGTAGAATCTGCGCTTCAGAATTTCGTCGCGCTTCTTGCTTATCACCGTGATGATCAGAGCTTTGTCGGTCCGGGAGATGTTTAGACCGGTGTCTTGAATCACCATGAACCCTTTGGGATGGGCTTGGTAAATCTGATAACGGTCTCGCACGGGGACGTGAAACGCCTTCACGACGGCCCGGTGGACCGCGTCGAGCAGGGCCGTCACTTCGGATTGAGTCCTGCCTTCCAGAGCATCGATTTTGATCAATGGCATGGCGTGATCTTCCTTTTCCGTATTCCAGCTCGGACTCGGCCCCCGCGAACGTTATGCCGCCGCGGCACCCGTTAGAATTCGCTCCAAAATATTTACCTCGAACGGCGTCTCTATCAATTCCCCCACACTTCGCTGCAAGTGTTTATAGTGGGCGGTCGCCGCGTGTTGATCGAGCGCCGCCTGGCTTTCCCAGAGTTCGTAAAAATAAAAGCGCCCCGGCGAGTCAGACTCATACAGTTCATACAACTTGCATCCCGATTCAGCCCGCGTGGGAGCCAACATCGCGCGCAGTAGTTCTCTGAGTTGGTTTTCCTTTCCACTGCGCGCCACCGATCTTGCAATCACCCGCACTTCAGCCATAATCGCGTTCCTCCTGTATTCATAGTCGCTTTGCATTCGCGATACATCACGCTGCTACTTTAAAGCTGGATCAATCAGCGTGAGTTCGGTCGCGGGATCAAAACGCTTCCGCATCGCTACTGGATCGACGGTCACCATTGCTTCCACCGTCGGTGATGCATATGCCTCCAGAACATGCCCGGCACGAGTTGTTCCGTCGGGCCCTCCCACCACCATGTGCGTGTGGACTACTGGCCTTCCTTGATAGAGCGCGATGTCGCCACTCATCCCGATCAATTCGTGCTGACCATTGATGGCGATCTTCTTGTACATTTTGCGCTGGGGGTCGAACCAGCCCACCGTTGCGTCATCCAACGCTCCGATCGCCGTGAAATGCGCGCTGGTGACGTGATATTTCTCAGCAAACTCCTGCAGCCCGGAATAAACCTCGTCGCCCTGGTAGAAAATGACGGCATATTGTTTCGTCGGCTCACCAGGATTCAGCAATTGCACCTGCATCTTGGGAGCCTTACCTGTCGGAACGGCTTCCGCCGGCTTCACATATTCGCCTGCGGTATCCTGCGAACGCACCATCGCGGCGGTGATACCAATCAATACCAATGCGCAGGCCAGTCGTTTTGTTTTGCTCATCGCTTTGCTCTCCCATGTTCGAGAATATTCAAAAGTGACCCTACGCCCTAAGCGGCGACGGTGTTTCTCGCCGGCGGCGCCATGAATTCGGGACCGACCGGGCTAGCGATGGTCTGCTGCAGAATCTGATCGATCGCCGCGAGCGCGTCGGCATCGAGCTTCCAGTCGAGTGTGCCGGCCACAGCTTCCAGTTCCTCAGGATGGCGCGCGCCCCACAGCGCCGCGGTGATTCCTGGCTGGTCCAGCACCCAGCGCACGGCGAGATCCATCACGTGCTTTCCGTATCTTTTTTGCGCCAGATCGTCGAGTTGCTGCACCGCATTCAGATATTGCGCGAAGCGTGGCGGCTGGAATTTCGGATCAGACAGGCGGAGATCGTCGCCGGTGAACTTCGTATCCGGCCGCATCGTGCCGGTCAAGAGCCCGCGGCAGAGAGGCCCGTAAGCGAAAGCGCTCAGATTCTTCTCGCGCACGTAAGGCAGCACGTCGCGGTCAATTTCGCGCTCGAAGAGGTTGTAAGGAGGCTGGACGGTGTGCAGTTCAGAGACCGTCCTGAACTGGTTCATCTGCTCCGGTGAATAATTGCTCACACCGATCGCTCGGATCAGGCCCTCCTTAAAGAGCGTGTGCATGGTCATCGCGGTTTCTTCGATCGGGACGGCCAAATCCGGCCAATGCACTTGATAGATGTCAATGTAGTCGGTGCGCAGACGGCGGAGGGAATCCTGGACCTCCTTGCGGATGCGAGCGGGCGAAGAATTGCGCGTCACCGAGCCGTCGTGCCACTCGAGCCCAACCTTGGTCGCGATGAACACCTTTTCGCGATGTCCTCGCTCCGCAATAGCCTTGCCGACAATTTCTTCGGAAACGCCGAAACCGTAAACCGGCGCGGTATCAATCAGAGTGATCCCTTTATCAAGGGCGGTGTGAATGGTGCGAATTGACTCGCGTTCGTCGGTGCCGCCCCACATCCAACCACCGATGGCCCAAGTGCCTTGCGCAATTCGTGAAACCTTCATGTCCGTGCCGGAAATTATTGAGTATTCCATTGGCTTCATCCTTTGTTATGAAATTTGATCTGCAAATATCCAGCCCACCATCGCGCGGGAGCTTCAACCATAGAGTTGCCAACAATCCTGGTGAAGACGTTCACTCCCGCTCCCAAAATATTTGTGCGCACCTAGGCCGGCGACGCGAACAGGAGCGCGCGATTTACAGTTCCACTTAACTCTCGGCGACCTCGAAAAACGCGTGATTTCACAGCGGCAACGGAAGTGTCCAGCATCTGAGCCGTTTCCTCGACAGAGCGTTCTTCGACCATCCGAAGCCAGATCGTTTTTCGAATCGTCGGGCCCAAGCGATTGATCGCCTTGGTCAAGAGCTCAGAATGCTCTCGCCGTCGGCACGATTCCTCTGGATTGGGGCCCTGGTCAACAAATGCCTCCGGGACGAAGTTCACGCCGTCGTCAGACGTCGCGGGCAGCACTTCGAGGCCTTTCCGTCTGCGGCGCAGCACCATGTAGGATTCATTCAAGGCGATGCGGCTCAGCCAGGTGGAAAACTGCGACGCTTCCCGAAAACGATCCAGGTGAAGAAACGCCTTGTGAAAACTTTCCTGCACCACATCTTCGGCATCTTCGCGGTTTTTCGTTATCCTGAGCGCAACTGCAAAGATTCTCCGCTTGTGGCGCGACATCAGTTTTTCGAATGCGTGCGCGTCGCCGCATTTGGCGGCAGTTACGAGCGTGCGATCCGGCCCTTTTCCGATATCAGTTGCGAGAGATGTTTCCATGATGGCGTTTCTCCTGGGCATTTGTTCAAACTGTTGCCACTCGGCTAGGGAGCAATAGCGGAGCCAAAGCCGGTGCAGTCGAAGACGGCTCAGAAGTGATTGACAGAATGGGGCATGCGCAAAGTGACAGGTGCCTTTGCGGTCGCAGACTCAGCGGGTGTCTGTCGGAATGCTGGCACGCCGTCCAGTCGGTTGAACGGAACAAGCGCGGCCATCTTCGCGAGAACCAAAGCGGAAAGGATCAACGACAGAAACACGAGTAAAAGCGCCGCAGCTAAATCAGGAGGCCTTTCCTGATACTCCCAGCGCGGGGAGTGTGGAACTAAATTCGTTGCAAAGCGCCCGTGCGGCGGCACAGAATCGTCACGCTCGGTGGAGTAGTCGCATAGAGCAAGCTTCCAATAACCGGAGCGGAAATATGTCCAAGTTCAATCCTCTTGTGTGGCGCAAACCGTCTGCGATTTGGGATTATGGGCTTGCTATCCTGTTGGTTACGGCAGCGGTGATCATTTCACGGTGGCCGGTGCTGCATTTGGAAGCAGGTCCGGCGTCGGTTTTTCTTTGCGCAATCATGATTAGTGCGTGGTTGGGTGGATTCGGCCCGGGACTGCTCGCGATCGTCCTATCCTGTCTTGCTTTCAATTATTACTTCCTGGCACCACTGTATTCGTTCGCCGTAGATTCCGAAAATATACCGCGCTTTGTCATTTTCAATATTTCAGGCGTGATTGCCGGATCGCTGAGCGCCGCGCAGAGGCGCGCCACACAATCGCTCCGGCGCGCGCGCGATGTCCTGACAGAAACAGTAAAAGAGCTGCAGAGAACGAACGAGGCGTTGCAAGCGGAAAGCCGCGAACGGATGCAAATCGAGGAGCGATTGCGCCGCAGTGAAGGATATTTAGCCGAAGCGCAAAGGCTCACTCATACCGGCAGTTTTGGATGGAGCGTGCAGAGCGGAGAAATCCGTTGGTCCGACGAAACGTTTCGCATCTTCGAATGCGACCCAAAGACGAAACCCACGCTGGCAGTGATACTGCAAACGACTCATCCGGACGATGTCGCCTATGTGAAAGAGAACGTCGAGCGTGTTTCACAAGAACAGAAGGATATGGATTTTGAGCATCGCTTGCTGATGCAGGACGGTTCCATCAAATACGTCCGAGCCGTAGCCCACGCAGTAAAAGACAAATCGGGCGGGACCGAATTTGTTGGAGCGCTGATGGACATTACTTCCGCAAAGGAGGCGGAAGACCGGACACGGCTGATCATAGACACAGTGCCGGCGCAAATCTGGACCGAGACTCCGGAGGGCGTCGTCGATTATGTGAATCGCCGCTGGATTGATTACACCGGAATGACGCTGGAAGAAGCAGTGGGATCGGGCTGGAATCACATGGTGCATCCCGATGATCTTGACCGCGTGTTGACGAAGTGGCGAAAACTCATAGCGGAAGGAAAGCCCCGCGAGATCGAGTCACGCCTCCGCAGGTCCGATGGAGAGTACCGTTGGTTCCTCAGTCGCTGCTTTCCGTTGGTGGACCGTTCGGGAGACATCCTGGGATGGTACGGCAGCGATACCGATGTTCATGACCTGAAACAGGCGGAAGAAACGTTGCGGCGCAGCGAGGGTTATCTGGCGGAGGCGCAGAGACTCAGCCACACCGGCAGCTTTGCGCGAGATGCGGCGACTGACGAGTTCAAGTACGCGTCCGAAGAATTCTACCGCGTACTCGGTTTTGATCCGCGTGACGGACAACCGCAATACCAAACGTTCTTGCAACGCATCCATCCGGATGATCAAGCCAGGGGCAGGGAAACAATCGAGAAGGCACGCCGTAAGAAGACAGAGTACGAGCTGGATTACCGACTCATTCATCCCGGCGGCGAGATTAGAGACATCCATGTGATCGCTCATCCCGTTCTCGGCCCGTCCGGCGATCTCGTCGAATACGTCGGCACGGTGATGGACATAACCGAGCGCAAGCGGACGGAGGGGGCGCTTCGTAGGAGCGAGGCTTATTTAGCGGAAGCGCAGCGGTTAACGCACACCGGAAGTTGGGCTTACAATATCGCCGCGAAAGAGCTTATTCACTCGTCCGAAGAGCATTCCCGCTTGTTTGGCTTTGATCCAGAGAGAGGGGTGCCTTCGTTCGAAGAACTCGTTCAGCGCATTCATCCAGAAGATCGAGGCCCGTCCTTGCAAGAGTTTGCGAACCCCAGCCCCGAGGGAACAGACTTTGATGCGCATTTCCGAATCATTCATCCGGACGGCACCACGAAATATGTGTACGGAACAGGTCATCCTATTTTCAACGCGTCCGGCGATCTCGTTGAATTCTTCGGCACAGTGATGGACGTGACCGAACGCAAGCGGGCGGAGGAAGAGCGTGAGAGATTGCGCCAGGCACAAGCGGATCTGGCTCGCGTCAACCGCGTGACCACGATGGGAGAGTTGACCGCCTCCCTCGCGCACGAGGTAAATCAACCGATTGGCGCCGCGGTCACCAACGCCAGCACTTGCCTGCGCTGGCTGGCGGCCGACACGCCAAATCTCGAAGAAGCACGCGCGGCTGCTATGAGGGTGGTAACGGATGGCAAGCGTGCGGCGGAAATCATCACCCGGGTACGCCAGCTCTTCAAGAAAGGCAGTACGGAACGGGAGTTGGTCGAAATAAACGAAGTCATTCGAGAGATGATGGTCCTCCTGCAAGGCGAGGCAGAGCGGCACAGCATCGCAGTCGCGGCGGATTTGGCCGCAGACATCCCTCAGCTCATGGCGGATCGCGTGCAGTTGCAGCAGGTGATGATGAACCTGATCATGAACAGCATCGATGCGATGAAGAGTGTAGATGGGACGCGGCGACTCTTCATCATTTCTCGCCTGCTGGATAACCAGGAAATTCTCGTGTCCGTCAGCGATACCGGCGTGGGGCTGCCCCCGCAGCAGGCGGATCAAATTTTCAATGCGTTCTTCACCACCAAGCTCCACGGCACCGGCATGGGACTGCGCATCAGCGGAACCATTGTGGAATCGCATGGCGGCCGCTTGTGGGCTGAGCACAACTCACCGCGCGGCGCAAATTTTCACTTCACTTTGCCAACCAAAATCGAGGCAATTGAATGACGCCCGCAGCCGCACCCACCGTGTTCGTCATTGATGACGATGCCGGTATGCGTGCATCCATCGCGGGCCTGCTGAAATCCGCGGGCCTGCGCTCGGAATCCTTCGGCGCCGCGGAAGACTTCCTGCGCAGCAACCGCCCGGATGTGCCCAGTTGCCTGGTTCTGGACGTAAGTCTTCCCGGAATCAACGGTCTCGACTTTCAGCATAAACTGGCTGACGCGGGCGTGCAGATTCCCATCATCTTCATCACTGGTCATGGAGATATTCCGATGACCGTGAAGGCCATGAAATCCGGTGCCGTGGAGTTTCTAACCAAGCCGTTCCACGATCAGGATTTGCTGGATGCGATCCACCAGGCATTGGACCGCGACCGACTGAGACGCCAGCAACAGAGCGGGTTTGCCGAACTGCGAAAAAGTTACCAGACGCTGACCGCGCGCGAGCGCGAGGTGATGAGCCTGGTGGTTTCTGGGATGTTGAATAAGCAAATTGCCGGCGAACTCGGCACCAGTGAAATCACGGTGAAGGTGCATCGCGGCCACGTCATGCACAAGATGCGGGCCCAATCGCTGGCAGAGCTGGTGAGAATGGCGGAGAAGCTCGGGGATCCCAAGAAGTAGCCGAACGTTTTACCGCTCACGCTAGACGGTTTGCCAGCTTGTATTCATCCCGTTTCTATCCTCGGTTTCTGTGCGTGCGTCCGCTTAATCCTGGAGCTACCTCTCCGCTCCGGTGAATATTCGACCTGTTATACGAACGTATAATTGCGCCGCTTTAGCCGACCTTGCTATTTTCTTGTCATGATTACCCAGGGAAAGACCAAACCAGTCGCGGTGGTTGATGATGATGACTTGATGCGCGGAGCGCTGCTGGGCCTGCTGAAAGCGGTCGGCCTGCCCGCGCGGGAATTTGCCTCGGCGGAAGAATTCTTAAATTCCGGCCTGCAGCATGAGGCCGGATGTCTGATTGCAGACATCCGTATGCCGGGAATCTCCGGCCTCGAGCTGCAGGCGAAACTGAACGCAGAACATTGCAGGATTCCGATCATCTTCATCACGGCCCATGGCGATGAAAAAATGCGGCTGCATGCATTGCGCGCAGGCGCGGTGGAATTTCTGGCAAAGCCCTTCGACGACGAAGCCCTGCTCGTGAGTGTTCGAGCCGCTCTGGCAAGTTAATCCTGATAAGGAAATATATGCGCGGGCACCAGGAGGTGCTCTATGGGAGCAGTCGCAAGATTCGAGTCCGCCGGTCAGCACCATAATCAACGCCGATTCGAGCAGTTGATAGGCAATAGTCCTGCTCTGGAATCGGTGCTCGGACACGTCGAACGCGTGGCGCCAACGGATGCCACCGTTCTGCTGCAGGGTGAAACCGGCACCGGCAAGGAACTGATCGCGCGTGCGATTCACAATATCAGTGCGCGCTGCGGACGCCCCTACATAAAACTGAATTGCGCCGCGATTCCCTTCGATCTGCTGGAAAGCGAACTTTTCGGCCATGAGAAAGGCGCCTTCACCGGCGCGATCGCGCAAAAGATCGGTCGTTTCGAAATGGCCGACAAAGGCACGCTCTTCCTGGATGAGGTCGGCGATATTCCCCTGGCGCTGCAGTCCAAACTTTTGCGCGTATTGCAGGAGCAGGAATTTGAGCGCCTAGGCAGCACCCGCACTCACCAGGTGGACGTACGCCTGGTGGCTGCCACCAATCGAGACCTGACGGAGATGGTGAAACGCGGCGAATTCCGCAGCGACCTCTACTATCGTTTGAACGTGTTCCCGATTACTCTGCCGCCATTGCGCGCGCGCCGCGAAGACATTCCGGACCTGGTGCAACATTTTGTCGGGATTTACGGCCGCCGGATGGGCAAGCAGATCGAACGCGTTCCCGCGGAAACAATGTCCGCGTTCACTTCATATGAATGGCCGGGGAACATTCGCGAGTTGCAGAATTTCATCGAGCGCAGTGTCATCTTAAGCGACGGGACGGTCTTGTGTCCTCCGCTCGCAGAACTAAAACAGCCCGCCGATGCTGAATCGCGGGAAGCAACAACTCTGCAAGACGCCGAGCGCGACCACATTCTGAAGATTCTCAAGCAAACCCGCTGGGTCGTCTCCGGCCCGAGCGGCGCTGCTGCGCGCCTGGGCGTGAAGAGATCCACGCTCTACTTCCGCATGCAAAAGCTGGGCATTTCGCGCGTCGGCAAGGAACTTCTACCCGCGTGATAGACCCGCAATGGCGTGTACGCCTGCCGACGCCTCATGACTTCTTCCACAAATAAAGCTCGGTCGGTGGCTGCCGCTCAGCTACGCGCGTGCTCGCGAGGCAGGCGCTCCTTTCAAACGGACCACCTGCTCGCCGAGCAGGTGGTCACGGAAACGACCGCGCGCGGGCGGACCAAAGCAAGTCTATCCTCAATATGTGTCGGAATAAATATAACGAGACTCGGACGTCTCGAGGGCCTTTGAAACGCTCTCGGAATCGTTATTGTTCCCAAATTTCGAAAATTACCCAAATAGCAAAAAAGGCCTTTCTTAAGCGATTGATTTTTAGGTGGTTGGTGGACGTGACCGGGATCGAACCGGTGACCCCCTGCTTGCAAAGCTAGGGTAATTTCAATCTAAGTCGTCGCTTTGGTTGCGCTTATCACCTTCGAGCATACTTAGATTGCTCCAACGTTGCTCCGAACCATAACGAGCAGTTCGCCTCGGCTTCACCGCGCTCGCTCGTACTCTTTAGACTCAAATTGCAAACGGCAGGCGTTCTGCGCTTACTTGGTGAGAGAGCTCCTGCTTTGCAAGCGCGTTCGGGCACTCCAAAGACTCCATCCTTCGCCCTCGGTTTTCAATGTTTTCAACAATTCCGGGGCATCTGCTTCTCGCTCGAAGTAAGCTCCGAGGCCACAATTAGATAGGGTTTTGGTACAGTTCTGGTACAGTCACTCTCATTTATGTTTATCCGAGTTTGAACGCGTTGCGCACAACTTGGAGTGCGCACGTGGCGTTTCCATACGAGGGCTTCCAGTGAACAACGTCACTCGCCTCGCGTGCCGCGGAACTTGGGACAACGAGCCCGTGATGGAGCTGGTCAGATCTGGGTCATGCCGCCGTCGACGACCAGTTCGATGCCGGTGATATAGCTACTTTCGTCGGACGCGAGAAACGACACGACCTTGGCAATTTCGTCCAAGGTTCCGGTGCGACCAAGCGGTATATTGCCCAGGGCGCTGTCTGCGTACTGCTTGACTTGTTCGTCCGTCATCCCCAACGAAGTGCGATAGCCGGTGAGGGAATTACACCAGGACTAATCGCATTCACGCGGATCTTGCGGTCTTTAAGATCCGAGGTGAAAGTGCGCGCGAAGGAACGCACCGCGGCTTTGGAAGCGCTATAGACGCTGAACGCGGGAGCTCCGGTACCCGCAACGATCGACGCATTCAAAATGACGGAGCTTCCATCCTTAAGGAGCGGAAGCGCCTTTTGCACGGTGAATAGAAGACCCTTGACGTTGGCGTTGAAAGTTTTGTCGAAGTGTTCTTCGGTGATTGCGCCCAGCGGGCTGAATTCTCCGGTGCCGGCGTTGGCGAAGAGAATGTCGATGTGCCCCTTCTGCTGCTTCACAGTGGCGTACAAGCGATCAAGATCGGCGAGATTTGAGACATCGCCCCGTACCGCGGTAACGTTATTGCCAATCAGATTTACTGCAGCGTCGAGTTCGTCTTGACGGCGGCCGGTGATGAAAACGTATGCACCCTCCGCAATGAAGCGTTGTGCAGTGGCGAGACCGATTCCGCTATTGCCTCCGGTAATGACTGCTACTTTTCGTTCCAGCTTACTCATGAGCTTTCTCCTGTTTGAGTTCCTATTTTTCGTGCCAAATTTCCGTACCGCATAGTGCAGATGCGTCGTGATCAATGCGCGCACAGTAGTTGCGACCCTATACGCTAATTCTGGGACGAGCCAGTCTCAACCACGGCCCTCGTTGGGAGCGGTGAGCGAATTTGCATTCTGCGCTTTCTCCAGGTGAGCAGAAATCCGACGGCCACAATAGCGACACACGAGGCGAGGGCGTGCTTTTCTTCCAATCTGGAGTAGAAGCCGCCGCACAGCGCACCCAGAAGAAAGAAAAGGGTGATCAAGCTCAAAGCGATAGCTTTGTCGCGATTCTCAGTCGCGTCGCGACCCGCCATCCATAGAACCATGCCTGAGATTACCTGGCGGAGATTGGCGGTGATCATGGCTGAGTTGAAGGACCACGGGCCAATGCTGCGGAAGCTGGTGAATTGGATGGCGGCGACGAAGGAGATCATCGGAACGACGCACGCATCGGGCAAGCGAGCTCCGACAACCGCAAGTACGGCGAGGGTCGCAAGCTCGAACGCGGTGACCAACACAGCGACTTGGTACGACTGAGCGGTTTGAGAGCTACCCGAGATAACGCTCTTGAAGCCCCCAGCTTGGCCGAGCACCTGCTTCCAGCCTTCAGCAAGCTTGCCCGGTG
>Ga0209447_10000186_pt1 | contig 16217 bp, 11 predicted proteins | sample BogFormECP04_OM3_FD_188243 | JGI IMG/M metagenome (GOLD analysis project Ga0209447, IMG submission 188243) | Bog forest soil microbial communities from Calvert Island, British Columbia, Canada - ECP04_OM3 (SPAdes) (version 2) | ecosystem: Environmental > Aquatic > Freshwater > Wetlands > Bog ... | reverse complement strand
GCAAAATTTCCGGCGCACGTAAAAATAGAATGAAATCGGCGCAAATAAATGCGTTCTCGCGGGCAGATGCACTCCTTTTGTGCTTGTGGATAAACTGTGTAAGGGGTGTGAACAGCCGCATAAGTCTTCGCACACTTTTCGCTTGCCCCTTGCGCGCCAATGGGCGACAATCCCGCGCTGTCTCATAGCGGCGATTCGTGGGCCGGTAAATTTTAGACGGGCCGCGCGGGACGACAGGGGCTCAGCAAAACGTTCCGGCGCGGGCAAACTTCCCGAAGCCTGAAAAAAATGAAAGCGGACCTGCTTTCCACAGCTTATTCACATCTGTGGAAATAGTGCAGGGTATGGTTTTTTCTTGCGATGACAACTGCCATCCATTCCTGGGAAAAATTTCTTGAGCGCGTGAAGTCCCGGGTCAGCATCAACACGTTTAACACCTGGTTCCAGCCTACCCGGCTCAACCGCGCCGAGGGCGATACCTTGTACGTGCAGATTCCCAGCGCGGTCTTCCGCCAGGTTTTGACGCGCACCTACGGCGAAATCGTTAAGGCCGTCTTCCATGAAATTGGCACGCCGAACATCAAGGTGCAATACGTTTGTACGGAAGAAGAGACGCTGGCTTCCGGGCCGGCCGTTCCCAGCGTCAAGCAAGCCAAGCTGGATTTTGAAAGCAGCGATCACCAACTGAACTTGCGCTATACCTTTGATACGTTCGTGGTTGGCAAGTCCAACGAGTTCGCGCACGCGGCTTCGCGCGCCGTGGCCGAGCAGCCTTCCAAAGCCTACAACCCGCTGTTTCTGTATGGCGGCGTCGGCATGGGCAAGACGCACTTGATGCACGCCATCGGGCACACCATCAAGAAGCGCAATCCGGCCATGCGCCTCAGTTATGTGAGCGCGGAAAAGTTTACCATTGAGGTAATTAACTCTCTTCGTTTCGACCGTATGATCAGCTTCCGCGACCGGTTTCATACCGTTGACGTCCTGCTCGTGGACGACATCCAGTTCATCGCCGGCAAGGAACGTACGCAGGAGGAATTTTTTCACACTTTCAACGCGCTTTATGAACAGCAGAAACAGATTGTGATTTCGTCCGATTGCCTGCCGAAGGACATCAATTCCATCGAAGAGCGGCTGCGCTCGAGGTTCGAATGGGGCCTGATCGCCGATATTCAGCCCCCGGACCTCGAGACCAAGATCGCCATTCTCCAGAAGAAAGCGGAGAACGAGCGCTTTGGCCTGCCGGATGAAGTGGCTGAGTACATCGCGCGCGCCATCAAATCCAATGTGCGTGAACTCGAAGGCGCGTTGACTCGGCTGATGGCTTACGCGTCGCTGACGGGAGTTTCCGTTTCGCTGGCCACCGCGCAGCAAGTGCTGCGGAACATCATTGCCTCGCAGGAGAAGCGCGTCACCATCGACTTGATCCAGAAGCGCGTCAGTGAACATTTCAATTTACGCGAGCAGGACCTGAAAGTCCGCAGCAACACGCGCGCCATCGCCTTCCCGCGCCAGGTGGCCATGTATATCGTCAAGCAGTTGACGACCGCCTCGTTGCCGGAGATCGGCCGCCAATTCGGCGGCAAGCATCACACCACCGTGCTGCACTCCATCAACAAAATTGAGGATTTGCGGCGCTCGGACAAGGATTTGAACCGCACCATCACGCGTCTCATGGATGCGCTGCAGTAAGCGATCGCAGTAAACTTTCCTCGATATCCACTTGTGAAGTCTTTTTCGATCGATTCCGCCGGCAATTTTGAGCACGCGCATGCCGGTGGGCAATCCACGTCACCATGCCGGATTTATAGGCGGCATACCGATGGAGAATAGCTGTGGAGAAGTATTGGCTAAGCTTCGGAAATCCTGTTGAGCGAAGTGTATTGCATTTTGGCGGAGTATGTTCGTCAACGAAAACGTGGAAGTTTTCCTCGATTCCCACATTTACCCGCACGGAATATTTCTCGTCAACTGCTTTGCGCTGCGCGTGTTGCGAAGCTTTCCACAGATTCACAGCTCTCATCATCACAACAAGCTTTATAGATTTGAGATTAAATAAAAACAGCTCTTGTGATGATTGTATTTGTGGAAATATCTTTCACGGAGAACCGCGGCTGAACCACAACGGCAATTCCACAAGCCTGCTCTATTTCCACAGTGCGGAAACACTCTCCGGACTTTCGCCTTGACCCAAAAGCGAGTAAAGTACGTCAGCGGCAGAATTTAAGCACAAACAGCTCTTGGCCCTGGTGACTCGGGGGTAGCCACTGACAATGACGGCAACTGGAACGGTACGCGAGGAACATCAAGCGATGGAATTCAGCGTTTCAAAATCTGCGCTGTTAGATGAGCTCACGACGACGCAGGGTGTCGTCGAACGGAAGACGACTATCCCCATACTCTCGAATTTACTCGTCGAGGCCAAGGGTAGCCAGCTTACGATTACCGCCACAGATCTGGAATTAAGCATACGCACCTCCTGCGAGGCCAAAATCAAGAAAGAGGGTGCGGGGACTATTCCCGCCAAGAAACTACTCGAACTCGTCCGCTTGCTCCCGGAAGGCGAGATCAAGGTCAAGCTGCTCGATAATCACTGGGTCGAAATCACCAGGGAAAAGAAGAAATACAAGCTCGTAGGCATGGCCAAGGAAAATTTCCCAGCGTTGCCGGCAATGCCTCACGTTTTGGTAAAGATTTCCGCTCCGGTTCTTGAGAGCTTGATCGCCAAAACAAAGTTTGCGATCTCCATGGAAGAGTCGCGATACACGTTGAACGGCGGGCTGCTCATTCTGAAGCCAGACACGCTCGCAATGGTAGCTACCGATGGCCATCGGCTTGCGCTAGCCGAGACGGATCAAAAACTCGCGGGCCTGAACGGCGAGGTAAAAGTGTTGATTCCCAAGAAAGCCATGGACGAAGTCGAAAAACTGTCCAGCGCCGCCGGTTCCGAAGCACAAATTGATTTCGCGAAAGACGAGAGCCATCTTTTCTTTCAAGTCGGCCACCGCCTGCTGATTTCCCGCATTCTCACCGGCCAATTTCCAAATTACGAGGCGGTCCTCCCGCGCGACAACAACAAGAGTGTGGTGATCGAGCGCACCGAACTCAGCGACGCCGTCCGCCGCGTATCCCAACTTGCAGACCAGCGCTCGCACGCCGTGAAGCTCGCCGTTTCCAGCGAAGGGATCGAAATTTCCGCCTCCAGCCCCGAATACGGCGAAGCCAAAGAAAACATCGAGAAAGAATACAAAGGCGATCCCATCGCCATCGGATTCAATTCCAGCTATATGCTCGATTTTCTGGCCGCCGCTGCAGACGGCCCCATCAGCATCGAACTGAAAGACGAACAATCCGCCGGCCAAATGCGTCCCCTTGCCGACGAATCCTACCGTTACCGCTACATCATCATGCCCATGCGTATCTGACCACGCTGCTCCCGTCAGAAAACGGCTCTTCGGCTGCACCAGGTCTGATCGCTTGAATTCCTAGAAAGTACAGTATATCGTTAGGTATATCTTGAGGTTCCAAGATGGAACCTCAAGAGACGGAGTAGCCATGACAAAATCGACAAAATCTCCGACTAGCGCAATGATTCCCGACACCGTGATCAGCCAAAGAATTTACTTCGTTCGAAAAACACGAGTCATGCTGGACGCTGACTTAGCACAATTATACGGTGTCACCACTAAAAATCTGAACAAAACCGTAAAGCGCAATGCCAACCGCTTTCCTGCCGATTTCATGTTTCAGCTGAGGCCCGGGGAAATGCAATTCTTGAGGTTCCAATCTGGAACCTCAAGTCGAATAAACCATGGCGGCCGTCGCTATCAGCCTTACGCCTTTACCGAACACGGCGTGGCCATGCACTCGAGCGCGCTTCACAGCGATCGCGCCGTGCAGGTCAACATCGCTATTATGCGTGCTTTTTTGCAACTCCGTGCGATGCTCGCCACACACGAGGACCTGCGCAACAAAATCAACGAAATGGAAAAACGCTACGACACCAAATTCCATGCCGTTTTTGCCACGCTTCGCCAGATGCTGGAAACTCCGATTCCCGCCAAACGCCAGATCGGATTTCACGCGCGGACCGGACCCAATCGTCGCGAGAACGGAGCATTCCGCAAGACACTAACCCATTGAAAGTAAATAGCTTATTTATGGGAATCCCGCCTTGGGGACTTGAGAATCCAGCTCTTTTCCAGTAAAATATAACAGTTGTCGATTCGCTGTTCGTAATCCTTCAAATCGGCACGTCGGCCAAGAGAACGCGCTCCAGATTTCGGCTCTGCGCCAGGAGCTGGTGAGCAGTTCGCTTGGAGAACAGCCCTGCTGGATGGGGTCCACAGGGTGAATAAGTCTTCGCCACGTCTCGCTGCGCGGGACGGGATGGAGCAGGAACCCTACGAGTTCCGTTCGCGTTATTCACGAGCGGAATCAAAGGGTAAGGCGACGTACGGAGCATTCCGCGAGCACGCCTTTCCTAGCTTCACAAAAGATTGATGGAAATTTGCGAGTGCAACCGCTCGCCGTGTACCTCCGGGTATGTCTTGCTGCGCAAGTCTTGGCCGGGCGATGGGATCAGGGAGACGACATGGGCGATAAAGAAACGGTGACCGGGAAAGCTCCGGGCCACCAGTATGACGCGAAGTCGATCAAGGTTCTTGGCGGACTCGAAGCTGTGCGTCTGCGCCCCGCCATGTATATCGGTTCGACCGGCGAAATGGGTTTGCACCATCTCGTCTGGGAAGTGGTGGACAACTCCGTGGACGAAGCCATGGCCGGATTCGCCGACGAAATTAACGTCACCGTGCACGCCGACAATTCGGTCACCGTCGTCGACAACGGCCGCGGCATTCCGGTGGACATGCACGCCACGGAAAAGCGACCCGCCGCGGAAGTCGTGCTCACTGTGCTCCACGCTGGCGGAAAATTCGACAGCGAAACGTACAAAGTCTCCGGCGGTTTGCACGGCGTAGGCGTTTCCGTCGTCAACGCTCTCTCCGATGAGCTCGAACTTGAAATTTCGCGCGACGGCGCCGTTTGGGAACAGTCCTACGAAAAAGGCAAGCCCACCACGAAGCTGAAACAAACCGGCAAGACCCGCAAGACCGGAACGAAAATTACTTTCCATCCCGATCCCGCGATCTTCGACAAGCACGAATTCAGTTTCGATACGCTCTCGCAGCGCCTGCGCGAATATGCTTTCCTCAATAAAGGCCTGAAAATCACGCTCAATGACGAGCGCACCGAAAAAACGTCCGAGTTTCGTTTCACCGGCGGCATCGCGGAGTTCGTCAAGCACCTCAACCGCGGCAAAACGACGTTGCACGATTCTCCGATTTACATCGAAGGCAAGCGCGGCACCGTCGAAATCGAAATCGCGCTGCAATACAACGACACCTATGGTGAAAACGTCTTTGCCTTCGCCAACACCATCAACACCGTCGACGGCGGCACGCACCTTTCCGGTTTCCGCTCCTCACTGACGCGCTCGATCAATAACTTCGCTTCCTCCGCAGGCATGTTGAAGGAGCAGAAAGACGAAGTCACCATCACCGGCGATGACGTTCGCGAAGGCCTGGTGGCTGTCGTCAGCGTGCGCCTGCCGCAGCCACAGTTTGAAGGCCAGACCAAGGGCAAACTGAACAGCGACATCAAGGGCGACGTCGAGCAACTCGTCAACGAAAAGCTCGGCGAATGGTTTGACAAGCATTCGACCGTGGCCCGCCGCATTATTTCCAAATGTATCGATGCCGCCCGCGCCCGCGAAGCCGCTCGCAAAGCGCGCGAACTGACGCGCCGCAAGTCCGCAATGGATTCCAGCGGTTTGCCCGGCAAGCTCGCCGATTGCCAGGAACGCGACCCTGCGCGCTGCGAGCTCTTCGTCGTCGAGGGCGAATCCGCCGGCGGCTCCGCCAAAATGGGCCGTGACAGAAAATTTCAGGCCATCCTGCCGCTCAAGGGAAAAATTCTCAACGTCGAAAAAGCGCGCTACGACAAGATGCTCGGCCACGAAGAAATTCGCGCCATCATCACCGCGCTCGGCACTGGCATCGGCAAGGACGATTTCGATGCCGGCAAGCTGCGCTATCACAAAATCATTCTCATGACCGACGCGGACGTTGATGGCAGCCACATCCGCACGCTGCTGCTAACATTTTTCTTCCGGCACATGAAGGAGCTGATCGACCGCGGCCATATCTACATAGCGCAACCGCCGCTCTACCGTGTGAAGCGCGGCAAAACCGAAAAATATATTAGAGACGAACGCGATTTCGCCCGTGAGCTGATGAAGCGCGCCACGGAAGACCACGTGGTAAAGGCCAAAGAAGGCGTCAATCTGGAAGGCGCGAAACTGACATCCTTCCTGCTAAACGTGCAGGAATACGAAGCGGCCGCCGCCAAACTGGGCCGCCGCCTGCGCGAACCCGGCCTCGTCGAATTGCTCTCCGAAAGCGGCCTCGAAAAGAAAACCGATTTCGAAGACAAGAAGGCACTTGAAAAGCTTTTGAAGGAAGTGGAGAAAGCCAAGCTGAAGCTCGAAGGCAAAGTCGTCTTCGACGAAGAACACAGCCTCTACGAAATTCAGTTTGGCCCGCCGCACAGCCAGAAAATCAACTGGGCGGTGGCTTCCACGGCGGAATACAAGCGCCTGCGCGGCCTCGCCAAACAAATCGAAGAGTTCAATCATCCGCCGTTCACCGTAGCCCGCAATGGCGACAAAGTGACGAAAGAAAAAGCCACCGACGTTTTGAACTACGTCGTCGAAGACGCGAAGAAGGATTTCACTATCACGCGGTTCAAAGGCCTGGGCGAAATGAACGCCGAGCAGCTCTGGGATACCACCATGAACGCCGACACACGCACGCTGCTGCAAGTGAAACTCGAAGACGCCGTCGCCGCCGAGGATATTTTCACCACGCTGATGGGCGAAAACGTCGAAGCGCGGCGCAAGTTCATCGAAGACAACGCGCTCGAAGTCGTGAACCTGGATATTTAATCGCGATCCATGCACTACCAACTGGGATGGACGACGTTGCCGGGAATCAAAGGATTGAGTTGCAGCGAATTTCGCGCAACTCCCACGGGCGAGCCGGACAACACGCGCGGCGTGGCAATTGAGTTTGCGAGCGAAGCGGAGCGGGATGCATTTTTGCGCTGCGCGGAAGAACATTTCGCCGCGCGCCGATTCACGAATGCCGCCGACGCTTTCGATACCGTGAAAGCTTACGCGCTCGAGCACATAGCCAAGCGATAGATTTTGCTTGCAGGGACGCAGCATGCTGCGCCCCTGCCCTGGGGAATTTCAGCATCAGCGAGGGGAAATGGCGGACGAAACAAACACATCGGTACTGCTTCCGATCGATATCGAAGCGGAAATGCGCAAGTCCTATCTCGATTACGCCATGAGCGTAATCATCGCGCGGGCGCTGCCCGACGTGCGCGACGGCCTCAAGCCCGTGCAGCGCCGCATCCTCGTGGCCATGAACGACCTCGGCCTGGCCTCCAATCGCGGCTACCGCAAGTGCGCCAAAATTTGCGGCGACACCTCCGGCAACTATCACCCGCACGGCGAAGCGGTCATCTACCCCGCGATGGTGCGTCTCGCACAGGATTTCAACCTGCGCTACATGCTGGTTGACGGGCAGGGAAACTTTGGGTCTGTTGACGGCGATCCACCGGCGGCCATGCGGTACACCGAAGCGCGACTGGCGAAGATTTCCGAAGACATTCTCGCTGACCTCGAAAAGGAAACGGTCGATTTCATTCCAAACTTCGACCAGACGCGTGAAGAGCCTGTGGTGCTGCCGTCGCGCATCCCCAACCTACTTGTCAATGGCGCGAGCGGCATCGCCGTCGGCATGGCGACCAACATTCCTCCGCACAACCTGCGCGAGATCGTGGACGCCGCCATTCTGCTGATCGAAAAACCCGAGACACCGCTGAAAGAAATAATGAAAATTGTGCCGGGCCCAGACTTCCCGACCGGCGCCTACATCGCCGGCCGCGAAGGCATCGAAGCCGCTTACAAAACCGGCCGCGGCAGCTTCACCATGCGCGCCAAGGCGGCCATCGAAGAAACCACCAAAGACCGCGAAAGCATCATCATCACCGAAATTCCCTACCAGGTGAATAAGGCGCGCCTGATCGAGCGCATCGCCGAACTGGTGCAGAACAAAAAAATCGAAGGCATCTCCGACGTGCGCGACGAATCTTCGCGCGAAGGCATGCGCATCGTCATCGAGCTGAAGCGCGGGGAGGAATCGCAGCTCATCCTTAACAATCTTTTCAAGCAGACCCAGATGCAGGAATCCTTTGGCATGATCCTGCTCTCGATCGTCGCCGGCCAGCCGCGCGAACTTGGCTTGATCCCCATGATCAAGCTGTTCATCGAACACCGCGTTGACGTGGTGCGCCGCCGCACCCTGTTCGAACTAAAGAAAGCCGAGCAGCGCGAGCATATCCTCATCGGCTATCGCATCGCGCTCGATCATCTCGACAACGTGATTCGCATCATTCGCGGTTCCTCGAGCCGGGCCGACGCTAAAGAAAACCTGTTCAAGTATTTCAACGAAGAAGACGTCAGCATCACCGAGAACGGCTCCAGCAAAAAACTCAAAGGCGTCAAGCTCGACGGAAGAAAATACCGCGCAGTGGGCGCGCCGGAAATCGAAGCCGCCGCCCGTGCCAGCGGTCTGGGCCTAACGTACGCGCAGATCGACGCCATTCTCGAATTGCAGTTGCACCGTCTTACGCAACTCTCCATCGATGAAATTATCAAGGAGTTGAAGTCCATCTCCGATCTGATCGCCGAGTTGCGGGAGATTTTGTCTAGCGACAAAAAACTGAAACAGGTAATTACCGCGGAACTCCGTGAAGTTCACAAAGCTTACGGCGACGAACGCCGCACGCAAATCGTCGACAAAGTCGATGAAATCAAGCTCGAAGACTTGATCGCCGACACGGAAATGCTGATTACCGTCAGCCACGCCGGCTACATCAAGCGCACCGCCGCCGACACCTATCGTCATCAATCGCGTGGGGGCAAAGGCCGCATCGGCGCGCGGACCAAGGAAGAAGATTTTGTCGAGCATCTCTTCATCGCCTCGGCGCACAGCTATATCCTGCTGTTCACTTCGAAGGGCCGCGTCTACTGGCTCAAGGTGTACGAATTGCCGGAAGCCGCCGCGGCCACCCGCGGTAAGGCGATTTCGAGCCTGGTGAAATTTCAGGAAGATGAAAAACTCACCGCGCTCGTGGCCGCCAGCAATCTGGAAGAGGAAGGCCGTTTTGTCTTCCTGGCCACGAAGAGCGGCACGGTGAAGAAATCCGCGCTCACGGAATTCTCAAATCCGCGCTCCACCGGCATCATTGCGATCAGCCTCGATGGCAAAGACGAACTGATCGGCGCCAAGCTCACAGATGGCAAGCAGATGATGTTTCTCGCCAGCCATGAAGGCCAGGCCATCCTTTTCCGCGAGACCGATGTGCGCCCCATGGGCCGCAACGCCGGCGGCGTGAACGGCATGGACCTCGACAAAGAGGATTACGTCGTCAGCATGGACGCCGTCCAGCCCGACTTTGAAATTATCAAGAAGGAACACAAACAGGAATCGCAGGATCTCGAGCAACTCGAAAACGAGCACATCAAGGATTCACTGACCACGTTGATGCTGACCGTTGCCGAAAAAGGCTTTGGCAAGCGCACTGCGCTGGCCGAATACCGCATCACGTCGCGCGGCGGCAAGGGCGTCACCAACATGAAGACGACCGAGCGCAACGGCTCGGTCGTGGCCACGCTGCAAGTCACCGAAGAGTCCGACGTGATGATCATCACGCACAACGGCAAAGTCATACGTGTCCACGCCAGCGAAATTCGCGAAGCCGGCCGCTCGACACAAGGCGTCCGCCTGCTTCGGCTCGACGATGACGACTCCGTCGCCGCCGCCGCTGTCCTCCACGAAGAAACCGAAGAAGAGAAGAAGTAGAGTTTAAGGTTCATGAAAATCGCACGCAAAGTATTTGCATTCTTTCTGTTGTGCTGCGCGCAGCTCATTCTTTTTTCTTCGGCGCAAACCCCGCAAAAGACCGGGGCAAGCAGCCACTATTTGGCCTACGTCGGCACCTACACCGCGAAGACGAACAGCAAAGGTATTTACGCATACCGTTACGACGCTGCGGCTGGCCAACTTTCTCCTATAGGTCTGGCGGCAGAATCCGCCGATCCGTCGTTTCTTGCGGTCCATCCCAGCGGAAAATTCCTCTACGCAGTAAATGAAGCCGGCAAATCCAGCACGGTCTCCGCATTTCAGATCGACTATGCCACTGGTAAACTCGCTCTACTCAATCAAGTTTCGGCTCTGGGCGAAGACCCCTGCTATATTTCTCTCGATCGAACTGGCAAATACGTGTTTGTGGCGAATTACAGCACCGGGAACGTCGTTGTGTTTCCGATCGGCCCCGACGGCAAACTGGGCGACGCAACCTCAAATGTCCAAGACTCAGGTGCGCTTGGACCCAACAAAGAGCGACAGCAAGCGCCGCACGCACATTGGATCGAAGCGAGCCCGGACAATCGACTGGTTTATGTCGCTGATTTGGCGCTCGACCGCATATTGATTTACGGATTCGATGCCGCGAACGGCACTTTGTCTGCCTGGCCGCCAAGCGGAACAGGGTCGCATGGTGGGCATGCGAACGACGTGTCGGTTAGGCTCGCCCCAGGCGCCGGGCCGCGGCACGCGGTGGTGTCCGCAGATGGCGCGCATATGTACGTCTTGGGCGAATTGCAGTCCACGGTCACTGAGTTTGACCTGCTTGGCACGGACAACTTTATCCCCGTTTCTTCCCAGAAGATCTCAGCGCTGCCCCAGAACTTCTCCGGGCACAACGACGCCGCGGAAATCGCGTTGCACCCCAACGGCAAGTTTCTCTACACGTCGAACCGCGGCAACGACAGCATCGCGGTGTTTTCTGTTCAGCGGCGGCGCGGCACGTTGAAGTTGGTTGGAATTGTCCCCACGGATGGAAAGACGCCTCGGCACTTCGCCATCGATCCCTCCGGCAATTACTTGCTCGTGGAAAATCAAGAATCGAACAATATTGTCATTTTCGAGATCGACTCGGCCACCGGCGCGCTCACGCCCACCGGCCAGGTCGTCCAAACGCCATCGCCGGTCGACTTAACATTCGTCCCCGCCAGCTAACTGCTGCGCTACAATGCCCGCCGAGGTGACCCCGTGCACTGGACTCGCTTCTTCCTTGCCGCTGTGCTCTCCGGCGCGGCCGCGTCCATGACCGACTGGATTTTCATGGGAATGCTGTTTCACAAGAATTATTTTGAGACACCGGAAACGTGGCGCGACAAGCCCGGCCAGGCCGAAACAAAGAAAATTGTTGTCTCAGCCATCCTAGGGACGGTCGGCTGCGCCGCGTTCATCTATTTGTGCTACTGGACGGGCGCGTTGATCGCCTACCGCACGGCCGTGCGCATGGCCGCTGTCGTGTGGATTGCCGCGCCCGTGCCCGTCATTCTCACCAACGTGCTGTGGATCAAAATCAATCCGCTCATCGGGCTATCGCATTCGCTCGGCTGGCTCGTCCGTTTTCTAGTGACGGCGCTGCTCGCCGTCTGGTTGCTGCATTAAGATTTCCACCACAAAGCAGATACATTCTCCAGCCCTCGCAATCGCCCGTCGCCGCCCCCGGCCATGCGCCGCACATGGAAACGGAACTTACGCTACAATTCCGTCTTCACCTTCAACTAGTCTGGGAGAAACAAATGATTCATTCGAAGACCGTCTGCTCCTACTTCTTCCGTTGTCTTACTTTGTTTCTCGCTCTTGCCCTTGGCGGGCTCACAGTTCGCGCCGCTGACGGCGAAACCGCCCCAGCTCGCGATCCCAAGCAACCCGTCGACGAGGCGTACACCGCTAAAATCCACAAATACACCACCCAGCCGTACTTCACGTCGCCGCTTGTCGACTATCTCCCCGCCTCGAAAACCGTTCCGACTCCGGAAGCCGTGCTTGGCGATGTCGCCGGCGCTCCCGGCATCCTGCCTTACGCCGAAGATGTGTATCGCTACATGCGCCTTTTGGAAAAAGCCAGCCCGCGCGTGAAAGTTTTTTCCATCGGCACGACGGAAGAAGGCCGCGAAATGATCGCCGTGGCCGTCTCCTCGCCGGAGAATTTAAGAAACCTGGAAGAAAATCGCGCGCGTCTGGCGAAGCTCGCCGATCCCCGCACCATCAAGCTCGATGACGCCGAAGCCGACCGCCTCGTTTCCCAAGCTGTTCCCGTTTATTACATCACCGGCACGATTCATTCACCAGAAACCGGCGCGCCCACCGCCCTGATGGAGCTGGCGTACCGCCTTGCAGTGGACGAAAGTCCCTACGTGAAAGAAATTCGCGAAGGCACCATTACGTTGATCACTCCGGTAGTCGAAGTGGATGGCCGCGACCGCATGGTCGATCTGTATAAATGGCATCTGTCGCATCCCAAGGATTTTTTTCCGCCGCTGATTTATTGGGGCAAATACGTCGCGCACGACAACAATCGTGACGCCATGGGCGTCACGCTCAAGCTCACCGAAAATGTGCTGAAAACCTACATCGGCTGGAAAGCCCAGGTGCTCCACGATCTCCACGAATCCGTCCCCTATCTCTACGACAACACCATCGGCGACGGCCCCTACAACGCCTGGATCGACCCCATCCTCTCCGACGAATGGCAAATGATCGGTGCCCGCAATGTCGCCGACATGACCAAATTCGGCATGCCCGGCGTTTTCACGCACGGCGATTTCGACACCTGGTCTCCCGGCTACCTCATGTTCATCGCCGCCATGCACAACGGCATCAGCCGCCTCTACGAAACGTTTGGAAACGGCGGCGCGGACACCGAAACGCGCACCCTCGAGCCTGAAGAGTATTCCCGCACCTGGTACCGCCAAAATCCGCCGCTCCCGAAAGCGTTGTGGTCGCAGCGTGACAACAACAACTACGAACAGACCGGCCTGCTCACCTCGCTTCACTATTTCAACGAAAACAAACGCCTCTTCCTGAAGAATTTCTACTTGAAAGCCAAGCGCTCGGTAACCAAGCCCGCCGCCGAAGGCCCCGCCGCTTATGTTTTGCCCGCCGATGATGCAAGGATGAGTTTGCAAGCCGATCTGCTGCGCGTCCTACAGAAACAAGCGGTCGAAATTTCACGATCGACCGCGGCCTTTACCGTAGCGCTTCCGGTGAAGAAGGAATCAAAAACAAAAAAATCCAAGGATGCGAAGGAAACCAAAGAAAAGGAAGCCGTACCAGAACCAACCTCGCGCGATTTTCCCGCCGGCAGCTATATCATCCGCATGGACCAGCCCTATTCGCGCATCGCCGACGCTCTGCTCGATCACCAATACTGGAGCCCCGAGGATCCACAGAAAACACCCTACGATGACACCGGCTGGACCTTCGGCGAGCTTTTCGGCGTGCAAGTGACACGCGTAACCGACCCGAAAGTTCTCGATGTCGCCGTCGAGCGAGTGAAAGAAGTTCGCGCGCCAGGTGGCGTGAAAGGCGAGGGCACAATCTTCGCCATCAACAACAACGCCGAACCCGCGCTGGCCACACTACGCTACAAACTGCTTGGCGCTTCCTTTGATGCCACGGAAGAAAGTTTCGAATCCGGCGGCAAGAAATTCAACCGCGGCACCTTCCTGATCAAAAATGTCACCCGTGCCGACCTCGACCGCGCCGCCTCTGACGCTGGCTTGCAAGCCACAGCCCTCGCCGCCGCGCCCAGCGTAAAAACGCATCCCCTCCGCGCCGCCCGCATCGCCTATGTCCACACCTGGCTCAGCACGCAGATGGAAGGCTGGTGGCGCCTGGCGCTCGACAATCTGAACATTCCCTACGACTACATCAGCACGCAAACAGTCGCCAAGATCGACGACCTCAACGCCAAGTACGACGTGATCCTTTTCCCCCCCGTCGGATTCAACGCGCCAACGACAATGATGGTGAACGGCTTGCCCACCGCCTGGGGCAATCCTCTCCCGTGGAAAAACACCCCGGAAACCCCCAATCTAGTCGGAAAAAATGATTCGACCGACGACATGCGCCCCGGCCTCGGCTGGGACGGCGTCGCTCACCTGCAAGCGTTCGTGCAAAAAGGCGGCGTTCTCCTCACCGCCACCGACACCTCGAATTTCGCGCTATCCATCGGCCTGGCCAACGGCATCTCTTCTCACAACTCCGATAAAATGAAAATTGTAGGTTCCGTAGTCGGCACGCGCCTAGTGGATGCCGCGAGCCCCATCGCCTACGGCTACGACGAAAAAATTTCCGCCTATTGCGACAACGGCCCCATATTCTCTCTGAGCAGCCTCGCAGGCGCTCGCGGACGCCGCCGTCTCGGCGAGGAGACCCACTCCCGCCCCACCGGCCGCGGCACGGCCGACGATCCGGACTTCACCGTAGGCCGCGCTGCCGCTGAACCTCCTGAAGAAGAACCCAAGTCAGAAATTTGGGAAGCCCCTCCCGTAACCGACGAGCAGAAACGCAACGGCTTCCGCGTCATCCCGGCCGCCGATCGCCCCCGCGTCATCCTTCGCTACGCCGATAGCAAGGAGCTTCTTATCTCCGGCCTTGTCGAAAGCGGCGACGAAATCGCCCAGCACCCCGCTGTCGTCGACGCGCCGTCCGGGAAAGGCCACGTCGTGCTCTTCTCGATCAACCCGGTCTATCGCGGCGAAACCCGCGGCACCTACTCGCTCGTCCTCAACACCATTCTCAACTTCGACAGCCTCGACGCCGGTCGTCCGCCCGCCGACAAATAATCCGCTCGGCGCGACGCGCATCCCAAACTTCCGCACCCCTCCGCGGCAACGCGTCCGGGCGCATTTTTCCCCTTCTTACGGTACAATCCCCGCCATTATGGCGAAACGCAAAGCCAAGAGAGCCACCCGCAAGCCGCGCAAAGCGGGCAACCCCAAGCTACCCAAAGACGCCGTCACCCTCATCGTGCTTCTCCGCGCCCGCGAAGGCCAGGAAACCCTGCTCGAAGCCGAGCTCCGCGCCCTGGTCGGTCCCACGCGCAAAGAAGACGGCTGCCTGACCTACGATCTCCATCGCTCCGCCGACGGGCCCGGCGGTTTCCTCCTTCACGAAGTCTGGGCCAGCCGCGAAGCCCACACCCAGCACACCAAAACCGCGCACTTCCTCCGCTGGAACGCCCGCAAAGACGCGCTACTAGCCTCGCGCGACGCCACTTTTTGGAAACATTTACTCTAAAATAAAATGACAACTTAAGGAGGGATTCAGCCTTCCGGCGGCGGAATGTAATATCCCGGCCGCGCCCGCACCTTCAAATTTTTGCGGTCCACATCCACTTTAATCTCGTGATACCCCATATCGTTCGTTCCCGTGGGCGCATAACTCAGCGAATACTGCGAATGCAGCTCCCCGCCAATCTCATCAATCGCTTTCTCCACGGAGCGGTCCCGGTACGTCGCCAGATGCGCTCCACCCGTAGCCGTGGCCGCAATTTCCAGGGCATGGTCGCTAATTTGATTCTTTGCGTGCTGTATGGCCCAAACCGCCAGCGCCATCAGGTCCAATCCTTCGTCCCGCTGCGCTTCCGTTGTCGGTGTCTGTATCGTCCCAGGGAGGGGCGGCCGCCCAAACGTCCCCGGCGGCGTCATCGCCACATGATGATCCTCCGGCTTGGCCTGCAGCTCGGCACGCGTCGTCGAAAGCCCCACGCTGTAGATCGTCACGTTCGCCAGTTGCGCCTGCCGCAACACTTCGCCTAACTTCGCTTCGCTGCCCACGTCGGTTGCTTCCGATACGATAAATAACACCCGCCTGCGCCCCGGTTTTTCCGGCGTCGCTTGCGGCCGCCCCGTAAGCATCTCCACTCCTACCGCCATCGCATCGTACAATTTCGATCCCGACGTTCCCTCGGGGATGCGCGACACGTTCTTTTCAATCAAATCATTGTCCGTAGTGAAGTCCAGCAGCTTATCGACGGAATCGTTGAACCCCACCACCGCCGCCTCGCCACTCGGCCCCATCACCGTCTGCGTAAACAGAATTCCCGTTTTGCGAATCCCCGGCAGGAGCGCCTCGATCCGCGAACTCGTCTCGATCAAAATCACCACCGACAGCGGATCGCCTCCCAAATCAAAATGCCGGATCTCCTGCCGCACTCCATTGTCT
>Ga0209447_10000185_pt1 | contig 16289 bp, 9 predicted proteins | sample BogFormECP04_OM3_FD_188243 | JGI IMG/M metagenome (GOLD analysis project Ga0209447, IMG submission 188243) | Bog forest soil microbial communities from Calvert Island, British Columbia, Canada - ECP04_OM3 (SPAdes) (version 2) | ecosystem: Environmental > Aquatic > Freshwater > Wetlands > Bog ... | reverse complement strand
GGCATTGTAGATAGAATCCGGGAAGTGTCAATATGAAAGATGTTTTCACAATATGAAACAGGCGATCTGGCACAAAGGCGCTCCCGAGTTGCGCGATGGCGCGGGATTTACCGCGCGATCAGATCCAGAGTTTCTCGTTGATCTTCAGGTTGTGGGCGCGGCAGTGGTTCAGGTAATGGTCAATGAACCAGAAAACATCAAGGGTATCGAGCAGCACGTCGTTGTCGTCGTAAAATTCGAGGGAGCCATTCAGGAAGAAAATCGTTTTCATTCCGTTGGGGTCGTCGGAAACCAGGGTATGAATCACGCCGGGATTCTCCCGGACGTAACTTCCGGGCCGCGCGACCCAGTCGTATTCCAGATAGCGCCAGCTCCCTTCCAGCGTACAGGCGGAGATGGGCCCGCGATGGCGGTGGCGGCCCAACATGCCACCCTTTTTAACCCAGAGAATATTGGCAAAAGAATTGGTGCGCACGTCGAAGGCGAGATGGCGGATAAAAACATTTTCCTTGAACGGCACGTAGGGAGATTCGTCTTCGCCCACGCCGATGTGAATATCCGGGCGGCCGTATTCCTGTATGACTGACGCCAAACTACTTTTCGTATCAACGATAGCCATGTGGTCCTCCGAACGCGGGAGCGCGCCGACCGCGAATCGTGCAGAGCGCTCATGTGCGCCGATTGCGGGCCCAGTATACATCTGCCCGCACGCGTGGCAATCGAGCTGGCCGATGTTCGCCCGCATTTTGTACGGTGCGCCAGCGGCAGGAAGGCCAAGCGGAACGTCAACGGTATCGAGGGAGTTGACGATTAGGGTAGCGATCAGCGACGCACAGGCCGGGGCAGCAACGACGAGGTCATCGGGGGTATCATCGGCTTCATCGGGCGCATGGAGTTTGCTCGCGCCGTCCCCCTTCGCGGGACGGGAGGAGACCGCGTGAATCCGCGAATCAAGACAACGGTTGTGGGCAGTTATCCAGTGCCGTCGTGGCTGGTAGGCAATACATCGCGGCTGGTGCTGCGCGACGCGGTGATGTCCGTGCTGAAGACGCAGGAACTAGCGGGCCTGGACCTGATTTCTGATGGCGAGCTGATGCGTTTCGATCCCAGCCACCCGGAAACGAACGGGATGATTGATTACTTTGTTTCGCAGATGGAAGGGATCCGCAAACATTTTTCGCTTTCGGATTTTGACCGCTTTCGCGCGGACCGAGCTTCAGGTTTCCGGCTGCTCACTGCAGGCATGGTGGTGGAGCGGGTCGGTGAAGGCACTTTAAATTTGCCGCGGGACTACGAATTTTCACGCGTGCTGACGAAATCGCCACTGAAGTTTACTTGCACCGGCCCGCACATGCTCGCGCGGCTGCTGACGAATTGTTTCTACAAAGATACCGCCGAGCTGGCGATGGACATCGCGGACATTCTGCGCCGCCAGCTCGAACTGATCGAAGCGGACACGGTGCAGCTGGACGAAGCGAGCATCGTGGGATTTCCGCAGGATGCGCCGTGGGCTGCGGAAGCGATCAATCACGCGCTGGGCGGCATCCTGAACGAAAAAGCGGTGCACATCTGCTTCGGGAATTACGGCGGGCAGCCGATGCTGCGCGGGTTCTGGCGCGATTTGATTCCATTTTTGAATTCGCTCAAGACCGATCACCTGGTTTTGGAATTTGCGCGGCGGGGGTATGAGGAATTGTCCGCGTTCAGCGAACTGGATCCCAAGATCGGGCTAGGGATCGGCGTGATTGATATCAAGGATAACGAAGTGGAGTCGCGCGAATTGATCGCTTCGCGCATTGAGAAAATCGCGAAGACGATTGGCGTGGAGCGGCTGCATTACGTTCATCCAGACTGCGGATTCTGGATGCTGCAGCGCAGCGTGGTGGACCGCAAGATGCGCGCGCTGGTCGAGGGCAGAGATTTGTTCGAGGGGCGCGAGTAGGAAATTCCTACTTTTAGCGTGCGGATTGATTCGCGGCGTTGGAGCGTTGCAGGTGGAAGACGAAAAAGCAGCCGTCCGGGCGACGATCTTCACTCACCTTTCGGGAATCGCGCTGGCGCCCACGGTGGCGGCGCTGGCAGACCGCGGCGTCTTCCGGCTGTTCGATTCTACTGCGGCGTGGATCACACTGGACGAAATCTGCGAGCACACTCACGCGAATCGCGGCTACTTGCGCGTGGCGCTGCGCTTGCTGACTTCGTGTGGATGGCTGCGGCAGCGCAGCGAAGCGAACGACGGGGCGTCGCGGTACGCGCTTACGCCTGAGGGCGTCATCGGAGTGCGACTCGCCGCGCCGCTCTACCGCGAAGTGATTTCGTTTATTCCGAAAGCGCTGTTCCTCGAAGATTTTCTTTACGGCAAGTTCGATGGCCCGGTCCTCCCTTCCCTGCAATCGCTGGTGCAGCGCGCGCGCGAACGATGGCTCGTGGCGCCGCAGGATGATCCGCTGGCGGCACGTGTGGTGGAAAACATTCGCGGCCATCTGGATGGCGTGCTGATCGGACCGGCGATGGTGGCGCTGGCGCGCGGCGGCGTGCTGGCGCGGCTGGAACAGGGGCCGGTGGAAACCCGAACGCTCGCGGGAAATCACGCCAGTTTGAATTGCCTGTTCGACCTGCTGGCGACGCAAGGTTGGCTGCAGCGCGACGAAGATAGTGTGCGGCTGACATCGCGCGGGCTGTACGCTGCGCAGATTGCGACTTCGTATGGCGTGACGGTTTCGTATTTGCCGATGTTCAATTCGCTGCCCACGCTGCTGTTTGGAAATGCGCGCGGGCCCAGGGTGGACGAAAGCGGCGTGGAACTGCTGGTGAATCGCGGGATGAACGTGTGGGGCAGCGGCGGAGCGCACAAAACCTATTTCAAGAAAGTGGATGAAATTATTATCGAGATTTTCAATCGCCCGCTGGCGCGGCAACCGCAGGGGATTTGCGACATGGGCTGCGGCGATGGAACTTTTCTGGAGCATTTGTACGAGGTGGTGAAGCAGAAAACCGCGCGAGGCAAGGTGCTGGAGCAACATCCGCTGGTGCTGGTGGGCGCTGATTTCAACAAGGTGGCGCGCCGCGTCGCCAAGCAGCATTTGCGCAAAGCGGAAGTGCCGGTATGCCATGTGATTGCCGGAGACATCAATCGCCCCGCACAGCTCGGCAGCGATCTGGAAGCGCTGGGGCTGGACGTGCACGATTTGCTGCACGTGCGTTCTTTTCTCGATCACAATCGTCCGTATTCGCCACCGGCGAATTATGCGCGCGGCAACCGCCGCGGGAAATCGACTGGCGCGTTCGCTTACCTGGGCGAGGAAATTCCCGCGGACGAGCTGGAAGAAAATCTGGTGCGATATTTGCGCCGCTGGGCGCCTTATGTGGGGCGGTTCGGACTGCTGGTGCTGGAGCTGCACACGTTGCCGCCGGAACTGGCCGCCGCGAATCTGCGGCAGACTCCGGTGGTGGCGTACGACGGCACGCATGGATTCTCCGATCAATATCTGGTGGAGCTGCCGATTTTTTTGGAGTGCGCACGGGAGGCGGGATTGCAGGCGGACGATCGTTACCACGCGAAGTTCCCGGCATCGGAGCTCGCGACGGTGAGTGTGAATTTCTTCACGGCGCTGGCCGGCGCAGCGGGGCCGGAATTAGTTACGAGCGCCGCCGTCTCGCAGGGGTGATTTTGGGCATCAGCCGTAGTTCGGAGGATTCACGGACTGGTCCATGCCCATGCAGGTCTGGCCGCCCGGTTGGACGTTCACGCTGATCAGGCACGGCCCTTTTTCCAGCAGCGCGCGCTTTATGGCAGGCGCGAGTTCTTCCGCTTTGTCCACTTCCCAGGCCGCCATGCCGTAGCCCTGCGCGATTTTCACCGCGTCAATTCCGGGGATTTCAATTCCGGGCACATTCGAGCCGACGCTGGTGAAATTGCTGAATCCGCGCAGCGCGGAATAATCGCCGTTGCGAATCAGTATAAAAATCACCGGAACCTGCTGCTGCACGGCGGTCCACAGCGCCTGGATGGAATATTGCGCCGAACCGTCGCCGATGGGCGCAATCACGCGCCGGGTGGGGTTGGCCATTTGCAAACCGACGGCGAGCGGCACTGCGAATCCCAGAATACCGCTGCGCACGGAATAAAATGAACCGGGCTCATCGCGCTGGAGGTAACGATCGAGATCGCCTTTCGAGGAGGGGCACTCCTCCGCGATGATCGCATCCGCGGGTAGCAATTTGTTGAGCGTGCTGAAAAGATACGCGGTGGTCATCGGATGGCTGGGTTGTGGCTCGACGGAAGCGTCGCGCTTTATCGCCCGCTGCGGTTCGCGTTTCTGCAGCCGGTCACGCAAAAATTGCGCGGCTGCGGCGATGTTGCCGACGATGCTGGTGCCGGCGAGAGCAGATGCGGCGTCGGAAGGCGAATTGGTGATCTGAAAAAGTTTTGTGCCCTCGCGGATGGCGGCGCCCGGCACGTAGGCGTAATAGAGAAACACCGGCGCGCCGAGAACCAGCACCACGTCATGTTGCGCCAATTGCGCGGCCAGCGGCGCTTGCGCCGGCAACAGACCGCCCGAGAATAACGGATGCGAGCGCGGAAACGTCCAGCGCGCAGGAAGCGGCTCTTCATACACGCGAGCGCGCAGATGTTCGGCGAGCGCGATTACTTCGTGCCACGCGGAGTCTTCTTCGATCTGCGCGCCGGCGACGATTGCGGGATTGGCTGCGACTTCCAGCGCGCGCGCTGCTTCCATTAGCGCGGTCGAGTCTGGCGCGCCCGTGTGGCTGACTTTTCTTGCGGCGAGCGGATCGCACGGCCGATTCCAATCATCCATGGGGATCGAAATGAATACGGGGCCTTGGGGAGATTGCGTCGCGAGAAAGTAGCCGCGCGCGATTGCTGCCGGAACGTCTTCGGCGCGCAGCGGCTCGCAAGCCCACTTCACGTACGGCCGCACGACTTCCACGGCGCGGCTGACGAGAAATGGTTCGGCCAGAATTTGGCGGCGGTCCTGCTGTCCTGTGGTGATTACGAGGGGCGCGTGGCAGTAGTGCGCGTCAATGATCGCGGAAAGACCGTTGCCCACGCTGGCGATGGAATGTAGATTCACGAAGGCCGCGGATTTTTTCGCGATTGCGAAGCCGAGCGCGATCCCGGCGGCAGAGCGTTCGTGCAGGGCCAGGACGTAGCGGAAATCGGGCGGCATGTCTTTCAGGAATGGCAGCTCGCTGGAGCCGGGATTGCCGAAAATCGTGGTCATGCCGAGATCGCGCAGGACGTCGTAAGTGACTTCGCGGACTGTGGACGCCATGCACCCTCCGGCGGGAGCTGCCGCTTTTCAGAATTGCAGCTGGCAACGCTTCACGCGCGACGAATCTGTTTACAAGACCGCGATGGCCAATTCGGCCGCAGAATTTCGCGGCGGCGGTTGCGGCGGCTTCGCGGAACTCAGCGCCAGAATGCCTGCCGCTACCAGAAGCATGTTTAATTCAAACGCTTGCGTGTAATTTCCGAAGCGGTCGAAAATCACGCCGCCGATCCAGCCTGCTGGCGAACAGAATATCGCGGTCAACAGCAGCATCATGCCATTCAATTTCGGAAAAGCCGCGGGGCCGAAGAAATGCGCGGTCACCGTATTCAAGCACACAAACGTCCATCCGAACGCGATGCCGTACAACATCCCCGCGGCAATCGCGAGCGCCAGCGCCGCGGGGCGCGCCTCGATAGCCAGCAGCGAGCCGACGAAGTAGCACAGCAGACCGCTCGCGAATGCAAAGCGCGCGGCGATTTTATCCATCAGCCAGCCGCCCACCAAGCGGCCGGCGATCGCGCCCAACGTGAACAGGCCCATAGCCCAGGCCGCGGTGTTTGCCTGGAAATGCGCGGCCCTCAAATGCAGAATCCAGTGTGCGATGAAAAAGAAATAGGGAAATTGGCAGGCAATCCCGCCGAGCAGCACCAGCCAGTATGCCGAGGTGCGATACGCTTCCCGCGGCGTCCAGGAATACTTGGTGATGCGCCGATCCATCGCGGACGATGTCAGCGCAATAGCTTCTTCAGGCGCGCCATCCACGGCCTGGCCGCAATCCGCGGGACGCTCCTTGACCAGCGAGAGTGCAATGATTCCGGAAAACACGGGGATGGCGGCGACCAGCAGCCAGGCGTGCCGCCAGTTGCCCGCATCCGCCGCGAGAATTCTGTTGAAAAGAGGCGCGCACAGAAAACCAGCGAACCCCGAAGCGCTGAGCGGTATGGCCATCGCTCTGCCGCGAAATTGCTTGAACCAGCGCGCCACGAGCGTCGTCACCGGAATGATGGTGCTGAAACAAATTCCCGTGGCGATAATGACGCCGAATACCACAAGGTAATGCCAAGGCTTCGACGCGAAGAACGCAAGGAACAATGCTCCGGCCGAAAGAAAAACCGAACCGATGACGAATGCGGCGCGGGTGCCCCACTTCAGGATGACGGCGACCACCAGCGTGGCAGGAAGGCCGATGAACAGATTGATCAGCGTGAATCCCAAGCCATAGGTGCTGCGGCTCATCGGAATCTGCTTCAGCATGTAGGTGTTGATTACCGCGCCGCCGAATAGTGGGACGCCCATGTTCAGGAAATCCAGCGCGAAGAGCACTCCTACCAGCTTCCAGCCGTAAAATCCGGAGCTGCTTTTCATTCTTGCTCCTGACTGCGAGCCGTGCGGGAAGAATTATTTACGCACTCCCTGTTCCGCTGCCTTTATGGAATAATTCGCGTTCCGGGAGACCCGCGGACGGTATCAGAGCCGAGGGGCGCTGTCATCGTCAAATGGGAGCGGCGGTTTCGCCCAGTGAAAAGTTCCGCGTTCTACAGGGTTTGCAGTAGGGAGAATGCGGGTTGGCTCGATTAAGATGGGCGTGCTGAGAACGGCTTGGATCGCGCGGCGAGTCATGGAGTTGAGAGGGCCTGATGCGTAAATGGATCATCGCGGGCGTCGTGGTGATGCTGTTGGTGCTGGTTGTCGCGGGGGTATTGCTGGGACCGACGATGCACAGCTTCGTGCGCGCGCGAACGCAGAAGGTTTTGGAGACGCATTTCGCGAGTTCGGTGGAATTTTCGGACTTTGATGTGAGCTTGTTTCCGCGACTGCGTGTGACGATCACCGGCCTGGTGTTACGGCATAAAGGCCGCACCGACATTCCGCCGCTGATCGAAGTGAAGACGGTTTCGATGTACGGAAATTTGGCGGGGCTGCTGCGCCCCCGGCCCTACATTTCCTTTGTGCAGCTCGATGGCTTGCAAATTCACACGCCGCCGCGCGAGCCGGGCGGGCAGCCGTTGATTCATAAAACCGATCAGGACCTGGCGAAGAAATACCCCATGCTGATTGGCGAAGTGCGCGCCGACGATGCGAACATCGAAGTGCTGCGAGCGCACTCTGATAAACCGCCGCGCGAATTCCCGATTCATTATCTGGATCTGCACGATCTGAGTTTCGATCACCCGGCGCAATTCCACGCGCTGCTGACCAACGCTATTCCTAAAGGCGAAATTGATTCCAGCGGCGAATTCGGACCTTGGGAGGCGGAGGAACCGAGCGCGACTTCGGCCGACGGACACTATACGTTTCAGAACGCGGACCTGGGCACGCTGAAGGGGCTGCGCGGGATTCTTTCGTCGAAAGGACAATTTTCCGGCCCGCTGGATTATTTGGCGGTGGATGGATATACGGATACGCCCGACTTCGGCTTGCGCACGGGCGGCACCCCGGTGGCGCTGCACACGGATTTTTCGGCGCTGGTGGACGGGACGAACGGCGACGTAATTCTGAAAAGCGTGATCGCCAAGTTTCAGCACACTACTTTGGCGGTGAACGGGAAGATCGTGGACGCCAACAAGGAAATAAAGGGGCGCACGATTTTCTTGAACGCGACATCGGAAAACGCGCGCATCGAAGATCTGCTGCGACTGGTGGTTAAATCCGACGAGCCGATGATGACCGGCTCCGCAAATCTGAAGACGACGATTGATATTCCGGAAGGCGAAGGGGATCTGCTGGAGCGCATGAAACTCGCCGGACAATTCGGCGTGGGCCACGCGCAGTTTACCAGCGCGATCGTGCAGGATAAAGTGGACACGCTCAGCCGCAAAGGACAGGGCAAGCCGAAGGACACGGACATCAGCGAAGTCGCTTCCGATCTGCGCGGAAATTTCAGGCTGGCTGACGGCGTGGTGACATTTTCTAATTTGAGTTTTGCGGTGCAGGGCGCTTCGCTGCATTTGGACGGCACCTACAATATGGATAGCACGGCGATGGATTTCCACGGCGACTTGCTACTGCGGGCCAAGCTTTCGCAAACGACTACTGGCGCGAAATCGTTTTTTCTGAAGGCTGCGGACCCGTTTTTCAAGGGCAAGAACGGCGGAACGGATTTGCACATCAAGATTACCGGGACGAAGGACCATCCGACGTTTGGACTGGATCAGGGCGGAGGCAAGAAGTAGTCCTTCGCTCATTCCCGGGCACGTTTTCATGCTACACGCTTCCGGATCGAGAAAACCTGGCCGCACGATTGCTTTTCCTCCTCGCTGACTTCCCTATTTTCCTGAACCGCTGGCAAAAAATGTTCTGGCATGTGCGACGCGATGGTATGAGAATGCAACGGCTCTGCATCGCTGCTAGTTTGTCGTCCGCTGGCGAGAGCGTGCGTGACGATTTGCGCGCGGATCTCCCGTTCGCGTGAGCCATTTCATCTTAGGAGAGACTTTTCATGCCTTTGCGCTCGATGTGTTGCTCGCTGTTAACGATTACCGCGTTGCTCTCGGCTCAAATCACGCCGGGACAGAACACCGACGTGCAGAGTTCTCCGACAATCGCCGGTTACACGAAGGCGTCGGCCGCGACGGAAATTGCGCTGGAGAAAAAGTTTCAAGACGGCATTGTGCCCGGAAACATTCGCGAAAACATGCGGCGCCTGAGCGCGCGGCCGCATCATGTGGGCTCGCCTTACGATAAAGACAATGCGGAATGGATCCTGGCGCGAATGAAGGAGTGGGGCTTCGACGCGCATATCGAGACATTCAGCGTTTTATTTCCTACGCCGAAGGAACGCCTCATCGAGCTGCTGGAACCTACGCAGTTCCGCGCGAAGATGCAAGAGCCCGTGCTGTCGATCGATCCCACAAGCAATCAAACGGCGGAACAGCTGCCGACCTACAACGCGTATTCGGTGGATGGAGACGTGACCGCGCCGCTGGTCTATGTGAATTACGGCATTCGCGAGGATTACGAGCAGCTCGATCGCCTGGGAATTTCAGTGAAGGGTGCGATCGTCATCGCGCGTTACGGTTCCGGCTGGCGCGGCACGAAACCAAAAGTGGCCGCGGAGCATGGCGCGATCGGCTGCATCATCTATTCGGATCCGCGCGGCGACGGATATTTCCAGGGCGACGATTATCCCGCGGGCGGCTGGCGGCCGCGCGAAGGCGTGCAACGCGGCAGCGTGATGGATACGGACTATCCCGGCGATCCGCTCACACCTGGCGTGGGCGCGACGCCCGATGCAAAACGCCTGGCGATCAAAGATGCCTAGACCATTACGAAAATTCCCGTGCTGCCAATTTCTTACGCCGATGCGCTGCCGCTGCTTTCCGCGCTGCAAGGTCCGGTGGCGCCGGAAAAATGGCGCGGCGGCCTGGGGATTACGTATCACATCGGTCCGGGACCGGCGAAAGTACATCTGAAAGTCGCGTCCAATTGGGACATGAAACCAATCTATGACGTGATTGGCACGCTGCATGGCGGCGACGACGCGGGGCAGTGGGTAATCCGCGGAAACCATTTCGATGCGTGGGTGAACGGCGCCGACGATCCAATTTCCGGCCAGTCGGAAATGCTGGAGGAAGCGCGCATGCTCGGCGAACTGCACAAAGAAGGTTGGACGCCGAAGCGCACCATTATTTATTGCGCGTGGGATGGAGAAGAGCCCGGCTTGCTAGGGTCCGTGGAGTGGGTGGAAACACATCTGGCCGAGCTGCAACAGCACGCTGTGGCGTATCTTAATTCCGACAGCAACGAGAGAGGCCAATTCGGCGCAGGCGGCACGCAGGATTTACAGGAGGTCGTCAGCAGCGTGACGCGCGAAATTCAGGACCCGGAAACACATTTGTCCGTCTTTCAGCGCGCGCACCTGGTGAGCATCAGCGAAGCGAAGAATGCCGAAGAACGCGCGGAGGCTCGGAAGCGTGCGGACCTGGAGATTTCCGCGCTGGGAGACGGGTCGGACTATACGGCCTTCCAGGATTTCGCCGGGATTTCCACGCTGGATATGGGATTTGGCGGCGAAGACGATGGCGATCAGTATCATTCGATTTACGATGATTTTTACTGGTACACGCATTTCGTGGATACGGATTTTTCGTATGGGCGCGCGCTGGCCCAGACCGCCGGGACGACGATTCTCCGTTTGGCCGGGGCGGATCTAATTCCGGTGGACTACGCGCCGCAAGCGGAAGCCATCGCAAAATACGAAACGGAATTGGAAAAATTGCTGAAGGATAAGCAGGACGAAATCACCGAGCGCAATCTGGAATTGCAAGAAGGCGTCTTCACGGCAGCGGCAGACCCGCGCAAAACCTACGTGCCGCCACCCGTGGAGGCGGTTCCGCCGTATATGAACTTTACGCCAATGAAAAATTCCATCGAGACGCTGAAGAAAAGCGCGGAGCGGTATTCCAAAGCGCTCGCGCAGTGGCGGGCCGCCGGTTCGCCGGCTTTGGCGCCGCAATCCTTGGAAACGCTGAATGCGGATTTGCTGCGGATTTCGCGACTGTTCTTGAATGAAAAAGGATTGCCGGAACGTCCCTGGTTCAAAAACCAGATTTACGCGCCCGGCGCCTACACGGGATATGGCGCGAAGACGGTGGCGGCGGTCCATGAATACATGGACGAGAAGAAATGGAAAGAAGCGGAAGCACAGATTCCGCCAGTGGCGCAAGTAATCGAAAACGTGGCTGCCGGAATCAACAAGGCGGCTGCTGATTTCGAAACTGCTTTGCCGTCGAAACGCTGACAAACCAGGTGACGTTTTCACCGCATCTGGTCATGCGCGGAAATCTGGAACTCTTCCTGCAAGGGCAATCGTTCGAGCCGGGTGCCGGGAAAAACGGCCACCGCAAGATTAAATACGATGTAGGTTCCGCACCAGTTGAGGATTCGCTGCGTCCGGAGCGCTAATTCGATTCCGGCGCGCGCGCTGTTTCGGAATGTCCCTTCTGCGCTGCTTCGAGCGTATTCACGCTCGGCGTCCTTGTCGGCGGGATTCTGGCGAACTGCGGTGCGTAATTCCTCGGCAGCCTGCGCGTCATCGCCATGCGCTGCGAGTTCCGCGCCCGAAGCCCTGCGAGCATCTCGATGCCGACAATTTGATGCCCGTTCACAGTGAAATTATAGCAAGCGCTCCGGGCCATGGCGTCAGCCCGGAAACGGCTCACCCTTCCGCACGATGCGTATTCGATGATCGGTGAATTTCGAGTGCATCTCCGGCAGCTCGTACTTCGGCATGTGGCAGGTGACGCAATTCTTATCGCTCACCGGGCAGGTTGGCGCGGCGTGTGCGATTTGCGCCGCTTGCGCGTGCGTGTTCGATGCGTGACACTTCAGGCATCGCTCATCATACGAACCCAAATCATGCACCAGCGGTTTGTGCGGATCGTGGCAGGAGTAGCAAGTCAATCGCGCGTCGCCGCTTTCGCCCCAGCACTTGCTGGTCTCCAAACGATAGGGCTGAAAGCGCACCGTGAGAGTTCCCGAAAGGCCGGCCATGGCGACATCCCATTTCGCGCGGTGGCACGCTCCGCAGAACTCCACCGAAGCGACTGGACTAAGCCCGCGCGGATTAAAGATCAGCTTTCTTCCCTGCTCGAAATCTTCGGCCTGCATTGCCGCGGTGTGCTGCGCGCCAGGTCCATGACAAGCTTCGCAGCTCACACCGGGAATCACATGTGCGAGGTCAAATCGATTGCTGGTGGTGGAAGCCGTGGAATGGCAGCCGAAACAGTGCTGAGTTTCTTCAGGGTCCAGCGACCGGCCAGCCGCGTCCGCGAGTTTGCGGGGAGTGGAATGCGAGTGACCCGTGGTGATGTCCAGCCCCTGCAGCTCGCGGTAATAGCTCAGACGACTTTCGTAGAACGAACCGTTTTGCCGGTAAACGTACGTTTGACCTACCTCGCCGTAACCGAACGCCCAGCCCAATCGCACGGATATGGATTTTGCGCCTTCGTGAACGGAGTAATTGCTGCCGCCCGCGCCCGATGCGATTTCGTAACGATAGGGCCCCGCCTGAAAATTCAGCCGCTGGTGCGAATGCAAAATATCCGAATTCGCCGCCTCCACGGATGCGTGGGCCATCGGAGTGGTCTGCTGCAAAGCCGTCTTGACGGTGTGGCACGTAGCACACGCCGCCGCCCCCACGTATTGCTCGCGCGGTGCTGCGCCTTTCGTCGGCCACCACGCGGAAAGCTTCAGGCGATCTTGCGTGGCCTTCGAGATGTTGCCCAAATCAGACTGTTGCGCGGGAAGCGCGAGCGAGATTGCAAATGAGGCGGCGGCTGCCAGCGCGATCGCGCACGGCAGGGCTTGAGGTCTTGATTTGGAAAGAAATGCCAAGCTGATGAGTCTCCGAGATTTCGTTTCTCGATCTACAACGGCGATTGCCGCGCGATCGATGGCGCACTAGAGTGCGCCGCTACAAATTCAAATGCAAAGGCAAAGTCAAAAGCGCCCGCCTAAAGGCGGCCGCTACAAAATCGAAACCTTGGCCTACGCTCGGCTGCCACAAAATCGGTACTTCAGCGGCTGAAGCCGCGCTGACTCGTCTATGTTATCGTCGTGGCTAACGCCATTCTGTTTCGATCGTCGTTTATACGTCACGCAATGCGCCTGCGAAGCCTTGCAGCGTGGCGCGGCGAAAACACGATGAAGAATCCCGCGCGTTCTCCAAATGACAAAAGCTGCGACTTCTTCCCACCCGTAACCTTTGCTCCAGCACGAGGCGCAAGTGCGATAGCCGATGCGTGAATGTTAAGGATTTGCATTGCGAATGATTCGCCTGTAGTGCTGCAAACGGCTGCGGAATTACCTCGCGGCAGACCGGGGCAACGATTCCTAAGGCACAGTTTCTTCAAATTGCTTGCGCTCCGAAATCACGGAGATCGATTACTGCTCGGGCGGCGCGGCAGCCATTTCCCTGTAAAACTTCTGCAGCGTGTAGAACGCCTGCTTGCGCTGGCCGCGGTCTGAAATCAGCCCCTTGCGATTGTAAAAATCCTGCACGCCAGCGAGCGGCCGGCGCGGCGAGCGGAAATCCATCAGCACCCAGGGCGACATGCCGGCGAGGGACGGAATCTTCCGCAACATCGCGATTTGGTGCTGAAATAGGCTCGTTTGGTACTCTTCGGTCCAGCGCGCATCCGCGCTACCGTGCGCCCCGAAGGGAGCCCCCGCGCCAAATTCGCTGACGATCAGAGGCTTATCGTAAGCGGTTTTCCATTGCAGCTCGTCGGCGGCAGCGATAGGGCCGTTGTACCAGCCGACGTATTCATTCATGCCAAGAACATCCAGATATTCTCCCAGCGGATCGTCTAGTAGCCGGTTATTGGCGCCAGCGTTGGCGATGAAGTGATTCATCGCGGCGGTGATGAGGCGCGTGGAATCTCGTTCGCGCGCGTAACTAGCCAACTGTTTCATGAATTCCGTTCGCGCGGGATTCACTGGCGTCTCATTGCCGATAGACCAGAAGACGGTCGCCGCGCGATTGTGATCTCGGGCGATCAAATCCCGCATTTGTTCTTCGGCAATCTGCAGCGTGGCGGAATTTTGCCAATCAATGTCCCAGTAAACGGGAATCTCCTCCCAGACCAGAAGCCCCATTTGATCGGCCAGGCGAATCATGTCTTCGTTGTACGGATAATGCGCGAGGCGGACGAAATTGCATCCCAGTTCCCTGGCCCAGCCGAGCAAGACGGCGTCGTCCTCGGCGGAAAATGCGCGCCCGCCGCGGAATGGCGCCTCCTCATGCATGGAAATACCGCGGAGGAAAATGGGCTTGCCGTTCAGGAGGATTTTCGTGCCGCTCGTTTCAACGGTGCGAAATCCAATCTGATCCTGCACGCGATCGCGTGCGCCCGAAAGCTCCACGCGGTAAAGCGTTGGATTTTCTGGTGACCATAGCTGAAGCTGCGCGGCAAATTTGAATTCCGCGTACCCGTGGTCATCGGTGGTCACTTGCTGCTTGACGCTGGCCTCCGGAATCTCGATCGTCACCTGTTCCGGCTGCGTCGCCCCGTCCAGCTTCACCCATCCGGCGATTTGGCCCTGGGAACCCTTGGCAAGCTGCACGAAATAATCCTGGATGAATGTTGCGGGCACTTCGACGATGGCCACGTCGCGCGTCAGTCCACCGTAGTTCCACCAGTCAGTGTTCAGAGCGGGCACGGCGTCGCTGTGCCGCGTGTTGTTCACTTCCACGACGACGAAATTGTCGCCCTCGCGCACGTCCTTGGTTATCTCAAAATTAAAGGGCGTGAACCCGCCCTGATGTTCGCCGATCGCCTTGCCGTTGAGATATACGCGGGCCTGATAATTCGCCGCGCCAAAGTAGAGGAAGCTTCGAGCCAGTTCGGCGCGGTGAAAAGAGAACGACCGCTCGTACCAGATGGGCCCTTCGTAGAACAGAAGACTCTCGCGCTGCGAGTTCCAGTCACCAGGAACCTGCAAAGTGCCAGAAGCATCGAAATCGTATTCCACCAGATCCTGTTTGTCCTTGGGCTTGCGGTTTTCGTAGAAGCGCGCGCCGAGTCCATTCTCGTAGGGATCAATAATCACGCGCCACACGCCGTTCAAGCTGATGGTGGTGCGCGCGTGAACGTTGGCGATCAGATTTGACGGCGAGGGCGCAGCGTTGGCTATACTCGCCGCAACAAAAAGAAGTCCCAGGAAACGCTTCATAGTCCTCTGCTCGCAATGCGAACTTGCCGCTGGCTTCCCGCTTCTTCGATCCTTCGCGCAGGGGAACCGTCGAATCGGCAGCCGCAGTTTCCAGTTCCATATAGTATGTACGTCTGCGGATGTCAAACCGCGTGTAAGTTGTGGGGAGCAAGAGTAATGTTGACGCGGCGCTTCGATGCGACTGTCTTTGAATTATCAAGGTGTGACGGCGATGAAGCTTTTAGGAATTGATATCGGGACGGGCGGCACGCGGGCCGTGCTGCTCGATGGCGACGGCCGCGTCGTGGCTTCCGCGACTGCCGCGCATCCTCCGTTTGCGTCGCCTCATGAAGGTTGGGCCGAGCAAAATCCCTGCGACTGGTGGGCCGCCGTTTGCAGCGCGATTCCGGAATGTCTGGCGTGCGGCAAGACCGCAGGCGGCGAAATCAGCGGCATTGCGTTGACCGGGCAGATGCATGGCCTGGTGCTGCTGGACCGCGACGGAAACACCCTGCGTCCATCCATTATATGGTGCGACCAGCGGACGGAAGCGCAATGCCGCGAAATCACCGAGAAAATTGGCGCGGCCCGGCTGATCGAGCTGACCGCCAACCCGGCGCTGACCAATTTCACACTTCCTAAAATCTGGTGGGTGCGGAAGAACGAGCCGGAAATTTGGGCGCGGGCCGGTGCGATTCTGTTGCCGAAAGATTACATACGCTTGCGGCTCAGCGGTTCTCACGCGACGGACGTCGCGGACGCTTCGGGGACGCTGCTATTTGACGTGGCCAATCGCCAATGGTCGCGGCCGATGCTGGAAGTATCGCGATTGAAGTCGGACCTGCTGCCAACGGTTTTCGAGTCGTGCGAAATCTCGGGACGCGTTTCGGAAGAGGGCGCGCGCGCCACCGGACTTCGCGCCGGAACCCCGATTGTTACGGGTGCCGGAGATCAGGCCGCGGGAGCAGTGGGCATGGGAATTGTGCGGCCCGGTGCGGTGAGCGCGACGATCGGAACTTCCGGCGTGGTGTTCGCTGCGACGGCCGGGCCGGTGCGCGATCCCGCGGGACGCATTCACACGTTTTGTCACGCGGTTCCGCAGCGCTGGCATGTGATGGGAGTGACGCAGGCCGCGGGATATTCGCTGCGCTGGTTTCGCGATCAGTTTGGCGCGGGCGGCGATCAAGCGCAGGACGCTTACGCGCGATTGCTGACGGAAGCGAGCGCCACTCCGGCCGGCGCGGACGGTTTGCTGTGGGCGCCTTATCTGATGGGTGAGCGGACTCCTCATCTGGACCCTCATGCGCGCGGAGCGCTGGTGGGAATTTCCGCGGCGCA
>Ga0209447_10000184_pt1 | contig 16319 bp, 11 predicted proteins | sample BogFormECP04_OM3_FD_188243 | JGI IMG/M metagenome (GOLD analysis project Ga0209447, IMG submission 188243) | Bog forest soil microbial communities from Calvert Island, British Columbia, Canada - ECP04_OM3 (SPAdes) (version 2) | ecosystem: Environmental > Aquatic > Freshwater > Wetlands > Bog ... | reverse complement strand
TGACCAAGAATAAGCTCGATTTGTTCAAGTACGCGGAATCGCGGCGAGTTGGTTACGAAAAGGATTGCGAAGGCAATGACGCCAAGACGGCCGCGAGAAATCTAGCCATTGAAGAGAAGAAATGCACCGCCGAGGAATTTGATGAAGGCGTGCGGGGCATGGGTGACGCTTACTACGAAAAGCTGGGCGTCAACCTCGTTGCTGCGTTGGTATCGCTGGAGGCGCTAGCAGCGCTGAGCGACGAGAAATTCGGCCGTGACGCGCCTAACTTCGCCAACCTGCGCACTGCTTTGGAAGAAATGCAGGACATGGTCAAGCAGTATTACAAGCCGGTCGTTGAGGAGCCGGAAGCTGCTGCGGCAGAGCAGACGGAGGAAGTGCAAGAAGCGTCATCGGAGGCGCCGGCCCCTGGTGCTCCTGCTGCCAAAAAGCGTACGCTGACTTCCGAGCCCGTTGACCGCGAGGATGCTATGCAGCGCGTGTCTGCAGTGGCTGGATTTTTGCGGCGCGAGAGCCCGCAGAACCCTGTTCCGTATTTGTTGCTGAGAGCCGCGCGCTGGGGAGAACTCCGAGCGGGGGGCTCTTCGCTCGATCCTGCGATTCTGGAAGCTCCGCCGACGGAGAAGCGGACGCACATCAAGAAGATGGCGCTGGAAGGGAACTGGGCGGAAGTTCTCGAAGGGGCCGAGAGCGCCATGAGCCTGCCGTGCGGGCGTGGATGGCTTGACTTGCAGCGTTACGCGGTGCGCGCTTGCGAATCGCTTGGATCGGATTATGAGCCGGCTGCGGCGGCGATTCGTTCTGACCTGAAAGCGCTGCTCACCGACTATCCGGATTTGCTGAATGCGTCGCTCATGGACGATACTCCGGCCGCTAATGCCGAGACTCTGGCGTGGCTGAAAGAAAGCATTGTGCCGCCGCCACCGGAACCTCCTGCTCCACCACCGCCTCCTGCCGAGCCTGAATATGTGCCGCCCGCACCTTCCGCGCAGGCATCGGAAAGCGCCAATGGAGAAAAAGGTCCGGACGCTATCGAGTTGGCGATGAAAGCGGCGCGCGCGGGAAAGGTGCAGGAAGCCATCGGCCTGGTCACTCGCGAAATGAACAATGAGCGCACTGGCCGCGGGCGCTTCCAGAGGCACATTCAACTGGCCAATATTTTTCTGACGACCAAGCACGAGTCGATCGCTTACCCCATACTTGTCGAACTGGCCGATGAAATCGAGCGGCGCAAACTCGAGGAATGGGAAGATCCGGCTATGGTTGCCCAGCCGCTGGCTTTGCTGTATCGCTGCGCGGAAAAGCTGGGCCGCGACGATGCGGAAAAACAAAAAATTTATCAGAAGCTTTGCCGGCTTGATCCCGGCCAGGCGCTGGCGCTGAGGTAGGTGATGGCAGAATACGATTCCAACGCACCGTTGCGGCTGCCGCTCCTCGACCGCCTCCTGGACGACGAGCCCAAGGTTAAGACGGAAGCGCCGTTGACGCGGACTGCTTCGCTTGCAAGGCTCAAGGTCGCCGTGAGGCGCGACCTGGAAAACCTGCTGAACACGCGGCGCACTGCGGACATCATTCCCGAGGGATCCGTCGAAGTTCTGCGGTCCGTGTACTGCTATGGGCTGCCCGATATCACCTCGCTGCCTGCCAATTTTCTTTACGAGCGCTCGAAATTGCTGCAAGCGATTGAAACGGCGGTGAAAACGTTTGAGGGAAGACTGGATGGCGTACGAGTTTCGCTTGTTCCGGTCGGTGGCGTCGAGCGCGTCCTGCGCTTTGCCATTGACGGAATGCTCAGGATCGATCCGCTTCCCGAACACGTGGTCTACGACGCGTCCATGGAATTAACCAGTCTCGAGGTCCAGATTTCCGGAGACGACCGTGCGTGACGAACTGCTCGAATACTACGAGCGCGAGTTGACCTACATTCGCCAGTTGGGCGCGGAGTTTTCCGAAAAGTATCCGAAAGTCGCTTCGCGCTTGCTGCTCGAACCAAACCGTTGCGAAGATCCGCACGTCGAGCGGCTGATCGAATCATTCGCCTTCCTGGCGGCGCGCGTTCACCTGAAAATCGACGACGAATTTCCGGAAATCACGGAAGCTCTGCTCAGCGTTCTCTATCCGCACTACATTCGCCCAATACCGTCTTCCACTATCGTGCAGTTTCATCTCGATCCGGAGCAGGGAAAGCTCACTACCGGTCTTCCCATTCCCGGCGGCTCGATGCTGTACTCCCAGCCAGTTGACGGCAATCCCTGCAAATTCAAAACATGCTCCGACACGACGCTCTGGCCACTGAAAATTACCGCCGCACAATGGGTCACCCCGGACCGCCTGCGTCCCGCGGTGAAATCGCAGGACGCTGTGGCGGCGCTGCGCCTCGAGGTCGAGTGCTTCCCGGATGTGACCTTCGACAAATTGGAATTGAGCTCGCTGCGCTTCTACCTCAACGGCGAAAGCAGCTTGATTCACTCGCTCTACGAATTGCTTTGCAATAACTGCTCGCAAATTCTGCTGCGCGACCGCACGCCGAGCACGCGGAAGCATCCCATTACTTTTCCCGGCACGCAGCTTCAGCCCGCCGGGTTCCGCGACTCCGAAGCGCTCTTGCCTTATCCTCGGCGCTCTTTCTCCGGATACCGCCTTCTGCAGGAGTATTTTCATTTTCCCGAGAAGTTCTTTTTTGTGGATTTGAACGGCCTCGAGCCGCTCCGCAGTTCCGGTTTTGGTCCGCGCATCGAGATCGTTATTCTGATTTCACGCTTTGAACGCGGCGAACGGCAGCAGACTCTTGAGCTGAACGTTTCCGAAGAAACGCTCCGCCTGGGCTGTGCGCCCGCAATCAATCTCTTCCCCCACACAGCGGAGCCCATCCGTCTCGACCAAACGCACACCGAATATCTCATCACGCCCGATGTGCGCCGCCGCCGCTCGATGGAGATTTTCTCGATCGAAGAAGTTATCTCGCCCCACCCTCAGACGCACGAAGTCATCAAGTTCGAACCTTTCTACCGTTTCCGGCACACCGTTTCTCGCCATGGCGAGCGGCCCAAGGGTTTCTGGCATTCGCGTCGGCAGGCATCGACGCGCCGCGACGACGAAGGCACGGACGTCTACCTTTCGTTCCTCGATCTGAGCGGCCGCCCGCTGCATCCGGAGACGGACACTGCGACCGTTCATTGCATTTGCTCGAATCGCGATTTGCCTCATCGCCTTCCGATGGGAAATGATCGCGGCGATTTTGAGGCCGAAGGTCTCAACGCGATCAAGCGCATCGTCGCCCTGCGCAAACCTTCCGCTTCCGTGCGCCCTCCCACCGGCAAAGGAATGCTCTGGCGCCTTATCTCGCATCTTTCGCTCAACTATCTTTCCATCGTCGAAGAAGGCAAGGAATCGCTCCAGGAAATTCTGCGCCTTTACACCTTCGGCGAATCCGGTTACAACGAGCGGCAAGTCGCCGGATTGACCAATCTCTCCAGTACGCGCCATTTCGCGCGCGTCATTTCGGAAAATGGCATCGGCTTCGTCCGCGGCCACCGCGTGGAAATGACCTTCGACGAAGAGCAATTCGTCGGCGGCGGCGTTTTTCTTTTCGCCAGCGTTCTCGAATACTTTCTGGGGCACTACGCTTCGCTGAACAGTTTCAGCCAGCTTGCCGTGCGTACCCAGCAAAGAAAGGAGGTTCTGCGCCAATGGCCACCCAGGGCGGGGGAAGTGATTCTCCTGTAGACCCATCGCCAACTGCCGATCTTTCGGAAGTCGAAGAGCAGCTTCGCAAAGAGCCGTATCGCTTCGAATTCTTCCAGGCGATCCGTCTGCTGGAACGGATGATGCCGGACCGCAAACCTCTCGGGCGATTCGTGAATCCGTCCGATGAGATCGCGCGCGTCGGCACGTATCCATCTCTCTCGTTCCCCGCGAGCGAAATTCAAACCATTGACTGGCCAGAAGGCAAGGCGCCCTCTCTCGCGGTGAATTTCATGGGCACCACTGGCGTTCAGGGGCCGCTGCCGCACTTTTATACGACGCTCATCACCGCGCGCCTGCGTTCAGGCGACCGGACGCTGCGGGATTTCCTTGACCTCTTTCATCACCGCATGCTTTCGTTTTTCTATCAGGCCTGGGAAAAATACCGCTTTGCCGTTTCTTACGAGCGCGGCGAACGCGACCGTTTCTCGCACCATCTTCTCGACCTGATTGGTCTTGGGACGCTGGGTTTGCAGGAACGCCTTGCCGTTCCCGATGATGCGTTTCTCTTTTTCGCCGGCATCATCGGCCAGCGCCCGCACTCCGCGCACGCTCTCGAACTGCTCCTCAATGACTACTTTGAAGTGCCCGTCGAAGTAATTCAGTTGGTTGGCAGCTGGTTTCGTCTGGACGAAGCCACGGAATGCTGCATCGGCGAGCGTTCGACTCCCTCCGAACAACTCGGCATGGGCGCCGTTGTTGGCGATGAAGTCTGGAACCAGCAGGCCAGCGCGCGCGTCCGCATCGGGCCGCTAAGCCTGGAAAATTATCTCGACTTTCTGCCGAACGGCTCCGCCTACGAGCCGCTCCGCGCTCTCCTGCGTTTCTGGACCAACGAAGAGATCGATTTCGAAGTCCAGCTCATTCTCGAACGCGAAGAAGTTCCGCAGTGCCAGCTTGGCGGCGAAGGCGATGGCGCGCCGCAGCTCGGCTGGGTCACCTGGATGAAATCAAAGCCCATGGATCGCCATCCGGAAGAAACCATTTTCAACGTTTAGCGAAGCGAGGTCGTCATGACGACAAATTTGAAAGGTCTGATCGGGAAACTCAACGACACCACTCGGAATACTCTCGAGGCCGCCGCGGGTTTTTGCCTGGCGCGCACACACTATGACATCGAGCTTGAGCATTTTCTGTTGAAACTTCTCGATGCCACGGACAGCGATTTGCCGCGCATCCTCAAGCAATTCGGCGTGGACAAATCTCGCCTCACCGGCGACCTGACGCGCAGCCTCGACAAACTAAAATCCGGGAACGCGCGCACTCCCGCTTTCAGCCCGTCCCTCACGGACATGCTTTCGGATGCCTGGACTGTCGGCTCGCTCGATTTTGGCGCCGCACAGGTTCGCACCGGTTTCTGCATTCTGGCGATTGCCAGTTCGGGAGATCTTTCGCGGCTCATGCGCGAAGTCACTCGCGAATTCCAGAAAATCAGCGCCGAAGCGCTTCATAAGGATTTCTGGAATATCGTCGCTGGGTCCGTGGAGGATCAGGAAACCGCGCAGGCAGTTCCCCTCGGCGAAGCTTTGCCTCAAGCGAGTGGTATTCCGGCCACGGGCAAGACGCAAAATCTAAATCAGTTCACGATCGACCTCACCGCAAACGCCAAAGCCGGGAAAATTGACGCCGTCCTCGGCCGCGACCACGAGATTCGCCAGATTATTGACATTCTCACGCGCCGCCGTCAGAACAATCCCATTCTGACCGGCGAAGCGGGAGTCGGCAAAACCGCCGTCGTCGAAGGATTCGCTTTGCGCGTGGCCGCAGGCGATGTGCCGCCGCCTCTAAAGAACGTGACCATCCGTACGCTCGATCTCGCGCTCTTGCAGGCCGGCGCAGGCGTTAAAGGCGAATTTGAGAACCGCCTGAAAGGTTTAATCGAGGAAGTTAAGTCTTCTCCGTCCCCTATCATTCTTTTTATTGATGAAGCGCATACGATGATCGGCGCTGGCGGCCCCGCGGGACAAGGTGACGCCGCCAATCTCCTCAAACCCGCTTTGGCTCGCGGCGAACTCCGCACTATCGCTGCGACGACCTGGTCCGAATACAAAAAGTTTTTTGAGAAAGATGCCGCACTGGCCCGTCGCTTTCAAGTCGTCAAAGTCGAAGAGCCTACCGAAGCGCAATGCATGGTCATGCTGCGGGGTATCGTAAGCTCTCTCGAAAAGCATCACAAAGTGCGCATCCTCGACGAAGCCGTACAAGCCGCCACGCGCTTCTCCCATCGCTATCTTGCAGGCCGTCAGTTGCCCGACAAGGCCGTCAGCGTGATGGACACCGCGTGTGCTCGGCTGGCTCTGGGACAAAACGCCACTCCGCCTTTGATTGAGGACGCCACTCGTCAGGTGGACGACTTGGATGTTCAACAGCGTGTACTCGAACGCGAAGTCGCCGTCGGCGTGGATCATTCGGAAAGACTCGCGGAAATCGCCAAGCAGAGGGAAGAAGTTTCCGCTCGTCTCAAGTCTCTTAACGAACGACGCGACAAGGAAGTGTCTCTCGTCACGCGCATTCGCGACGTACGTACACAGCTCGAAGCCGCGGCCGCGCCGCGTGCTTCCACGGGTGCCAGCGCAGGCACCGCCGCGCAACCCGCCGTCGATTCCGCCGCTCTCCGCGCCGAACTTGAAAAATTGAACACCGAGCTGGACACCTTACAGGGTGATTCGCCGCTCATGCGCGTTTGCGTGGACACGCAAATCGTCGGCGAAGTGATTTCCGCCTGGACCGGCATACCCGTCGGCAAAATGCAGCAAGACGAAATCAACACTGTTCTTAAACTAAAGGATCTCATGGCCGCCCGCGTTATCGGCCAAAACCACGCGCTTGAAGCCATCGCCCAGCGCATCTCGACCTCCCGCGCGGGCATGGACGATCCCGTCAAGCCTGTCGGCGTTTTCATGCTGGTCGGTCCCAGCGGCGTCGGCAAAACAGAAACCGCTCTGGCTCTCGCCGATCTCCTCTACGGCGGCGAGCGTAATCTCGTCACCATTAATATGTCCGAGTATCAGGAAGCCCACACGGTATCAAGCCTGAAAGGTTCACCTCCAGGTTACGTGGGCTACGGTGAAGGAGGCGTACTCACCGAAGCGGTGCGCCGACGCCCCTATTCGGTCGTGCTGCTTGACGAATGCGAGAAAGCCCATCCGGACGTTCTCGAACTCTTCTATCAGGTCTTCGATAAGGGCAATATGGAAGACGGCGAAGGCCGCGAGATCGATTTCAAGAACACCATCATCATCCTCACCTCCAACGCCTGCACAGATCTGCTCATGAAGCTGACCGCCGATCCCGAGACAACTCCCAGCGCCGATGGTCTGGCCAAAGCCCTGAAGCCGGAGCTGAACAAAATCTTCAAGCCTGCGTTTATGGGGCGACTCGTGACCGTTCCATATTTCCCGCTGCGAGATGAAGCCATGCGCAACATCGTTGCGCTCAAGCTCGCCAAAATCCAGCGCCGCATCCGCGAAAACCATAAGATCGAGCTGACCTACGATCCGTCCGTCATCGCCGAAGTCGCCAAGCGCTGCACCGAAGTCGAGTCCGGCGCCCGCAACGTGGACAACATCCTGACGAATACCATGCTCCCCGACGTCTCACGCTATCTCCTGACGCGCATGGCCGAAAAACAGAAACCGTCGGCCATCCATGTTTCCGTCGGCGAAAACGGATCGTTCACCTATGCCTAGTGGAAGCTTAAGGAAGACTTAATAGATCTCGTTTCTTGGAGTGAGGCTTACAAGCAGGAATACTTTCGTTCCTATATTGTTTTGACCAGATAAGTCCGGACCTAGTTTTTATGCGGAGCCTCTGAATATGGCCTATACCCAGGATCACCGTCTGATCGCCATTACCACTCCCCTTGGCAAGGACGTTTTGCTTCTCCAGGGTTTCAGCGGTCGCGAGTCGATTTCTCGCATGTTTCACTTCACCGCTGACCTTCTCTCGGAAAATCACTCCATCGCGTCCAAGGACATTGTCGGCAAGCGTGTGACCATCTGTCTGGGCGTTCCTCACGACGGCCAGCGCTACTGGAACGGCTTCATCAGCCGCTTCGCGTTCGTGGGCCGCGACGAACGCTTTAGCCGCTACCGCGCCGAAATTGTCCCCTGGTCTTGGTTTCTCACGCGCACCGCCGATTGCGAAATCTTCCAGCAAAAGACCATTCCCGACATCCTGAAAAAAGTATTTGGCGATTTCAGCTTTAACGATTTTCAGAACAAGACCCAGGCTACCTACACCCAGCGCGAATACGTGGTCCAGTATCGCGAAACCTCCTTCAATTTCGTCTCCCGCCTTATGGAGGAGTACGGCATCTTCTATTTCTTTGACCACGACAAGAGCAGCCACAAATTGATCTTCGCGGACAAGCCCAGCGTCCACAAAAGCTGTGCCCCGCAGTCAACGCTTCGCTTCAATGTTGCTGCCGGCGCCAATCTCCAGGACGAGGACTACATCTTCAGTTGGGACGCCGAGGAAGAGCTTCGCCCGGGCAAATACGCCCTGACCGATTACAACTTCGAAACTCCCAGCACCTCTCTCTTGTCCCAGGTAACCACCGTTGACAAGGTCGCCGATAACACCAACTTCGAAGTCTTCGACTATCCCGGCATCTTCCTGAAAAAAGATCAGGGCAGCGACATGGTGAACGTCCGCATGGAGGAGGAAGAAACTTCCTTTCAAATCATGACCGGGTCGAGCAATGCCCGCAGCTTCTCTCCCGGCTCCAAGTTCACTCTCAGCGAACACATTCGCAAGGAAATGGACGGCGACTACCTCCTTACCGACGTGTCACATTCCGCCACGGTCGGTCAGGGGTACTACAGCGGCGAGGCCGGCAACCAGGAAGTCTACAGCAATCATTTCACCTGCATTCCCTTCGCGACTCCCTTCCGTCCGCCGCGCATTACGCCAAAACCTATTGTGCAGGGCCCGCAAACCGCCGTCGTTGTCGGCCCCAAGGACGAAGAAATTTATCCCGATAAATACGGCCGCGTAAAAGTGCAGTTTTTCTGGGATCGTCTCGGCAAGAAGAACGAAAACAGTTCCTGCTGGATACGTGTCTCACAGCCATGGGCAGGCAAGAACTGGGGCGCCATCAACATCCCCCGCATCGGCCAGGAAGTGATTGTCGAATTTCTCGAAGGCGACCCCGACCGTCCCATCATCACCGGCCGCGTCTACAACGCGGATCAAATGCCGCCTTACGCTCTACCCGATAACATGACCCGCACCACATTTCTTTCCCGCAGCTCGAAGAAGGGTACTTCCAGCAATTTCAACGAACTCCGCTTCGAAGACAAAAAAGAGGACGAGCAAATCTTTATGAACGCCGAGAAAGACATGGACTGGCGCGTCGAAAAAGAATCTCGCGAGTTCGTCGGCGCCAATCGCCACATGATCGTCAAGTCCAGCCAGTTCGAGGAGGTCGATGGCGACAAACAAACTCAAGTGAAGGGCAAACACATCGAAAGCATCACCGGCGACACTTCCATCCACATCGCCGCTAAGCACATGGAGAAAGTTGACTCCGACGAATCGATTACCATCGGCGGCAATCGCAAGGAACAAGTTACAAACAACGAATCGATTGCCATCGGCCAGAGCCGCAAAGTTCAAATTGGCCAGAACGATTCCATCACCATCGGCCAAAATAGAAACTCGCAAATCGGCGGAAACGACGTAACCTCCGCAACGCAAGCCGTCTATATCACCGGCGGCATGAACGTTGTCATTCAGGCCGGCATGCAACTTTCCTTGGTCGGCCCCGGCGGCTTCATTGATATCGGCCCGGCAGGCGTTTCCATTCAAGGCACTATGGTTCTCATCAATAGCGGCGGCGCACCCGGCAGCGCGCAATCGGCCAGCCCCGATTCTCCCGATAGCCCCGACACCCCAGCCGATCCAAAAGTTCCCGACACCGCCGACGACGGCACGAAGGGAGGAAAGCTCAACCAGTAGCCGCGTGTTCGCACACCAATGCGCGCACGAACGCGCGAGCGAAATCCAGCGCCACTCAGGAGCCAAAACAATGCCTCCAGCCGCACGCATCACCGACCTCACCACCCACGGCACGCCCCTGGCACCAGGCCCCGGCAGTGTCAACGTTCTCATTGGCGGCCTACCCGCCTGGCGCGCCATGATTGACCAACACGCCTGTCCCATGGTCAACATCACCGGACCCGATGGGGTCGGCATGGTCATGATGGGCAGCCCCACGGTTCTCATTAACAACATGATGGCCTGCCGCATGGGCGACATCGTCATGGAAATTCCCGGCCTCTGTCTCGGCCCCGCAAATCCCATCGTTCTCGGCGAGATGACCGTCATGATCGGCGAAGTCGGCATGGGCTCGCCCGCAGTCGTTCCTCCGGTCCCGCCTCTCGTCTTGCTCGCGCAAGCCATGAGCGGCAGTGGCACCACCGGACCCTCTTCTTCCTCCGGCAGTCCTGGCACCTCCACGGCAGGCCAGGCGCTGGCGAACGCCGCGCAAAGCGGTATCCCGTTCATTAAACCCTGTCAAGGTTGCGAGGCTCTATCGAACGCGTCAGGCGCGCCCCCAAAATCCCCAACCGGCCATTGGGTCGAAATCGAGTTGCTCGATCAAGCTGGCAAGCCTGTCCCAGGGGAAGCCTATCGTATCGAGTTGCCGGATGGTTCGATCAAGGAAGGCAATCTGGATTCACAGGGCCAGGCGCGCGTCGATGGCATCGACCCCGGCAATTGCAAAATCACATTTCCAAACATCGACAAGAAGTCCTGGCACAAGAAATAAATTGGTGACGGGACTAGGAATTTCTTTATGGTGAAGGAAACTGATCGAGGCAGTGCCAATGAGTGAGTATTACACCGTCGAGCAAGGCGATCATCTCTCGAGCATCGCCAAGGATTACGGCTTCACGGATTACACGGTGATCTGGGATCATCCCAATAACGCCGACCTGAAAAATAAAAGGAAGAATCCTAATATTCTCCTTCCCGGCGACGAAGTTTTTGTTCCAGACATGGAAGAAAAACAGGAATCCGGCGCAACCGACAAACGCCACACCTTCAAAGTGGACAAGAAGCCATTATTTCTGCGGCTCGTTCTCGAAGATCTCTATGAGAAGCCAATCGGTGGCGCTCAATGCGCCTTGCGCATCAGCGACGAGATTACGCAACCGACGACAACCGCGGATGGAAAAATCCAGCAAGAGATTCCACTCGATGCTCACGATGCTTTTCTTGTTATTCGCGGGGACGAGACTCCTTTTGCAGATACGCTGATTACCATCAAAATCGGCGACCTGGACCCCATTGATGAGCAGTCCGGACAGATCGCACGCCTGAATAACCTCGGTTATTTCGCCGGAGCCATTGACGGATCCGATGACAGCGCTTTCGAGTCCGCCGTCGAAGAATTTCAATGCGATCATGGTTTGACCGTGGATGGTGATTGTGGCCCCAAAACCCAAGCGAAACTTAAGCAAGCTCATGGGAGTTAGTTTCTCCGCAAGCGTTTCCGGGGTGGCCCCAAAGATTTGTTATGAGTGACGATTCTCAAGGCGACGCTAAAGCTCCCGCGCTTGGAGGAATCTCCGGCGACCATCCCGATTCTGGTCCGCTCGAATACCTGGTCGCTCCTACCAACGCCGACGATTTCAATACGGCGCGTCTTCGTCTGATTCCCATTGCCTGCTGGCGCGTAGATGACGTGCGGTTTCGTTTCGATTCTTCCTTCCCGTTGTTCGATTCATCTTCGGATCCCGCGAGCCCCAACGACATCCGCGGCGAGCTAAAATCCTTGGCGGATCTTGTGAAAGCCCATCCGGGGGCACCTCTCTCCGTTTTCGGCCATGCTGACCCCGTTGGAAACGACGACTACAATAAGGTCCTCAGTGGCCGCCGAGCGACAGCCATTTACGCGCTATTGGTTCGAGACACCTCGCTCTGGAACAAGATTTACCAAAGCCCATTCGGCGGCGACAACTGGCAGACCGACGTGCACGACACCATGCTCCAAGCCACCGGTCTTCCCAAGGGCACGCAAAACCCGGCGCTTTTCAAAAGCTATATGGACTTGCTCTGCGGAGCTGACTTTCAGCTTCAGAAGGCGGATTTCCTGGCGCAAGGCGCGGACTCTGAAGGAAAAGGGGACTACCAGGGATGCAGCGAATTTAATCCTCTACTCATTTTTTCCAAGGAAAGACAAACCGCTTTCGATCAAGCCGCCAAGAAAAAGGACAAAGAAGGTGTCATGGAGCGTGACGCCGCCAATGCTCCCAATCGCCGCGTCATGATCCTTTTTTTCAGAAAGGGCAGCAAAATTGACCCTGCCAAGTGGCCCTGCCCGCGCGCGACGGAAGGCTCCGGCGGCTGCAAAAAGCGATTCTTTTCCGACGGTGAAAAGCGCCGCGGCACCCATGACTCAGGCGTTGATCGCACCTTCGAGCAATCCGAAGACACTTTCGCGTGCCGTTTCTATCAGCGCATTTCGAGCGGCTCGCCCTGCCATGCACTCCTCGACAATGCGGTTGTCACGGAGATTCAGGCCACGGTTGTTTCCACGCAGTCGCTTCACGACGACACCAAAATAGGGGTAGACAAAGTCTTCAAAAGCAAATCAGACCAGGAGAGCTTGGCAGACAATGAGCCCACGGTCTTGATACGCGGCTGTCTGGACGTCCAGCTTCAGGCCATTACCACGCCTGCCAACCTCCCCGTTTCCTGGCTCGTAAAGCCGAATGAAAACGACGAGACCGCCCCGGCCATAGCTGTTTCCGATGGCGGCCGGCGTGCTAGTCTCAAAACCGATAAGGCCGGTTCTTTCGCCGTGGTTGCCCTTTTAGGCGTCACCAAGATCGTTTGGAACGTTGTGTTTGCCTGGGTCAAGGTGGACCCGGCTTCCTCGGCGGTCAAAACTAATGACGCTTACTTCAGAGATGACGGTTCCTCGGAAGAAGAAACCCAATTTGGCTCGGGCGATGAACATAAAGGAGAGCATGTTTGGCAAGCGACGGTTGACTTAGAGGTGTTCGGTGGCGGCAAAGAAAAGAAGCTTGGGGTCCGTAAGGTGGATATCCATACACTGCAAAATTGCACAATCGACACCCTAACTGGTCATTACAAAGGAGGCGGCACGGGGCGCGAAGTTCCAAAGGGTCCCATGCCGATAACCGACGCCACCGCCCACGGTTCACCCTATTGCACGTTTCCGGATACGGTGACGCCGCCGAACGCGAGTGCAACGGACAACAGCAAAGACCGGCATGTTTTCACTGGCGATAGCCCGGGTGGCAGTTTTGTCGGATCGCATCCCAAGACGAACAAACGCCTCGTTTCGATTTCCGGCGGCAATACGTTTGTCACCGCGATTGTTTCTACGACAGATGACGCTCCCGACCAAATCGTCGTGCACGCGAAAGCCGGCTGGATGGCGGATTACAGCGGGACCGTGGATGGTGACGGCAACTACACTCCGAAGGGCGCTGGCGTTAAGAATGTTGACCTCAAATTCCAGCTCGTGTCACCCGACACTGGAGGGCAGGAAGCCCGAGCGGCTAAATTTCAGTCGACAGTGCCCCATTTTACCGATCCCGATGGCTGGAGCTATGATTTTGAACCGAAGTAGAGTCTGTCGCATTTGCCAATGTGTCTTCGCCATCACATTGGTCGCGGCGGCTTGCGCGGCTTCACAGTCGCAGGATAGGAGCGTTCCCATGACAGCAACTGGCACTCGATCCGAGCCCTTATCCGGAGATTTGGCGCCATTTATATCGCACCCCGGCGCTAGCATGTTCGTCGGTCGTTTGGACCGCGTCACCTGGGCTCGAAAAACCGAGCAAGGTCTGGATTGGGAAGTAGGGCCAGCCGTTTTTAAAGTTGTCGAAGTTCTGCATGGCGCAAAACCCCAGTCAGGAGACACGATTGAGGCTACCGCCATGCGCTTAGCCTCATCGTCTGCCCGCCCGCGGAACCGCGCCAACTATTGGAATGCCCTCAAGCTGAATCCCAATGACATCTTGATCCTCGCTTGTGATCCCACCGATAAACCTCTAGTTTGGAACGCCCTGGCTGCACAGCCTATCCCCTCCGCCGATGCGCAGGACGTTGCGGCCGTTCGTCAGGCCTATGCCATAGAAGACTTCTCCGGTCCACTCCAGGAAAAACTTCAGATGTTGCAGAACGCTCTCGAAAGCGACCAACCCTTGCTGAATCGCTACTCCTTGAATTACCTGCAGCTTCATGCCGACAAACAAAGAGATTCCGGCGTCCAGCTTCTTCACAACGCCATCCTGTCGTCCAAGGTCCCCTCCAACCGCAAACTGGACCTTGCTATGATCCTCATGGGCCAGCCTTTTCTGTTGCGCGACCGCAAAGCCGACCCTGCCAATCAAATGGTTGTGGGCACGCTCGCGACTGCTTTGGTAGAAGAATCCGATCCCGTGAACAGTTCCACCTGGGCGCGCCTCCTGTCTGCCTCCGTCCTCGCGCAATTTACTTCCGACCCTCAAGAAGCCAGCCACATTCGCTCTTCCCTCATGCGCTCACCGCAAGACCCGCCTGCGGCGCGTGTCACTGCGGCTCTCTCCGATCTGCTTGCCCAGTCTTCGGGCCAGGAGAAGGAAATAGTTTCACGCCTGCTGAAGGCATGGCAGTCGGGGGACCAATGATTTACTATCGTTTTTTGCTGCTCGTAGCAGCAGCGAAATTAGTGTAAAGATCTCGGGAATGTGCGAGTCTTGCGCAACGCGGTGCTAGGGAATTAAAGATGAAAATTCTTCTCGAAATTCGCTCCGGTCCCGCCGCGGGAAACAAAATCCCGTTAGCCGAAGGTGAGCCTCTCCGCATCGGCCGTAACCCCAAAGCGGATCACGCCTTCCCCGATGACAAAGCCATGTCCAGCCTGCACTTCGCCATTGATTTCGGCCCAAAAGGCTGCCGCCTTCTCGACCTCGAAAGCAGCAACGGCACTTTCCTCAACGGCGCTCGCGTCAAGGAAGCCACTCTCGCCAACGGCGACGAAATCCGCGCTGGCGCCACGATCTTTGTCGTTCGCATAGTGCGCGACGAATCGCTCGCCGCAGAAACTCCCAAGCCGCAACCAAAGCCCGACCCAATATTTGACGCAAAGCCCGCCATCGCACCTCAGCCGAGAGCAGCGCAACCACCTGCACCATATGCTCCGGCTCCCCCCGCTCCAGCTCCCCTCAAGCCTGGCGAGCTTCCCTCTTTCTCGGTTCGCTCTCCGCAATTCATGCCTGCGCCAGTCGCGCCACCACCAAAATCTGTTCCGCAGAAGCCCGCCCAGCCTCGTCTCCAGGATATTCTCGCGAAGGAATTGCAACCGCTCTACGCCTTACTCGACGCCTCGCGCGAACCCAGCGTTCTGAAAGTAATCCTCGAATCCAATGAAGAGCATCAATCGCTTTACGAAGGCGCGCAGGGCGCTCAACTCGCGCACTTCGCCCCTTATTTGGTTCGTGTCCCGCAAAAATCGCTTCTGCTGGAAACGCTCGCTCAGCAAGCCTGGTCCAAGAGCTGGGGCGTCTTCGTCACCAGCGACCTGCCTCTCAAGGAATTACGCACCCATTTCCGCCACTACCTCAATGTAAAATTGCCCGATGGTCAGCAGGTTTACTTCCGCTACTACGATCCTCGCGTCCTGCGCCTCTTCCTGCCGACTTGCCTCCCCGAAGAAGCCACCCAGTTTTTCGGCCCGGTCAAACATTTCTTTATGGAAGCCGAAGACCCCAAACTAGGCCTCCACTTCACCCGCAGCCCCAAAGGCGCCGCCGCAAAGGAGTGGCAACTTGCTCCGGCTTGAGATCAACCTGAATGAACCTGAGTTTTCTCGCGCAACGGGCCACACGAGGCAGCGAAAACTTTTCGCCGCGAGACCGACGCCGACGATGTCATGCTAACCATCCGCAAAGAACAACTGGCCGTCTTCGGACCTGTGGGAGAAAAGGCCTTCGCGGATCGCATGATCGCGCATCTTAAAAAAGTTTTTCCCGCGCAGTCCGAATCCCTAGGCGAGCCAAAAGTCCGCGAAACCATTCAATACGGCACGCAGCGCGCCGCCGCCTACAAAATCACTTCCGAAGTGGACGTCTGCAAATACATCGACCTCATGATTTTCTACGGCCGCGACTTCGACAAAGACCCCAATCTCCCCTGGGCCCAATCCGTCCTTCAAAACCACGCGCTTCGCAATCCCACCGCGAAAATCGAGCGCCTGTACAAAGCCGCTAAAAAACATGAAAATAAAACCAAATCCGGAGCACAGCCATGAGCAGTCCTGGCAGTCCGCTCAATAACGCCTCCAACGACGCTGATCAAAACATGAGCTCCTCTCCCGCCGGTTCTCCATCCTCGTCCTGCGGCTCCGACTCTTCTTCCGATTCGCCCTCCAATCAAACTGTATCTCCGGACAAGACACACTGGATCGCCATCCAACTGGTAGACGAACAACAACACGCCGTACCCTTCGAGGACTATCGCATCACTCTCCCAGATGGCAGCACTGTCGAAGGCACTCTCGACAAACACGGCCGCGCCAAAATCACAGGCATCGACTCTGGCAATTGTAAGGT
>Ga0209447_10000183_pt1 | contig 16355 bp, 15 predicted proteins | sample BogFormECP04_OM3_FD_188243 | JGI IMG/M metagenome (GOLD analysis project Ga0209447, IMG submission 188243) | Bog forest soil microbial communities from Calvert Island, British Columbia, Canada - ECP04_OM3 (SPAdes) (version 2) | ecosystem: Environmental > Aquatic > Freshwater > Wetlands > Bog ... | reverse complement strand
TCCGCTCGGTCCGATGGCCGTCTATGCCACCAACGAAGGCTATAACGTGAAACCGGATGCGCACGTGCCGTTCCATGGCTACTACTTTCGTATGCTCACTCGGCAAGGCGCTAACGCGCCCAGCGGCGCCAAGGACTATATCGTCAATGGAAAGATGACCGGCGGCTTCGCCTTCGTCGCCTATCCAGCTCAATACCGCAACTCCGGCGTGATGACTTTCATCATCAATCAGGACAGCGACCTGCTGCAGAAGGATTTGGGAACTGATACAGCACAGACAGCAGCCGCAATGACCGAGTTCGACCCCGATCCGAGCTGGACCCCAGTACAGCAATAGCGAGTTTCCATTCTTCGCGAAGCACCGCTGCGCGAGCTGTGTTCTTGACACAGTTTCGCGGAACGACACCATTCCGAGAACAGAAACGTGTCACCGAATTGTGAACGGATGCCTGCCTTAATTCCGCACCTGTTCATCATCGCAAGTTCGTCGGTTAAACGCGTTGTGTGATCTTTTGGCTCGAATATGCTGAGTTGAGGAAACCAAGATCGTCTATCCTGTATCGGAAGGAATGTGATATTTAAACCAATCAGGAAATGACGAAAAAATGGGGAGCGAGTCTTTTTGCCTTCGCAAGTGTTGCAGCAAGATGACCCAATGCGTGATTTGAAGTCGGCTAGCAGCTTACCGGTCCGCATTTCTTGCTGGGTCAAGGATTGCGTCGTGGTGCCGTTTTCTAGCCATTATGCGCAAAGGCTCTCGGGAGAGAGTGCATGAAGGTCACCGCTTCCGGGCCTCCCAGACATCGGTTTTCGCTCTCCGTTTGGTCAAGTGTGCTCTTCGGATTCCTTGTGATCAAAGCTGTCCTCTCCCTTGGCCTGGGGCTCGGTGATAAGTTGGCCCCGTACGGGACCAGCATTTACTTCCTGCTGCTTCTTCTGGCGACCGGATTCGCTATCCACAACGCAATCGAGAGAACGCAGGGTCGTCGCGTATTTTGGGTATTTATTGCGGTCGGCTATGGACTATGGGCGCTGGACCAATGGATTTATGTGTATTATGCGGTTTTGAGGCACAGCGACGTGCCAGACAGTTCCATAGCTGATCCGGCGCTGTTTCTGCACCTGGTTCCGCTCATGGCGGCGGTGGTGATGCGGCCACATTTGAATCGATCCGACCAGAAAGCCTACCGAGCGAGCTTGACTTTTCTTTTCCTGTTGGCCGCTTGGGTTTTCCTTTACGCTTTTGCGCTGTTTCCGTACCAGTATTTGCTCGCGAACCCGGCGATCTATAACCCGCGGTTCACAACCTTGTACGGGATTGAAAATCTCGCTTTGGTGCTGATTCTGTGCGTGGTGGTTCGTCGCGCGCAGGGTCCCTGGAATTCAATCTATTACCATCTATTAGGAGCATCCACATTGTACGCGGTGAGTTCGACGCTGGCGAACATGGCCATTGATTTGGGAAAGCATTACAACGGAAGCCTGTATTCTTTGGCGCAGAACGCGGCCGTTTGCTGGTTCCTGTGGGTGCCGCTGCACGCTCGATACTTGGCACCAGCTGGAAGCTCGGCGGAGGAACTCGATGCGCGAGGATAGCAAGCTCACTTCACTACTGGCCATGGCCGTGGTGGTGGCGGTGCCCGCCATCGGGGTATTCGAACTGCTTCGACAGGATGAACCCCCAAGCCTGCGGACATTTCGTTTGCTGGTGGTACTCGCTTGTGGACTGTTTCTGGCGGTCGTTGCACTCTTGGAGGAGCAACTCACCAAGGCCGGATTCAAAAGCGACGCGCGGAAGCTGGAAGTCCTCAATCGCGAGCTGGTTGAATCGGTTCGGGCGATCCTGCGGAGAGCAGAACCTACTTCTTTCCGGACGACTTTTGTAAACAAGCATGTCGAAGACATCCTTGGATATCCAGTTAAAGGTTGGCTGAAAGATCCGTCATTTTGGGTAGAGCACCTGCATCCGGAGGATCGCGAGCGTACGGTGGCCTTAACTGCAAAGGCCGTACAGGAACAACGGAATCACGAGCTGGAGTACCGCATGATCGCAGCCGATGGCCGAAGCGTCTGGCTGCATGAGATTGTCAACGTCATCGTGGAGAACGGGGTGACGATCGAACTGGTGGGGGTCAGCGGGGACATAACGGCGCGCAAGCGAACTGAGGAATCAATGGCGCTGTTCCGGAAATTGATTGACGGTTCCAACGATGCCATTGAGGTGGTTGACCCTATGACGCTTCACTTTCTCGATGTCAATGAGAAAGCTTGTCTCGACCTTGGTTATGGCCGCGAAGAGATGTTGTCTATGACGGTTTACGATATCGATCCGCTGCTTGACCCGTCTCTGTATACACGCGTGGGGCAAAAGATGCGGGAGTCAGGGTTCGCGATCATGGAGAGTCAACACCGACGGAAGGATGGGTCCACATTTCCGGTGGAGATCAATGCCAAATACATCCAGCTAGACCGGGAGTACGCGGTGGTGGTGGTTCGAGATATCAGCGAACGCAAGGTCGCCGAACATACGCTGGCAAGCTTGAGCCCCAGGTTGATCGAGGCGCACGAGACGGAACGCGGCCACGTCGCTGGAGAATTACGCGACGATTTGAATCAACGGATGGCGCTGCTGCAAATCGGCCTGGGGCAATTCGAGCAGAATGTTCCGGGCCTGTCTCCCCAAGCTCGAATACAACTGCACAGCCTCACGGAAGTAGCCATGGAAATTGCGTCGAGCATCCACAATTTGTCGCACCGGCTGCGGCCCTCTTTGCTCGACCTTTTGGGTCCGCTAGCATCCATAGAACGCCTGTGCAGAGAACTTTCCGATCGGCACAACCTGCAGATCAAGTTTGTCCATCACCGCGTTCCCGAACAGATGCCCAACGATGTGACTCTGTGTCTCTACCGGATAACGGAGGAGGCTTTGCGAAATGTAATGAAGCACAGCGGAGTGGCAGAGGCCGAAGTTGAGCTATTGGGTCATGACGATCGAATCGAGCTATGCATCTCCGACTCCGGCGTAGGATTCAGTCCCGAGTCCGCGAAGCGAACTTCCGGTCTTGGTTTAATCAGCATGCAAGAGCGGCTGCGACTGGTCGGGGGCCGGCTTTCGGTCGAATCCGAGGCGTCCCACGGGACGCGAATTCGTGTTCGTATTCCGCGGACTATAGTTGATGCCTATGTTGATAACCGAGGCTGAGTGCCAATAGAGGAAGTGCTGTCCGCAACGAAGACGATCTGCCGCAACGACAACTCTTTTGGTGGTCGACGGTAAGACGGTCGCATGATCCGTGGATGATCGCTTTCACTGTAAGAAGTAACAATACCGTCAGTTATCCGCACCTGCGATAGTATTAGGCTTGCGATCTGATCTACTTGGAATTCGCAGGAATTGACTCCATGAATAAGAAAAGGCGAGCGGAAGTAGCTGTGAAGGCCACCGGGAAAAAGAATGGTGTGAAAATCGCCGTGGGTGTCGCGGTGTTGCTGGCGGTGGTGCTCGGCCTCTGGAAATTCGCAAGCCGCCAGAATGTTCAGGCGACTCAACTCCCCCAGATCACGACCGCGCAAACCCTGCCCACTGCCACGAGCGGACCTGTGCCGACGGCAAGCTTGGGCGCAGCCACGAGCAGTCCAGCGCCAGCGGAACTCGTGCCGACTGCCACGAACGGTTTCGCGCCGACGGTTGAAAACAAGACTGCTCCCGCCGGGTCGACGCCCGCGGGGATGGTATGGATCCCGGGTGGAGAATTCTCCATGGGTGCTTCGGATCCGCCGACGCAGGATCCAGTAGGCATGCAGGCCACGACCGATTCACGCCCGGTTCACCGCGTGTATGTGGACGGCTTCTGGATGGATAAGACCGACGTCACGAATGGGGAGTTTGCGAACTTCGTCAAAGCGACGGGGTACGTCACCGTCGCGGAACGCAAGCCCAAGGCGGACGACTTTCCAGGAGCGCCGCCAGAAAACCTGGTGGCGGGATCGGTCGTCTTTTCGCCACCTGACCATGCTGTACCCTTGAACGACCACTATCAATGGTGGGCGTACGTTCACGGCGCGAACTGGCGCCACCCGCAGGGCCCGGCGAGCAGCATCCAGGGAAAAGCGGATTTTCCAGTGGTGCAAGTCGCGTATGAAGATGCCGCGGCTTACGCCAAATGGGCCGGGGAGCGGTTGCCCACCGAAGCGGAGTGGGAATTTGCGGCACGAGGCGGCCTGACGGGAAAGCCGTTTGTCTGGGGTGACACATTTCGCCCGCACGGAGCGTGGATGGCGAATACTTTTCAGGGCCATTTTCCCGACAAGGACACGGGCGAGGACAAATATATTGGCGTCACTGCCGTGGGGCGGTTTCCGGCCAACGGCTACGGGCTTTACGACATGGCCGGGAACGTGTGGCAGTGGACGAGTGATTGGTATCGTCCGGATTACTACAAGCAATTGGTGGCGGCGGGCCCCGTTGCGCGAAATCCCAAGGGACCTGAGTCGGCCTTCGACCCTGCCGAACCCAGCGAACCAAAGAAAACCCAACGCGGAGGTTCGTTTCTATGCACCGATCAGTATTGCTCGCGCTACATGGTGGGCACTCGGGGCAAAGGCGAGGTGAGCACCGGGACGAATCACCTCGGATTCCGCTGCGTGAAAGGCGTGTTGCCAGCCGCCACTCCATAACCCGCTCTCGTCAATCTGGGTCTGTCTTCGCCGTCGCTCCATTTCGGAAGACCAGGGACCAGAAGTTATCCTCGCCCAGTACCCTGCGCAATTCCCGGAATGCAAAGAGTGGAAGGAAAGTACAAAATACGACGACACTACGGGCAAGCAGCTCGTTGATGCGTATCCGGTGGTACGCGGTCGCAAAATTTTCTCCGTGCCAGAGTCGTTTGATCGCTTCCTCGACAATGTGAAAGGCGAACACCAGCAAGCTGAATAGAAACGCTTTATATAGTGCGGACTGAAACAGTGGCTTGGTCTCATGTTTCTTGCCCAGATGTGCGTATTCCCCGATAAGAATCACTTTGGCGACCACCAGGGCGTTGAGCAAAGCCGTGCCAAAAACGAAATACGAGACGTGAAACTGGTTTAGCAGCAACATGCTGTAGGTCGCAATGGCGCAAAAGAAGAACGCCAGATACAAGAAGATTCCGACAAGTTCTTCTAATTCGTGGGCGGCCTTTTGCTTGAAGTTCGCGCGCTTGGAAATTTCGGCATTCATCTAGTCACCTCATTTTGGCCGCGCCTGTTACGTCGTTTATCTCAGTCCCGTCGCGGGTCTCGGCTCCGCCCACTAGAACCGCTCGGAACACGCGCGTGGAAAACGAACCCTGGTCCGCTCCGCGTCATTCCGTGCCGACGGCGCGCGCAAGTGGCGTTACGGACTTCTCCCGCGCTTGACTGGAGAATCGGAGGCACACTTATCTTTTTGAAGTACCTGCATCGCGCGCAAGGTCCCCGCTATGACCACGGAGTTGGAGCAATCAGGCGATTCACGGCGCCTGTGCTAATTCTCGCCTGGCGTTCCTTTCCAATCGAGAAGATCTACCAACTTCCAGGGATTCTGACTGAGATCCATCTGCAGCTTTCCTTCCTTATCGATCACGAGCTGAGCCTCCGGATACAGCAAGCCCGAACTCTTGCTTTTGTCCTGATCATTCAAGTCGAGTTCACCTGCTGTCAGGTTGAAGGACTGAGATTGCGTGTCAAAAAAGGCTTCACCGAACCTGATTTGACGGTTGGTGACAAAGCGAATCTTCCGTCCGGTCGGAGTTGGAATCAGCCGGATATAACTAAGATCGTAGCCAAGCGTGCCGATAATCGATATGTGACCTACAGCCCTCATTTTGGTCAGCGCGTTCACCAGCCCTTGGTTCTGGCCCTTCGTGAACGCGTCCACGAGGACCTGCCTGTCCGCCGGTGTCGAAAATTCATAGATAACCACGCTGACGCCGATGTTTTGGCCGAGCTGTGTGCCGGTGCCCATGGCTTGGGCGTCAATCGTTTCCGCTTTTACTCTGTCACCTGAGGAAGTGGTTCCCACCAGCAGAATACCAACGAGCAGGAAACAGATAATCCCGAGCGTGCGAAATTGCAGGCCTGATTCCCGATTGAATTGGCGCATTTCATTTTCCTCCCCTCCGCAGCTAACAGGCTTGGCCTATGAGCCCGGATAGTCCAATGATCGGGAGGATGAGGGTCTGAAAGGTATTGTCAGTAATGACAGTTTTAGTCAGAATCGACTCCCGGAGAATGAAGCAGTCAATCCAGAATGTCGAATAATTGGTATGAAACGCTACCGAACGCCTTCAATTTTCGCGTCATGCAGAACTACGATCCCAAGACTATTTTGAAATACAGCCGCAAGCTGCGGGCAATTGTGAAGTTATGCATCGCTTCAGGAGTACACGCGCGGGAACCGGTTGATTACGCGTAACCGTGTGCCCGGAACCTATCCATTTTGACAATTCTAGCAGGGTTCGTGCTTTTCCATATTGCCGTGATGCTCGCGACTGGGGCTTATTATTCCGCGGCTACTGAACTTGGGCGCCATCCGCGCGTACGCCTCGGCGCTCTGCTCGTTCTGATGCAGCATCGGTCTGGCGTGGGTCCGAACAAGTCTGCCCGATACTTGGAACTCAACCCCACCAAGCCCACCACACGATAGGTAGTTCAGTGTGCTGACAGCGCATGTTACACTTCCTGCGCCGGACCTGCCCTTGGAGTTCTCCATGCCCGTACCTAGCCAGTTGCCGAACCGACAATTAAAATCTCGAAACCCACCTAGGGTTTTTGATACCACCTCATTTCTGTCGAACGCTGGCATCGGCAGGTCCCTTCATGAATTCAAGGCGAGACAAACTATCTTTGCGCAAGGACAACGCGCAAACACCGTGTTTTACATTCGAGCTGGGACGGTACGGCTTAGCGTGCTCTCTGCACACGGAAAGGTAGCGACTATTTCTCTGCTCGGCGGCGGCGATTTCGTGGGCGAAGGATGCATTGCTGCAGAGCAGCCCGTCCGGATGGCAACCGCGACCGCGGCAACTGAATGCTCCGTCCTTAGGATCGAAAAGAGCGAGCTGCTCCGTACGCTCCACGAGGAGCCCAGGTTCGCGGATATGTTTCTAAAGTACGTGGTCAGTCGCCACAATCGGACCCAATCGGACCTGGTCGATCAACTCTTTAATTCGACAGAAAAGCGCTTAGCACGAACGCTTTTACAGCTGGCACACGTTGGGAAGGAAGGTCGGTCCGAAGCGCTGCTCCCGGGTATAACTCAGAAGACGCTGGCCGAAATGGTGGGTACAACTCGCTCGCACGTGAACGTTTTCCTGAACAGATTCAAGAAGCTTGGCTTCATCGATTCTGACGGTGGGTTGAAGGTGCATAGCTCTCTGCTCAGTGTCGTACTCCACGAGTAACGCAGCATCGGTTTGTAGCAATCCACAGGAGTGATTATTTGGCCTTGGTGTGTGGACGAACGAGAATTTCGGGGGTGTTCCCTTTTGAACACTCCCATCATTCGTCGTGTGGTACATATTCCTGCCAGCGCGAAGCGCGACCCAGCGTCGTTTGGCTTAAATCGTGCTGACAGTCCACTTCAGCAACGATGTGCGCCGGCCAAGACAATATGAAATCGCAACGACCTCTGAGGACAAGAACGCCCGCCCGACGCGTCGGTAGCGAGCTGATGTCCCTGGGTATGGCGACGGCAGTTTTCGCTTTGGTCTCGGCTTCCGTTCGCATCGGGGGTGGGTGATGGAAATCGCCTCCGGTCGTCCCTGGTGGGACGTTGGGCAAGTGAGTTCTCTCATCCGCACACTGCTCTTGGTGTGCTTCGTTGCCATCCTCTCTTACGGGGCTTCCACGCTAGGGGCAGCACTGGTGCTGCGTCCCCAAATGCTTTCGCCGCTTTGGCCGGGTTGCGTACTTCTGGTGTCGGTGTTGCTGCTGGTCCCACGAAAGACGTGGCCGGCGCTCATCGTGACAGCCCTCGCTGTGTTTTATTTGAATGACCGGCACAACGGAGTGCCGGCGAGTACGGCTGGCTTGCTGGTGTTGGCCGACACGCTGGAAGTTCTAATCGCCGCATTGTGTCTTCGCTATTTTTTTGAGGGTGTACCGCGGCTCAATAGTGTACTGGCGCTGGCTAAGTTTTCACTCTTTGCGGTGATCCTGGCGCCGGCGGTGGGAGCGTTGGTCGGCGCGCTTGCTGTTTCGGGGAGCTATGGGGCGAATTGGCGGACGAGTTTCTTTTCCGAAGCTCTGGGTTTCCTTACTCTGATGCCCGCTATTCTCAGTTGGGTCGGCAAAGGTTCTCCCGGGAGACACAAATCGCGTGCTTACTACCTGGAAGGCGCAGCACTGCTCGCCGGATTGCTGGTATTCGGATATGTGATGTTCGTTGCTACGGGAAACACCAGCCCGCCAGAAGTGTTCTATTTCCTGGTGCCATTTATGTTGTGGTCCGCGCTGCGTTTCGGTTCGACCGGGGTTAGCACATCGGTGATTCTGATCGCATTCCTGTCAATTTGGGGTGCAACGCACGGTCGAGGTCCCTTCACGGAATCGCAACACAGCCACAACTTGTTGTCGCTGCAGCTTTTCTTATTCTTCGCGGCAGCGCCTTTTATGGTCCTCGCAGTCCTGGTGGAGGAGCGGCAGCGGGCGGGAGAGGTGCTCGGGGAGAGCGAGGAAAAATTCCGCAGCGTGTTCCGGGATGCCGGCATAGGAATGGCGATCGTTTCAGCGGAAGGCGTCTTTCTCGCGGGCAATGACGCCTTTTGTAAGTTTATTGGATATACGGAAGAGGAACTTCTTGGCATGACTGTGCGATCCGTCACTCATCCGGACGACTGGCCGAGGTTTTCGCAGAGGTTGGGTCAAGCGCTCACGGACGGCAGCAGCTTCCAGGGTGTGGAGAAGCGCTGTTTGCACAAGAGTGGAAAGGTGCTGCACGGAGAGTGCAGTGGTTCGTTGATCCGTGACGTCCAGGGAAGAGGTCTGTACTTCGTCGCCGAGGTGCTGGATATCACAGAACGTAAGCAAACAGAGCAGACGTTGCGCGAGAGTGAACAGCGGTTTCGTCTGGTCGCCAACTCAGCCCCGGTGCTGATCTGGATGGCCGGAACCGACAAACTATGCACTTTCTTCAACAAGTGCTGGCTCGATTTCACCGGCCGCACTCTCGAACAAGAGCTCGGGGAAGGCTGGGCGAAGGGAGTGCATCCGGCAGACTTGGAGCGTTGTCTCAGTATTTACTCCGGTGCGTTTGACGCCCGCGTGGATTTCGAAATGGAATACCGGCTGCGACGCCATGATGGAAAATATCGCTGGATTGTTGACTACGGTGTACCCAGGATTGAATCCGATGGAACCTTCTGTGGGTATATCGGTTCGTGCGTGGACATCACGGAACGCAAGTTGAACGCAGAGTCGCTCGAAGACCTGAGCGGACGCCTGATCGCGGCGCAAGAGGAAGAGCGCGGCCGCATCGCCAGAGAACTGCACGACGATTTCAGCCAGCGATTGGCATTGCTGGGCATCGGACTTTCGCGATTGTGGAAGAAGCGGCCCGAGTCAGAAGAAGAGGAACGAATCTTGGTGCGGGAGTTATGGACTCGCAGCCAGGAGATATCTTCGGATGTTCATCGTCTTTCTCATCAACTCCACTCCAGCAAACTCCAGCACGTAGGTCTGGTGCCGGCTCTAATGGGACTGTGCGAGGAGATCGGCGAGAAGTACGGGATTCAGGTGCAATTCGTCGACCGCGGAGTTGCTTCGGAAATCCCAAAGGACGTGGCGCTGTGTTTCTTCCGAGTTACCCAGGAAGCGCTGAGCAACGTGGTTAAGCACAGTCAGGCCAGGACGGCACAGGTCGAAATTTGTCAGGCGCGGAGTGAAATTCGCCTGCAGATCGTGGACGCTGGCGCGGGTTTTGATATTGAACTCAAGGCTGCAGACGCGGGGATCGGGCTCGTCGGAATGCGCGAGCGGCTGCGATTGGTCGGCGGAAAGCTGTCGGTCCAATCCGCGCCCGGGCGGGGGACGGAAGTTCTCGCCGAGGTCCCAGTGTCGGTTTCCGCCAACGAGGCGCATGAAAGAGCGATGGGCGCAGGAGGAATGAAATCATGAAACACCCACGGGTTCTATTGGCAGATGACCATCAGATGTTGGTGGATGCATTGCGTAGCATTCTGGAACCACAGTGTGAAGTCGTCGGCACGGTGAGTGACGGGCGTTCCCTGCTGGAAGCTGCCGAGAAACTGCGACCCGACGTTATCGTGATCGATATTGCCATGCCCCAGCTAAATGGCTTGGACGCCGGCCGGCAGCTGAAACAGAAGATGCCTGGCGTCAAACTTATTTATATGACGATGAATGAGGATCCTTACCTCATTGGCGAGGCTTTTCGCGCAGGAGCGTCAGCATTTCTACTGAAGCAGGCAGCGGGGGTGGAGTTGATAGACGCGATTAGTCATGTAATGAAGGGAGAGAGATACATAACCCCGCGCGCTGCAGCGGGCCTGACGAGCATCTCGCTGCGAGAGCCCAAAGCCCGCGAACACGCCCCTGGGCCCAGCAACCGGGAGCGGGAAGTTATTCAACTATTGGCCGAAGGTCGCACCATGAAGGAAGCAGCCGCGATGCTGAAAATCACTACCCGGACGATCGCCGCGCACAAATATCACGCCATGGAGCTTCTGCAGATCAAAACCAACGCCGAACTGGTTCAGTACGCTATCAAACACAGAATCATTTCTGTCTAACGAATCGGATTACTTCCTCTTACTGTTAATTTTGCCAATATCTAGCGGATTGAATCGCCCTCAAGATGTGCGTGGGTGCCCACCTCCACGGCCGCGCGGGATGAACTCTCGCGCCGAGATTACCGAGCCATGTCATTTTGCACCGGCACCCAATCCTTTCTTGGAGGGGTAGAGAACGGCTCAGGGATGGGCTTTCATGACTCGAAAACGAGTCCTAGTAGCGGATGATCTTGCTCCCGTCTTGGCCACTGTGGGCACTTTGTTGAGCCCTTCGTTCGATGTCGTGGATATGGTCTCGGACGGACGAGCGGCTCTGGAAGCAACCTTGAAGCTCGAACCCGACCTGGTAGTCCTGGACATCTCGATGCCGCTCATGAGTGGAATCGAGGTCGCGGAAGAGCTGCAGAGGCAAGGTTGCAAATCCAAGGTTGTGTTTCTCACCGTTCACGAAGATCACGACATCCTGAAGACCTGCCGTGCCGCGGGAGGCCTGGGTTACGTGATCAAGGTGCTCATGGACACGGACTTGGTTTCGGCAATGAACGAGGCCCTCGCTGGCCACATGTTTACGTCTCGCTTTCCTTCCGAAGAGGACATGCCTTAAGCAGGAATAGCGGTGTGTTGTGCCAAAGGTTTCAGCGACGCCGATCCCGGTTGATCGTCACTTTGAACGTCGCAAATAGACGTGCCTTAAATTCCAAGAGGAGAGAAGACACAATGAAACTCGTAGTGGCAGTTTTGTTAGTGTCGGCCTGCGTTGGGCTAGCCTTCGCGCAATCGCAGGCGCCACCAGCCCAAGGCCCGAGCGTGGCGGAAGCAGTCAAGCAAATCGAACACGAGTGGGTTGATGCAGTGAAAGCCGGTGATGCTGACAAAGTCGGCGAGATCCTCGCCGACGATTGGATTGGCGTCGGTTACGACGGCACCCGGGAAACGAAGAAGAGCTATCTGGCGGCGATGAAGAAGCACGGAGTCAACCGTTCGAGAATGATTCCCTGGCAGTATTCAAAAACAGATTTGTAAAAGGAAAATCCGATGAAAACACGATTTTTTCTCTCTCTGTCGCTTCTGATTGGTCTCACTTCTATAGGCGCTTCCGCGCAGGACGTCTACGTAAACTCCAGCCCCAATGCGACTTTTTCTCAATACCACACCTATGCCTGGGGACAACAACAGAACCCCAACCAGATCGCCAATTCATTTCTGGCGCAGGAAGCGAAAACCCAGATCGAGACGCAGATGCAGAGCAAGGGCCTCAAGTTAGTTCAAGAGTCAGAGAATCCCGATTTGATCGTGGTCGGCAGCGGCGGGATGAAGACGCAGACCTCTTACAACGCTTGGGGCATGCGCGGAATTGGCGGTGGAATGGGCGGGATCACTCCGCAGCAGAGTTTGACCGGCACTTTGATCGTGGATATTTACGACGTGAAAGCGAAACAACTGGTGTGGCGCGGCGTCGCGCAAGGCACGTTGAACGAAAAGAACTCGCAGAAAAATATGCAGCTGGTGGACAAAGCGGTCGCCAAGATGTTCAAAAAATATCCATCATAACCATAACGAATTTCAGACCCGTAACAGACTGTCATTTTTGACAATACAACCACCAGGCCAGTTCCAACAGAATCAGAATGCCTTTGAAAGATAAGCTGAAGCTACCCAAGTAACAACTCATCAGCGATACGGGCCGTACAGCGCAAGCATCTCTGCACGAAAGGATAAGACCGTGAAAAAAAGAATGATCGTCTACGCGCTTTGTTTAGCGGTAGCTTCTCCGTTGTTTGCTCAGAAGAAAGAAGCAGACAGGATATCGAACTCGGCCACGGTACTGCGGGTGATTCTCGCTGGCGGCTTGCCCACGAGTATTCTCGATCAGGCCAGTTGTGTTGTCGTGTTCCCCAGCGTCAAGAAAGTAGCCATCGGAATCGGCGGCAGTTATGGTCGAGGTGTGCTGGTTTGCCGCGCGGGCGCGGAAATGAATGGTGCTTGGGGCACGCCGGCGATGTACAAGCTCGATCAAGCCAGCATCGGCGTGCAGCTTGGTTCTACGGCGACTGACTTTGTGCTGGTGGTAATGAACCACACCGGCGCAGAGCAAATCCTGAACGGGAAAACAAAGCTTGGAGCGAACGCTGCTGCCGCCGCCGGTCCCACCGGGGCTCAAGCCACGGGTTACAACGCCGCTTCGATGCACGTGGACGTTCTGACGTATTCGCGAAGCAGCGGACTTTTTGCCGGCGTCTCGCTGGAAGGCGCATCTATGGACACCGACGATGATGCTAATAAAGCTCTGTACGGCAAATCAATCACTGCAAAGGAAATCGTCGAAGGTGGCCAAGCCGCTCCGCCGGCCGCCAAACCTTTGGACGACGAACTGACCAAGGCTTCGCCGACTCGCAAGTAGCTTTTGCAAATCACTGGAATGAGAAACGGCCCCAAACGATCGCGCCACGGGCGCAGAGACGGGTGTCGAATCGCGATGAGGCTCTCGACCGTGTTGGGTCCGGAGCCCTAATTTAATCACGAGCAGGGGTTCGACATCGCGGGGAGACTGATGGCCACCGGAACTGATTCTTCCTCCGCCCCTGCTGAAATTTCTCTCGTCCGTGGAGGTCCGTTCTATCGAGCCCAGCACGCAGTTGGGCTGATCCGCCCCAATGAATGGGACCTAGCCCGCCGCATTACTTTTCTGATCGCCGTTGGCTGGCTGCCGCTGTTTGTAATCACTGCGCTATTGAATCGCGATGGCTTCATTTCCCTGATACGGGATTATCGTGTTCACTCGCGCCTGCTCGTTGCCGTTCCTGTATTGCTGATCGGCGAACTTCTCGTGGAATCGCGCTTTCGCGCTGTAATCGGACACCTCCGTCAAGCGAGCCTCCTGGACGTGCCGGAACTAGCTCGCGTTGACGGTGTAATCGCCACGATAATCCGCGCACGCGACTCTTTTCTACCAGAGCTCGCAATCGTGCTGCTGCTGATTGTTCATACCGCAACCTCGTACAAAGGTTTAGTGGACACTACGCCGTGGCTTTCGCGTGCGTCCGACGCCGAGCTGCATTTAACCGCTGCGGGATGGTATGCCGTACTGGTTAGTTCATCTATATTTCAGTTTTTGCTCGGCCTCGCGCTTTGGAAATGGCTGCTCTGGACGTTTTTCGCGTTCAAATTATCGAGACGGAATTTGAAGTTGGTCGCCACTCATCCTGACGGGCACGGTGGCTTGGGTTTCCTTGGTTTAACTTCCGCGGCCTTCGCGCCTATCGCGTTCAGCGCCACTGCCGTCATCGCGGCAACCTGGCGCCAGGACATCCTCCATCACGGCGCTCACCTCATAAATTTCAAGCTGCCCGCAATTGTCCTCGTTGCGCTCACCGCATCGGTCGCGCTCGGGCCTCTGGCGTTTTTTGTTCCTCGTCTGGCAGGGGTCCGTCGCAAAGGAATATTGGACTATGGAATCCTCGGTCAGCTCCACAGCACTGAGTTTCACCAAAAATGGATTCTGCATCGGGCTGGGCATGAACCCGAGTTTCTTATAGCCCCCGATAGCACTACTCTCGCCAATTATGGTCATGCTTACGAGACGATCGAAAATATGAACTCATTCCCCGCAGACAAGGGAGCGCTGTACACCTTGGCGGCTGCTGTAGTAATTCCCGCGCTGCCGGCGATTCTTGCAGAGATCCCATTCGCCGTGGTTCTAAGCGACCTGCTAAAAGCTCTGCACTAACTCGCTCGTTTGCGAGTTGCGTTTAGCAGGAATTTGGTCCGTTGCAACCGCTGGCAATCCTCTGCTACTCGTAGCCATCGTGACTTAAACTCTACTGACGCATCCGGCTGAATTGCCGATGACCGCCCACCATAGATTGTCACTTTTGACAATTCCCAGTCGAAACGTCTAGGGGCAGGATGGCCAGGTCTTTTAGTCTGCAGCCTACCATCAATCGAAGAAGATCGGCGGCAACCTTTCTCTCCCAAACGAGAAAAAGTAAGAGGAGGAAGTTCATGAAGTGCATCGGAAGAATCATTCTTGTCTTTGCGGCGTCTCTCGTGGTTCTGGGGTTGGCCGCGGCGCCGTCCGCTTCAGCGCAGGAGAAGAAACCGAACATTTTGGTCATCATGGGTGATGACATCGGAATAACGAACATCGGCGTCTATAGCCACTGGATGATGGCCGGGAAGACGCCAAACCTCGACAAACTCGCCAAGGAAGGCATGCTGCTCACGGATTATTACGCCGAGGCGAGCTGTACGGCGGGCCGCGCGAACTTCATCATGGGTGAACTGCCAATCCGCACCGGCATGACCACGGTCGGCCAAGCCGGCGCGGCGATCGGCATCCCGGCGGAAGCCGTCACGATCGCCACCGTGCTGAAAGCGCAGGGCTACGAGACCGGCCAGTTCGGCAAGAACCATCTTGGTGACAAGAACGAGTTCCTGCCCACCGTCCACGGCTTCGATGAATTCTTCGGCTATCTGTACCACCTGGACGCCATGGAAGACCCGTTCCACCCCAACTATCCGCAGAACCTCTTGAATACCGTCGGCCCACGCAACCTGGTTCATTCCTGGGCCACGGACGTGGATGATCCCACCGAGATGCCGCGCTGGGGCAAGATCGGCAAGCAGAAGATCCAAGATGAAGGGCCGTTGCCGCCGCACCCCACTAACGGGATCAAATACAATATGGAGACAGTGGACGACACGATCCGCGACCTCTCCCTCCAGTTTATTGACAAGGCCAAGGCTGATGGGAAGCCGTTCTTCGTCTGGATGAACCCGACGCGCATGCACGTGGTCACCCATCTCTCGCCGAAGTACGCGGCAATGATGAACTCCCAGAATGGTTGGAGCATAGAAGAAGCCGGTATGGCGCAGTTGGATGACGATATCGGCCTGGTGATGCAACACCTGAAGGACGCGGGGCTAGATGATAACACCATCGTCGTTTTCACCACGGACAACGGCACCGAAGCGTTCACCTGGCCCGATGGCGGCACCACGCCGTTCGCCCAGGCGAAAGGAACGATCATGGAGGGCGGCTTCCGCGTGCCGTGTCTCGTGCGCTGGCCCGGCCATGTCCCGGCGGATTCCGTGGGGAACGGCATCATGTCCGGCATGGACTGGCTCCCCACGTTCGCCGCTATGGCCGGAAACCCGAACATCACCGACCAATTGCTCAAAGGGGTGAAATTCGGCGACCGAACTTACAAGAACCATCTCGACGGCTACGATCAGACCGCCATGCTCACCGGCAAAGGCCCATCCAATCGCCACGAAATCTTCTACCTCGGCGAAAGCACAGTTGGCGCAGTGCGCGTTGACGACTACAAGTATCGCTTCATCGATCAACCCCAAGGTTGGCTGGGTGTCAAAAATCATCCGGACGTGCCGACGATTATCAATCTGCGGCTCGATCCGTACGAGAGAATGGCCTTTCCAGAAGACATGACGAAGAACGGGTCGCTAATGTTTTTCGGCGACTGGTACATGTATCAATTCTGGCGTTTTGTCTTCGTCCAGCAAGTGATGGGCAAGGAAATCCAGACTTTCCTGGAATTTCCGCCGATGCAACGAGGCGCAAGTTTC
>Ga0209447_10000180_pt1 | contig 16487 bp, 13 predicted proteins | sample BogFormECP04_OM3_FD_188243 | JGI IMG/M metagenome (GOLD analysis project Ga0209447, IMG submission 188243) | Bog forest soil microbial communities from Calvert Island, British Columbia, Canada - ECP04_OM3 (SPAdes) (version 2) | ecosystem: Environmental > Aquatic > Freshwater > Wetlands > Bog ... | reverse complement strand
GAGAGTTTGAGGAACAGCGCGCGGTCGAGGCCGCGAGGTGTCTGATAGTTGACGTTGGTGAATTCCATCACGGCCTGTCGAAAGTCGGCCAAACCGGCATCCCAATCGCCGAGCGTCGCGCGCGCCCAGGCCGAGTGTAGCGCTCCAACTGTCAGAAATAACTCAAGACCGTGCTCCCGACAGAGTGCGACCATGGCTTTCGCGGAGCGCAGGACTGCTTCAGAGTCAAGTCAGGGTGGCAAGTTCAATCTGCCGTTCTTTCGAGGGCTGCTCGCGGAAATCGAGGCCGAGCGGGGAGGCACGGAAGCGGCCCTATCCGAAATCGACGAAGCGTTGGCGCTGGCGGGCGAGACCGGAGAGCATTGGTTCGACGCCGGACTGCACCGCATCCGCGGCGAAATCCTGCTCAAACAAAACCCCGCCGGCCCCGCCCCCGCCGAAGCCGCCTTCCTCGCCGCCATCGCCGTCGCGCGACAGCAAAAAGCCCGCAGCTTCGAGCTGCGCGCCGCGCTGTCGCTCGCCAAACTCTTCCGCGCGAGCCGCCGCGAAGCCGACGCCCACGCCGCGCTCGGGCCGGCGCTGGAAGGGTTTTCGCCGACGCCGGAGTTTCCGGAGATCGCCGAGGCTCGGGCGCTTCTGGCTGCGCCAGAGCGAACTGTCAGCGGGTAGGGGCGCCGACGGCACTTTTCTTCGTCGCAGCGCGCGAGCAAGGCGCTTCGTGCCCGCGGCTGGGGCGCCGCTTCTCACTCGCCCACGATCGACGCCCGCGCGCGCTGCCACCAGCCAGAGCGGCGGGGGCGCTGTTCGGCCGGAGGTTCGGTTTCGGCGCCGCTGCGCGCGGCGGGTTCGGGAGCCATCGAAGACGACGCTTCGTCGTGACGGCCCGCTTCCGCCTCGAAGCGAGGCGGCGCTTCGGCCTCCACGCCGTTCGGCGCCCCTGTCTCGTGCGCGACGACGGGGGCCGTGGCCTCGGCGGTAATGGGCAATGTCCACTCGTCGGCGGATGAGGCCGGCTCGGTCGCCGTCCAAGGGAACGTCTCGGCCTCCGCGCGCTCCGGCGCTTGCTCGGTCATGACGGGCGCCTCGGCCGCGGCGTCGCTTTCGGCCGGCTCGGCCCAAACATCGGGTTCAGCCAGCTCGGCCGCGGCATCGGACTCGTCCGCCTCGGCCGCGACTTCCGCCGACGCCTCTGCTTCCCCTTCGGGGCTCGGGGGCGCGAAACGGTCGCGCTCTCCGCGGCGCCCGCGACGTGAACGCCGGCGGCGCGCCCCATTGGGACGGCCGTTCTCGTCGACGCCCTCTTCCTCGCTTCGCGCGCTCGGCGCGGGCGTCGAGAAATCGCCGCCGATCTCGGCGACGACGGCGAGGCCGTCATCGGTCGGCTGCGGTGCGTCGGCGGAGATGCCTTCGCCAGGAGGACGTTCGCCGCCGCGCCGGCGGCGGCGCCTACGACGGCGGCGGTTGCGCTCGGCCTCGTCGCCATTCGCTTCGCCATCCGCGCGTTCGGCGCCGGCTTCGCCCTCTTCGGGCTCCAATTCGTCTTCGGAAGCCGCCGCTTCGCCGATCTCGATGTCCTCCTCGGCCTCGGGCGTATCCTCGATGACGAATTCGTCCTCGTCGGCGGAAGGCGCGCCATAGCCGGCGGGCCGATGCTCGAGCTCCGCCTCCGGCGCTTTGACGCCGGACGCCGGTTCGCCGCGCTCCAACGCATGGTAGTTCGCGCCCGTGAGTGTGTCGTCCGCCTCGACCAGGATCGTCACGCCGAAACGGCGCTCGAGATCGCGCAAGTGCACGCGCTTCTGGTTGAGGATATAGAGCGCGACGGGTGCGCGCGCACGCACCGTCATGTCGTGCGCGGAGCTCTTGATCAGCGCGTCCTCGAGCACACGGAGCACGTGCAGCGCGACGGAGGCGGTCGAGCGCACGACGCCGGCGCCCTGGCAGTGCTGGCAGACGACCGTCGAGCCTTCGAGCACGCCGGTGCGGATGCGCTGCCGTGACATTTCGAGCAGCCCGAAATGCGAGATGCGGCCGACCTGGATGCGTGCGCGGTCGTTCTTGAGCGCGTCCTTCATCCGGCGCTCCACCGCGCGATTGTTGCGCGATTCCTCCATGTCGATGAAATCGACGACGATCAGGCCGGCCAGATCGCGCAGGCGGAGCTGACGGGCGATCTCGTCCGCCGCCTCGAGATTGGTGCGGACCGCGGTGTCCTCGATATTGTGCTCGCGGGTGGAGCGGCCCGAATTGACGTCGATCGCGACCAGCGCCTCGGTCTGGTTGATGACGATGTAGCCGCCGGACTTCAATGTGACCTGATTGGAGAACATCGCGTCGAGCTGCGCCTCGACGCCGGCCTTGGCGAACACCGGCTGGGTATCGCGATAGGGCACGACCGCCTTGGCGTGGTTGGGCATCAAGAGGCGCATGAACGCCTTGGCCTCGCGATAGCCGCCGTCGCCCGCCACGAGGATTTCCTCTACGTCCTTGCTGTAGAGGTCGCGAATCGCGCGCTTGATCAGCGAGCCTTCCTCGTAGACCAGCGTGGGCGCGCTGGAGGCGAGCGTCGTCTCGCGCACGGTCTCCCACATGCGCAAGAGATATTCGAAGTCGCGCTTGACCTCCGGCTTGGTGCGCGCCGCCCCTGCGGTGCGAAGGATGACCCCCATGCCGTCGGGAACTTCCAGTTCCTCGGCGATCGACTTCAGGCGGCTGCGGTCCTGCGCATTGGTGATCTTGCGGGAAATGCCGCCCCCTCGCGCGGTGTTCGGCATCAGCACGGAATACCGGCCCGCGAGCGAGAGATACGTCGTCAGCGCGGCGCCCTTGTTGCCGCGCTCCTCCTTGACCACCTGCACCAGCAGCACCTGACGCCGCTTGATAACCTCCTGAATCTTGTAGTGTCGCCGGACGCGCGGCGCGCGGCGCGGTGTCTCGTCCATCGCGTCGCCGCCGATCACCTCGACCGGCTCGCCGTCGTCCTCGCCGCGCGGACGCGGCGCGCGCACGGTCTGCTCCTCGGAGCCGGCGCCGCCGAGGGTGGTCACCTCGGGCTCGTCTTCCTCCTCATGGGCGGGCTCGAACCCGTTGGGCTCGAGCGGCGGCTCGTCTTCCACGCTTTCGGGGGATTGGTTTTCGTTCGCCGGTTCGGCCCCCTGTGCGTCGTCGGCCGACTCGACCGAGGCGCGCGCCTCGATGGGCTCCCCCGACTCGCTCGAGCCGTGCGGCGCAGTTTCCAGCTCCTCCCCCGGAGGCTCCTCGCCATCGACCCGCGCCTCGGGTTCGATCTGCGCTTCGTGTTCGACCGGCGCTTCGGGTTCGTCGAGGGCGGCCGATCGCAATTCCTCGGCCAGGTCGCTATCCATCGGAGCGGGCGCCGAAACGGCCTCGCCATTGCCGCCGCGCATTTCCGACTCGTTGAGGCGGGGACGTCTGTGGCGGCGGCTGCGTCGTTCGCCGGCGGCCTCTTCCTCGTCCTCGCGGTGCGAGCGCGCCTCTTCCTCGAGCAGCGCCTGCCGGTCGGCAACGGGAATTTGATAGTAGTCGGGGTGAATTTCCGAAAAAGCGAGGAAACCGTGTCGGTTGCCGCCGTAGTCGATGAAGGCCGCCTGCAGCGACGGCTCGACGCGCGTCACCTTTGCCAGATATATGTTGCCGCGCAGCGGCTTCTTGCTCGCAGATTCGAAATCGAACTCCTCGACTCGGCTACCCCTGAGAACGACCACCCGGGTTTCTTCGGGATGGGAAGCGTCGATGATCATCTTGTTGGACATGTGTAACTCTCGCAGGGCGCGCGCGGGCGGCTCCGTGCGACCCTGATGGGCGCTCGAAGTCCAGGCGCGGCGCGCCAAAGTTGGAAGGAAAAAAGTGAAAAGAACGCGCCGACCCGGCGATGGGCCCGCGTCGGTCAAAGCGAAACGAATCGGGTGCGCCGCGACCGCTGCTCCGCGCGTTCGCGCGCGCGGCCCAACGGATAATTTGCTGCGACCCGGGCATGACGACCCTGAAACTCGGCGGACACGAACCTCGTCGCCTTTCGAGGGGCGCCGACAAAGCGCCAATGTTTCGCAGAGGCTCGCGATCGCTGGGCCAGGCCCGGCGAGGGCGCATCTTCCGACTTCCACCGCGAACTCGATGCGCAACGCTTTCGCGCAACACAAAGAAGACGACGAATGTCCAGATATGCGCCTACGCGACGAGACAATCCTCGTTCGCCGTGGCCCTCCGACGCGCCGCTCTGCCACGTATCGAAAGGGGCCGACGATGCGTTGACGCCCCGCATGCAAAACAGGTTGTACATAGGCGCCTCGACGCGAGTTGGCAAGCGGATTCCCCGCGGTCGGTCTGGCGGACCGGCGGTGCCCGAATTTTCGAGCGCCGCTGTCCCTGGGTTAAGGCGTCGTTAACGCGCGCGCATTAATTCTAATTTAACGGCCCCAGCGGCGGGGGCGAATGAGTTGTTCGGCAATGAAGCATGTGGCGGTTTTGATGGGCGGCTGGTCCGCCGAGCGGCCTGTCTCGCTCAATTCCGGCCGCGGCTGCGCCGACGCCTTGGAGGCGCGCGGCTACCGCGTTTCCCGAATCGACGTGACGCGCGACATCGCCGAGGTTCTCGCCAAGCTCAGGCCGGATGTCGCCTTCAATGCCCTGCACGGCCGCGTCGGCGAAGACGGAACGATCCAGGGCGTGCTCGAAATCTTAAGAATTCCCTATACGCATTCCGGCGTCCTCGCCTCCGCGCTGGCGATGCAGAAGGATCTCGCCAAGACGGTGTTGAGCGCGGCGGGGATTCCGGTCGCGGAGGGCGTCATGGTCGATCGCAGGGATGCGGCGCGGCGCCATGTCCTGACGCCGCCCTATGTGCTGAAGCCCGTCGCGGAAGGGTCTTCTTTCGGCGTCGTCATCGTCAAGCAGGACCGCACGCATCCGCCGCAGGAAGTCGGCCGCGAGGATTGGCCGTACGGCGACCGGCTGCTCGCCGAGCGGTTCGTTGCCGGAAAGGAACTGACCTGCGCGGTCATCGGCGACCGAGCGACGGACATCATCGAAATCGAGCCGGTTTCGGAATCTTTCTACGGATATGACGCAAAATACTCCAAAGGGGGCTCCCGTCACATCATTCCTGCGAAAATTAAACCGAAAATTTACCATGAAGTCCAAGACTTGTCGCTACGGGCGCATCGCGCCCTCGGTTGTCGGGGCGTGAGTCGGTCCGATTTCCGATTCGACGATTCAAATGGGGAAGACGGCGAGTTGGTATGTCTGGAGGTCAACACCCAGCCTGGGATGACGGAGACCTCGCTGGTGCCGGACATGGCGGCGCATGCCGGCGTGACGTTCGGCGAACTCGTGGAGTGGATGGTGGAGGACGCGTCTTGCGATCGTTGACCGCGGCTCTGGGCCCACGCCGGCAGGCGACGCCGGCATTCGCGGGCGCCGCATCGGCGGCGCCCAGCGTGCTGCTGCGCGGCGAGCGGGCGCGACGCGCGTTCTGGGCGCGGCTGCGCTTCGATCGTCCGGCGCCGAGCTGCACGGGTCTGGCGTTCACGGCGATTCTGCTGGCGGCGGTCTTCGTCGCGGGGGCCTACCGCGGCGGCCAGTATGGAGTTTTTGTCGCCGAGCACGGGGGAATCGGCGATTTCGTGGCGCGTGGGTTCGGCTTCGCCATACGCTCGGTGAAGATTTCCGGATTCACCGATCTACGCGAGTCGGATGTGCTGTCGCTGGCCGGAATCACGCCCAAGGAGTCCCTGCCTTTCTTCGACGTCGCGGCGGCACGCGCCAATCTCGAGGCGGCGCCGCTCGTCAAGCAGGCGAGTGTCCGCAAGCTCTACCCCGGTCAGATCGTCATCGACATCGTCGAGCGAACGCCCGCGGCGGTCTGGCAAAGGAGCGGCCAAGTCAGCGCCATCGCCACCGACGGCGCCGTGATCGACGAGCTTCGCGATACTCGGTCGCTGGATCTGCCCTTCGTGGTGGGCGAAGGCGCGAACGAGCGGCTCGGGGAGTTTCTTTCCCTGCTCGACGCCGCGCAGGAGCTGCGCCCCAAGATCTACGCCGGCGTCTTGGTCGGCGGACGCCGCTGGAACCTCAAGATGAAATCCGGCCTGGACGTGAAATTGCCGGAGACCGATCCGCTCTCGGCCGTGATGACGCTGGTCGCTCTGCAGCGCCAGTCTCGCATCCTGGAGCGCGATCTCCTGTGGCTCGATCTTCGCACCGAGGGCCGCGTCTTCGCGCGGCTTTCCGCCGACGCCGCGGCTGCGCGCGCCGAGGCGCGCGGCAAGAAGGGCGCCGCGCCATGATGTTCAAGCCGTTGACGCCGCGCTTGCGCCAGATGCCGGCCCACAAGAGCGCCGTGCTTTCCGTCCTCGACGTCGGCGCGTCGAAAATCGTTTGCCTGATCGCTCGACTGACGCCGCTGGAGCGCTCGGCCTCGCCGAGCGGGCGGACGCATCGTTGCAAGGTGCTGGGCGTCGGCCACCAGCGCTCGCGCGGGGTCAAGGCGGGCGCGATCGTCGATCTGGACGCCGCCGAGAACGCGATTCGGCTGGCGGTCGACGCCGCCGAGCGAATGTCCGGCGTCGAGATCGAGAGCGTCATCGTCAATTTGTCCGGCGGCCGTCTGTCCTCGCGGCTGTTCGCCGCCAAGATCGCCACCCAGGGCAAGGCGGTCGGCGAATATGAAGTGCATCGCGTTCTCGAGGCCGCCTCGGCCGCGAGCGCGTGCGAGGGACGCGCCGTCCTTCATGCCGTGCCCACCGGATATCGGCTCGACGCCCAGCGCGGCATCCACGATCCCAAGGGGATGGTCGGCGCCGAACTCGAAGCCGAACTCATGCTGGGGTCGTGCGACGCTGCGGCGGCGCGCAACCTCATGCTGGCGATCGAACGCTGCCACGTGCGGGTCGCGGCGGTGGTAGCCTCGCCCTACGCCTCCGGCCTCTCGGCGCTCATCGACGACGAGGCTGAACTCGGCTCGGCGCTCGTCGACCTGGGGGGCGGATCGACCACGGTCGGCGTGTTCGCCGGCGACCGGCTGGTTCATCTGGACGCAGTGGCGGTCGGCGGCAATCACATAACGATGGACGTCGCACGGGGCCTCTCCGTGAGCCTCGCGGACGCCGAACGTCTGAAGACGCTCTACGGCGCCTGCATCGCATCCTCGTCCGACGATCGGGAAAGCATTACGGTGCATCGCACCGGAGACGACATGGATCATCCCAGTCACATCCCGAAGTCGGAACTCGTGCGTATCGTCCGCCCGCGCGTCGAGGAGATCCTCGAGCTCGTGCGCGACCGCCTCGCGACGGCGGGGCACGCCTCGCACGCGGGACGGCGGCTGGTGTTGACCGGGGGCGCCAGCCAACTGACCGGGCTGCCCGAACTCTCGCGGGCGATCATTTCGAAACAGACCCGGATCGGTCGCCCGCTCGGCGTCGACGGCTTGCCGGAATCGGCCAAGAGCCCGGCTTTTGCGACCGCGGTCGGATTGTTGGTCTATCCGCAGGTCGCGGGTCTGGAGCATTTCGAGCCGGGGCGGTCGGCGGCTCGGCTCGGCGCCGTCGACGAGGGCTATGTCGCGCGCGTGGGGCGTTGGTTGAAGCAGAGTTTTTGACGGTAGGGCGTCGGCGCGCCGGACGCGGCGCGCGCCGACCGAACTGATTTGGGGTCAACCGGCGCCGGCGGGCGTCCGAGAAAATGAGGCTAGCTATGTCGATCAATATCAAGGCTCCCGAACTGCGGGAGTTGAAGCCGCGGATCATGGTGTGCGGAGTGGGCGGCGCCGGCGGCAACGCCGTCAACAACATGATCGTCTCCGGCCTCGTAGGGGTCGACTTCATCGTCGCCAACACCGACGCGCAAGCGTTGAGCTCGTCGCGCGCCGAGCGGATCATCCAGATGGGACTGCAGGTCACCGAGGGCCTCGGCGCCGGCTCGAAACCCGAAGTCGGCCGGGCGGCGGCCGAGGAGGCGATCGAGGAGATTCGCGACCATCTGGCGGGCGCGCATATGGTTTTCGTGACCGCCGGCATGGGCGGGGGCACCGGCACCGGCGCTGCGCCCGTGATCGCTCGGGTCGCCCGCGAGATGGGAATTCTGACGGTCGGCGTCGTCACCAAGCCGTTCCATTTCGAGGGCGGCCGGCGCATGCGGTTGGCCGAGTCGGGCATCGCCGAGCTGCACAAGTCGGTCGACACGCTGATCATAATTCCCAACCAGAACCTCTTCCGGGTCGCCAACGAGAAAACGACCTTCGCCGACGCTTTCGCGATGGCCGACCAGGTGCTCTACTCCGGCGTCGCCTGCATCACCGACCTCATGGTCAAGGAAGGTCTGATCAATCTCGACTTCGCCGACGTTCGCTCGATCATGAGCGAAATGGGCAAGGCGATGATGGGCACGGGCGAGGCGACGGGCGATCGTCGCGCGGTCCAGGCCGCCGAGGCCGCGATCGCCAACCCGCTGCTCGACGAGGTCTCGATGAAGGGCGCGCGCGGCCTCTTGATCTCGATCACCGGCGGCAACGATCTCACGCTCTACGAAGTGGATGAAGCCGCGAGCCGCATCCGCCAAGAAGTCGACGAGGAAGCCAACATCATTCTGGGCGCGACCTTCGATTCGTCGCTCGACGGCGTCGTTCGCGTGTCGGTCGTCGCGACCGGCATCGACCAGGCACAGATCGAAAGAGCTGAACTCGTCGCCTCCGCGCCCCGAATCGAGGCTCCGACTTACACGCGCGCGCCCGCGTCACGCCCGATGCCGACGCCGATCACGGTCGTCCCCGCGAGCGAACCGCAAACGTCCGTCGCCGCTTCGGCCTTCGTCCAGGAGGCCGCAGCGAGCGAGGTCGAGGTCCGACCCATCGCGCCGAAGCCCACTCTTTACCTCGAAACGGCCCCCGAGAGGGATGAAGAGCCCGCGGCGGAAGAATTCATCCCGCCCGCGCCCGAACAGCCGTTCGGCCGGCAACAACCCCGCATGCCGCAAATCGAGGATTTGCCCATGGTGGTCCAGAATCAAATTCGAGCGCATCGCGGCGAACTCGCGTCCCCGCCGGCGGCCGCGGAGACGCGGCGTCGCTCGCTGCTCGAAAAGCTGGCCGCTTTCGGGATCAGCCGCCAGGAAGACGTCGCTCCGGCGCCCCGCGCGATCGCGTCGCCCTCGTCGGCCAAGGCCGGCAGCGCCGCGCTCCACGCGGAATACGGCCGTCCCCAGCAGCGTCCGGCGACGACGCGGTCCGCGCAGGGCCAATTGGATCCGCATGGACGCGTCGCGTCCCGGCCCGCGTCGGTCGAGGATGACCAACTCGAAATTCCCGCGTTCCTGCGCCGGCAGGCGGTCCCCTGATTCGGCCAACACGAACAGGGGGAGTCGGCGGGGAACTGTCAGCCCCGCCGAGTTCAAGTCCCGACCCGCGTGACCTATCCCCGTAAACATATGATTTTGTTCAGGTATGGGGTCTGGGCGAAGGTTGTTAACAATGGGTCACGAAAGGTGATTTGGTCGCCCCGAGCGCCGCGCGTAATGCTCGACACGCGCGTCGCGTCGGGGGAGACGGTCAGAGCGGGTGGGTTCCAAACCGGCCGAAGGGACGATGTCCGCGGCGGGGGTGGAAGCCGAAGCCCGGTCGCGGCGGGTAGAGCGAGTGGGCGGGGGCGTGACTTGTTAAAATCGGGATTTCAGACGACCCTGGCCGATCGAATCGAAATTCGCGGCCTCGGCGTTCATTCGGCAGCTCCGGCCCGATTGATTCTTCATCCCGCCGACGTCGATTCGGGGATTGTCATCCTGCGTACGGGATTGCCGGGCGGCCACGAGCGTCTGATCGAGGCCAAATGGTCCAATGTGACGCAGACCTCGCTCTGCACCGTGCTGGGGGATTCCACGGGCGCCGGGGTCGCGACCGTCGAGCACCTGCTGGCCGCACTCTCGGGCCTGCAAATCGACAATGCGATCGTGGAAATCGACGGGCCCGAAGTTCCGATCATGGATGGGTCCGCCGCGCAATTCATCGACGCCATCGATGCGGTCGGAGCGGCGTCACAATCGCGGCGGCGCCGCTACCTCAAGGTTTTGAAACCGCTGCATGTGGAGCATGGTCGCTCGCGCGCCGAATTTCGTCCGGCGGCGCGAGGCTTCCATCTCGATGTCGAGATCGATTTCGAAGGCGCCGCCATTGGCAGGCAGCGGCGCGCTTTCGATGTCGGGCCCCAAGTGTTCCGCCGCGAAATCGGCCGGGCGCGGACGTTCGGCTACGTGGCCGACGTCAAGAAGCTGTGGCAGGCGGGATTCGCCTTGGGGTCGTCGCTGGAGAATTCGGTCGCCATCGATGGCGAGGCGATCCTCAATCCCGAAGGTCTGCGGTATTGCGACGAGTTCGTTCGGCACAAGGCGCTCGACGCGATCGGCGATTTGTCTTTGGCGGGCGCCGCGATTGTCGGCGCCTATCATGTGTACCGTCCGGGGCATACGGTCAACGCCCTCGCGTTGTCGGCGCTGTTCGCCGATCGCAAGGCTTACGAGATCGTCGAAGGCGGCCCGCGGCCGTATCGCGCCGGGGCCGGCGCGCAGGTCGGGCTGGCGGCGACCGCCTGGGCCGCCAACGCGGATTGATCTCGTCCATGTCGGTCCGACGGCGAAATCTTCGACCGGTGTTCGATTCCCTCGGGTTCGCTTCGATTTTTCCCGCGCAACCAGAGCCCGATAGATTTTCGGCGCCTAGTCGCCACAATCCGCAGGTCTAATGACTGAGGTCCATCGAACACGGGCGCGCTCGAGCGCCAAGTCGAGTGGCGTGTCCGCGCGGACTAGGCTAATGAGCGGGAATAGCGATACCCGTCGTTCGCCGCGGGGAACTTTCGGGCTCAACGAATGAAACTTGTCGTCTTAGAGGGAAGCACGTCTCATCCGGCGCGAGGCGCGACGCGGAAAGCGGTCGGGGTGCTGGTCCTTCTGTGGGCTGCGGGCGGCGCCTTGGCTGGCTGCTCGATATTCGACGACTTCAATCCGTTCGGGGCCGAGAGGTACAAGGCCGTGATCGAGCCCGACGTGCCGGCGAGCAAGGTCTACGATCAGGGTCTGGCCAAACTGGCCAACGGAGCGCCTCAGGATGCGGCGAAGAAATTCACCGATCTGGGCAAACAATATCCGGGATCGGATTGGGCCCGCAAAGGCCTGATCATGACGACCTACGCGAACTATCAGGCCGGCGACTACACGGGCGCGGAGACGTCGGCCCAGCGCTACGTCAAGGAATATCCCAAGACGCCCGAGGCCGCCTACGCCCTCTACCTAGAGGCGAGCAGCTATTACGCCGAAATACCCGACATTTCGCGCGATCAGGATCGGTCGGCCAAAGCGTTGGAGGCGTTCAAGAAGGTCGTGCAGGATTATCCGAATTCGGAATATGTCAGCGACGCCAAATTCAAGATCCAGGTCACCTCGGATCAACTCGCCGGCAAGGAGATGTCGGTCGGCCGCTTCTATCTCAATCGGCGCAACTACACCGCCGCGATCAATCGTTTCCGCGCCGTCCTGAGCAACTACCAGACGACGCGACACGCCGAGGAAGCGCTCTATCGCCTGACCGAGGCGTATATGGGGTTGGGCATCACCGACGAGGCGCAGACGGCGGCGGCTGTCCTGGGACACAACTTCCCCGATAGCCAATGGTACAAGGACGCCTACGCCCTGCTGAAGAGCGGCGGCCTCGAGCCACAGGAACATCAGGAATCCTGGATTTCCAAGCTGTACCATACCATCGTTCCGTCCTGACGAAGGCGGAGCCGGAACCATGCTCGCCCGGCTTTCGATCCGCGACATCGTGCTGATCGATCAGTTGGATCTCGAATTCCCCCGCGGATTGACGATCCTGACCGGCGAGACCGGCGCGGGCAAATCGATCCTGCTCGACGCACTGTCGCTCGCGCTGGGCGCGCGCGGCGACGGCGCCCTGGTCCGGCACGGGCAGGCTCAGGGCGAGGTCACCGCGGTGTTCGAGCTGGCCGCCGGCCATCCCTCGCTGAAGGCTCTGGAGTCGCAGTCGATCGCCTGGGAGGGCGAACTGATCCTCCGGCGCGTGCAATTCGCGGACGGCCGCACCCGCGCTTTCGTCAACGATCAGAGCGTCAGCGCCCAGACCTTGCGCGCGCTCGCGGGCGATCTGGTCGAGATTCACGGCCAGCACGACGAACGCGCGCTGCTGGATTCCGCGACCCACCGTTCGCTGGTCGACGCCTATGGCGGGCTGGGGTCGCTGGCCCAGGCGACGAGAGCGGCGTTCGCTACGCTTCGGGCGATCGAAGGGGACCTCGCCAGGGAGCGCGCGGAAGTCGCGAAGAGGGAAGCGGCGGCCGATTTCGCGCGTCACGCCGCTGAGGAACTGACCCGCCTCGCGGTCCAGCCGGGGGAGGAAGATTCGCTCGCCGAGCGCCGTCAGCGGATGATGCAGGGCGAAAAAGTCGCCGCTGACATCCGCGACGCGCACGAGAGTCTAGCGGGCGATGCGGCCATCCTGCCCGTGCTCTCCGCGATCTCGCGTCGCTTGCAACGTCGGATGCCGCAGGCGCCGCAACTGATCGAACCCAGCGTCCAGGCTCTGGACGAGGCGATGGAGGCGCTCGAGGTCGCCACGCGGTCCGTCGAGGCGGCGCTCGCCGCCTGCGACTTCGATCCGCGTGAACTCGAGCGCTGTGAGACGCGGCTGTTCGCTCTCCGCGCGATGGCGCGCAAATATGCGGCGCCGGTCGAGGCTCTGCCCGCGCTCGCGCAGAAATACGCCGGGGAACTGGCCGACCTCGGGGCCGCGCACGCGCGTGTGAGCGGACTGGAGCAAGCGTCGCGCTCGGCCGCCGACGCCTACGCCGCCGCCGCCGCGGCGCTGTCGCGGGCGCGGCAGGCCAGCGCGCGCAATCTGGAGCGGGCGGTCAACGCCGAACTGCCGCCGCTGAAACTGGAGCGCGCGAGCTTCAGTGCGCCCGTCGAGAGCGACGCCGAAATCGTCGCGGCCGACGGCTTCGACCGGGTCGAATTCGTCGTGCAGACGAATCCGGGCTCGCGGCCGGGCCCGCTGATGAAAGTCGCCTCGGGCGGCGAATTGTCGCGCTTCCTGCTCGCGCTGAAAGTCTCGCTCGTCGAGCGCGACACCGCGCCGACCCTCGTGTTCGACGAAATCGACACGGGCGTCGGCGGCGCGGTCGCGGATGCGATCGGGCAAAGGCTCGCGCGCCTCGCGGCCAAGGCGCAGGTGCTCGCGGTGACCCACGCGCCGCAGGTCGCCGCGCGTTCGCAGCGGCACTTCAAGATCACCAAGGACGATGTCGGCGCAGGCGAGCGGGTCGTCACGCGCGTGATCGACCTCGGCGCCCCCGAACGACGCGAGGAAATCGCCCGCATGCTGGCGGGCGCCGAGATTACGCGCGAGGCGCGCGCGGCGGCGAAGAGCTTGATCGAAAAGGCGGGGTAGGTCGCGCTTCGCGTATTCGGATATGTTTTTGACACTCGGACAATAATGTCCGATATTCGCGCGAGGGAGGAGGTCGGCGTGGGCAAGCGAGACGGCTTCCTCGCCGATCTTCGGGATGAGGCGAGGGACAAAGGCTTGATTTTCGAGGTCTCAAAACGCAGGGGCAAGGGAAGCCATGCGTTGGTCCGCGTCGGCGATAGCGTGACGACGATTCCCGACCGAGAGATCGACCCGAAGACCGCACGAAAAATTCAGAAAAGTCTAGGCCTCGGATAGGGAGAATCTCTCCGCGCGGTTCGGCAAAGAAGACGGAGTGGAGCTATGCAATCGTTCGTGTATCACGCCCAATTGGAATCCGGCGACGAGGGTGGGATCGTAGTCACATTCCCCGATGTTCCCGAGGCGATCACGCAAGGCGATGATGAAGTTGATGCGCGAGCCATGGCCGAAGACGCCCTTGCGCTTGCGCTTCTTTCCTATCCCCAGCGCGGCCTGCCTCTGCCTGAACCGAAACATCGCGGCGGCGATTTGTTTCCGATCTACGTCAGACCTGAGGACGCCGCCAAGCTCGCCCTTCTCGATGCGTGGCGTCAGCTCGGTATCACCAAGAGCGAACTCGCGCGGCGGATCGGCAAGGATGAAAAAGAGGTTCGTCGGATGCTGGATCCGATGCACGCCACCAAACTTCCGACGCTCGAGGCCGCGTTGCGATCGCTCGGTCGTCGATTGGTCATAGGCGTCGAGGCCGCATAGGAGGGATCGGCGCGGGCGATCACGTTGTCTCCCTCACAGTGCCCGACCTGCCGACGTCAGTTGTGAGAGACGTGGAGAACGCCTTCTCTTTCAGCTCGACCATAAGATTTACCTGTGCTTCTTTCGTTTCATTTGATTTGCATGATTCCACACAGAGGACCGCCAGCTTTTTTATGTCGATACGGGGCCAGGAGCGTGCGAAGGTCCCGTAGATACCGAGCAACGGCGCGGGCGGCGTAGGGAGGTGTCGCAGCATTGAGACGATGAAGCCAGAAGCGCTCCGCTTCGAGCCTCATCGCCCCAATCGCAAACTCGCCCACCCCTCCAGATCGATCCGTTGCTTCAAATAAAACCCCTGCGCGCGCCAGGCCGCGAGCACGCCGGGAACGTCGGCGTAGAGCAAGCCGGAGACGATCGCCTCGCCGTCCAGCGCCGTCGCCGCGGCGAGCGAGGGGGCGAGCCGGCGCAGCGGCTCGGCGAGGATGTTGGCGAACACGACGTCGAACGGGCCGGCTTCGCCGAGCGCCCGGTTCTCGACGCCGCGCGAGACCACCGGCTTAGCGTAGGCGGCGACGCCGTTGAGGCGCGCATTGGCGTTGGCGACTTCCACCGCGATCGGGTCGATGTCGCCGAGCCAGATCTTGCGCCGCAACGCCTTGGCGGCCGCGATCGCGAGCACGCCGGCGCCGCAGCCGACGTCGAGCACTTTCCGCGGACGTCGGCGCTTCAGCAGGCGGTCGAGATGCAGCAAGCAGCCTCTCGTGGTCCCGTGATGGCCGGTCCCGAACGCGAGTCCCGCCTCGATTTCGACGCCGACGTCGTTGATCCCGACGCGCGCGCGATCGTGCGCGCCGTGCACGAGGAACCGTCCCGCCCGCACCGGCGCGAGACCTGCGAGTGCGTTGGCGACCCAATCGCGTTTTTCGGTCAGCGCAAACTCGACCGCGGCCGCCGCCTCCTCGCCCGCCGCCGCCGCGACGAGCGCGCGCAGGTCGTCCTCGTCGGGCGCGAACCCGAAATAGACCTCAACCTGCCATGCCTTGCCGCCGCCGGGCCACCGCATTTCCGTCTCGAACGCCGTGGAAGCCGCTTCGGCGGGCTCGAAACTCTCGACCACGAGGTCCGCGACCGCTCGAGCGCGCGGCTCGTCGATCGTCAGTCGCATCATGTGCGCGGCGTTGTTCGGCGGCAAGCCTTCGAGCATGCGAGGTTCCCGATCGTGAGGGGGCGCCGGATCAGTCGATTCGGATCACGCGGTCCGAATTCAGGATAGTCTCCATGAATTCTGGAATCTCGAGGCCGGCCACGATCTTCGCCTCGAGCGCTGCTTCCGCCGCGCGAACCGTGGCCAGAACCTCGACGACGGCCGCGGCGCGGGCGCGCGGCACGACCACGACGCCGTCGCGATCGCCGATCAATATATCGCCGGATTCGACTCTGAGGCCGCCGAGGTCGATCGGCTCACCGACGGTTCCCGGCCCGTTGCGGACCGGCGAATTCGGGCTGACGCCAGCGCAATAGACGGGAAGCCCGACGGCGAGCACGCCCGCGATGTCGCGCACCAGCCCGTCGGTCACGAGGCCTGCAATGCCGCGATTGAGCGCCATGCCGATCATGAGATCGCCGGTCACCGCCGCGCCCTTGAAAGGCCCGGTCGCGGCGACCAGGATGTCGCCACGCTCGGCGATCGACATAGCGCCGAACAGCGCGAGATTGTCGCCCGGCCCGCAGTTGCAGGTCAGCGCGACGCCGACCATGACCTTCGAGGCCGGCTCCAGCGGTTTGATCGCAAAGTCGAGCGCCCCGCTCCCACCCATCGCGTCGACGACGTTGCCTGTCTGCGCGCCGGCGAAGGCGGCGACGAATCTCGCCTCGGGCCGCGGAAAATTCGCGCGAATGGTGAGCACCGGGGGATCGACGATCATGACAATTCCTCTTTGGCGCGGAATGGCGAGGCTCCGCAAGGTTGTGGTTTTCGTCATGGCCGGGCGTAGCCCGCCGAAGCATAGCGCGTTCTTCTGAACGCCCTATGCCCGGCCATCCACGTGGTTCAGAGTCCGGACGATTCTGAACCGTCCGACGTCTCCACGACGTGGAGGACCGGGACAAGCCCGGTCATGACGGCGCGACGGCCCCTACCCTATACCCATCAATGAGAAATCCGCATCATGTCCTCGCGGCCGAGATCGCCGACGCGGGCGCCGCCCATCAACCCCATGACGCGATCGATCTCGCGACGCAAGCTTTCGAGCACATGCGCGACGCC
>Ga0209447_10000178_pt1 | contig 16534 bp, 19 predicted proteins | sample BogFormECP04_OM3_FD_188243 | JGI IMG/M metagenome (GOLD analysis project Ga0209447, IMG submission 188243) | Bog forest soil microbial communities from Calvert Island, British Columbia, Canada - ECP04_OM3 (SPAdes) (version 2) | ecosystem: Environmental > Aquatic > Freshwater > Wetlands > Bog ... | reverse complement strand
ACAACCCGATTTGCCTCATAATAGCCGCGCCACTCTCGGAGGAATCATGGCAGACCGTCTCGACGATTTTCAGAAATCTCGCGCCGACTTGAACGAGGAAATCCTGAATTGCGGCCACCTCGGCATGAAGCGCTTCTTCGCTCTCGATCATCAGGCCTACGAGCCAGGCGCCCTCGGCTCGAAAACGAAGGAACTTATGGGCCTCGTCGCGTCCGCCGTTCTCCGCTGCGACGATTGCATCACGTATCATCTCGTTCGCTGCGGGGAGGAAGGCTGGAAGCGTGAAGAAGTCATTGACGCACTCAATGTCGCACTGATCGTCGGCGGCTCGATCACTGTCCCGCACGTCCGGCGGGCTTTCGCGCGCATGCGTGAGATACATTCGTTGAAACCGTGAAGCCGCGCGCGTAATCTAACGAGGTAGAATGAGTACGGCCCCAGCCACTTCGACTTCTCAGCCCGAAGAAACGCAATCGAGGCTTCGCAGCGCCGCGATCGGCATGCTGTTTGCGGTCGTTCACAACACTCCCAGGCTCCTGCAAATTCGCCATAGTCCTTCTTCGTGGACGGCTTTCCGCATCGTTCTGGGCTTTGCGGGCGCCGCGCTCGTGGTTCTTCCGCTCAGCCTTTGGAATAGTTGGTTCGCTGCAATCGCCGGTCTCGTCATGTTTCTTGCGGCAATTCTCCTGCCTCCCGTGCCGTCACATTCCATCGCAGAGGAAAAAGCGCGCGAGCTTGGTGCTCATGCCATCGTAAATGGCGGAAGGTATCAAGCCCGCAATGCTCGTCCCGCGTCCGTCCAACTTTTTGTCGGCACGGAACACATTTATGCGCTGGACTCGCATTTCCAGCCGCTTCTGGTCATTCCCGCTGCGGAAATTTCCTCCGCAAGCACCTCACGGATAATGTCACGGAGGATTTTGCAGGTCCGCTGGCCAGGCAATGCCGCCGAGTTTTCTTATCAGGGCATTTTTGCCGAGAAGCGGGCCCGCGACGCGCAAAGCGCACTCGCCGCCATTATGCGCACGCAGCGTCCTGTTTTGCGGCGGAGCCGCGCCGCCAGCGCCTGAGCCGCCCACCAACTTTCTCGCGGATAAACACACGCTCCTGCTGCAAAATGTGTCAAACTAACGGTATGGCGCGAGGCTGGGAAAGCAAAGACGTAGAAGCACAAGTGGAAGCAGGCGAAGCTCCGCACGGGCATTACGGCAACAACAGCAAAAGCCCGGAACAACTCCGCCGCGAGCTGGAATGCAAAGACCTGAAGCTTTCCCGAATCCGAATCGTCCATGACCTCGAATCCGCGACAAACCCGAATCACCGCAAGTCCCTTGAAGCGGCCCTCGCCCACCTCGACAAAAAAATCGCCGAAGTAAGCTAGCCTCCGATTGAGCACCATCCCGCGAAATTGCAAATCTGCTTACAGGGAATGAAATACCCGCGCTTCTCGATCAGCGGTTGAACGGATACTCCTGAATCCAGCGCTGCACTCCACAAGATAATTGGCCGCAGCGGCCGAGTAGACAGAACAGAATCGGAAGGCAACGCGGAGAGCCAGTCTCTACCGCGCAATTTGCGGCTCCTCCGGGTGATTTCGGGCTGCGTTTCAGCGCCCATTCAAAACCTCCGTCTGGAAATTGTGTCTGCCAATACCGACAGCATTCACAAAACGGACCAACTGGAAATTTTCCTCAGGCTCAGGTGATCCCTTTGAGCGCCCGCGTCGCTGCATGATAACCGCACATTCCGTGCACGCCGCCTCCCGGGGGCGTGGACGCCGAACAAAGAAACAATCCTTTCACTGGCGTTCCATAAAACCGCGATGTGGGGCGCAGAAAAAGCTGACGCAACGAATTTGCCCCTCCGGAGATACTTCCGCCCACAAGATTCGCGTTACCCTGCTCCATCTGCGCGGGCGATTTCGTGGAGCGCGCGAGGATCTGTTCCCGGAAGCCTGGCGCAAACCGCTCGACCTGCGCCTCAATTCGCTCCTTCATGTCGACAACACTCCCGCTCGGAACATGGCAATACGCCCAGGCCGTGTGGCAACCGGCCGGCGCCCTCGAAGGATCAAAGAGACTCGATTGTGCGAGCAGCAAATACGGCCGTTCGGAAATCTTATTCCTCCAGCATTCGCTCTCGGAGCTGACAATCTCTTCCATCGTCCCTCCGATATGTATTGTCCCTGCCTCCGCGCACTCCCGCGCCTTCCAAGGTATCGGGCCGCGCAGCGCCCAATCCACTTTGAACACGCCGGGACCATACACGAATTTCTCAAGAGCACGACGATAGCTGGCCGGAAAACTCTCTCCAGCAATTTCCATCAATCCGCGCGGCGACACGTCGCACAAAACAACTTTGGAAGGCGGCAACTCTTTTTGCGAGCGAACGCGCACTCCGGTAACAATCTCTCCGCCCAGCGAACGCAGATAGGAGGCCATAGCGTCCGCGATCCGCTGCGAGCCACCTTTCGCAATCGGCCACCCTCGTCCATGCGCCAGCGCTCCCATCACAAGCCCTACCGCCGAAGTTCCCCACGACTCGAGCGGCATCAACGAATGAGCCGCCAGTCCCGCAAAAAGCGTCCGAGCCACCTCCGATTTGAAATTGGATTTTGCCAGCCGAGTCGCCGACTGTAGCGCATGCAATCCAAACAGGCCAGCCACCACCGGATGCCGCGGAATCCCAAGCGGCCCCAAAATAAAATCTTCAAGCAAGCCCCACTTTTCAACGATCGGCCCAACAAGCCTTTGATAAGCCTCTCCATCCGCTCCCAGCAATTCACTCGTCTTCTCGATGGATCGATCAAGAATCGCCGCGCTCCCATCGTCAAACGGATGCGCCAGCGGAATTCGCGGATAAATCCACTCAAGCCCGTGTTCGCCCAATGGCAGCGTTCGCAAAAACGGCGAAGCAACCGCCATCGGATGCACCGCCGAACACACATCGTGCGTGAATCCAGGCAGCGTCAACTCCTGCGAACGCACCCCCCCGCCAATTCGCTCCTCGGCTTCAAGCACCAAAACCGATCGCCCCGCGCGCGCCAGTACAATAGCCGCGGCCAATCCGTTCGGGCCAGAGCCGACGACAACGCCATCGTATTTGCTTCTGTGCCTCAAAGTGCTGCGTATCTTATGACGAACTCGCCGTTCGTGGGAGTCCCGATGGGAGTTCTCGATTTCCCAGAAGCGAGCCTGCACGCCGTTGTGGGAGAATTCCAGCTCTCTTTGTCTAGGGTAATTCCGAATGCGGAACAAATTATTCATCGCGCAGTGCAACGATGGGGTCGACCCGACTCGCTCGCCGCGCTGGCAAGAATCCAGCTAGAGCCATCACCGCAGCGAGCATCGCGACCGCGATAATGAATGAAAAAATGTCTCCGGCACCTAGCCCAAAAAGCTGGCTGGAAATCGCCCGCGAAGCTGGGTAGGACAAGGGAAGCCCAAGCAGCAGACCGGCGCAGAGTAACAATGCCGTCTCGCGGAGAATCATGCCAAGAATGTCTCGCCGCCGCGCGCCCAGCGCCATGCGCACGCCGATCTCCCTGGTTCGGCGCAGAACGCCCTGCGCTGTCACACCGTACAACCCTATACACGCCAGAAATAGCGCAATCCCCCCGAAAAAACTGACCAACCGTGCGGCAAGCCGCTCCTCGTCAAGACTCGCTTCCACCTGCTGCCGAAGCGCTTGCAAAGAATTCCGGGGGTGCTACGCCGACGATGGTAGCCGGCAAGCCATTCAGAATTTCGACTCTGCCCACCGCTGATGGGTCGGAGTTAAGACGCTGCCTCCAATACCCGTTGCTTACGACCGCGACCGGCGGAGCGTTCGGATAGTTATCCTTGTCGGAAAGCGTGCGCCCGAGGGCGGCATCCACGCCAAGAGTCGCAAAATAATTTCCTGTTCTCCCCCGGCATGCGAACGCTGACCGTCGCCGTGCCGCTGCGGAACGCACACAACGACTCGAACGGCGACGCCTGCGACTTCAGATATTCGTAAGACTCCTTGTTGAAACGCCCCCATTGCCCGATCGGCGGCGAAGTGCTGGTTTGCGCACCTTCTGCGGTGCTATCCGAGAAGAGAACAAGTTGCGACGGCTCGCGGACGGGCAAAGACTCGAGAAGTATGGCGTCGAAAAGAGTGAAGATGGCAGTGTTGGCGCCGATGCCGATCGCGATGGTGAGAACAGCTGCCGCAGTGAAACTAGGATTCTTCCGCAGCATACGCACGCCGTAGCGGGCATCTTGCCAGGATGTCTCCAAAGTGGAAAAGGCGCCCATCTTGCGCGAAGTCTCCTCGGAGTTGCGTCTTCGCTGATTGTACTCCGGATACTGAATCCACAGAGCCACTTGCCGGTCGCCGCGTCACTGCTCACCCACCCAATCGCCGCAAGCAATCGCGCATCAGTTCTTCCTCCCAGGTGGGGCGCACCGTGTTCTTCGGGTGAGTCTTGTTGCTGGGGATTCTCCCAGCCAGGTGCAGGAAAACCGCTGCGGAATGTTTATAAGCGGGCACCGGTTCGCGAAATGCGGCATTTCCCAAATACTGCAGCGCATCGGACAGGGCAAAGTACCGGGGATCGGCTTTCTCCCAGTAAAGGTCGCGCTCCGCGAACTTTTCCGGAGCAAAGGTTGCCAGTCCGAGCAAATAGTCGGATCCATATTCGATCATATTGATGCCCAGATCATTTCCCGTGTAAATGCGAAAGTCTGGCCTGCGAACGTCGCGCAGCGACAGCCGTTCCAATTCGACGAACCGATCCAGGGAAGAATGCTTGATTCCTTTGATCTCTGGAATCTCCATCAAACGCAAGATGGTCTCGGTGTCAAAAATCTCGCCATTGGGAGCAAACATTCGTCCCAGTTCGAAAGCCAGAACGGCTGGATATCCGCGGCACGTTTCCCGGTAAATCTCCGCTTTCTCCTGGGCGGATTTTCCATGAAGCTGGCTCGTCTGAAACAGTATTGGAGTGCCGCCTAATCCGGCGATGAGATCCATTTGCTTACGATAGAGCTCGGCGACTCGTCCGCTCTGTCCCTCGATATAAGCGCCCGCAACAAACGGCACATTCTCTCCCAAAGCCTCGCGGGTCCACTCCAAGACGCTCAACTTCTCCGCTTCCGAAAGATAATTCACATAGCCCGTGTCCATGTTGACCGCCGGCGTGAGTCCCGCGCGCTGCGTGGCTACTAAATGTTTCTGAAACGCGTCCACGGCCACGCTGCCGTCGCTCTCGAACGGAAGCAGCGCAGCCGCGATGCCCTGTACCTTGCGATGTTTTCGCTGCCGATCGAACGGCGACGCTGAGTTCATCGTCTTATCGCTTTCGCTGTTTTTAGTTTTGCCGCGAGCTCAGAAGTTTTGTAATGCTCGTCCAAAGGATAGCAGCCGGATGGCAAGCCCTTGCGAGGCGCGGTGGTGCAGTCGCTGAACGTTCTGCAAACCAGCCGGTGTTGGACGGACCTCCCTTCCGCAGCGTCAAGCAGCAGCCCGGGATAAGGCAAAATCATGCGCCCCATCCCGATAAAATCGACCCACCCCTCGCGCAAGGCCGCCTGGGCCACATGAGGGAGAAAGTCCTGCAGATAGCTGTACGCTGTCCCCACAATAATCATCTTCGAAAGCTGCGATTTCAGCTCTCGCACCATTTCCATTTGCCGCGCCACGCCAACGAGCGGATCCTCCGGCGGATGATAGCCGTCCGAGGGCGGATAAAATGCCGGACGCTGGATGTGAGGGTTGTAGTAGGGACTTCCGGCCGTCAAGTTGACCAACACAATTTTGAGATCCTCAAGAAGCGCAAGAAACTTTTTCGTTTCGGAGAGGTCCATCTCCGTGGGACAAGATTCGTTCACCCCAAAGCCCCAATGATAAGGAATCAGATGTCCATGCGGCTCGGGGATTCCGATTCCCATTTTCCCCGGAACCGATGTCCCGGGATCCGGCCGGTACGGCACGGAGTCAAACGCAGAGAGACGCACCGCGATCTGTAATCCGGGAGCGCCCGACCGCACACCTTTCACAACTTCGCGAAGAAAGCGCGTGCGGTTCTCGAAAGAGCCTCCGTATTTTCCAGACCGCGTATGCGCACTCAGAAATTCGTGCCCGAGATAGCCGTGGCAATGTTTGATATCCACAAAATCAAAACCCAAATCGCGCGCCGCGCGCGCCGCGCGATGAAAGTCTTCAACAATTCCGCCAATCTGTTCGTCCGTCAATAATTTCGAATCGCCAGACAGGCCAACTCTCGCATCAAGGATCGGATGGTGATAGAGAATCTTCGGCTCGGGCCGATCGTGGACGCTGGGGCGGCAGTAGCGCCCCGAATGCGTGAGCTGTAACCCGATAAGCGGCGCTTTATCGCTTCCGGTCGTCTCCCGATGAGATTCAATAAGCGCGGCTCGTAGCTTCGCCAAACCAGCAAGAGTGTGTGGCGCAATAACAAGTTGATTCGGATTCGCCCGGCCTTCGTGCGAGACGGCGACCGCTTCGCCTCCCCAAATGAGGCTCGCGCCACTGCTCCCGAATCGCCGCCAGCGGCGCTGCGTATATTCGCTTGGGCTGCCGTCTGGATGCGCATCCCAGCCCTCCATCGGTTGCACGGCGATCCGGTTGCAAAATTTGAAGCCGCCGCGCTCGAGCGGCTGAAGCAGAGGTGACTCCGCTCCCGCAAGCAATTCGGTATCGCACGGAATATGCAGGCCGCGAGAGCGGAGATGGTCTTTGAGGAGGCGCACGTCCTTGACTGCGCCCAGCCGCAGGATCGGAACCGCGCTCACGCGCGCACCGCGCGTTTGGGTAAGAACGCCGCTGCCAGCGCACTCAACAACGCCGCCGCAATCAAGAAAACAAATGCCCGCGAATAGCTGCCGGTGACATCCCGGATGCGCCCCACAACCCAGGGAGCAACGGCTTCTGCGATCCCGCCGGCCGTCAGAATGACTCCCAGCAATCTGCCGAGCAATTGCGCATCGAAAATCTCCGCGGTGATCAACGGCACGATCATATAGTCGCCGCCCAGGCCAATCCCAAACAGAATCGCAAACGCATACATCATAGGCGGCGATCCGCTTGCGAACAAAAACGGAATCGCCCCCGCGACAATCACGTAAATTAAAATCATGACGTACTTCTTCGCAAAGCGGTCCGCCAGCCAGCCCATCAGCAAACGCCCCGCCATGCTCGAGGCCAGTACAAGGGACAACAACCGCGTTGCTTGTCCCTGCCCGTAATGCACGTCCATGGTCAGAAACAATTTCAGATTCTGCTGCGTTCCGCTCACGACCGCTATGGAACACATGCTTCCCGCGATCAACAAATACAAAGGTCCGCTCCTAAAAGCGCTGGTCCACGAACCGCTGCCCTTGGCGGGGACGATTGGGCGCGACACCTGTGGCTCCTTCACAAAGAGCGCCAGCGGAAAAGCAATCGCAATGACAAGCAATCCCAGGCACCGAAGCGCTGCCTGCCATCCAAAATGCTGCACAAGGTAATGTGAGATCCACGGAACGACCGCCCCTCCCAATCCAATGCCGAGGTACGCAATCCCCATTGCTTTGCCACGCGACTTTTGAAACCAGCGCGTCAGCAGCACTTGATTCGGCAACGGCCCGCCGCAAACGTAGCCCAACGCATTGAAAAAGTAGAAAAAGTAAAACATTCCTAGCGTGGACACGCTGCCCAATCCGATAAGCGCGGCTCCAGCCATCAAAATCCCCGCCATCATCAAACGCCGAGGGCCGAACCGGTCCACAAGCCATCCAGCTATAAAGCCGAAGATCGGTCCAACCACAAGTTTGCTCAACGCATTGCCGGACGTGACTTGCGCGCGCGTCCAGCCGAATTGCTGAACCATGAAATCGTAATAATAAGGAAGTCCCCAAAGAGCTAGTCCCACGATGCTAAAAAGAACGAGGAAGGCTGTCGCTGTCGCCTGAATCGCCGGCTCATTCATTTCTGAGCGAAATGAAGACGCCGCGTCTACGGATTCAGTGGAATTGGCTGGCGTTCCGATGGCTGATCCTCAATAGGAAGTATGCGCTCTAGGAAGCGTGTGCTGCCCCACACTCTCCGACGAAGTGCAAAATTGCCCCTGCCAAGCTAGCACAAAGTGAAGCGTAATTTATCCAATGTGAGGAACACTGTCGCCCCCGACGGCTCAAATTGTCCGGGCAGCCATCCTCAGTTGGTCGCGGAACCATGCATGCGCAGGTTCGCCAGTCAGTCGCGGATGCCATGCCATGAAATACGGAAAGGCTTTAATCTCGCGAGGAGGCTCCACCACGCGTACACCAGCTATCGCAGCGGTAATTTTTGCCAGTTTGCGAGGCACAGTTAGGATCAAATCCGTTTGGGCGATCGCAAAGATCGCCGGCACAAAGAATGGAAGAGTGAGCGCCACACGCCGCTTCGCGCCAAGCTGCGCGAGAGGGCGATCCACCAGGGTTTGTTGGCCCTCCAACGTTTCGACCTGCGCGTGCTGAAATTGCAGATATTGTTTCAGCGTAAAGCGGCGCGTGCGAACTCGCTGAGCGGAACCCACCAGACAAACAAAATCCAAGTTGAAGAGTACTTCGCTTTCCAGCGCAGGAGGCGCTTCTTCTGCACTGAGAGCGGTGTCAATTCTGCCCGCTGCGACATCCTCATATGCTTCCGTTCGCCACGCGGATACTTCAAGCCTTACGTGAGCCGCTGCTCTCCTTACAAGTGCCAGGAGCGATGGCATCAGAATCACGGATGCGTGGTCAGTCAGCGCCATGCGGAATCGTTCATGGCTCTGTGCTGGAACGAATTCTTCTCCTCCCACCATGGCCTCGAGTCGAGGCATGAGGGACTCCAGCTCCCGGAGCAAACGTTCTCCCCGAACCGTGCGCTCGTAGCCGCGTCCACTGCGAACGAGGAGAGCATCTCCGAACATCTCGCGTAGCCGCTCCAACGCCCGGCTCATGGCTGGTTGACTCAAGAAACTGCGCCTGGCTGCGCGGGTCACGTGCCGTTCCTCAAGCAGCGCATGGAGTGGCTGCAGGAGATTCAGATCCAGGTTCCGTAGATGCACATCGCGCATGCTGGACATTCTAACAATGCATGGGCCAAATGGCACGCGCCAGTATCCAAACAGATGCCAACGAACTTGGACAAATTGGAAAGCCAGGAGGGAGAACCATGGTGACAAGAACGGCAATCATTACGGGAGCATCCCGCGGTATCGGAGCCGCGGTCGCGGAGCGGCTTGCGCAAGACGGCTTCTCCGTAGTTGCGAACTACGCAGGTAGCGAAGCGGAAGCTGCTGCACTCGCCACAAAAATCAAAGCAGCTGGAGGGCACGCGATAACCGTGCAAGCCGATGTCAGCAAACCAGCCGAGGTGGCACGCATGTTTGACGCAACTGAAAAGGAGTTCGGTGGCGTCGACGTCTTGGTCAACAACGCCGGAATCCTGACGCAGTCGAGCATCGCCACTACGGATGACGCGATGTTTGACCGCCTGATCGCCGTAAATCTGAAGGGCACATTCAACGGTCTGCGCGAAGCAGCCAAACGGCTTCGCACCGGTGGACGGATCATCAATTTTTCCAGCAGCGTCATCGGCCTCAGGCTCGAGACATATGGGATCTATTCCGCAACCAAGTCCGCCGTCGAAACTCTGACCGCCATCCTCTCCAAGGAACTCCGCGGCCGATCAATTACCGTCAATGCTATCGCGCCAGGCCCGACCGCGACCGACCTGTTCTTGAACGGCAAGTCGCAGGAGCTCATCGACCGCATGGCGAAGATGAACCCTCTGGAGCGCCTGGGTACGCCGCAAGACATCGCCGCCGCCGTCGCGTTTCTCGCCGGTCCCGACGGCTCCTGGATCAATGGCCAGCTGCTTCGTGCCAACGGAGGCATGGTCTGACTTTGCGTCACTGATCAAATCCGTTCTTCCTTTGGACAGAGCCAGTCACAAAAAAAAGGAGATAGTCATGAAGAAAGTAATCGTCGTCACCGGAGCATCAAGCGGCTTTGGTGCTCTTGCTTCGCGGGCACTTGCTACGGCAGGCCACATCGTCTACGCCGCGATGCGAGATACAAAGGGCCGCAACGCTCTTCAGGTAGCGCTGGCTGATGAGTACGCCGCGAAACACGGCGTTGATCTGCGCACTGTCGAGCTAGATGTTGTCTCAGACAAATCCGTCGACGCTGGCATCCTCAGAATCATCGCGGAGAACGGCCGCCTCGACGTCATCGTCCACAATGCCGGCCATATGGTCTTTGGTCCAGCCGAAGCGTTCACGCCCGAACAGCTCGCGGAACTCTACGACGTAAATGTCCTGAGCACCCAACGCGTGAACCGCGCAGCCCTGCCTCAATTGCGCAAGCAGAAGCAAGGCCTCGTCGTCTGGGTCTCCAGCAGTAGCGCCGCGGGTGGAACTCCTCCCTATCTGGCGCCATACTTCGCGGCCAAGGCCGGCATGGATGCCCTGGCGGTAATCTACGCGCGCGAATTGACACGTTGGGGTATCGAGACTTCGATCATCGTTCCGGGTGCCTTCACCGGCGGCACAAATCATTTCGCGCACGCTGGGACGCCCGCGGATAAAGCACGAGCCGCTGAATATGAAGCGGGCCCCTATGCGGGATTCGCGGACCAGGTGCTCAAGGGCTTCAGCTCCATCGTGCCGGCCGATGCGGATGTCTCTGCGGTCGCAGACGCTATCGTGAAGGTGGTCGACGCGCCCTTTGGCAAGAGACCTTTCCGCGTGCACATCGACCCGACGCAAGACGGCGCCGAAGTCGTGAATGCGATGGCCGACCGTGTGCGAGCGGAATTTTTGCGCAGGATCGGTCTATCCGACCTGCTGTCAGTTTCGACTCGATCGTCCGCCCATGCTTGATGGATCAGACTGCCAATGAAGAGAAAACACAGAAAGAGACAGAACTAGGAGGGGCGGAAGACTTTGTTCCCCTCGCTCGCCAGGAAGTCAACTCGGTCGAAGCCCTCTATCGCGCCTTTACGGACAAGAATCCCAACCTGCTTGATGAAGCTTTGGCGCCCGATTGGCAGGATCTCCCGCTGGCTGGTCAATATGTGGTTCGGCGTCAACAAGGCCGGCTACTCCGTCAAGGATGAGGCTCCAGTTGCTCTGCTCGTCTTTGCAGTCCCTGCGATCGTTGCCATTGTCATTTGGTGGAAGTTCTCTTACTTCCTAAGCTGAACAACGATTCCAATAAGCAAAGCGCGGCGCATTTGCCGATTATGAGCAAGCATCTAAATGCCCTCGTCCAAGTGAAACATGGACGCGAGCGAGGGCCAAGGGTTAGCCGCTGCGAACAGCATTTGGCGCGAATTATGTCTGTTGCTCCCCCATTGTCGGCAACACGGAAGTAATCCGGGAGTTCTTCCACGCTGGGAACGCAACGAAAACAGTTCACAACGGCGGTAACCGGATACTGTTCCGCTATCCGGAACTCTGGAGTCTTCCCTGATCAATGAGGCAGGAAATTGGTTTGTACTCACGAGGAACTTAATCAGTAAAAACAACTCCGACCGCGACGTGCCCCTTCTCAACGGCAGCGTCAATGCGCACCACGTAGCCCTTCAAGCGCATGGTCTGCAGGCCATCTTCACCCGGCGTCTCCATGGTCACTTGCAATTCCGATTGCAGCCTGGGCAGGTTCTTCAGTGAGATGAGCGCGCCTTGCAGCGAAATGTCGCGCACCACCGTTTCTTCCTGAAAGTCTTTTCCGCCTTCGGTCACTCCGGAAACTTTCGCGTTAAATTGCGCTTCGCGCCGTGAGGAGGTGCGCGTCCCGGGCATGTGCGCCTGCACGCTGTCTCCCGACGTCCCCAGCGTGATCACCATGCCTTCGCTTGCCGCAAACACGGAATCAAATTCCTCGCGCGCCTGCCGCAGAATCGAATCCACCATGCGGTCGGTCGAGTCCGGATCGTGGTGAAACAGCACCAGCGTTTTTGCTCCGGCTTCTCGTGCCAGCCGCACTCCCTCGCGCCAGGACGAATGTCCCCAGCCCTTGCGCGTTGTCGCCAGTTGCTCCGGAGTGAACTGCGCATCATTAATGAAAATGTCCGCGCCCGCCGCTAGCTCGCGCAAACTCTCGTCCAGCTTGGGATCGCCCGGCTCGTTGTCCGTCGCATAGACTACCGTGCCCGCCGGGGTCTCGATGCGAAAACCGAGGCACCCCTGCGGATGGTTCAGCCACCGCGCCGTGATCTTGTTTTCCTTGATCGTGAACGTGTCCCCGCCTTCTACTTCCTTGAACTTGCGTTTCGCGTTCATCGCGGACATATCCACCGGAAAATACGGCAGCGCCATCTGCGCTTCAAACACTTGCTTCAGGCTGTCGCGCCCCAGAAACTTCGAGCGGAAACTGTAAAAATGAAATTCATTGTTCTCCGCATAAAGCGGCGCAAAAAACGGAATTCCCTGGATGTGATCCCAGTGATAGTGCGTCACGAAAATGTGCGTCTCGGGATTTCCTCCGCCGTTCGGCGCGCCCCAGCGGCTTCCCAGCATGCGCAGCCCCGTCCCGCAATCCAGAATGAATTGCGTGCCGTCGGGTGCGATTAATTCGAGGCACGGCGTATTCCCGCCGTAGCGCCACGTCGCGGGATCCACCGTCGGCGTCGACCCTCGAACTCCCCAGAAACTCAGTTTTGCGATGGGAACCGTCATGCCCCTCAACGCACAGCCGTGCGCAGGCCATTCCCGCCGCGTTGCAAGCGGAAAGGGAAGCTAGTTCGATGTTGGCAGCCGCCGCCAACAGCGTCAATGAATTCGCGCTGGGGACGTGTCAAACTTCCCACTAAGCGGGCAGCAACCCAGTTTGGCCCGCAGCATTTGTAGCACAGGCTTGCCCTGAGAAGCGAAGGTTTAGCCTGAGCGAAGTCGCGAGAAACGAAGGCTTGCCCAGCGCCGCGGAGGCTCGCTGTGATCCGCGAAGGCTTGCTCTGTCTACCCTGCTTGCCCTGAGCTTCGAAGGGAGCTTCGAGGGCAGCTGCGCGAAGGGAACACTCCTGCCTGTCCGGTTTTATCTTTACGCGAACTCTGCGCAAAGTGCTGCAGTCGCGTAAAATGAAGTCTGCGGAGCAGATGGACTGACCGGATGCACGACCACTCTCACAACGGCGACCCCGAACACGGCCATCACGACGGCCACGTGCACCATCCGCACGGGCATGATCACCATGGCCATTCGCACCCGCCGTTGCGGCCTTCCGTGCTCGGCTGGGCCATGGTGGCCACGCTAGGCCTGGTGGTTGCCGAGATATTTGGCGGCGTTCTCGGCAAGTCCGTCGCGCTGCTGAACGACGCCGTGCACAATCTCTCGGATGTGCCCGCGCTGGGAATTTCCTGGCTCGCGATGCGCTGGGCCGAGCGCCCCGCGGACAGCGAAAAAACGTATGGCTATCACCGCGCAGGAATTCTCGCGGCGTTCACGAATGCCATCCTGCTCGTTATTCTCTCGATGTGGCTTGGCTACGAAGCATTTGAACGCCTGCGTGCGCCGGTCCACGTCGTTGAGAGCTGGATGATCTGGACTTCGCTCGCTGCGCTCGCCGTAAACGGCGGAATCACTCTCGCGTTGGTGCGCGGGCGCGGCGACTTAAACTTGCGCAGCATTCTGGTCCACAACTTCGGCGATGCCCTTTCCAATATCGCGATTATCGTTGGCGCGATTGCGATTCACATGACTGGGGCGCTTTGGATCGATCCACTGCTCGGCATCGCCATCGGCGTGCTGGTGTTGTGGTCCAGCATCGGCATATTGCGCGAGTCCTCGCACATCCTGCTCGAAGGGCGGCCGCGCGAGATGCGCGTCGAAGAAGTGGCGCGGGCCATTCTGACTGTCGAGGGCGTGCAGGAAGTGCACGACGTGCACATCTGGTCGCTCGGCGGCGGGCACAACGCGCTCAGTTTGCATGCCCGCATTCCGGATATGCACCTCGACCAGTGCGAGCGCCTGCTCGCCGCGATTCAGGAGAAAGCGGCGAATGAATTTCACATTGACCACACGACCGTGCAGCTCGAGAGAGCTGGATTGCCTGCTCATTCGGGTTACGTGATGCCTGAGCCTGCGAAGAAATAACATTTCTAGGCGGCGAAAATCTTTGCCGTTGAACTAAATATTCGACATGGACGGGAAAATTCAGAGCCGGCTTTGTTAGCCGCGCTTCGGTCGAATTTTGGGGGGACATTTTTTGGAATCAGGCGGTGGGGACAGGGGTGCGGAAATCGAGGCCGCGCTGTTCGTTGAATTGTTTCGTGGCGTCGAGGTCGAGTTTGTCGCTGGTTAAGAGATGGCGGACGCCTTCGTTGGTGACGTAGCGGAGCGTGCTGTTTTCCCAAGCGTAGGCTACCGCAAAAAATACCGTGCCATCGCGGCGAACGAAAACATATTCCTCGGATTCGCGTTGGGCACGGGACTCCGGCGCGGGCTCGTAAGTTTGCGCCGGGTAGTTTTGCTGCGAATCGTCATAGCGCGAACGGCCTGGATATTGCCCGGTGTCCGGTTCGCCGTTGTCCGCTTGCTGCCCTTCGGCTGCGGGTGCTTCATCTGCGTCGTCGGGGAAAAGAGGCGTGTAGTAGCCGCCGCCAAAAAACGGGAAATACGCTCCGACGAACTGGCCATTGCGGTTTCGATTGCTGTTGCCCGGGTGTGTGCCCGCGAAGTGGGTGTAATCGAAGCCCAAGCCTGGGACAGCAATGTCTTGGGAAAGAATTCTTCGTGTGGGGCCGGTGCTTCGCACGGGAGCTGCGGTCGTGCGTGGCGCGCGGGCGACTACGGCGCCAGAACGGGTGCGAACGTAATGGCTGCCAGTGTAGGCGTGACTTGCCGAGGTGGCATGGGTCGCCGCGGAAGGCGCAGAGTGCGCGACCGCATGGGGCGCTGGAGCGGAAAAGGCCGCATGGGCACCCATCATTCCACCGCCTCGGCCCTGTGCCTGGCCGATCGCGGGAAGAACCGCGAGAGAAACAATGGCAATCAGGAAGCGGCGCATGGCGAGTACCTGATTCCCGGGCCGCCGGGCCTTTCTTGCACGTACATAGGTAAGGATGCGCCCATTGGGGCATTGGTTTCAAGGGGAAGAAAGTGAGTGGTGGGTGGTGAGTAGTGAGTAACGGGAAGAGCCCGGAGGGGTGTGAGTCCCGCCTTGGAGTGAGATTGATGCGGCCGGTTAACCGTAACCTGGTTAACGATAATGCGACCCTCCCCTGGGTTTTTCACAAGTGTTCATTCTGAAGGCAGTTAAAGTCCTTTGTTTTGATACACTTTTGGAAGTGCTCATTCTAAAGGGAGTTAGCGGAGATATTATCGGACGCTGCGACCGGGACGGTTTGGGCGAAATTGGAGAGTGGGGTTTCAACGCGGAGTACACAGAGGAAACGCGAGAAGAGATCAGGGCAGAGCAGGCGGTTGCTGGCAACGGGGCGGACCAAGTTGAACGGCGATCCTTGGGAAGGGTTGGATAGACTGATCCTAAAGGCTTTATCAGGACCGCGGGGCGGGCGCTCATATATGGGAGAGCAGGTGGAAACGTGCTCACCAGACTGTAACCATTGTAGCATACTTCCCTTGTTTGTCAAGTGATAACTGTAAGTGGTTCGGCTGCAATGAGATAGAGGGGAGGCCGTGGCAATCGGCGCGGGAAAAACGAAGAGAAGACCCACCCTTGCAAAGCCAGGCACGAAAGGATGGGGCAGCACCCCCTTTCAGGCGTCGGTCGTCCAGAAATTCAAGACCTTTTGGGTGGGTTAAGGGTGGTCCACCCGCCGAGGAGAAGCCGGGCACGACGTGTCGCGCCCCTACAAAGGCCGGGAAAAGATTGTGGATGACGGTCGGTTGAGTGAGAATGGCGGGCGCGACGCGTTGCATGGGGGTTGAGAATGAAGAAGTTCGCGATTGTTGGGCTGGTGGTTTGCGGGTTGGCAGGGGCGGCGGCGGGGTTGGGGCAGGAAAGTGGCGGGGCCAAGACGGGGTGGATCAGCGACGAGGCTTGTGGGGCGGAGCACACCAGGCCTGGGCGCGCTGACTGCGTGGAGAAGTGTTGGCGTGGGGGTGCTGCCGTGGGGCATCCCGAGTGGAAGCCGCAGCGGCCTGTGTTTGTCGCCGATGATACTCGGGCGATCTGGATTGTTGAGAATCCTGAGGCGGTTAAGAATTTTCCTGCCGCGCATGTGCTCGTGAGTGGGAAGTTTGATGCCGAGAAGAAAGTTTTGCATGTCGGGAAGATTGAGCTGGTGAAATAGGGTGGTTGAGAGTGAGTATTGCGAGAAGACAGAATCTCCGCAGGTGATTAACAGGCCAGCCCAAAGCCCCTCCCTTGCCAACGCTCCTGTATCTAGATAATATCTAGATATGCTCCGATTCGACTGGGACGAACGGAAGAACAAGAGCAATCGGACCAAGCACAGAGTCTGGTTCGAAGAGGCGCAGAGTGTTTTTGACGATTTGCGTGGACGCTTATTCCATGATCCAGAACATTCGGAGGAAGAAGATCGGTTCATCCTTCTCGGAGTGAGTTCAGCGGCAAG